>Ga0307377_10003569_pt1 | contig 17455 bp, 26 predicted proteins | sample TR3MG_FD_202535 | JGI IMG/M metagenome (GOLD analysis project Ga0307377, IMG submission 202535) | Soil microbial communities from Risofladan, Vaasa, Finland - TR-3 | ecosystem: Environmental > Terrestrial > Soil > Coastal area > Acid sulfate soil | place: Finland: Risofladan, Vaasa | collected... | reverse complement strand
GGAAGGACCCGCGACGTATTCCCGACTGTAAAGTTCCACAAACTCACTGTTCATAAGTCCTTTATTTACGTTATGTCCACCCCCCTCATTTTTAGCCCAAAAACGAAGCTTTGCACCGCAGAGCGGACAAAGCGGCCATTTTCGGCATGTCCACCTTTCGTTTTTGACCCAGAAATAAGGGTTGAATTCTGGATAATGTCCACCCTGTAATCGTTCGCAACAACCCCCTTTCACAAGTTCCACGGGTTACAGTGTTTACAAACAACTTGTATGTTTCCCTGTGTTCTCTTAAAAGTTTGGCGTTTTATAGGTCGAATTTCTCCACCTGTTCGCGTATCTGCTCGCTTGTTGTTCTGGCGTAAATCATAGTGGTTTTTGGGTCAGCATGACCGAGCTGAGACTGCAGGGCAAAGATGTCGCGATACCGTTTATAATACTCCATCGCATAAGTGTGCCTGAATTTCTTTGGAGTCACCCACAGGCCAACTGCTGTGCCAATTTTCTTTATCTTACTGAGCAATGAATTGTAGCTCAGTGGCCCATCCCGCTCATTGATAAACAGCGGGCTTCGCGGCTTGCTGTTTGGGCGATACTGTTTGACAAACCTCGTAATTCTCCTGGTCAGCTTCTTTGATATTTGAACTGAGCGCTGGATGCAGCCCTTGCCCTTGCGTACATTGACCACTGGTTTGCCATGACAGTGCGGCAGGTCTCGCATCTGTAATTGGCAGAGCTCACTCGGTCGCAGGCCCGTATTGAGCAGCAAGTCAATAAGCATCTCGTTGACTACCGCCCGCCTGCAGTGGTTAAGCTGGGCCTTCCTGGCCTTTCGTTTACAATATGAGTGCAGCCTTTTGACCTGCGTGCCGTTTAGATACTTGTCCGGCGCCAGGCCGCCGTATGATTTTGTGTATTTACGTTTTGCTTTTGTTGATTTTGTTCTCATCTTTTCTTTTTGATACCGCGTAACTTCGTTGCCCCCGGTCTTGTATGTCGCAGCTTGTACAGCAGCCGTTCCATTACTAAATTCGCCCCCTTCAGCCGGCGTTTGAGCTCATCGATTGTCTCGGCATCCTGCACAGTCCCTTGAAAAGTCAACTCCGACAGCCTGGCGGTGATAAGCGGTGGGGAGTTTTTGTCTCTTGGAGGTTTTACAGGTGGCATCGGGGGATATTCCGGAATGTTCGGTAGTTTACCCTTGCGCTTTTCGTGTTTTCGCATTGCTTCAAGAAGGGCCACTGATTTGGCGGTTGTTTTTTCAACCTCCATATACGTATGTATGCTCCTTTTTCTGCTCCTGCCCCAGGCAAAGAAGCCGTAGAGACAAACGAGACCGAAAACCGCAAACTGCACAGAAAGCAGATATTCGGCGCGAGTGAGCCACGCCCAGCAGCCGTTCGATACGAACCACAACAGAAAACACAATCGTTCTTTTTTGATATTGAGGGCCACGCCCATCAGGCCGCACGTAACCGCCAGAATTTTTAACATATCAATCCAGCTCATTGTTTCTGCTCCAGTATCTGCTCGAGTTTGAGGTCGTCTATTTCTTCCTGAGACATCTTGCCGGGTCCATCGTGCGCAGATTTGTTTGGTTCACCCCACACCTGCTCATCTGTCAACGGCTCATTTACACCGCCTCCGGCGGATTTATCTTCCATCGGTTTTGCCTTTCAGGGCTTATAATTCGCCTAAACAAAACCCAAATTGGCCGCTCGCCAGATTACTAAATCTATCGTTGCCAGCCTGTCACCTGTTTCGTCTGATAATTTTTTACACATATCAACGGGCGTAGTACCAAAATCCCTTGAAATCCTGACAAGATGGCGGTCTGGCTTTATGCAATCAATGCCAAGATTTTTGGCGAGATGATATTTTGTAACTTTACCTATGTATGGCAGGGTTTCTAAATACGAAACTTTATCTGTTGCTTTTTGATAATCACTAAATGTCCTATGGTAAGAAATCAGCATTTTTGTTATGGCATCAGCTTTGCCCTTGTGTGCAAAGACTTCTAAAATTGGTATTCCGATACTTATGGCTTCCTGTATTTTCTTAAAAATACCTCTTACCACTTGCTCTCTCATTCCAGCGTTAAGCACTACCCATATATATTCGTCCAAAAAAACATCTGGCGACGAGCAGGGGATAATAGATTCCGCCCAAGCAACTTCTTTTTCATAGCCGTTCTGTATGATTCTGGCTTTTAAATCTAAATATGTTTCCGGCTTCATTCAAGCACCGCCTTTCAGGGCTTTTAATATTTGCTTCAATTCGCCCCGCGTTTTCATAAGTGGTTGATATTTTTTTGCTTCTGGATATTGCCCTATACACGCTTCAACACTTTTTAAGCTGCTGCCGATGTACTTCTGTATCAGAGCAACTATCTTGGGGGCTATCTCAACTCTACTTATAGCTTTAACTGGTTCATAAAATGACTAATATCATCCAAACATCCTGCACTATAAACTGCATCAGTTGTCGGGAAATAACAATACTGCCTCCATCCCGAATACTATTTAACTTCGCCCAGCTTGGCCCCGCTGCTATTATTAAAACATCCCCACACTTTCGTTTTGGGCTTTATAGCTATTACTTCAAAATGTATATATGTGTATCTTGCTTTCACTTTAACCTCGTCTCCGCCTATGGCGGACAAGCCTCAAAAAAGCGTTTTTATCTTTTGTAAAGGCGTTCCGACTAAGGCGATTTTGCGCACGATGATTTCGGCAGGCCATTCAAGCTCCACACCGATTTGCCGCATAGTTTCTGTGACATTCACTCCCATTGCCTCGGGGCAATAATAAGCATCTAAGTTTTTGCTTAGCTCATATAGCAACTGCATCGTGCAAAAATTACAAACTTTATGGCGCAACGCCTTATTGGCGGTTCCTTGCCAGTACAAACAACAATCGAGTTGCCGGCGAGTCCACTTTGGATGTTTTTTAACCATTTCACTTCTGTGATTCGCAAGGTCAAATTCAACCCATACCGCCCATACAGGCTCAGCTAAATCTAAAACTTCGTCCAATAAAGGCGTTTGGGGCGGGCAGCCCTTCTTTTTGCCGTAATTAGGACAGCCTTTAGGGTGATTCGTATATGGCCGTTTGCATAACTCTCTGACCTTGAGGTCCAGAACGGGTTTTACTAATTCGTATGACATCTTATTAAAATAATCCCTTCTGGTCTGGCTTGTGCTTGGCTGGTTCTCTTTTGACCTTTCGCCTGTCGGTATTGCAGAACGCAAAGCCCTCCAAGTGCTCGGCTAAGTCTTTTTTGATGTAATAATCTTTGCCTAAGTCGCGGCAGAGCTTAATCGCCGCTATCGCGAACCTTCGCCAGTTGATTTTGCTCGGCTGATAATTGAGCTTGCCTATCCGGTAGTGGTCGACAAACTTATGTGTTCGCTCGATAATGAGCAGGGACTGCTGTGAATCAATGACCGGCTCTAAGCTGACAAACGTCTCGATGCCCCTGGCATGTGCGATTTCGATTGCCCGTATCCGATTGCTGGGCGTTGCTGCAAAAGGCTCGACTTCCCGGGCGCGCTCGGGGTCCAGTAATGTCAATGTCGTCCCGAACGCATCGAGCTTTGTATATAAATCAAAGTCCGATGCCGCTCGCATTCCGCCCTTTGTCAGGATTTGGAATGGAATATCGTAGGTTTTGAGAACAACCAAAACATAACGTGTCAAGTTGCTGTTATCGTACGGATCGCCGATAAAGCAAAGCAGCACCCGCTCGTTTGTTCCCGCGAATTTCGGGGCTTCTTTCTGCAGGGCCTCTAAAACGCCTTTTCTGTCGTGTGGCTTGTTGTGAAAATCAGGGTCCTTTGTCACCGCCGGCCCGTAACAGTAACTGCATCGATGAGAGCAGCCGATGCGATGATTGATAGCTAAATGCGCATACTCGGCCGCCCTGCCCTTTGGTTCGTAGATTACGTTCATTTATCTCGCCTTCAAAAAACGGCCCCGGCCGCCGTGACGAAAACCGGGGCCTGTCCTCGGACCGACTCGATTTACTCTTTTGGCGGCAAGCCCCGAAGGGCACGGATCAGGTTCTCAATTTTTCGCCGTTCCTCGGCTGACAAAATCTTGCCCTTAACCGCTTCCAGCTCGACAATTAACTTTTTCCACTCTTCCGGATAAAGTTTTTTGAACTCTTCAATCCCATCAACGGTGACCGAGCCCAGCGTGTGATACAGCAGCGCTTCTGATTCGGCCTGGGTTAATTTGGGCTTGTACTTTCGCCAGACCGCCAGGGCTCCGGCGACACCGGCGCCTGCCGGTAACAGGACTGGCCAGAGTATGCCGAGAATAGCCAGAATCCGGCCTGCAGCCTCGGCGCCCTGCTCTATCTTCTGGGCCTTGTTCGGGTCAACCGTCCAGAACTGCTTACCGGTATCGACATCCGTAGCTTTCCTGCAGCCGGCCATGCCCAGTGTCAGGCCCAGTGTCATTGCCAGCCAGAGACACCACTTCAAAACAATCCTTTTCCGTCTCATTCTTTTTTCTCCTAAAAAAATGTTAATATTTACCTGTATCTTGAACCGGGCACCTTCCTGTGCTCGGGGACATAGCCAAACGGCTCTCTTTTCATCGCATTGACGAACCGTGCCGTCTTTTTGAACCGATAGCCGGCGGCGTCTTTGGCCTCATCGATAACACGGTCGTAAATCTCTGTTGTCAGCTCTCCGATAACGATGCGGTGCTCGATTTGGTCGAATATGTCACGGAATGTGGTAATGTCCGAGGGGTTGTCAGGCCTTATTCGCAGCCTTTCGAGGACCTGCTTTAAGGCATTACATCTGGCCTCTTTGATTTTTAGATGGCCCGAATATGGCGAAGCCGAATCCGAAAAGTCAAGCGAAGCGCCCGAAGCCCTTTCGTTTAAATTCTTCTTCTCTTCTGTTTCGGTTTCGTCCAAGAAGGGATTGCAACTAAGGCTTGCAATTTTTGCAGCGCCTTGCAATTTTTGCAAAGGCAGCAAGTTATCCACAATTTCACAGGACATTTGGTCAATCGAGAATAGGAATTGACATTTTTCCACCCAGTTGAGGTCGATAAGAATCCCCATCGCCTCTGTCAGCCGCCCAGCCTCGTGAATGTCCAGCAGTTCCGCTATTTGTTGCATCGTCATCGGCTGCTGGTCCTCGTCGAGAATCCATCCACGATATTTTTGGTCCTCCTGGTCGCCTGCCAATTCGAGCAGCTTGCCGAAAAAACCCAAGACCGCCAATTCGTTGATTTCGCCCGGCTTCCAGGCCTTTTGAACCATTGTCCTATACTTGTGGCCGAGCCGGTGGCCGAACACCTTCCACTTGATAAAATCGTGCGGCCTTTTCCGCAGTTTTTCGGGCGGTGTGTCCTCGGTCGCATCTCGCTTATCTGCCTTGATTTCATACCGTCTCTTCCAGTCAACTATTCGATATGCCTGTGTCATTTGTTTGCTCCTGCAAAAAGATGCTCCACGTCTTTGGCTTCAACCATCTCAATTTGATTTTCCTCGGCGATTTTCTCACAATAGAATCTGCTGATTTCGATACCGATACAATGCACACCGAGCCGTTTACAGACGCGATTTGATGTCCCTGTCCCCGCGAACATATCTATCATTAAATCCCCCGGCTTGCAGGACAGTTTTATAATCCGCTCGAGTAACGCTTCTGGATGTTGGTTAGGATGCCAGCGGCGTTTTTCTTTGAACGTTCCGCAGACCCGCGAAAATTCCCAGACATCATCAGGTACCCGGCCTTTGGGATTTGCCCGTTTGTCGTTATATAGGGTTTGTCTTGCCGAAGGGACGCGAATTGCATCAGGGTAGAGAATTGCACTCGGGTGCTTTATCCGCAGAATTGGACGGTAGCCATTACCACAGTCGTATTTATTGTGTTGGCCGAAAGTGAAACGCCAGATAAATGTACGAATATCATCGAAAACCTCTTTAGGCAAAAGCCCTTCTCTTTCCCAAGCAAAAAGCCCGCCTTTGAGTTCATAGTCCCATATACGATTATAACTCAACCAAAAAACATCACATCTTTTTAACGTAGTCTTTGTAACCCATAGTAACCAGTCCAGATAATCATAAATATCATCCCATTCATCCTTAAAGCCCTCATACTTCAAACCAAGATTGTCGGGTGGGTCTGCGAATATCATTTTTGCCCTTGGAAGCTTCGGTAAAACTTCTAAGCAGTCACCGCAGATTATTACGTTGTCCTTGATAGCCATCTTTTTATACGCCTGGTCTCTAATGACTCTTCACTTAAAATCCTGTCCGCCGCATCAGCGCTAACACTGTTCGGGTCCTCGCCGGCAGCTTCACTTATAATCCTGTCCGCCACATCAGCGCTAACACTGTTCGGGTCCTCGCCGGCAGCTTCCAGTATTAGCATCTCTCTTCGTATCCGCCTTTCCGTTGCCTCGAACTCATCGGCGGGGACGGGGAAATATACAATTGCTGCAAATAAATCAATCCGGTCCCGTTGTAAAATATTGATAAAACCATCCATCGACATCCCTGTCTGTTTTTCTCGCCCCTAAGGGACAAGCTATGTGAAATTAAATAACAGTCCCTGTCCCGTTTTTACCGTTTGCTTTCGTCCCTTAACCCTGCGATGTTCGCGCAGCACCCGCCCGGCCTCGCTGACCCGCAAACTTCTCAGAACCGGCTGCTCAGCTCTCTCTGTCCGCTGGTCCCGCTGCCGGCGGAGCTCTTGCGGAGTCTTTCGTGGTCCGCCTATGGCGGATTTCTCGACTTTCCCCCAGCCGATTGGCTGACGCTTATCGACACGGACCCGCCATAAATGATAGGTCTTGGCCTTATCGTGCCAGCGGCCATTGTGGGCGCCCAGATCCTCGATAACACCCTTGCCGAGCAGGCCGTTACGCCTGGCTGTCACCTGGTTAATCTCCCATTTGCGTTTTTGGCGTTTGGGCTTGCGTGTTTTCTGCTCTTTTTGGTTTAGGGCCTCCAATATCCGCCTGTCGTGCGCAGGGCCTAATTCTAAGAGTATGCAAAAGACCGCATCCTCATCAGGCTCCAGAGACTTGCGGACCTTCTCGTAATAGGCAATCAAACTCGTATCTCTAACGGTCATTATTTATTCACTTACAAATCCACGACAGGTTTTCACTGCTTGGCTGGAGCGGCGCAGCAGTTCGCCTGCAGGCTTGCCTGCGATTATTGCCTGATGAACATTCTCTATCGTTTTAGCCATATCTATCATTTGGTCGTAGAAGCTTCGGCGACAATTCATTTGTAACCAAAGCATCTCAAAAGCTATTGCGTGTATGCTGCTGTCTGGTAAAATATTTAATTTCGGCATTTTCTTTTCTGTCAGTCCAGAACCGTAAGGTGTTAGTAACCCCCAAAAATCAGGCAATTCCTCTGGTTCACAGATTCCTTTTTCAGCAACCACCCAATGGGCCGTTCCGACCGGCTTCAGCCTTGCTTTCGCGTGTGGGGATTTTCTGCCGCCAAAAGTATTTAGAAAATCATTACGGGACACCTTGACTTCAAATACACAGACATACCACCTGTCAATGTCACCGTGTTCTTGATAAAGCCTATTAGGCCCGCAAGATGCATATTTTTTTGTTAAGCCTGAATGACTTGTGTATCTCGTATGCTGCCCGCTATACATTCCCGCAATAGCCACAAAATCAGCAATATACCCGACCACATTAGCTTCCGGCAGCCCGCACATTTTGAACGAACGATTGCCTATCCAACGAACAATCATATTTTGTAATTCCGTGTGTCTATCGCTTTTACTCATTGGGTATTGTCCACATTCAATTCTCTAACCCCGCTCATCTGTTGGCCTCGAAAATATCCATCAAACATCTAAACGCCTTTTCCGCCTGCCGGGGGACGACCCCGTTACCGAGCAGTCGCAATCGCTCCACCCTACACTTAGTCCCATCAACTGCTCTACCCAGTCGGGATTGAGCTTGCCCTTTACCTGTTTGCCGAGTCTCGGATACCTTTTGCCGTTCATTACCTGAGAGCCCTGCTCGTTTTGCGATTCGGGTGTCATCCACAACCCTCGGCTCTTCCCATTCGTACTGGGGCTGTCCTGGTCGAGCAGGCCATTGATTATCAAAGCATCTTCCAATTTCCGTATCCCCCCTCCAGGTGTTTGTCTCTGACCTTGCCCTCCGCCTGTTGGTGTTTTCGGTGTCGGCCAATTCACTTGTTGCGTCAATCCCTGCTGTGCAAGCCTGCCCGTTTTCTTGTCGTACATCCTGTGGCCGATTCCCCCCTCTAACCTTTCGACTGATACTCCAGGTTCCTGCTCTGCCGGACTTCGCCAAGATAAATAGCCGTTCCCGCCTGTGTGGATCTCCACACTCTGCCGCACTAAAAAGTCCTGCCTCAACTGTGTAACCCATATTTCGTAGGCTTCGATAAACCGTGGGGAATCCAAGGGTAAGGTGTCCGCTGACATTTTCTCCGAAGAACCAAAGAGGTCTAACTGCCTTAATGATTCGCTCAATATACGGCCAAAGGTGTCGGGGGTCGTCTGTGCCTTTTCGCTTTCCTGCGACTGAGAACGGCTGGCAGGGATAACCGGCAGTAATGATATATACTCTGTTATAAAATAACTCTGCGTTGAAGGTCTTAATATCCGTCCAGATAGGTGCTGCATCCAGGAGACCCTGCTCCATCTTTGCAACCAGGTTCGCGCAAGCGAAGGCTTCGACCTCCACATAAGCGACTGTGCGGACATTCGGGCAAGCTCGCTTGAGTCCAAGCTCAAGCCCCCCATATCCTGAACAAAGCGATAAACATCTAAATTCTTTGGTATTATCCACATTCAATTCAAATAAAAATCCTTATAGAACCTCGCCCAGCACTGCTCGATTAGCTGCCTCGTCGAGAATGACAATTCTGGGTCCATCCAGACCCCTGTAACCGACCAGACCAGGGCCTTCAGGTCCTTTTTATGGGCGGCCAAATCGGACATAAGCAGCTTGATGGTATCCAGTCGCGGAAAGTGCTCGTTCGTCAGCATCGCCCACCGCTGACTTTTCAAGATATTAAGATTGTTTCCATCCACAGCCGGCCGTCTCCTGCTCGCGCACGCGCGAATAGTAATCTTCCCACTTCACTTTTTTGAAAATCGCCTTATGATTGACCCACCGCGCAAACGCCCGCTGATATAAATCTGTCTTGTCAAACGCCATAACGAACGGGTCAATGCCAAGCCGCCGAAGCGTCTCGACCCGATATAAGTCCGCATCTTCTAAGCCGTACCAGTATCCGATCAGGACATAGCACATCAGCCGCCAGGGCTTGATGTACCTGATAATCTCCCGCAGCTTCGGTTCGAGGTTCTCTTTGGGATTGTCCCATGCTATCTTTATCTGCTTATGATGTTTGAGTGTAAGCAATTGCTCACACCGATATATTGTCAAGGTACGAGCGTCTATGCCCTGAAAATCAACCGGCTGTCCCTTTTTTCGGAGTTGTCTGATTGCCTTTTCCCAATTTGGATTCGCAAAGAAGTTATTGTCCTGCACAGTGATGTATTTTCCGTTGGGGTTCAGATTTTTGGGCTCTACAGCGTGGATCCATCCTTCTTTTCCCGGCACTACACACCAGGGACAATTACGATTACAGCCTCGAGAAAACCAAACAATAGAATGGTCGCATTCGGGATAGATAGAATAATCCATCTCGCACGTCTCTATCGCTTTTGACAAAAGGCTTGTAATATCAAAGCCGGTCCCTCCACAAATCACATCAGAGGGAATCTGCGATTTGTCTGTATAGGTAAAGAGAGAGCTGCAATAAACTACATCGAACTGCCTGTGAGTCAACGGGGACCACCACTCAACGCTATCGCCCCGGTCCTTGTGGTACCGTGCGAGCTGCATATACGCGGTGTTGAAAATCTTAGGCTCAATATCAATTATGCCGATTTTCATAGCGTTCCTTCGCCGAGGGGCAGTCCTTTACTTTTTCAATCCTTGACTATAATATCCTTTACGTATTTTTTACCCTTGCGGGGCGTGAAGCCGAGGATTTTGCAGGCGCCCTTAACATCCAAAACACTGAAAACCTTTTTGTGTGTTGAACATATCCAGTCACCCCAGTGTTTATGAATACTTTCGAGTGCCTCAATCGGCCAAAAACCTATATACCCATCACTATCTCTTGTAATAACCACTTTCATTTTTCGCCTCCCTGCAATTACTTATTGACCGGCATCTGGACGTAGATAAACTCCGCTTTCACATCTTTGCCGGGCTGGACAAGCTCGCCGCGAATGATAAAGGCGTGATTTTCCGGCTCTTTTGTGAATACCTGGACCTTGACTTTTTCGGGCTGTAGCTTTACCAATTGCTGCAAAACCGGCATCGCCATATTGATATCGAAATAGTTATCTGCTCGATGCAGTTCATAAGTGACTTCTGATGCACCGTATTCCTCGCCAAGATAACCTTTGTCCAGAACCGTTTTTACCTGTTCTGTTTTTGGCAGGACGTTCCGCCATTTCGGAAACTCACCGCCCTCGGCATCCAGCAGGCAATAGCCGTCCCTTGTCACAAAGTACAGCCCCTGCTCAAACTCGTGCTCCATCAATAGCGCGAAAAGCTGCCGGCCGTTGCTTACTACAAATTCATTTTTACCGACAGAAAGCCTGGCTATCGCATAACGCGTTGATTCCTTCGCCATACACAGAGCGAATAATTTGCGAAGCGGAATTGCTAAATGGATGTGTCCGAACTTCTTTTTGACTAATGATTTGTCTTTCATTTTTTGCCTCCCTGCATTGAAGGTTATTCCGTTAGTTTCCGGCTATGCCGGGGTTTTTGAATTTCTCGAACCAGTACCGCACGTTACGCTTCCAGTTTTTATTGCCTTCGGCGTCCGCCGATGCTGGGCAATATCGATTACCCAGAAAATTGATAAAGTCGCAGTCGGCCCCGATACAGTTTCGCCAGCGTAAACGGTTTTTGACTATTGTTGCCGCCGCCCAGCCCGCCTGTATATCGAGACTTTGCTTTGGCTCTGCGTCGATTTGCTGCAGGGCCTTCGGATGCAGGACTCCGAACTCTCGCCCGGGCCTGCCGTTTTCGGCCTTGCGTATTGCCAAAAGGATAAGAAAGTCATCGCCCCGGCAGTTGTTCCGCTCCGCCGCTGCAATAATAGTCGGCAGCTCTTCCAGGGCGGCCTTGCGGTTGATTTGTACGCAGACCGCACCACCGCAGTAGATCTCCGGACAGCAAAACACCGCCCAGAACAGACCTGCTAATGTATTTATGATTGACATAATATTTTACCCTGTGTCGCTTAATGGCATCTGGACATATTGAAAATAAACTCCCGTTGATTCTGCGGTAATCCATATAGGACAATTACCGCCCGGGTCCTTTATCGTGACGGAACTACAACCGCAACTTTGAAACTTGGCCAGCGCACCCAAAAGCCATTTGATATTCCAGATACCCTTCGTCTCAAGAATAGCCCTTAGAATTTTCGCTAACCCTAATCCACTCCCATCGCTAAGAACAAATTCACCCAGATTGTTCGCAGCTTTGGGTATTATGTCCTGCCACTTCGGAAATGTTCTATCTTCATCGGTTTTGAGCAGGAACCCTTCGCCTGTCAGATGGTAAATACCATCGGCAATAGGAGGTTCGAAAGAATCTATCGGTGCGATTACAAGCAATCTTCGGCCATCGGTTACCGCCATCTTGCCATCTGTAATTCCTACATAGTTCAAAGCATATCTCGTGTTTTCCTTGGCCTTGCAGCTCGCCATAAATTCGGCGATCTGTTGTGAAACCTTCGGCACACCATATTCAATTTTTACGGGGTGTCGTTGGGTTGCGAGTGTTGGTATTTTGTTTTCTCCTTTCATCTATGGCAGGACCGACCGCAATTAAAGTCTGTAAGCTATCGACCGTTGACCAATAATGACCTTTGACCTTTCGCTTCTTTACTTTTTGCGACCGACCCTGCCGGTTTATGGTTTCCACATTAGTTATTAAAAACAGGCGGCGGGACGTTCGAAATTTTGACTTTTTTAGCGGTTAACATTCCAAAATTATCCCGCCGCCCTACGCCTACAAGGCATCCAGTTTTTTCATGAGCGGCTTTCGCCGATTGATTTCAAATAATGCCCGCCGCCATAGTTTTCAATCGTGGGGTCGCTTCCCCGCGCTCACAGAAACGACCCCGTTGTCAGGAATAAGAAATAATAAGTACATAAAAGCCGGACTCCGAATATGCAAAAGTCCGGCTTCGGAGGAGGGTGATGAAAACTATTATTGCAGCCAGCGGAGGGGAATTTATTGCAGGACTATTTGCGATTGAGTATGAGGATTCCCCCACGGTCTAAACATCCCTGCTTTCCCGGTCATCCTGACCGAAAGCGCCGCTGGCTATCGGTTTGCCATTTAGAAAGGAGGTATCTAAAATGGCTTGCAATGTGTCAATTTGGGTGACTTATTACATCAATTTCGTGGTCCCTGCTCGACACGCAGGAGGTCACTGGTTCAAGTCCAGTACCGCCCAGTCGGGGTTCCGTAATGTACGCCTTCTTTCGCGTCACGTTGCAAGCCAGGAACCCCGTTTTTTATTGTCTGAGATGCGACTTCTTTAGCTGTTTCGTAGTATGACTCCCTGCTGGCCAAGTAATAAGTCATTGTTTTTAACGAGTTATGGCCGGTCAGTCTCATTACAAAATGCTCCGGCAATCGCTCACACATCAAGGTCGTATAAGTCTTTCGTAAACTGTGAAAATCGCCGACCTGCCGGCCAAAGGCCCTTCGCTGAATGTTTACAAACGTTCGCCGAAAATTCTGCTCGGGACACCGCCTAATCCTGTCGGTCAATAATCCCACAGCCTTTAGCTTCATTATACTGCCGTACCTTGCCGCCCTGAGCATCGGGTAAGGATGGCTGCCGAGCGACTTGATAAGCTCCGCCAAAGGTTCAATCAGCGGGACCTTGCGGACCTCCTTGTCCTTGGGCTCCCAAAGCCAGGTCGTTTTGGAATCCCGCTTGGGCTCGACAAAGACAAAACCACCGCGAATGTTGTTGAGCGTCAAGTTGAGTATCGCACCCCGACGCAGGCCGGTCGTTATTGCACATAGCAGGATCGCACGCCACCGATCGTCCGGGGCAAATCTGAACATTCGCTCAAATTGCCAATCGTCATAGATGCGGATGGGCTTCTTCGTTACCCTGAACTGCTTAATCTTGGCGACCGGATTTGCCTCAAGCAGCTTTAGCAGGATGGCCCAGTTGAATACCGGCGACAGGCTTCGCAGATAGATGTTCGCCGTGGTCCTGCAGCGGCCGGTCTTTAAGAGCCAGCCCTTGTAAGCTGAGCAGTGCTCGTATCTGACGCGGTCGATGTTGCGATTGCCGATACATTCAATCAGGTAGCGGAATGCCCTCTCCGTGGTTTCTTTTGTTGATTCGGCGAGCCAAAAATTTTCGGCCAAATAATTTTGACACAGAGTTCTCAATTTGACCATAAACACCTCCTTTCTAACACATTGCAAGCCACATACAGCTTACAATGTTTATGAGCAGGTGTCAAGCCAAACTGAGCTACCTTTCCCTTCGTTCCCTATTAATTTTCCAAAGAGCTATGAAATTACGCAAAGATGCCTCGTGGGCGCCTTAATTTGGTTTGGGTAGTCCTTTGGCCCTACTTGGCTTTTTTAAACGCTTACAAGCAAGCGTGGCCGCTTTAACAGCCATTGTGTAGCAGGCCGCCGTTGTCAGTGAGTAGCTTTTGCGGCAGCCCTGTGCACGGAACTTTAAGATGTACGGCGGCTCAAGTGTTACTATGACCTTGCGGCGCTTGCCTGATTCGAATACCTTCCCGTTTGATACCCTGCTGATTGGCCTTGTCAAATTCGTCATTCAAACACCCCTGTTAAGTTGGGGGAGATTTTTCAGAATTAGCTTGATTTTCTTGTTCGGATTCTGTAGGCTTAGGTTCAGCCAGCTCTTTATATTCCGGCAATTCACGGATTATCGCACGGATGCCCTCAGCACTGTTTTCGCAGCATCGTTTTGCGCAGAATATCTGAAAGGCGGTAAAAATGGTTCCGTTGAGTCTGATTTGTATATTTTGGCCTATCATTTGGCTTTTCCTTTCTGCGTCCAAATTACTATATGTATCGACCAAAGTCAATATAAATCTTTGAAAATAAGTAAAATTATCTGAAAAAAAAGATTGAGTTGCTCTAAGTCCAGATTTATCTTGACTTTACAGAAAGTATAAATTTATGGCTATGCACAAAAAATCCTTCAATGTTGATGTTGATGAAAAGCTTTCAGATGAATTCTCTGCTCAGGTAGAGCAAAGGGGATATACTAAATATCGGGCGATTGAAGGGGCGCTACGTGGGTTTATGGTCCTATCTGCGGAAAACCAAGTAAGACTAATATCGGGCAATCTTGCGACTGGAAATGTAAATCAAGCGAAAAATGGGCCTAAAACATTACGAGAAGCCCTTAAAAATATGGTCAAATCCAGCACAGAGGGTTCAGAACTGCCGGCAATGATTATAGAGATAAGACCAACCGATAAACAGCTTTGGAACGAATTAAGACTTTTGGTTGAGCCAGAGCGCCGGAGGAAAAAAGTAAGAGGTTAAAAAATCATGACCCGCTTTGAAATTACCGGAGTTGGTCGAAGCACAGGCAGAAAGCGAGTTCGCATATATGAAGCGAAAGACCAAGAAGATGCCATTATGATGGCTGCGAGTGATGGAACAGTTGTCGAGACAGATAAAATAAGAATATTGCCTGAGCCCCCAGCAACAGAGGCACAACTTGCATACGCTAAAGACCTGGATATTAAAATACCCAAAAACCCTACCAAGGCTCAATTGTCCATATTGATTAACAGGGCGGTCGAGGAAGATTGGCCTACGCTAAAACAGAAGCAAAAAGCCCAAAAATTAAGCATAAAAATCCCCGCAAGAATAACGGAAGACGAGCTTGATGATTTAATTTCTGAGAGGGAAGATGACATCGAAGAACAAAAGGAGGAATCGCGTCAATTACGGGGAAACAGGCGAACTCGCGTGCGATCCAGTAAAAAGAGAGGTAAATCATCTAAAGGCGGCATGTTACTCGGTGTTGTCGGGGTCATTGTTGGTATATACCTAATATACAAGGGTCAAAGTGGATGGGGTTGGGGCTTAATTATCGGCGGTGTTGTGATTTATTTAGCTTCTAAAAGTTGAGCCTGGAGAATTTAAAAAAAAGACTTGACAAAAGCCTCACAAAGGTTATATTGAGAGTATGGAAAAGGCGAAAAGGGCGTTTACTTTAGTTGAGCTGTTGACGGTCCTGGCGATAATCGTATGAAAAAACCACGAGATAATTTGGGTTTTTCTCTCATAGAAGTTTTGTTGGCTTTGGGATTACTTGCTATCGGGATGATTTTTATAGCGGGCGTATTCCCTGTAGCGATTCATTTCTCGACAATTGCCAGCGAGCGAACCATTGCAGCGGTGGTGGCGGACGAGGCCTTTGCAAAGATAAGACTGTATGGCGTTGACCGGATGAGTTTAGACAGTGGACAAATACCATTCGGGGGTATCGACCCTAACGAGTTTGCATATCCTTCTCTCTACAATGCCGATATTCTGCAAAGCAAATATTGTTGGTCTGCTCTTTGCAGGCGAATTGAAGATTTTCGGCTTGTGCAGGTAACGGTTTTCGTGTGTAGAAAGACAGGTATATCTGCTCGTCCCGTACCAGTTATTGTGGATGTTTCTCAAGCCAGTTTAGACAACGAGCTTTTGGTAGCTGATGCCGATGCTGATATTATCAATGACGACTATACAATAATAGATAATGAGACAGGACAGCTTTATCGCGTATTGGAGCGGAGCGCCAGTCGACCCGATACGATTGTACTTAACAGAGATTGGAGCGGATATACAGCGGATAAGATTTGGGTGATTCCGTCTGGCGGGGGCCGCTGTATAGCAGTATATCAGAAAGTAATCGGCTTTTAGGTTTCAGTCCACTTTAGCCGTAAGTTACTGGCCGTTGAGTTTGGCATCGATTTTTTTGTGCAGCTCGAAGTATTCGTTGCGAACCCGCGAAAAGGTTTTTTCATACTCGTTAAGCGCGGCGTTCAGGACCACCATCTCCCGCATCAATTCGTTTAACGCCTTTCTTTCTTCTTCGCTAACCATTGCTATCTATCCCATCCGCCTAAAGGGCAGGTTTCGGCTTCATCTCTGGCAAAGCCAGGTACGTACGCCCAGGGGTCTGGCCAAACACTTGAACCAAAGCGGCACAGGCGAACCCGACAAAACAACCTTCGCCTAATCCAATAATTGTCACTACATTGTTGGCATTCCCGTATCCGACCATCCGTAAATTCGTATTTCTTACCTCTGGCGAAGTTCCTTGCCTTTCGTATTGTCTTGCCGTAACAGGTCATTATTCGACATATTCCCATATCATTGTTCCGTCTTTGCATCTGGCTCGACTATACATAGGACGATTATCCCAAACGCTGCAAGTTTCTTCTGTTAGTAAATTGCTTACGGGCTTTATACCTGAACAAGTAATGGCGTGAAAAGCACAATCAGGGTTTGGTATCCAGGGATAAAAAGCTCCAAATTCTACTTTTGAACCATCCTTGTAACAATCTACATAAACCATCAATTCGCGATGTGGGGATTCGCTATATGTATATGAATTGTAATAACGATAAAAACTACCAAGGTCGTCTATATAACCAATTTGCATGTCTACTTCTGTGTTTATAGGAAAATTTTCAGGAAGTAAATCGCCGCAAGGTGCTACATCTGAAAAATTCAAAACAAAATGCCCGCCCGATGTACAAGCAGGACATTCCCATTGCACTGTCATTACTTTGCCCGTTGCCGAATTACGCATTGCTTTTCCCGTACTCGGATTTCTTTGTACTCTAACTTGCATCATAATTAAGCCGAATAACAATCACAATCTTCGCTCGTATCAAATACGGTTGTGCAATACCAGGTAGCGCCTATCTTAACTACGAATATCTCGTCATTATCAGCCAGTCGTGGGACGGCCTCATTCAAAGCAGAACCGCCGCAGATATGGCAGGTAACAGTTATGGCAGTGCCGGATGTGTGGTCAAGCGTAGCCGCTATTGTATTATCTGCTGGCGCGGCTTCTGAACAATAAGCTAAACGCACGCCTGCTCCGTGTGCGCCCTGCCTTAACGGAATCCCTACCCATCGGGCGTTGTGTTCGTCATCAACTTTTCGCCAGGCTACAATAAGGTCGCCGGTAGCTAAATGTGCAACGTATTCCGCTTCAGGATTGAACTCGGCAAGATTAAGGACTTCAACGCTTGTGGTATTTTTGTCGTCGAACTTCGGGTCGCCCGCAGTATCATCCCACTCTGTGGCGTCCAAGGTCTGCTCGTAGCAGTTATAAACACCATCACCCGTTGCTTCGG
>Ga0307377_10003565_pt1 | contig 17463 bp, 12 predicted proteins | sample TR3MG_FD_202535 | JGI IMG/M metagenome (GOLD analysis project Ga0307377, IMG submission 202535) | Soil microbial communities from Risofladan, Vaasa, Finland - TR-3 | ecosystem: Environmental > Terrestrial > Soil > Coastal area > Acid sulfate soil | place: Finland: Risofladan, Vaasa | collected... | reverse complement strand
GCCGCAGAGGGTGGAAAATTCAGCCTGGAAACGGGCATGGACTACAACACCGGCAAGTATGGCGGCACCCAATCAACCGATATGCTGTACATACCCGTCACCGGAAAGTATCAGTATCAATCGTGGACGCTTAAACTGACTGTCCCCTATCTTCGAATTTCCGGACCGATTAACGTGATTAACGGCATTGGAGTGGTGTCCAAACTTGCCAACGCGCCCAGCACGACCCGGTCGGGTTTGGGCGATGTGATCGCCAGCGCAACCCATCCCGCTTATTACGATGCTGCCACCGGCTTGCTGGTCAACCTGACCGGGAAAGTCAAGTTCGGAACGGCCGACAGCGCCCAAGGCCTCGGAACCGGAATGAACGATTACATGTTCCAATCGGATATTTATCAAATAACCGGTGACCTGACCAAGTTCGGCACAATAGGTTACAAGATATACGGCAGTCCGGCCGGATATACGCTGAACAATATTTTGTATGGTTCGCTGGGCGCCAGTTACAAGCTTGACCGGGATACCTATGGCGGCGCGATGCTCAGACTGGGCCAGGCATCCACTACCACGGGATCATCGCGGATGGAGGCGATTTTCTTCGTCAGCCGCAATCTCGACAAAACCTGGAAAGCACAGGGCTATCTCTTAAAGGGCTTTACCAACAGCGTTCCCGACTTTGGTGCCGGCGCCACGATCGCCTATCAGTTCTGATTCCGCCAACCGGCAGCCCATCCCGGGCTGCCTGCATCATCATCCTGCCATAGCTCAAAATATCCGGTAACCGGTTGTCAAATCACACTACCCGCTATATATGATGAAAATATCCCGCATTGAGTTACCGGGGGCGCATTCTCGATCAACTGTTTGTGGCGCGACAACAACTGCGGTATATGCGGATTTTAGTCAAACAATCCTGAAACCAACAATCCAAGGCAAGATCATTGGAAATCCCACCGGTAACCCACATAAAAATCCTTGCGCCTTGTTGTAGAATCCTGAGCCGCACTCGTCACATGAGTTTGTTCAATGCCCACCTCGCCCTCCAGATTGACCGAATTGTTAAGGCGGTAATTGAATCTCAGACTGGGCCGAATCTGCGTCTGATGTGTGCCGGTATTGGTTGCCTGGCTATACAGCAGCAGCATCGTATCAACGCGCCAGTTTTGCGGCAGTGGTTCAACCTGGGTAAATAACAGGGACTGCCCGCTGTAGGAACTGGCGGTTGAATAGGCTGCGTTAACCAGTCCAAAATCGCCTTGCCGGAACACGCCATTGACGGTTGCCTGAACGGAATATGAATAGGTGTTCCCGGATCCCACCATTCCCGGCTGACCGGTGCTGGTTCCGCCGGTACTGGACATGTTGCTGACGCGAAAATCGCCTCCATAACGAATGCGCTCGGAATAAGGGCGGCTCACGCCAAACGCGAACGTGTTGGATATCGGACTAAATGCAGCCGCATCAGCTATGATGGTGTTCATCGCGACGCCAGACTGGAGCAATTCCGCAACGGACTGAATTGGTTGGCCGATCAGTGCATTGCTCAACTGCAACGGCGGAGATCGGCGATGATCCACAAGCACGTTGTAATTGGTGCTCACGCCGGTGGTCCAGTTACCCTGAAACATGCCAAGATCGACTTTCTTGAACAGGGTGTCGTATTCAAACAGCCCCATGAAGTTGCGCCCCGCTTCAAAATAATGCCCCTCTGCGCCGATCGCCCGTCGTTCCACGATCCCGGAAACCCGCTGCTGTATGAAATAACCGGTGCTGCTCCACATCTCGGGCCTTGGGCTTAGATCGACACTCAAACCGGCAAAGTCCTTGTTGCTGGAAGTGCTGAGGCCACCGTTGCTATATTCCACCGGTTTACCAAGGACAGTATTTACCCGCCATGTCGGATCGAAGCGATACCCTCCCCATGCACCGTCGAATTGGCCGGGCGCACCCGCGCCGAGGCCGTTTTGACGGCCGACACGGAACGCATAACTGTGGTCGCGCGCATTTTGCTCGATATAGGCCGCATCAAAACGGTTGCCGCTCACCTGTCCCGGTAAAAAATTCTTGTTGTAACTGTCGCGGAACACCAAGCGGGTATCTGCAGTCTCGCTGCGTTTGTGTCCCATCATGTCCAGCGTGGAGAACAATTGTGACTGGTCCTGGAGCGTCAAGGACGATGTTGTTGTAGTCGCGCCGGTGACGGCAATCGAATCGGTATTGGAAATACCCTTGTAATAATATTGGGAAAGACCGCCGGTTACCTGCATTTTTTCCTCAGCCACCGTGGGCCTGTTCGCCACCTGCTCCTGCACGGGTGCCAACCTCACCTTGTTGACTGCCGGTAACTTGGCCATCCGCAGCTTGACCTTGTCCACATCTCTGGCATGCGGATAAAGTTCGATGTATGTCTGGTACTCCACGCGCGCCTTGTCATATTCGCCGTTCATTTCCCGCGCTTCGCCGATCAATTCCTGGGCAGCCTGGGATTGCTTGTTGGGAGCAAGATTCAGCAACTTGTTCAACCGCTCGATCGCGATATCGGGACGGTCATTCTGGAGTGCATAGCGCGCGCTGCCGATCAATTGCTGTGCCTCCAGCTCGATTGCCGCAACCGGGAGCGGCGCCGGCAATGGCTTGGAGGTGGGCTCGGGCTGAATTGGTTGGGCCGGCGCCGCTTGCTCAGCCTGTCGGGATGCGGCCAGTTGCGGAACAGACGGGACTACGCTTGGAACGACTGCCGAAGGCGCGATCGCTGGTTTTGCCGCCACAATACTTGCTGCAGCGGCCGGAGCAGGACTACTTTTCGGTTTGAGCGCAGGCGTGAAAATGCTGATGCTGCGTGCATCCTTGCCGAGACGCATATGATAATCAACACGCTTGCCGAAACTGATGGAGAGCGACGAATCGATTTCGGGATAGGTAACAGTAAATTGCGGGGCAATGTCCGAAGGCCGGGATTTTATTCTATCAGGGACCAGGCGGGGATCCAGCGGACTGATTCCGAGCAGATTGAAATAAATCCTCACATCACCGTTACTTAGTGCTGCCTGCCGCAAATACTGAATCTGGGTAATAAAGACAATGCGGATCTCTGCTTCATTGCCAGCTTCCCTGATCTCGATGTGATCAATGATCCCGGCATTGGCCGACCTCATCGCAGCACCCATTATCAGCAGGGTGAGTAACGACATTATCACTGAGCGGGCCAGATGCTGGCTGGCTAAAAAATAGTTGCTGACTTTCAATATCTGCTCCAAATTACTTTTCAAGCCATAACCTCAATGCCGGACAGAACACTGACGCTACATATTGGGCTCGTATAAAAGGCCTGAAAACTTTCCGAAACTGGCTGATGCGCAATTGCTGCGCAGCAAGACCGTCATTGGAAATTGACCGGATATTGCAGTTGATCAGCGGTATCCGGTCAATTTGGTATTAACCACCCCAATTCGTATAGGAGCTTCCCGTATTACCCAATGGCCTGTGACAGCCGGAACTGGAGCAGTCTTTCGACGCAGAAGTCCCGTTATGGGACTTTGTTTGCATGTTGGTGGCCGACCATTGGTTGGGTGAACGATGGCAGGTATAGCAAGCGCCGCCGCCGGTGGTTCCGTTATGCATGGTCGTTGACGACGCCGTACCGGTCATGAAAGAAGTAAACACCGACGTGCTGTGGCAGAACTCGCATTGCATGCCCGCGCCACCGATCAGGGTGGTCGCATAAGGGATATGTGTGGCTGACTTCGACACTGGCGTAACTCCGGCAAATACCTGACCGTTATGGCACAGCGTGCAATTATTGACGATGCCGGTGTGCTTCATCAGCGTTCCCGAGAAGGTGATGAAATTGCTGGTCGAGTGGCAGGTCTCGCATGACATGCTGGTCGGCAAATGGTTGGACGGCTTTGCCATCGGCGAGATACCGGCAAAGGTCTGACCGTTGTGGCAATTGGTGCAACCGCTGACGATGCCGGTGTGGTTCATTTTTCCGCCGGCGAATCCGCCGGGCGTCGGCGGGGTCGTAACAGGAGCGGTATGGCAAGTCTCGCAGGCCGCAGCGGTCGGCAGGTGGTTAACCGGCTTGGACACCGGCGTTACCCCGGCAAACACCTGGCCGTTATGGCAAGTTGCACAGCCGCTGACGATACCCGTGTGGTTCATTACTCCCGGGTAATAGCTTGCGCCGTTATGGCAGAGCGAACACGCCGCGGTAGTCGGCAAGTGATTGGCCGGCTTGGTCCCACCCGTTGCAATTGCAAAGCTCGTCGTCGAACTGTGGCAGCTTTCGCATGGCGTGTTGCCGGCTGCCGTGTGGGTTGGGGAGATGGTCTGCGGCTTCGGTGTCACCCCGTAAAACGCGATACCAACGTTATTGAAACCATGACAGGTCGCGCAACCGCTGACGATGCCCGTGTGTTTCATCGGCGCGTTTGGCCCAAATCCACCCGGATTCGTATTGGCCGTGGAATGGCATGTCTCACACGACATGCTCGTTGGCAAGTGTGGCGGTGAGCCAGCCGGCTTCGACACTGGCGTCACCCCGTAATAGCTCTGTCCGTTATGGCAACTTGCACAACCACTGACGATGCCCGTGTGATTCATGCCCGTTCCTGAAAACGATGTGAAGTTGGAATTGGAGTGGCATGACTCGCAGGGCATGCTGGTGGGCACATGATTCACCGGCTTGGATTTCGGCGCAACCCCGGTAAATACCTGTCCGTTGTGGCAACTTGCGCAACCGCCGACAATGCCCGTATGCACCATCACGCCGGAGTTCGGTCCGTATCCGGCACTATGGCAAGTCGAGCATACCATTGTCGTCGGCATGTGCCCGATCGGTGGGGTGGTCAGGTTGGCCATCAGGAATGTGGTCGTCGACGTATGGCAGGCCGAACAATCCGAGCTGGTCGACATGTGCGTGGTGGGCGCATCACTTTTTTGTTTGGGTGTGACGCCCACGGCAAAGGTTTGCCCGTTGTGGCACTGCGTGCAGTTGCCGACGATGCCGGCGTGGTTCATCATCGACGGCGAGTTGGCGGGCGCGGGCGGAATCAAAAATCCACCCGGACTGGTACGGGTCGGCGAATGGCAGAGTTCACATGGCATGCTGGTCGGCACGTGGCCCGATGGTATGGACTTGGGTGTGACGCCGACAAAGGCCTGTCCAATGTGGCAGCTCGCGCATCCGGTGACGATGCCGGTGTGATTCATCACCCCCGGAACAAAGTTGGCCTGGTTATGGCACAGCGAACAGGCTTGCTGGGTCGGCAGGTGATTCGGCGGCATCAAGCCGCCCGATGCGAGCTGTTTCCAGTTTGCGGTCATGTGGCAGCTGTCGCATGACGCGCTCGTGGCAATATGCCCGCTCGGCTTGCCTGTTGCACCCCCCCCATTGCCGTTGTGGCAGTTCTGGCAGGAACCCGGCGCCACGCCGAGGTGGTCGAACGGTTTCACGGGCGACCAGGCTCTGGTCTGGTGACACCGATCGCACTTGTCGAAGGTGGGAATATGCGTCGTGTTCTTGAATACCGCGCCCATGTGGTTGCCTGCCACGTGGCAGCTTGCGCACTCGTGCGGCGTTCCCCTGAACACGCCGTCAACGTGGCAGGAAGCGCAGCGGGCCTGGATATGCGCACCGGTCAAGGGAAACCCGGTTTGGCTGTGATCAAACTTGATCAAGGCAGGATTTGGCGTGGCGGCGGTTGCAAGGTGCATCATGATCAGCAGCGGGAACAGGAATATCAGCGCGATTCCCAAGGGTGAACGCAGAAAATCAAAAAGCCCCTTTACGCTTGCGCCACCAGTTTGGTCTTTCATATCCTGCTCCCTGTGCATCAAACGGCAACGCCGTCCTGCCTTTCAATCAATGTTTCGAATTCGCGTTCATCACGCCTTTGCAGACAAATATGCTCGGTCTGGATGGGAAATGTAACAGAACGTTACATGTGTGCAAATATCCCACCGACGAATTGAAAGCTGTCCGGATAAAAGGCATAAATTTGCCGACGAACGGTTTTGAAATCCGGACAAACGGAAACTATGTGGCCAACTATCCGTATTTGAAATACTGGAGAATCGAGAAAAGATAAACCGACCTCAAGGACAGAGGTATATTGTGATTATGTAACTGAATATTGTTACAGTTTTAAAACGGCGGTGGTAATGGAATAGGGCTGAGAGCCTGTCGCACCCTGCGTTACTGTCGGAGTAGATAATGTGCCCCCCGCTCCAATATTGAATTGCGAAATGTTGTCGCTACCCTTATTCGCCACATAGACGAATTTACCCAAAGAATCGATGGCAACAGATTGTGGAGCAGTTCCTCCAGTAGGATTAATGGGGTTCATGTTGTCTAACAACCCGGAGGCATTAATAGTAAAAGGATAAATGCCAGTTCCATTCGCCACATAGGCGTGTGTTCCCGAAGGATCGATGGCCATGGAAGTTGGAAGCGTAAGTGCACTACCCAAACCGGATGATGTGGAGGATGTTAATGCACCTGAAGTGATACTGAATTGTGTAATGGAAGCATTAGGAGTCGCCAAGTAATTTGTCACATAGGCAAAATTTCCTGAAGGATCTATCGTAATGCTACTCGGTGTTGTTCCTGCGGCAACCGTAGCCGTTCCCATCGGCGTCAACGCCCCACTCGGACCTATGATGAATTGCGAGACGGAATTGTCGCTTTGGTTGACCACATAAACGTACGCCCCTGAGGGACCAACAGTAATCGAAATTGGCCATATACCTTGCGTGCAAGTTGTAGCTGGGTAACAAGGCGTAACGGTTGGTGGCGCCATCGGTGTCAACGCGCCAGTAACCGGATCAACGTTGAATTGCGAAATATCATTGCTGTAGCTATTTGCCGCATATGCGTATTTCCCGCTTGGGTGGATGGCAATAGATATTGGCCCAGAGCCTGACTGAACTGTTGCCGCTGGTGTCATCGGTACCAGAACGCCTCCCGGGCCTATGTTGAATTGCGAAATTACGTAGTCCCCATTGTTAGCAACATAGGCGTGCTTGCCGGCCTGATCAACGATGATTGATGTTGGATAGGATGAGGCATTGCCGGCGATTGAAACAACAGTTGCAGGTATCTTGGGCGTCAATGCACCGGTCGACGGGTTGATGGTGTATTGCGAGATGGTGCCGTCGCCATAATTCGCGACATAGGCGGATAGCACCGTGGTGGTTCCGGTGGTGGTTCCTGTTGTCGTACCGCCGCCGCCCCCGCAAGCCGAAATCAGCAATACACCGATGCTCAACGCGGCAAAACCAACCTGGATTGTGTTTGTGCGCATTGTAAATCCCCCTATAGCAATATTGTGGCTTTGCTTCCCTGCAATCTTGACGGCAAGTTGTTGCATCCCGCTTCCGTTTGCCGGTCTGGCTTGGCAATATGAAACGGGCGCACTTTAATGGCTAAGGCGGTGCGATTCAATAGCCGTTCATCGGAGTGTCGTTTTCCGATGAACGGCTTCAATATCGCTGCCCCTTGATTCCCGGACGGAGGATTTTCCACTTGGTGGTGAGGTGGCAGCGGTCGCATTGCTGGCCATATTCGCCCTGGTGGACGTCATCGTTGTCATGGCAGCCATCGCAGGTTTTCGCCAGGGTGATGCGGGCGGTCATCGGCAGCTTATGGCAGGCATAGCAGGTGATTGCCTTGTGCGCGCCATCCAGCTTGAAATGGGTGCGCGTGTCGTGATCGAAATCCCAGACCTTCCATGACCGCGGGTTGTGGCATGACGCACAATCCTTGCCCAGCCTGAGCTTGTGTATCTTGTCGTCATCCTTCTTGTGGCAGGAATAGCAATCGGAAGGGGTATTGCGGAACACCTCGGTGGTATGGCACTTCTTGCATTCCACCTTGATATGCAATCCGACCAGCGGAAAACGTGCGCGTCCATGGTCAAAAATTGCATCCTTCCAGTCCTTCTCGTTGTGGCAGGATTCGCAGCGCTTGCCCAGGCTACCCTTGTGCACATCTTTTTTCTGGTGGCAGGAGTAGCAATCCATGGGCAGTTTCGTGCCGCTGGCTTTCAGCGCAGGCGTGTGGCAGGCATCGCATTTGGTCGTGATGTGCTTGCCCTTCAGCGGAAATTTGGTGTCCCGGTCGTGATCGAATTTCGATTTTTTCCACTTCATCTCGTTGTGGCAGGTCTGGCACTGCGTGCCCAACCCGCCCTTGTGCACATCGTCCTTCTTGTGACAGCCGATGCACGCAGATGGCAAGGCGGGTTTCGAAAACAACGGCCGCACGTGGCAGGAAATGCACTTCACCGTCCTGTGTGAACCCAGCAGCCTGAATTTGGTCGCGATGTCATGGTCGAATGTGAGCAGTTTCCAGCCGCGTTCAGCGTGGCAGGTTTCGCATTTCTTGCCGTATCTTCCCTTGTGTTTGTCATCCTTTTTATGGCAGCCCAAGCATTCAAGCGGCGCATTCTTGTATGTGCCCTGGGTGAGATGGCACTTGCTGCATTTCACATCGGCGTGCTTACCCTTGAGGAGGAAACGGGTCTTTTCCAGGGAGTGGTCGAATTTCGCCTCTTTCCAGGAACGCTCGTTATGGCAGCTCTTGCAATCGGGACCGAGGCTGCCCTTGTGTTTGTCATCCTTGTGGTGGCAGCTATTGCAGGCGGTAGGCGCTTCGCGGTATTTTTTCTTTTCCTTGTGGCAATCCGAACACTTTACCTTTTCCTTGTTCTGGTGCGCGCCCAGCAACGGGAAATCGGTCTTGGTGTGGTCGAACCCGGCCTTGTCCAGAATAACAATCTTCGCATTCCGGCCCTTGTGTTCGGTATGGCAGGTATTGCAGGCCTGCTGCTTCATCCTGCCGTGAAACCCCTTGTGGTTTTCGAGGTCGGCTTTGATGTCCTTGTGGCAGTCCGCGCACAAGCCGCTCTGCGCTTCCTTGTGAAAACGCACATGGCAATTCGTGCATTCCGACTCGAGTTTGGCATGGCCGGCGATCACCTGACCCGGCATCAGCGCGGACTCGCCTGCACCATATGCTATACCTGTGGAAAACAATGCCAAAAAAAACAGGACTAGACGGAGCATGTCAGGTAACCCTCAGTACATGAAATTGGTGGCAATCACATGGACGATCCCGCTAACACCCAGTAGCCAGACAAAGGGCGAATGCAGGACGTGCCACAATCGGAACAATCGTTCAAAAGCCGAAAATTGTGCGGCACGTTGCACGGAGGTCAGATAGCGCTTCACATACATCATTGCTTCCTGAAGATGGTTATGCTGCTCCAGTTTGTCCCATCCCTGTGTCTTGGCCAAATGGGCGATTGCACGCCTCATTTCATTGCGGCTATGTCGTGTCAGCATGTACCGGCGCAAATCAAAAGTAATGAAACGCCAGAAGCGCGTGGCAAAACCGATGCGTGTTTCAAAAGCCAGGTCACGAAACTTTTGCAGCTTTGCATCAACAGCCGTTGCCGAAATGGCGAGCGTGATGACTCTGTCGGTACTTCTTTGATTCAAATCCACGGATTTCTGCAATTCATCCAGATTCAGCTTACGGCCGTATAGCCCTTGGTGTATCCGCTTGTAGATGAAACGCCCGATGATGCCGCTGGCCACCACCAGCAACATGGAATAAAGCGCGACACCTGCATTCAGGGATTTCACATGAAATGTCGTATGGAACAGGACCAGTACCGGTCCGCCGATTCCGAAGATCATGTGCATCATGAACCAGTATTTCAACGGGCCGAAGCGGCGGGCGAACTGCATATGCTTGCGCACCGGATAGAGCAGCATCAGCAACATCATCACACCGCCAACCAGACCGAGGTAGTAACCGAAACCTGAGCTCGGTTTGTAATCCAGTTGATTCTGTGCGGCCTTGAAGTAAACCCAGACCGCGAGCAGGGTCAAAACGGTGGCGGCAAACCAGATGACGCCTGCGCCGACACCCATACGGCGCTCTGCCTGACGGTTACCCCCAAATACCTTGACCTCTACAGGGTGATCCTCCCTGCGCCGATCTTTGCCTTTGGAATTCTGGCCCCCGCGCCGATCGATGACTTGGGGATTATTACCCGCGGCTGCTGCAGTGTTTTTATCGCTAGGAAACTCAGATGACATACCCGCTCACAAAAATGTAACCATTTGTAATTATCTTACGGCTCACTAAAATTAGCCAATTGTAATGCGCCTTGAATTGGCCTGGGAGCAACGTTAGACTGCGCGGAATGCAGCAAACTGATGATTCAAAAAGTTCACCTCTCCTTCGGGTAATGGGTTTCCGGTGTATCACAGGCGTACCAATTTCCTGTATTTTCCAAAATTCCAAGATGGCCCAAACAGGATATACGATGAAATTCACCTGTGCACAGACGGTTCAAAAACCATAATGAACGACCAAGCCTTTATCTATGTCCTTTATGTACTACCGCTGACTATCCCCCTGATCATCTTTCTGGCCAAACGCAAGCGGCGTGAAAAAGTTGCCGAAAAAACCTGGCAGGAGTCTGTGGAATCCGGTCTGACCGAGCCCCCATCTCTCCACCCGGTGATCGACCCCAACATATGCCTGGGTTCTGGAGGCTGCATCCTTGCCTGCCCCGAGCAGGCGATCGGCATGATCGACGGGAAAGGCGTGCTCATCAGCCCGGCACATTGCATCGGTCACGGTGCCTGCGCCACGTCCTGCCCCGTTGGCGCAATCAAGCTGGTTTTCGGCACCGAGAAACGCGGCGTGGATATTCCCCAGCTCAAACCCAACTTCGAAACCAATGTTCCGGGCATTTTCATTGCCGGTGAACTCGGGGGCATGGGCCTGATCAGAAAAGCCGCCGAACAGGGACGCCAGGCGATCGATTCCATCAGGAAACGGGGTACCGGCAATACGCCTGTTGATGTGGTCATCGTCGGAGCGGGTCCTGCGGGAATATCTGCGACGCTTGCCGCAAAGCAGCATGGCTTGCGCTACGTCACCATCGAGCAGGAAGAGACGTTCGGCGGCACAACTTTGCATTATCCGCGCGGCAAGATCGTCATGACCGCGCCCATGAAGCTTCCGATCTTCGGCAAGGTTAACATCCGGGAAACCACCAAGGAGATCCTGATGAAGCTCTGGGAGAGTGTGGTCGCCAAGACCGGCATCAAGATCAATTTCGGCGAGCGCATGGAAAAGATTGAACGCGAGGGCGACACGCTTCATGTGCTTACCGATCGCTATAGTTACCACACACGCAGCGTGCTGCTTTCCATCGGCAGGCGCGGCACGCCGCGCAAACTCGGGGTCCCGGGCGAAGACCAGGAGAAAGTGGTGTACCGACTGATCGATCCGGAACAATACCGGGGCAAGCGGGTGCTGGTGGTCGGCGGTGGGGATGCAGCCCTCGAAGCGGCGCTGGCGATTTGCCAGGAACCAGGCGCCAAGGTGACGCTGAGTTACCGCAGCAACGCATTCAGCCGCGTCAAACCGAAAAACCGGCAACTGACCGAGGAGGCTCGAACGTCAGGACGTTTGTCGGTATTGCTTGAATCGAATGTCAGGGAAATAAAGGCTGGCAGCGTGGTGATCGATCACCAGGGAAGCAAAATCGATCTGCCCAACGACGCGGTGATCGTCTGTGCCGGCGGGATACTGCCGACCCCGCTGCTAAAGGAAATCGGGATCGAAGTCGAAACGCGCCACGGCACCGGTGGTTTCGACCAGAATGCACTTGCCTCGAAACGCCCGCTATCCTGGTAGCTAAAACAACGGTGTTTCTTTCGAGCCGGGTGCGGATCAAGCCTGCCGCACACAGTCCACGCTATAGACGCGTTCTCCGCCTTCCTCCTTGTCCGATACCAGGCCGTGAATGTCGGTCTCGAAGCCGGGGAATTTCTTGTTGAAGTCGCGCGCGAACTTCAGGTAGTCGACGATCAGCTTGTTGAAACGTTCGCCCGGAATCAGCAGCGGGATGCCCGGCGGATAGGGAGTCAGCAACACCGCCGTGATACGCCCCTCAAGATCATCAATTGGCACGCGATCAATCTCATCGTGAGCCATTTTTGCAAACGCATCCGAGGGTTTCATCGCGGGCTGCATATCGGACAGGTACATCTCGGTCGTCATCTTCGCGACATTGTGTTTTTTGTAGGCATCGTGGATCTGCTGGCACAGGTCGTGAAGACCGACGCGCTCGTACTGCGGATACTTGGCCGCGAACTCGGGCAGGATGCGCCACATGGGCTGGTTCTTGTCGTAGTCGTCCTTGAACTGTTGCAACGCGGTCAGCAGCGTATTCCAGCGTCCCTTGGTGATGCCGATGGTGAACATGATGAAGAATGAATACAGACCGCACTTCTCGACAATGACGCCATGTTCTGCAAGATACTTGGTGACCATGGCCGCAGGCATGCCGGTCTCGTCGAAGTTGCCGTTGAGATTAAGGCCGGGCGTGATGATGGTCGCCTTGATCGGGTCGAGCATGTTGAATCCGGCTGCCAGCTTGCCGAAGCCATGCCATTTATCAGTTGTCTTCAGCATCCAGTCTTCCCGGGAGCCTATGCCTTCATCGGCAATCTTCTCCGGCCCCCACACCTTGAACCACCAGTCCTCTCCATACTCTTCGTCAACTTTGCGCATTGCGCGGCGGAAATCCATCGCCTCGGCAATACTCTCTTCCACCAGCGCCGTTCCGCCCGGCGGCTCCATCATCGCGGCAGCCACGTCGCACGAGGCGATGATCGCGTATTGCGGCGAGGTCGAGGTGTGCATCAGATAGGCTTCGTTGAACACGTGGCTGTTGAGCTTGCGCTGCTCCGGTTCACGCACCAGTATTTGCGAGGCCTGCGACAAGCCCGCCAGCAACTTGTGCGTGGACTGCGTGGCGAAGATCATCGATTCCTTGGCGCGCGGACGATTCTTGCCGATTGCATGCATATCCTTGTAAAACGGGTGGAATGCCGCATGCGGCAGCCAGGCCTCGTCGAAGTGCAGTGTGTCGATCTTGCCGTCCAGCATCAGCTTGAGCATCTCGACGTTGTACACCACACCGTCATAGGTGCTCTGCGTGATGGTCAGGATACGCGGCTTTTTCTTCTTGTCCTTGATGAAAGGATTTGCGTCGATCTTCTTCTGGATACTATCCATCTCGAACTCGGATTTATGGATCGGCCCGATAATGCCGTAATGGTTGCGTGTCGGCCGCAGGAACACCGGCACCGCGCCGGTCATCATGATCGCGTGCAGGATGGACTTGTGACAGTTGCGGTCCACGACGACGATGTCGTCCGGCGCCACGGTCGAGTGCCACACGATCTTGTTCGATGTCGAGGTGCCGTTGGTGACGAAGAACAGATGGTCGGAATTGAAAATACGCGCCGCGTTGCGCTCGGAGGCCGCCACCGGACCGGTGTGGTCGAGCAGCTGGCCCAGTTCGTCCACCGCGTTGCACACGTCCGCGCGCAGCATGTTCTCGCCGAAAAACTGGTGGAACATCTGCCCAACCGGCGATTTCAGGAACGCCACACCGCCCGAGTGTCCCGGACAATGCCAGGAATAGGAACCGTCCTGCGCGTAGTGCAACAGCGCGCGGAAGAACGGCGGCGCCAGCGAGTCCAGATATGACTTTGCTTCGCGGATGATGTGACGCGCGACGAATTCCGGCGTGTCCTCGTGCATATGGATGAAGCCGTGCAATTCGCGCAGGATGTCGTTCGGAATATGGCGCGAAGTACGGGTTTCGCCATACAGGTAGATCGGAATATCGGCATTCTTGAAGCGTATTTCCTGGACAAAGGCGCGCAGGGTTTTCAGCGCGACCTCGGTTTCTTCCTTGCTGCCGGCACCGAATTCTTCGTCGTCGATCGATAGCAGAAAAGCCGAGGCACGGCTCTGCTGCTGTGCGAACGATGTCAGGTCGCCGTAGCTGGTGACGCCAAGGATTTCCATTCCCTCTTTCTCAATGGCATCGGCCAAAGCGCGTATCCCCAGCCCGCTGGCGTTCTCGGAGCGGAAATCTTCATCGATGATGATAATAGGAAACCGGAATTTCATAATATGGCTCCCAACAGAATAAATCCTTGCGGCTTGTCGTAAATACTGCCAATGAAAGAATCAACAAGGTTCAGTGAAGACTCATATTGACCGCAGGGCAATGTGACGTCGTAACTAAAACGGAACTTCATAATATTGCGCTCCTTTAGAGGGTGGAACGGAATGCAGCGCTTAGCGTGTGTTCTTCACGCAGGGCGATGTGGAGTTTCAGTGTAGGCTCATATTGGCCACAGGCCAATGTGACGCCGAAGCTAAAGCGGAATTTCATGGCTTACTCCCTTTAGGAATAACTGACTGGGTGGGGATAGCGAATTGGCGCGGATTGTCGCAGATTCCGGCAGTGCTGCAAGCGGGAATTTTACCGTTCACGGCGATAGCGCATGGACGGTGCGGGTTACATTTTCGGCAGGGTCACGCCCACCTGTCCCTGATACTTGCCGCCGCGATCTTTATAAGACGTCTCGCAGACTTCGTCGCCCTCGAAGAACAGAACCTGCGCCACGCCCTCGTTGGCGTAGATTTTGGCGGGCAACGGCGTGGTATTGGAAAATTCCAGCGTGACATACCCTTCCCACTCAGGTTCGAACGGCGTGACGTTGACGATGATGCCGCAGCGCGCATAGGTGGACTTGCCCAAACAAATGGTCAGCACACTGCGCGGAATGCGGAAATACTCGACCGTGCGCGCCAGTGCGAAGGAGTTGGGCGGAATGATGCAGAAATCGGCATTGACCTCGACGAAGGAACTCGGGTCGAAGTTCTTCGGATCGACAATGGTGCTGTTGATATTGGTGAACAGCTTGAATTCATTGGAACAGCGGATATCGTAACCGTAACTCGACGTGCCGTAAGACACGATGCGCTTGCCGTTGACCTCTTTCACCTGGTTGGGCTCATACGGCTCGATCATTTTGTGCTGCTCCGCCATGCGGCGTATCCATTTGTCTGACTTGATGCTCATAAAATCCAGGTGAAAGGTGAAAGGTGAAAGCTTCAAGGAAATGCGAAATCCTTTGTCCTTGAATCTTGTGCCTTGTTCCTTGTACCTTGCTCCTCTAAACTAATTTGCAAGGGCGCGATTTTAACCAATTCGACGCTGTCGCGCGCGATTTGCTAAAATCCGTGCCTTGATCGCATTCCGGCTCTTAACATGAATCCCCGCAAAATCCTCGTCACCTCCGCCCTGCCTTACGCCAACGGTAGCATCCACCTCGGTCACCTGGTCGAATACATCCAGACCGACATCTGGGTGCGCTTCCAGAAGATGCGGGGGAACACCTGCCACTACGTGTGCGCCGACGACACCCATGGCACGCCGATCATGCTGCGCGCCGAAAAGGAAGGCATCACCCCGGAACAACTGATAGACCGCGTGTGGCACGAGCACAAGGCGGATTTCGACGGATTCCATGTCGCGTTCGACCACTACGGCAGCACCAACAGCAACGAGACCCGGGAATACTCGCAGTCCATCTATCGCAAGCTCAAGGCTGCCGGTTTGATCGAGGTGCGCTCCATCGAACAGTTCTACGACCCGATCAAGAACATGTTCCTGCCGGACCGCTTCATCAAGGGGGAATGTCCGAAGTGCCATGCCAAGGACCAGTACGGCGACAACTGCGAGGTGTGCGGTGCCGCCTACGCGCCCACCGACCTGATCAATGCCTACTCCGCGGTGTCCGGCGCGAAACCGGAACTGCGCAATTCAGACCACTACTTCTTCAAGCTTTCCGCCGAGACCTGCCAGCAGTTCCTGCGCGAATGGACAACGGGCAAGCTAACTAAAGAACCTCCACTACAACAAGAAGCCGCCAACAAGATGCAGGAATGGCTGGGCGCCGAAGGCGAGAACAAGCTCACCGACTGGGACATCTCCCGCGACGCGCCCTATTTCGGCTTCGAGATACCCGATGCGCCGGGCAAATATTTCTACGTGTGGCTGGACGCGCCGGTCGGCTACATGGGCAGCTTCAAAAAGCTGTGCGATGCCAAGGGCATCAACTTCGATGATTACTGGAAGCAAGGCTCGGATGCCGAGCTGTACCATTTCATCGGCAAGGACATCCTCTATTTCCACGCGCTGTTCTGGCCCGCGATGTTGCAGCACGCGGGCTTTCGCACGCCGACCCGACTGTGCGCGCACGGCTTCCTCACCGTTAACGGCGAGAAGATGAGCAAGTCGCGCGGGACTTTCATCACCGCCGACAGCTATCTCAAGCAGGGACTCAACCCGGAATATCTGCGCTACTACTATGCGGCCAAGCTGAATGGCTCGATGGAAGACATCGACCTGAGCCTTGAAGATTTTGTGGCAAAGGTAAACTCGGACCTGATCGGCAAGTACATCAACATTGCTGCCAGAAGCGCCCCTTTCATTACTAAACGATTCAATAGCAAGCTCTGTGCGAAGCTATCACCCTTGGCAAAAGGGATGGTGGAGAGCGTGGCACTAACATACGAAAAGCATATTGCCCGCTCTTATGAAGCAAGAAATTATAGCGAAGCACTGCGCACAATCATGTCACTCACCGATGTCGTTAATGTTTATATAGACGAAAATAAACCTTGGGTACTTGCTAAAAACCCAGATTCCGACCAGCAACTCCATGAAGTTTGCACTGTTGCCCTCAATCTGTTTTTACAGCTCACAGTATTTCTGAAGCCCGTGCTACCGGTACTCGCCAAACAAGTCGAACATTTTTTCAATATTGGCGAACAGGACTGGTCGCGTGTTAAAAAAGGTTCTGAACTGCTTGACCATACCATCAATGACTATGCCCACCTAATGACCCGCATTGACCAAAAGCAAATAGACGCCATGATAGAAGCCAACAAAGAAACACTTGCTCCGGCAACAGACACCCATTCGCAAGCCCGCCACGCCGAAGCACAGCAGCATGCCATCACGCCGATCGCCGAAACCATTTCCATCGACGAATTCAGCAAGGTGGATCTGCGCGTGGCGAAGATCGTCAATGCCGAACACGTGGAGGGCGCGGAGAAACTGCTGAAGCTGACGCTGGACATCGGCGAGGAAAAACCGCGCACCGTGTTTGCCGGCATCAAGTCGGTTTACGATCCGGAAAAACTCAAGGGCCGCATGACGGTGATGGTCGCCAACCTCGCGCCGCGCAAGATGAAATTCGGCCTGTCAGAGGGCATGGTGCTGGCAGCCTCGGGTGAAACACCCGGATTGTTCATCCTGTCGCCGGATGACGGCGCCCAGCCCGGCATGCGCATCAAATAGACTGCACGACAAAAGAAAAAAGCATATAGCCACAGAGGACACAGAGAAAACGAATGGTTGTATCCCAGCTAATGGGATACCCGCCAATACACAAAATCGCTGAAATCTCTCTGTGTGCTCTGGTGAAACTACTAGCCATTCGACTAAACGAGCAAACAACGTTCGTTAAGTCGCTGGTTATGTGATCTCTGTGGCCAAGTTT
>Ga0307377_10003564_pt1 | contig 17464 bp, 17 predicted proteins | sample TR3MG_FD_202535 | JGI IMG/M metagenome (GOLD analysis project Ga0307377, IMG submission 202535) | Soil microbial communities from Risofladan, Vaasa, Finland - TR-3 | ecosystem: Environmental > Terrestrial > Soil > Coastal area > Acid sulfate soil | place: Finland: Risofladan, Vaasa | collected... | reverse complement strand
TTGAAGCGGTGCGCGAGCACTCGCGCCCGCTCCAGGGTGCGGTTGGCCACTGCGATGGAGCGCGGCTGCTGTGCGGCGAAATGGGTGGCGCACAATTCGATCATCTCGCCCGCTCCGATGAACAGGATCTTCTGGTCTTTCAGGCTGGGGTAGATGCGCGCCGCGAGCTTCACCGACGCCGCCGCCATCGACACCACATTGGCGCCGATCTGGGTGTTGGTGCGCACCTCCTTGGCCACCGCAAAGGAACGCTGGAACAATTTGTGCAGCAACGTCCCCAGGGTACCGGCCGATTCAGCCTGACGCACCGCTTCCTTCATCTGGCCCAGGATCTGCGGTTCGCCCAGCACCATGGACTCCAGGCCGGAAGCCACGCGAAACGCATGGCGCACCGCCTGTTCCTTGGGCAGGGTGTAAAGATAGGGTTTCAATTCCTGCGGCTTTACGCTCTGGTGCTCGGCCAGCCAGAACAGCGCCTCCTGCGGCTCGGCCGCGGAGCAATACAATTCGGTACGGTTGCAGGTGGAAAGGATCGCCGCCTCGCCCACCGGCTTGGTCTGGATCAACTCGCGCAGCGCCACTTGCAGTTTTTCGGCGTGAAACGCCATCTGCTCGCGGATCGCGAGCGGAGCAGTGCTGTGATTCAGGCCGAGCGCATAGAGCTGCATGTCGTTTTTACGGATTCAGTCAATTGGCGCAGGCTCGGGGACGCCAGCCTGGCGGCGTCCTATCGCACTGCGCGGGCTCTAATTATAAGCCACGTCAAAGACTTAGTCTCTGCTCGTATTTGATCTGGATCAACCGTTTAGAATTAGGCAAATCAGCGAACGGAGACCGCCATGGCCGAACAAAAGCTTGCAGCCAATTATTTCGTCAACCCCGGCTCGGTTGCGCCTTACCATCCCGCCAACCATACCGGCACGACCAATTTTCGCCTGATCGGCCCCGAAACCGTGGGCGCGACGCAACTCGAGGTGGTGCTGGGCGTGATCGAGAAAGGCAAGGGCGCGCTGCCGCACAGGCATCCGGGAATCGAGCAGGTTTGCTATATGCTCGAGGGCAGCGCGCTGGCCGAAGTCGGCGGCCAGGCGCGCGAACTGGGCCCCGGCGACTGCTGTTTTTTCCCGGCCGACCAGCGCCATACCTTCACCGTGACCAGCGACACGCCGGCGCGCGTGCTGGTGATCTACTCGCCACCCTACGGCGAAGCCCCCGGAAACACGATAAGCGGCTGAGCGACAATCGGAGCGGGCAAAGCTGCCTCCGCCCCTCATCCCTCCGCGGCGGCGACGGCTCGAACCGCCGCCCGCGCTATGCCTATCGCATCGACGCCGAAAAAATGCCGCAGCGCCGCGCGCGTATCGCTGCGGCCGAAACCGTCTGTGCCCAGCGTCAGATACTTGCCCGGCACCCAGGCGCGGATCAGATCCGGCACCGCGCGCACGTAGTCGCTCGCCGCGACGACCGGGCCGCGCGCGGCGCCCAGGCACTGTTCCACCCAGCTCTTGCGCGCTTCACCCGCGTGTTCGGCGTTCCAGCTCTCGCAGTCGAGGCCGTCGCGCCGCAGCTCGGTGAAACTGGTGACGCTCCAGACGTCGGCGGCGATGTCGTATTCCTGCTCCAGGATCTCGGCAGCCGCGAGCGCCTCGCGCAGGATGGTGCCCGCACCGAGAAGGCGAACGCGCGGAATTCTCTTCGCGGCCGCGGCAGCGCCGCCGGCGTCGCCCAGCGGCGACGGCCGCAACAGGTACATCCCGCGTTTGATGCCCTCCTCCGCGCCCGGCGGCAGCGGCGGCTGCGCGTAGTTCTCGTTCATCACGGTGACGTAGTAGAACACGTCCTCCTGCTCCTGCAGCATGCGCCGCATGCCGTCCTGCAGGATCACCGCGAGTTCGTAGCCGAAGCAAGGGTCGTACGCGACGCAGTTCTGGACGGTGGAGGCAATGAGGTGGCTGGTGCCGTCCTGATGCTGCAGGCCCTCGCCGGCAAGCGTGGTACGTCCCGCGGTGGCGCCGATCAGGAATCCGCGCGAGCGCGAATCGGCAGCGGCCCAGATCAGGTCGCCGACGCGCTGAAACCCGAACATCGAGTAGAAGGCGTAGAAGGGCAGCATCGGCGTGCCGTGTGCGCTGTAGCTGGTCGCGGCGGCGATCCACGAGGACAGCGCCCCGGCCTCGTTGATGCCTTCCTCCAGAATCTGCCCATCCTTGGCCTCCTTGTAATAGAGCAGCTCGTCGTGGTCCTCGGGTTCGTACAATTGGCCCAGGGCGGAGTAGATGCCGACCAGGCGGAACAGGGTCTGCATGCCGAAGGTGCGCGCCTCGTCGGCGACGATCGGCACAATGCGCCTGCCCAGCGCCGTATCCTTCAGCAGTTGCGCCAGCATCTGCACGAATGCCATGGTGGTGGACTGCTCGCGCGCATTCGAGCCCTCGAGAATTTTTGTGAACAGCGACAGCTCCGGCACGTCGAGCCTGGACGCAACACGCGAGCGTGCCGGCAGATAGCCGCCCAGAGCCTGGCGGCGCGCATGCAAATATTTCATTTCGGGCGCATCGTCGGCCGGCTTGAAAAAGCGCACCTGTTCGAGATCCTCGTCCGACAGCGGCAGCGAGAAGCGATCGCGAAAAGCGCGCAGCGCCTCGAGGTCGAGTTTCTTCTGTTGGTGCGTGCTCATCCTGCCCTGGCCCCAGTGGCCCATGCCGTAGCCCTTCTTGGTCTGGGCGAGGATCACCGTGGGCTGGCCGTGATGGTGCATGGCCGCGTGATACGCAGCGTAGATTTTCACCGGGTCGTGGCCGCCGCGGCGCAGGCGGTCGATGTCGTCGTCGGACATGTGCGCGACCAGCGAGCGCAATTCCGGATACTTGTTGAAGAAATGCTCGCGGTTGAAACGGCCGTCGGTGGCGGCATAGGTCTGGAATTCGCCGTCCACCGTTTCGTGCAGGCGCTGCAGCAATATCCCGTCGTCGTCGCGCGCAAACAGGCCATCCCAGTCCGAGCCCCACAGCAGCTTCACCACGTTCCAGCCGGCGCCTGCGTACAGCCCCTCCAGCTCCTGGATCACCGATCCATTGCCGCGCACCGGGCCGTCCAGGCGCTGCAAATTGCAATTGACGACGACGATCAGATTGTCCAGGCCCTCGCGCGCAGCCAGCGACAGGCCGGCGAGCGACTCGGGCTCGTCCATTTCGCCGTCGCCGACGAAGGCCCACACCTTGCGCCCGGCGGTGTCGAGCAGGCCGCGGCCGGCGAGGTACTTCATGAAGCGCGCCTGGTAGATCGCCTGGATCGGCCCCAGGCCCATGGAGCCGGTGGGAAACTGCCAGAAATCGGGCATCAGCCAGGGGTGAGGATAGGACGAGAGTCCCGGGCCCTGGTGCGACGCCGAGCCCGCGCTCGGCGGCTGCGCTTCGCCGGCTGCGGCGCCGGTCTCGCGCCGGTAGCGCGCGAGCTGCGCTTCGCTCAAGCGACCTTCGAGAAACGCGCGCGAGTAGACGCCAGTCGCCGAGTGCGGCTGGAAATAGACCAGGTCGCCGCCGCCGGAGCCCTCCTTTCGCCCTGCCGGTCCCGCGCGGAAACAATGGTTGAAGCCGACCTCGAACAAATCCGCCGCCGAGGCGTAGCTGGCGATATGGCCGCCAAGCTCGGGATGCGCGCGGTTGGCGCGCACCACCATCGCCAGCGCGTTCCAGCGCACGATCGATGACAGGCGCTGCTCCAGCTCGAGATTGCCGGGAAACTGCGGCTGGTCGGCGAGGCTGACACTGTTGCGGTAAGGCGTGTTGAGCACTGGCGGCAGTTGCACGCGGCGCTTGCGCGCATGATCGAGCAGCCGGCGCAACAGATAGGTCGCGCGCTCGCGTCCTTCGGCCTCGACCATGGCGTCGAACGCTTCGAGCCATTCTCGCGTTTCAACCGGATCGGAATCCCTCGGATTGACACGCCAGAAGGCGGAGGAGCCTAGGTCGGACAGGTCGGTCATGGCGACTTCCTTTTTTCAATTTTTCCCTGCAACTCGGCAGGTGCCGTCCAGCCCACGCTGGCGCTCGACGCATACCGACATTCTCTCAGCTTAGCGCCTACTTCGAAAATGAGCCAAAAACCGGGCAGCCGAAGATTCCGCCAAAATCCCGTTTACAGGTACCCCATCACAGGCTAGACTGAGTTTTGCAAAAATCGACGAAATTCGGCAAACCTACCGTCAGGATTGACCCAGTCAGCAACAAACCACCCAGGAGACCAGGCCATGCAAAAATCGCTGTATATCGACGCCAACAAGTGCACAGGCTGCCTGCAATGCGAGATGGCGTGTTCGTTTGAGAACTACGGAACGTTCAATATTTCCAAGTCGCGCATCAAGGTGTTCAACTTCGAACACGCGGGGCGCAAGGTGCCTTACACCTGCACCCAGTGTGCCGAAGCCTGGTGCCTGCACGCCTGCCCGGTGGAGGCGATCACGCTCGATGCGGCGACCGGCGCCAAAGTCGTGAACGACGCAACCTGCGTCGGCTGCAAGGTGTGCACCATCGCCTGCCCGTTCGGTACGGTCAATTACGTCGCCGAGACCGGCAAGGTGCAAAAGTGCGATCTCTGCGGCGGCGATCCGGCCTGCGCCAGCGCCTGCCCCACCGGCGCCATCACCTACGTCGATTCGAACTGGACCGGCCTGGACAAGATGCAGCAGTGGGCCGGCAAGACCGATACCCAACCGCGCGCCAACGCATAAAAGGAGACAGCCATGGCATGGACACGAAAAATTCTGCGCGTTGATCTGACCAAGGGCACGTGCACATCGGAGCCGCTCAATATGCAATGGGCGCAGGAATACCTGGGCCAGCGCGGCCTCGCGACCAAGTATTTCATCGAGGAAGTGGATCCGAAAGTCGATCCGCTCTCGCCGGCCAACAAGATGATCATGGCCACCGGTCCGCTGACCGGCACGATGGCTTCGACCGGCGGGCGCTATTCGGTGATCACCAAAGGTGCGCTCACCGGCGCCATCGCCTGCTCCAACTCGGGCGGGTACTTCGGCGCCGAAATGAAATTCGCCGGCTGGGACATGGTGATTTTCGAGGGCAAGTCGCCCAAACCAGTCTATCTCTCGATCGAGGACGACAAGGCCGAGTTGCGCGACGCCGCGCATCTGTGGGGCCAGACCGTGTGGAAGACCGAAGAGATCATCAAGAAGACGCACCAGGATCCGCAAGTGCGCGTCGCCAGCATCGGCCGTGCCGGCGAGAACGGCGTGCTCTTTGCCTGCATCGTCAACGATCTGCATCGCGCCGCCGGACGCTCCGGGGTGGGCACGGTGATGGGCTCGAAGAACCTGAAGGCGGTCGCCATTCGCGGCACCAAGGGCGCCGGCGCCATCAAGGATCCCAAGGCGTTCATGCAAGCCACCAAGGCGGCGAAGAAAGTGCTCGTCGACAATGCGGTCACCGGCCAGGGGCTGCCGACCTACGGCACCCAAGTACTGATGAACGTGATCAACGAAATGGGCGCCCTGCCCACGCGCAACCACCGCGACGTGCAGTTCGAGGACGCGCGCAAGATTTCCGCCGAGGCGATGGCCGAGAAGCGGCCGACCGACGGCAAAGCCAACCTCGTCACCAATGCCGCCTGCTTCGGCTGCACCATCGCCTGCGGGCGCATATCCAAGATCGACGAAACGCACTTCAGCGTCGTCAACAAGCCGGAATACTGGGGGGCTACCGGCGGGCTCGAATACGAGGCCGCCTGGGCCTTGGGCGCAGCCAACGGCGTGGGCGACCTGGAGGCCTTGACTTTCGCCAACATGATCTGCAACGAGGACGGCTATGATCCGATAACCTTCGGCGCCACCGTCGGCGCGGCGATGGAACTATACGAGCTGGGTATTCTGAAGAAGGAGCAGATCGGCATGGAAGCGCCGTTCGGCTCGGCCCAGGCACTAGTGGAACTGGCGCAGATGACGGCCAAGGGCGAGGGCTTCGGCAAGGAACTGGGGCTGGGCTCGGCGCGGCTGTGCGCCAAATACGGCAAGCCCGAACTCTCCATGGGCGTGAAGAAACAAGAATTCCCCGCTTACGATTCACGCGGCATCCAGGGCATGGGTCTGGCTTATGCCACCTCCAACCGTGGCGCATGCCACCTGCGCGGCTACACCGTCGCCTCGGAAGTGCTCGGCATTCCGGTAAAGACCGACCCACTGGTGACCGAAGGCAAGGCCGATCTGGTCAAGGCTTTCCAGGACGCCACCTCGGTGTTCGATTCCGCCGGCGTCTGCGTATTCACCACCTTCGCCTGGACGCTGGCCGATCTGCAGCCACAACTCGATGCCGCCTGCGAGGGCGGCTGGTCGGTTGAAAAGCTTTCGCTCGTGGGCGAACGCATCTGGAACATGGAGCGCCTGTTCAACAACGCCGCGGGTTTCACCGCCAAGGACGACGACCTGCCGCCACGCCTGAAAACCGAACCGGCCAAGACCGGCCCGGCCAAGGGCAAGGTCAATGGCATCGACAAAATGCGGCCGGAGTACTACAAGGCGCGCGGCTGGGATGAAAAAGGCGTGCCGAGCAAGGAAACGCTGCAACGGCTCGGGCTCTGAGCAAAACGGTGCAACGCAAAGGGCGCAGACGGGTTCTGCGCCCTTTGCGTCTTCGGAGGAACATTTCATGAAACACGTCATCATTGGCAATGGTCCGGCCGGAGTCGTCGCAGCAGAAACTTTGCGCCGCGCCGACGCCGCCGCCGACATCGTTCTCGTCGGAGACGAGAACGAACCCCCGTATTCGCGCATGGCGATTCCCTACCTGCTGATCGGCAATATCGCCGAGCAGGGAACTTACTTGCGCCGGGACGCCGGGCACTACGAACGGCTGAACATCCGGCTGATCGTTGCCCGCGCCGACAAGGTCGACAGCAAGGCGCGCAGCGTGACCCTGTCGAACGGGGAAAAGCTTCCCTATGACCGCCTGCTGATCGCGACCGGCTCGCATCCGCTGCGCCCCGCCATCCCCGGAATCGACCTGCCCAACGTACACCCGTGCTGGACCCTGGCCGACGCGCGCGCGATCGCGGCCAAGGCGAAACCGGGCGCGCGCGTGGTGCAACTCGGCGCCGGCTTCATCGGCAGCATCATCCTGCAAGCGCTGGCCAGCCGCGGCGTGAACCTGACGGTGGTGGAAATGGGCGACCGCATGGTGCCGCGGATGATGACCGAGAAAGCCGGCAATCTGATCCGGCTCTGGGTGGAGAAACAGGGCGTGCGTGTTCATGTGAATGCCCGCGCCGAAGCAATTGAAAGCGGCACCCCGAAGACTTTGATCGGCAAGGTAGCGGGTATCGTTGGCGGCGGCAAGGGCGGTGCCATGAGCGTCAAGCTGTCCAACGGGGAAACCATCGAGTGCGACCTTGTCATCTCTGCCGCCGGCGTGCGCCCGAACATCGCATTCCTCGAAGGCAGCGGGGTCAAGGTCAGCGACGGCATTCTGGTCAATGAGCGCATGCAGAGCAGCGTGCCGGAAATCTTCGCCGCCGGCGACGTCACCGAGGCGGCCGGATTTTATTCCCACCAGCCCCAACTCAACGCGATCCAGCCCAATGCGGCGGACCAGGCGCGCATTGCCGCGATCAACATGTCGAGCGGACATACGGTTGCGCAGGGTAGCCTGGCGATCAACGTGCTCGACACCCTCGGCCTGATTTCGACTTCGTTCGGCCAGTGGCAGGGCGTCGAGGGCGGCGAAGGGGTGGAACTGGTGGACGAGGCGAACTTCCGCTATCTGTCGCTGCAGTTCAAGGACGACGTGCTCGTCGGCGCCACCAGCATCGGCTGGACCGACCATGTAGGCGCGCTGCGCGGGCTGATCCAGGGCCGTGTGCGGCTTGGCGAATGGAAAGCCAAACTGCTGCAGGATCCGACCCAGTTCATGACGGCTTATCTGGGAGCGGCCCAGAAAGCGGCATGAAGGTCACGCTCAAGCTCTACGCCACGCTTTCCGATCACCTGCCAGACGAGGCGCGCAAAACCAACCGGCTGGAACTCGAGCTCGACGCTGGAACCACACCGGCGCAGGTCATCGAAAGCTGGAACCTGCCGGTCAAGCTGTGCCATCTGGTGCTGATCGACGGCGTATTCATCCCCCCCGCGGCGCGCTCCACGCGCGCCCTCGCCGATGGGGAGACCCTGGCGATCTGGCCGCCTATAGCCGGCGGCTAGACGCCGGATGAAACTGCCGCTGCGCTTCGACATGACGACGACGCGGGCGGACTTCCGCCGCCTGCTGCCGGCCGCCGTCGGTCACGTTCCCTACGCCGAGGAAGACGGCGCTTTCGTGCACCGCGATGGCGCGCGCGGCTGGCGCATAGTCCTGGCGCCCCTGCCGCGGCTGGAGATCGGACTGATCCGGCTTGAGCGTCATCGCGTCGATTTCGAATTCACCGGCTATTCGCCCGGCGAGATCGCGGACTTCATGGCGCGCTTCGAAAAATATTTCCGGCGCGGCGGCGGTTGAACAGGGCTCGATCGCGCCGATGCGCGGCCGAAACAGTGTTATATTTTTCGGTGTGACAAAGTCAAAACCCAGCCGCCTGCCCTTCTACTACGGCTGGGTCATCGTCGCGACCGGCTTCCTCTGCGTCGTCGCCTGCCTCGGTTTCGGCCGGTTCGCGCTCGGCATGCTGCTGCCCTCGATGGCCACCACGCTCAAGCTCAGTTACGCGCAGATGGGCTTCATCAGCACCGGCAATTTCATCGGCTATCTGGTTTCCGTTTTTTTCAGCGGTATGATCGTCGCCCGCATCGGGCAGCGCAGCTTCATTTTCATTTCCCTGCTGCTGGTCGGGCTGACCATGGCCTTGCTGAGCAAGTCACAGGCTTTTGCGGGACTGCTGGCGTTGTACGTGCTCACCGGCGTGGGAAGCGGCGGGGCCTATGTGTCGACGATGAGCCTGGCATCGGCATGGTTTGGGAGAAAAAACCGCGGCAAGGCGGCCGGATTCATGGCCGTGGGCAGCGGCGCGGCCATTATTTTCGCCGGTTTCTTCATTCCCTTCATCAACCGCGTGAACGGCGCGCAAGGCTGGCGCATCAGCTGGCTTGCGCTCGGCGCGATCGTCGCCCTGATTGCGTTCCTGTGCCTCATTTTCCTGCGCAACAGGCCCGCCGATCTGGGGCTCGCATTCCCCGAAGACAAGGACCATGGCGCTGCCGCGGCTGCGCGCGTGGCAGTGCGCCGAAATTTTGACATTTACCGCAGCCGCGCCATTTATCATTTGGGCGCGATCTATTTCCTGTTCGGTTACACCTATGTGATCTACGCCACTTTCATCGTCACCACGCTGGTGAAGGAAAGAGGCATGTCGGAAACGCTGGCCGGCGACTTCTGGTCTGTGGTCGGCTTTCTCAGCCTGTTTTCGGGACCCGTGTTCGGCTCCGTTTCCGATAAACTCGGCAGAAAAGCCGGCATGGTCATCGTGTTTTCGTTCCAGTTCCTCGCCTACCTGCTGGTCGCTTCCGGCCTGCCCGGCATTTTTCTTTATCTCTCGATATTCTTTTACGGGGTAGTCGCCTGGAGCATACCGGCGATCATGGCCGCCGCGGTCGGCGATTATGCCGGGCCCGAGAACGCGGCCAAGGCGCTTGGTTTCATCACCCTGATTTTCGGCATGGGCCAGATCAGCGGGCCCGCAATTGCCGGCGTATTGGCCCAGCACTCCGGCAGCTTTTCGTCCAGTTTCTACATGGCTGCCGCACTTGCAGGAGCGGCTATCCTGCTCTCGGCCGCGCTCAAAAAGCCGCAGCATTGAACTGCCGCTCCGCGCCCGGACCAACCGCAAACTCCACTACAGGCCATCGACATGATCCTAGAACTCACCCCCAACGAAACCCGCGTGATCGGCTGCCTGATCGAAAAGGAAATCACCACGCCGGAGCAGTATCCCCTGTCGCTGAACGCGCTGACCAATGCCTGCAACCAGAAGAGCAACCGCGACCCGGTGCTGAACCTGAACGAGGCCGCGGTGCAGCAGCTCGTCGATCAGCTGGTCAAGAAGCGTCTCGTCAGCGAGCAGAGCGGCTACGGCAACCGTGTCCCCAAGTACCAGCACCTGTTCTGCAACACGAACTTCGGCACCCTCAAGTTCTCGCCGCAGGAACTCGCCATCGTGTGCGAACTCTTCCTGCGCGGACCGCAGACTCCCGGAGAGCTGCGCGGCCGCGCGAGCCGGCTGTGCCGGTTTGGCGATGTGACGGAAGCCGAGGCGGCGCTCGATGGCCTCGCCGCGCGCGAAGACGGCCCGTTCGTGCTGCGGCTTGCGCGCGAACCGGGCAAGCGCGAATCGCGCTACGCCCATCTGTTCAGCGGCGCGCCTGCAGACGAAAGTGAATGCGAAAGCCGGCCGTTCGCGGCCGCCGCGCCGGCCGCTGGCGCCGGGGACGAACGCATGGACCGGCTGGAACGGCGCATGGCGGAGCTCGAAGCCGAAGTGGCGGAACTAAAGCAAAGCCTCAAAAACCCCGCCGGCACCTGACAGGCAGCCGCCGGCTCACGACAAGTCCAACCATTCGCTGTCCTCGAAGAGGTTGACGTCGGAAGCAGCATCCGGGTCTTGCACGCCCTCGACGCTTTCCTCTCTCGACGCCTCGCGCAAGGCCGCCTCGAGCAGCGCCTTTCCGTCGCCCCTGAACGTATGAAAAGTGAGGCCGATCTTGTAGGCATCGAGCTTGGTCGAGTGTATGGCGTAGCTCATCTCGGCAGTGGACGTGACGACCCTGGGCGAGGCTCCCGCCCGCGCGGGCGGCAAAGCCAGCACAACCGTGACTTCGCCTTCCTGGAATACGTTGTAGTCGACAACCAGCGACAGCCCCGACACGCTGATGTCGTGGGTTTTGCCATGGAACATCGGTCTGTGCGGCCGGCCTTCGATCTGCGGGTAGAGCACTGCCAGCTTCAGCTGCAGACGGGTGCGAGGGTCCTCGCGCCGTTCTGCATATTTCCACAGGCTCGTCTTCGTCATATTCGCTTCGATCCCCGCGCAGCCGGTGCCGGCCGCATTGTTTCGACCGGGGCACGCAATCGACGGATTCCGCCCGCGGCCAACAAGCGGAACCGAAAGAACAAACATACGCCGATTATTGGCTGCGCGCAGCTTTTGCGACCGTGAACTATTACCGGCCTGCCGAAGAAATCGGACGGGTCAGCCTAGCGCCGGGTAATCGGTATATCCCTTCGGTCCGGGCGTATAGAAGGTGGCGAAGTCGGGCGCATTCACCGCCGCGCCGGCCTTCCATCGCGCGACCAGATCCGGGTTGGCGAGGAACGGCCGCCCCACCGCGATCAGATCGCATTTGCCCGCGGCCAGATCGCTTTCCGCGCGGGCGGCGTCGTAGCCGCCGGACAGGATCAGCGCGCCCTTGAACACACTGCGGAACGTCGCCTTGATCGAGTCGGGCACCGGCGGCGCCCCCATGGCCGAATGATCCACGAGATGGACATAGAGCAGACCGCGTGCGTTGAGCTCGCGCGCGAGATAAGTGTAATCGGCTTCCAGCTCCGGATACACGGGCATGTCGTTGAACACCCCGAACGGCGACAGGCGAATGCCGACTTTCTCCCTGCCTATGGCTTTGATCACCGCTTCGGCAACCTCGAGCACAAAGCGCGCGCGGTTCTCGATCGGGCCGCCGTAAGCATCGGCGCGCACATTCGAGTTCGGGCGGATGAACTGCTCGAGCAGATAACCGTTCGCCCCGTGCAGCTCGACGCCGTCGCATCCCGCCGCCACCGCATTCTTCGCAGCCTGCGCGAATTCCCCGATCGCGGCCTCGATGTCCGCCGCGCTCATCGCCTGCGGCGTTGCATTCGGCTTCAAGCCCTCGGCATCGGTATACATCTGGCCGGCCGCCGCCACCGCCGACGGCCCGAGCACGCGTGCGCCCGCGGGCAGGTTGAGCGGATGGGCGATGCGCCCGCAGTGCATGAACTGCATGAACATTTTCGCGCCCTGCGCATGGACCGCTTCGGTAACGCGCTTCCAACCCTCGACCTGCGCTGCGGAAAACACGCCGGGTATGCGCGGGTAGCCCAGGCCGTTGGGCGAAGGCGATGTGCCTTCGGTGATGATGAGCCCGGCCGAAGCGCGCTGCGCGTAATACTGCGCCATGAGCTCGTTCGGAACATTGCCGGAGGCGCGATTGCGGGTCATCGGTGCAATGACCAGGCGATTCTGCAGCGCGAGCGGACCAAGGGAAGATTTCGAGAATAGGAGCGACATGAACGCCTTTCGTGAAAAATGATTCGGTTGTCCTGCGGGCAAAACCTTGGTGAAGCCGCGCAATATACACCAGAAAAAAACCGCCGCGGCGTCATTTGGCTGCCGCCCGGCGTGAAACCGCGGGAATGCGCGTCAAGGCATGCACTAGCCCGGGGCGCGTTTACAAAATTCGCGCCTTTAAGCGTAGTATCTTTCTGCCGCGATGGGCGGTAACGGGGCCTGGATCGTAAAACTTACGGCCGGCTCCGCAACTACAACAAGGAGGAATGATGGCAAACACGAACACCGATCAGTATCTGGCAAACAACAAGCAGTATGCGGGCGGGCAGGCGCCGCACAAGCCCACCTATCCGGGAAAGCAGCCGATCAACCCCGCCAAGCACGTGGCGGTCGTGGCATGCATGGACGCGCGCCTCGACGTAGAGGACCTGCTTGGCCTGCAGACCGGCGACGCGCATATCATCCGCAACGCCGGGGGCGTGGTGAACGACGATGCGATCCGCTGCCTCATCATCTCGCACCACCTGCTCAACACCAATGAGATCATCCTGATCCACCATACCCGCTGCGGCATGCTCGCCTTCACCGACGACTTGCTCAAGGCCGGTCTGGAGGGCGACCCGGCGGCCGAGAAACTGCTCGGCCAGGCGACCTCGCGCGCGTTCATGAGCTGCAAGAAGTGCGCGTCGACGCCGTCGCAGTTTCATGCCTTCCGCGGCCAGCTCGAGCCGCTCGACGCCCCGCGCAGCCCGAAGCAGACCGAGCGGCTCGAATGGGACGTGCGCCGCGGGATGTCTTCGATCCTGAATCACCCCTGGCTTCCGACCAGCGGGCCGGACGCGATCACGGTGCGCGGATTCATCTACGACGTGGATACCGGGAAACTGGAGGAAGTGAGCTATCCGGGGCCCATGGGAACGTTCGGTTAAGGCTGCGCATCTCCCGAGTGCTCCGCGCTGCGGCGCGGGCGCCCGGGCTCAGGATGCCGCGGCCGCTTCTCCTGTGCGGCCGCCGCGCAGCAACGCGTCGCGCACCAGCGGCAGCCTGTCGTTGCCGAAGTACATGTCCTCGCCGTTGACGAATATCGTCGGAGAGCCGAAGCCGCCGCGACGGATCACTTCCTCGGTGTTGGCCTTGAGCGCATCCTTGATCTCCTGCCTGGCGATGCCGGCGAAGAACGCCGCCGCGTCGACCCCGGCGCGCGCGCACGCTTCTCTCAACACGGCATCGTCCGAGATGTCGCGGTCCTCGCCCCAGTAGGTCTCGAACAGCGCTTGCGCGAACGGCACCAGCTTGCCCGCCGGCTCGAGCAGGATGCAGCCGCGCATCGCCTTGACGCTGTTGACCGGAAACACCGTCGGCGGGAATTTGATCGCGAGCCCTGCCTGCCGCGCCCAGTCCTGCATGTCCTTCAGCTGATAGGCCTGCTTGGCCGGCACCGGATGCTCGCGCGCGAAGTAGACGCTCGGATTGACGCTGTTGAATACGCCGCCGACCAGGAACGGCCGCCAGCTTATCTTCGCCCCCAATTCGGCGGCGAGCGGCTGAATGTTGTGAAACGCGAGGTAGGTCCAGGGGCTGGAGCAGTCGAAAAAGAATTCGATCATCGCTATACCTCAGTTCGGTTTGTGCACGCCTGCGCGCACGCTTTGCGCCGTCTGGCCGAACAGCGCCTTGCGCGCCTCGTCGTCCATTTTCGGCAGCCGCAATTCCTTGCCCAGGTCGAGCCCGCGCCGCGCGGCCGGGCGTTCGAACAGCAAGTCGTACCAGCGCTGGATATGCGGAAATTCGGCGAGCGCAATTTGCTGCGCCTTGTGCGTGCGGATCCACGGAAAAATCGCGATGTCGGCGATGGTGTATTCGCCGCCCGCGACATAGTGCCCGGTGCGCGCCAGCTGCGCGTCGAGCACGCCGTACAGGCGGTTGACCTCCTTCGCGTAGCGCTCGAGCGCATAGGGTATTTTTTCCGGGGCATAGAGCAGGAAATGCCCGTTCTGCCCGGCCATCGGCCCCAGGCCGCCCATCTGCCACATCAGCCACTGCAGGGTCGCGTGTCGTGCGCGCAGCTCCGCGGGCAGGAAGCGTCCGGTCTTTTCCGCGAGATAGATCAGGATCGCGCCGCTCTCGAACAGCGTGATCGGCGCGCCGCCGCCCGGCGGATCGTGGTCGACGATGGCCGGCATGCGGTTGTTCGGGCTGAGCGCGAGGAACTCCGGGCTGAACTGCTCGCCGCGCCCGATGTTGACCGGCTTGAGCGTATACGGCAGGCCGCATTCCTCGAGCATGATGGATATCTTCCAGCCGTTGGGCGTGGGCCAGTAGTGCAGGTCGATCATCGGGACTCCTCAGCGTAGGCGCGTCGAGCGTAGTGTAACGCCGCGGCCGATTTTGCTGATTTCAGCGCCGCACGCTATATACCTCATGTTCCAGCAGCAGGTGGCATGCGTTTGAGCGCTGCTTCGCCTCGTTCTTTCGGTGTACGCTCGCCGTCGTAATACATTGCATCCTGCATGGCCCAGTCGACGCCCAGCCCCCCCTTCCCCTTTTGTTCGCTTTGTTCGAGGCGTCAAGCACCCTTGCCGCGCGGCCCGAGAAAGAACCATAGCGCGAGTCCAAGCAAGGGCAGGGCGAGGATGACCAGCGTCCATACCACCTTGGTGCCGTTGGACTCGCCGCTCTGGAAGACGTTGAGGATAGCCCAGATATCGCCCGCCAGGATCAGCAGACCCAGAATTCCGCCGTATTCGAATCTCATATTCTGCTTCCTTCAATAAGGTTCGCCGTTGAGCGAGGTTCAGTCTACCCCAGCGCAGGAGCGAGTGTCGCCTTCCCATATGGACGAGATCGAATCATGCGCTTCGCCTCACTTGCGCCCACGGCGCAGCAGCGCCGTTGTAAGATGAACGCAAATGCCATTCCCGCGCCGATTTGTTTTCCCTCTCGCTGTTGCGGCCTTCGCCGCAGCCGCCCATGCCCAAGGAGGTGCGATGAGCCCGACCCTGACCTCTCCCGCTTTCTCGCAACAGGGTGCCATTCCGACCAAGTACACTTGCGAAGGCACCGACGTATCGCCGCCGCTGAGCTGGACCGACCTGCCACCAGGCACCAAGAGCTTGGCCCTGGTGGTGGATGACCCCGACGCCCCGGACCCGGCGGCACCCAAAATGACCTGGGTGCACTGGGTGCTCTACAACCTTCCGCCGACCGTCGGCGGCCTGCCCGAGGGCGCATCCGTCTTGCCTGCGGGCACGCAGCAAGGGCTGAACGACTGGCGCCGCACCGGATACGGCGGTCCTTGTCCGCCGATCGGTCGCCACCGCTATTTTTACAAGCTCTATGCCTTGGATACCGTGCTGCCCGATCTGGGGCGCCCGACCAAGGCAGCGCTCGAGAATGCGATGAAGGGTCACATACTCGGGCAGGCGGAACTGGTCGGTACCTACCAGAAGCGACGCTAAGCCCGGAATCTGCGGGGCTACGTCCGTTCAATCCTGCGCCCGGCGCAAACGCGGCTCGCAGAGAATGCGGTGCAAGCAGGTCCACGCGCGTCCGCTGTCGTCGCGGAAGTAGAATGAACGCCAATAGGAGGCTTGCGCGTGAACACTTCGGTCGCGGACGTGCGTGAAAATCAGCAGATCGCCGACAGGCTGCGCGAGATGGCGGCTCTGCTCGACGCCCAGGGCGCGAATCCGTATCGTGCCGGCGCCTATCGCAAGGCGGCAGGCACGATCGCGCAGCTGGCGCGGCCGCTGCGCGAAACCTTCGATGCCGAGGGTGTCGCGGGGCTCGACGCGCTGCCTCATATCGGCAAAGGCATCGCCGCCGCAATCGCAGAAATCCTCATTACCGGCCGCTGGAACCAGCTCGAACGCCTGCGCGGAACGCTGGACCCGGTGCAGCTGTTTCAGAGCGTGCCGGGCATCGGGCCGCAACTCGCCCAGCGCATGCACGAGGAATTGCACGTCGACACGCTGCAGGCGCTCGAAGCGGCGGCGCACGACGGGCGCCTCGAAAGCGTGCCCGGCGTCGGAACACGGCGCGCGGCGGCATGGCGCGCGAACCTCGCCGGCATGCTCGACCGGATACGTCCGCGAGACCAGGCCCCGCCAGCAGCGCCGGCAAGCCAGCCCGTGGTGGCGAGCTTGCTCGAGGTGGATCGCGAATATCGCCGGAAGGCCGAGGCCGGCGGCTTGCCGGCCATCGCGCCCAAGCGTTTCAATCCCGAAGGCAAGGCGTGGCTGCCGGTGCTGCACACGCGCAGCGGCGACTGGAATTTCACCGCCCTGTATTCCAACACCGCCACCGCGCACAAGCTCAAACGCACCCACGATTGGGTCGTCGTGTACTTCTACGATGACCACCACATCGAGGGGCAGCACACGATCGTCACCGAGACGCGCGGCCCGCTCACCGGGCGGCGCGTGGTGCGCGGGCGCGAGGCGGAATGCCGCGAGTTCTACGCGCAGGAAAGCGCGCGCGGCGGCGCGCCGGCTTAGCGCCGACTGCAAAACGAGGGGATACCTCCGCGCATGCTCCCTTGATTCAGGGACCGCCGCGGCAATGCCGCAACATCATCCCTTTGGATAACCCACGGTCTGCGACAGCAATACCTGTTGATCGTGCGTCAGCCCGAGCGCGTCGGCTATCGCCGCGCGGTCGATCCAGGCGCGGATAACCGTGGCCAGGCCGTTGCCGGCCGCGAACAGATACACGTTCTGCGCGATGGCGCCGGCCGCGGCCGAGGCATAGGACACGCGCTGCCCTACCGGCACCAGGCGCATGCGCGCGTGGTCGGCCACATACACCAGATCCATCGGCGCCTCGTCGACGAAGTCCTGATAGCCGGTCACGCGCCTCAAATCGCCCGCCGCCACCAGGCGCAATTCGTGTGAGGCAGCGTCGTAACGGTAAGCCCCCGAAGGCAGCGCCACGAACACGTCGATCTCCTGCGCGTTCAAGGCCGAGGGGGCGGTGCGCCCGCCATCGTCCCGGTTCACCCCGTAGGCCGCCCAGAGCAGGCCGGACAGCAGCGGCAAGGGCAGCGCGTCGGGAGCGAACTCGCGCGACGAATGACGTCGGGCCAGCGCATCCATCAATGCAAGACCGCCGTGTTTCTCCGGCGCAGGCAGCGCGATCGAAGTTGCCGAGTCCCCCTTGGCGGGCTTGGGCCGCAACTGCCCCATCACGCCGAGCGCAAGCTTGGTCA
>Ga0307377_10003563_pt1 | contig 17466 bp, 22 predicted proteins | sample TR3MG_FD_202535 | JGI IMG/M metagenome (GOLD analysis project Ga0307377, IMG submission 202535) | Soil microbial communities from Risofladan, Vaasa, Finland - TR-3 | ecosystem: Environmental > Terrestrial > Soil > Coastal area > Acid sulfate soil | place: Finland: Risofladan, Vaasa | collected... | reverse complement strand
AGGGGATTCCGAGGGGCTTACACTTACCGATGGGGACAGAGATGGACTTTCCGAGGGGGATTCGCTCGGACTTTTAGACGGAGACTCACTAGGACTTTCAGAGGGACTCTTACTTACAGACGGAGACAGACTGGGGCTCTCGGATGGGGATTTTGACGGACTTTGAGAGGGACTTATACTCGCTGAAGGACTTAAACTCGGGGATTTTGAAGCTGATGGACTCTTGGAAGGGCTTTCTGAAGGTGATGGCGATAAAGATGCACTCGGCGAGAGAGAAGGCGATTTTGAAGGGGACGCCGACGAGCTTGGAGAAACCTCTCCGCCAGTGAAAACCGTATCTGCGATAAAATCGTCTATATAGTAAGTTCCTATTGAACCTTCTGCATAAGTGGCACCAACTAAGAATCGATTAAATTCAGTCGCTCCTGTGTTTATGTTTCCGCTTGAGTAGTCTGGTGCTCCCTGATTGTCGTTGTTTATCCATATTTTTATCTGTCCAACGGTGGCACTCTTCTTGACATAAACTTCAATTCTGGTCGTGGCGTTTGAGGATAGGTCTATTCCCGTATCTGTATAAACAACATCTCCGCCAATGGCTAAATTCAAACCAGAATCTTCTACGCTTAAATAAAATCTTTCGTTATCAATGGAGTCTAAAAGACTTAATAGTGTAAAATACTCTCCGTCAGAAATGCTAAATCCACTCGGCAGTTTAACCTGAAACTGGAAGTACATTTCCGCTACATCATTGATTTCTTTTATTAAGTACGAATCTCCTGTGGCGGCGATAATTACTTTGGCGGAATAAGTTGCGTTTATTTGAGAGGTGCCGTCTATGCTTATTGAGTTTCCAGCACCAGTCTCGACTTCTGAATCGAAATCACCTGGTAGACTACCGCCCTCGAAGTCTTCACTGAAAGGCAATGGTATTTGATAGGTGCAGTAGATGGAGTATCTATTAGTATCACGCCCAACACTTGTTAGTGGGTCAGGCCAAGCACCGTAAGCTAAATTTTTATTAAGACCTTGATTTGCGTCTCCCTCATCATATTCCATCCCAGAATTGCTATCCCACCAGTTCAATAAAATATAACTTGTTCCAGAAACCAAATCCCCAGATACATCAGCTGATTGCCATTCAAAGAATCCACTTTCATCATAAGAGATACTTCCACCGATGAGACTCAAGTCGCTATTTTTGTAAATAGCCATTTTGTAGTGAGCCCCACCATATTGAGACCCTTCAAGAAAAGCTGTTATAGAAATAGCAGTTCCATTTGCTGGGATTGTAAAGGCAGAACCTCTTATTCCATTAGCCTCAATGGAATCCCCTGTTCCTCCAATCGTCGTATATCCAAAAGTCAATCCTGCGGCGTGTCTTACTGGATAAACTGCTTTGTCTAAAAAGTCTTGCGGAATAGTAACCGATAGGATTCCATTTTCAATATGTAATTCTCCCCAAACTTCCGTTCCTTTAGCGTCAATGACTCGTGGTCTGAAGATATGGCCGACTTTGCCTGTTCTGTAAAGTTTTCCACCTTCGTAGTTTATCTTGTTTTCCGAAGCATAAACCGCATAAGAGCCGACTACATTTTCTGGTCTGACTGAACCATCTTCAATTTCCTTTGCTGTAAGTTCTGGCTGGTAGAAATACTCAACGCCTTTATCCTCTAAAGTGAACTCAATGACATTGGACTTGGGTTTTTCTTTTAAGATGACCTCAAACTCGTAACCTTCGTCTAACTCGTAAAAGTCTACATTGGTGGTCGAGATTTTATCGCCGACTTTGGAGGGGATTTGCTTTACATCAGTTTTCAAACGTATCGAAACATTAACCTCATTGTCCCAACGCATTACTTTTAGTTGAGGATAAAACTCGGGTTGTTTTGAGTCGCCAATTTCAACTTCGATACGGTCTTTCCAATCGTCTTGTGGTTTAGCAAAGTATGTATTGTTTTGCTCTGTGTAATTCATTTACTCCCTCATTACAGGAGTATTTGTCAAGGTACTCCTACTCCTGCTCTCGCAAGTTAGGATCGTCTGAATCTTCTCATCGGTCTCATCATTTTATCTTCATATCTAACCTCTGTCGTTTTGTAAAGCTTGGCATAGCCGCCGTCAATTAAAGAGTGGGCTTCGTTGGCGTTGACCATAACGATAGTTCCCTCTTTGTAATTTTTGTAACCCTTCAAGATGATGATTTTTCGCATATTAACTCCTTGTAGAAGAGGACTAAGAGAGTCCCCTTCGTATAAAAAGTCAACCTAATTCGCTCCAGTTAAAACGCAAAGCGAGTCAAGGTCGGCAAGTTCCGCATCAACTCGTCTTTCAACACGGATGGCAAACATATTTCTTTCGAATAAGTTTCCAATTCCTTCGATTGTCGCATCGGTTGATTTCGCCACGTTGATTCCACCACGGTAGCCAATCCAATAGCCCTTCAAATCACCGAACCATATATGTCCGTTCGGCAATGAGTCGACTCTAAGGATCGGATAGCCGAGAAGTGAACCAGGGGTTTTCCCTGTCGGATCGGCAATAAAAAGATACCTGTTTTGGCTATCTTTTAATTGCATCGCTACCCGCCACGCCTGTGAATTCATCATCCAAACAGCGTTAGCAAGATACTTCTGACCCAATCTCGAAACAACGTCAATCAGTGAATCCGAAGTCAAGATGTTGGCAGGGGTCGCCACGATTCGGTGAACCGTTGCCGCATAGGCATCGATACCGGTCGGCTGGGTCGTTCCCACGCCAACTGCGAACACACGCTCTAACTCTTCGTTCAAAGACTGTGCCATCAAACCAGTAACGTAAGTCGAAACTGGAGCCACAACTTCAGCGTCTTCCTCAAGCTTGTTAGTAATAGTCACTATACAAGTCACCGTGTAAGGTGTGAGGGTGATTTGGTTGAAGGTTGCAGTTGAAGTGTCCTTGATCGCTTTTTCGGCAGTCCAAGACATCTTCGGTCGGCCGACTAATGAATCGATATTAAGGTTTGCAGGACAAGGATCAATGACGGTCGCTCTTGCACCAATCTGCGAGATATCCCGTTGTTCCTCGACGATTCTCTGGTAGAGAATTGTCGGAACCAGATATCCACCATCAGCACTCGAGCCAACATTCATTACCTTTAACTTAACCATTTCAGGAATGGTAATGGCAGTTATTGCTTTCAAGGTTGGTTTGTCATCATCACGAAGGGCTCTCAGCCAAGTGATGACTTTCTTGTCATCGTCCATCGCTTTATACTCGGCCTCGAATCCTATTTCTTTAGTTTCAGCTTTTTCCTCAACCACTTTATCTTTAGCAACTTGTTTCGCTTCCATAATTGCCATTAACTTAGTAGCGACTGCTTCGATGGATTTTTCGTCCTCTTTCGCTTCTTCGGTCTCGACAACCGCTTCTTCTTCAAGCTCTTTCAGTTCTTCTTTTTCTTCGTCGGTTGCTTTGTCATCTGCGATTTTTTCTCGTAAATCTTTAATTCTTCCCATATTTTCCTCTATTTATAAGTCTTGTTTATCGCCTCAACGGCTTTATTCAAGACCTTAATAGCTAAGCGGCCTGTTGTGTCTTTTTTTGACTCTGAAGCCATCTTAGGTTCTCGACCTTCAACCCCTTTCCCCGTAGGTTGGGAGGTTAGATATTCTCTTATATCTTTTGCAATTTGTTCGACACCCGCTTCAACGTTTAAAAGTCTCTGCTCAAGCCCTGTGTCGCCAGGCTTGAAGCCTTCCTGCAATCCCTGGATATTCAATTCCAAATCTTCAAATCTTTTCTTGATATCCTTCTCAAACATTTCGGTATTCTGTTCGGCAATCTTTTTCTTCTCTTCTACTTCTGCCCTAAAGTCTTCCATAAAGTTATTGACAGTTCTGGTGAGGTTTACAATCAACTCATCCGCCCCGATGTTCTCGATGTACTTAGAGATTATCTCGTCGGCACTTTTAAGTTCTGGAGCTTCTTTATCAAAATCTGCATAATGTTTTTTCAAGTGATTGTAGATTCCCCTTCGGTCAGCTTCTGGGATATTCACTCCACCCCTTGCCCCCATAACCGCACCCATTGCCGCCGCCACTCCTGGCCAGACGGTCTTGTATCCGCTTAGAGTGTGATGGGGGAGTTTGTAACTTGATTTTATTTCTGGTTTTTCCGAATCAAACCACGCACACATTTTCTTAAGATCATCGGGTGAAGCGTCTTTGACCTCTGCACCGGCATCCCAAGTTCCCGAAGTCGAAAGGGGATATTTCGTATAACCGATAACCCCTTTATTTAATTCTGATTCAATTTTTTCTTCCATTTTTTCCTCTTTCTCTAATGCTTTAAAGTCGGCATTAGGCATAACCTCTTTAATTACTTCACGGTCATAACCCTTCGCAAGTCCCAAACTCAAGGCGTTCTGGTTGGCTGGGACGTTTACGAAACTGATTTCTAATAGTTCGGCTTTCGTGTACTTGTTCTCGTCCTGCTCTATCGGTTTAAACCCAACACTCGAGGCCTTGATAATCCCGGCATCAACCAAGTCCGCAATGTAGTTGCTCATCGGGGTCTTGCGATGGAAGATTGGCTGGTAGACAAGTTTCTTTTTCCCGTTAATCATCTTGAACCCAATCTTCTCGGCCGTTGCTATCGCTGGCTCTACGGCACTGTGGGCCCATTGGATTATGGGATTTTCCTTGTAACCTCTTAAATCCCAGCCGTCCTGCACTATCACCTCGCCCTGCCTGTCCTCCACCTCGTCTGAGGCAACGAACAGCTTTTCGTTTCCTATCACCTCCGCCATTCCTTTGGTGAAAAGTTTTTCTAACATATTTTCTCCTAACAAAAAAGTCCGCTTTTAAGGGCTTAATTAGCCTCAAACGGACTTCGGGAGTCTCTATTTTTTTAATTTTTTAAGCCATAGCGGCTGTAAACAGACTTTCTAATATCTTTGACTCATAACTAAAATAATTCTTATAATTGCACCGATAACAAACAATTTCCAGCTCGCCGATCTCTATGCTCTCATCGCATAGTCTTGAGCCACACTGCTCGCAACGAATTGTGTGTAAGTCGGACACCTGTTCCTCTTTCTTTGTATCATATTTTTAACCATTTGTCAAGAGCTATATAAAATGTATATCCGGTTCGGCTATTAAACTATGAGTATGAATAGCGTATCTACTGCAATCCATTAAATGGTCGTTGACCTTGACTGGATCGTCAGTAACTTTACCGTCTTTGTCTACTTTCCATTTATAGCTTTTGATTTCTTTTAATAAATTCACAGAATCTTTTGTAATAAAGATTTTATGACTTCGAATTGTATCAATTCCTTTAGCCACATCTTTATCGGAAGGTTGGCAGTTAAATCCAGCGTTTTTAAATTCTTCTATTCGCTCTGGTTCTGATACGTCGGGGTATAGGTAATCATTATGGCTGATTTCTAAATCGTTTAATTTTACTATTAAGTTTTGATTAGTTAGATGACTTTCATAAAGTAATTCTTTCAAGTAATATTCTTTGTCTTTGATGTCAACTCTCACTAAGGCCGTCGGGTTATTAAAACCAAAGTCCAATCCATAAATCGTTTCGTCTGGGTTTTCTGGAAGGTTATCGCAATACTGCCAGTGAGAATAAATCGCCGCTTCGGTTATGCCTCTCTCTCCCAAGCCGTAAATCCGCCAGTAGTTCTGATCGGTGTCTTTTAGAAGTTCAATCTCTTTGACGATACTATCCTCTAAAAAAGTATTATCTAAATAGGTTGATGGAATAAATTCCGTGTCTTCTCTTGTTAAGATATTGTCGTAAATCCAATGGAACTCATCTGACGGATTGTAGTCCATCCAGATTTTCTTTTCGGTTCGTAAGTTGAGCTGACGGAAATCCTCATAGTTTAACTCATTGGTTTCGTTTAACCAGAGATACCTTCTTTTTCTGCCTCTGATTTTTTGTGGCTGGTCAATCGAGATGAACTCTATTTCGTTCGATTTATATGTATAGGTACACTCGGTTTTGTTGTGATGCTCCTCACGATAGATTCCGTGTTCTTTTAAGATAATAAAGAAATCACGCATAGCAGAAGCTCTTAAAGAAGGCAAAGTTTTTCTACAGACCGTCAGAAGACAATCTCTCTCGGAAACAAGTATTATCAAGAATAACTGAGCGATTGAGTAAGTCTTCGAAGAACGGGTGCCACCTTGATTAACAATGAATCTTTTGTCTGATTTATATGCGTCATAATTTTTTAAGAATACATTGGTTACTTTTTCTTCTAAATCAAGAATCATTTTTTAACGCTTATTTTGACTTCCTTTACATCGTCTTCAAATTCCTGTTTGATAGTTTGTTTTGGCATACCTTCGGTTCGATTGGCGACTTCTTGAAACTCTCTTAAATTGTCTTTTTGCCTTTTTATCCTTGCATAAGAGCTTTGAGCCGCTTTTGTCATATTGGGATTCTTAGAAGGATATTCTTCAAATTCCTGAATAGTTAATGAATCAAAATAATTTAACCAATAAGATTTAGAGTTTTCTTTTTTCCACCTCCCATCGCTTCTATGTTCTGGATTATCACCAAATCCACCCTTGCCTTCAGGATTATTATTCTTGTCTTGGTTCGTAGTCAAATTTTCCATATTAAAAATCCTCCTTTTTATCTATTTCAACACTTACTTTATATATTAAACCATCTGGTAATCCAAACAATTCTCTTAACTTAATATGCTCATACTCACCGACATCGAAAATAACTGTTCTATTACCATCTATTCTTTTTTTGCCGAAGTCTACCCTATCGGCAATAAATTCAATCTTTTCCATTTTACTTTCCTCTTTCCTCCCAAAACGCATTGCACATCGCATACGCCTGGGCCTGTGTTCGATTTTCCTCGCTTACTAACTGTTCCATACAGCGAGCCATATAGTCATCTCGGCTCTCACCTTCCGCTGGTTTTGGCATTTTGTTCCTTTCTAATTTTACTAATTAAGTCTTGCATAAATTTTACACTCAAGCGAACATCATAATCCCTCACCGCCATTTCGTAATTCTTGTCGGCGTCCTCCTGTCTATTCTTTGGGTCTAAATATCTCTCTAATTCCTCTACACTTGTCGCCACTGGTTGTCCGAGAAGATAGGAATGAATTGATTTGTTATTAGATTTAAATCGCGAGTTCGGGTCTCTGCTCCCCGGCATCACCACAAAGTCGCTTTTCAAAATCTCGTCGTTCAGCGTATCGAGTTTCCACTTGGTATACCTCTCATCTACCGTCTTCTCTTTCGGGTTTTCCGCAATCTCAATCGGGGTCTCAGCGATTATCGACAGGCGTAAGTTGTTTTCGATCAAATACGGTATGACTGCCTTTAAAGGATTAGAGTTGTGAGCATAACCGAACCAGCAGACCTCTTTTGCCTTGCCTATGTGGACTTTCCTGCCTTTGAAAGTGTCTAAATCGTGCCTGTCGGGAATCGTAATGACGGGTTTCTTTGTCCACTTCTGAATGACGTCTCTTAAAGCGTCAGTTGAGGTCGTGACTACATCGCAGGCCTCGACCATCTCCATAAAGGGTATTTTCGCTTCCAGGCAGTCAGGATCGCAAACGTCAAGTATTTTCACCCCGTCAAAGAGTTTGGCGAACTCGACCTCGTAAACTTTCTGAAAGATTATCGCCTCATATTTGCGTCCATAATGGAGTTCTTCACTTTCCGGCCAATGATTGATTAGCCACTTTCCCCTGATACGGGAAGATCCAGTCTCGGGTTTGTTGTGGACGTTGCCCCAGAGCCAGTATCCGACTTTCATTTCTTTACCCTCTTTTCAAACTCTTTTAACGGCGTTGTCTTTACGTTCTTCGATTTTATCTTCGCCACCATCTGAAGTTTCTTAATCAGTTCGGGTAGTTTGTCGGCGTTTATTGTCATCGCCTGAGTAACGATCCAGAGTTGATTACAATTTGTACATTTATACCATATATCTGGACCTTTTGGAAATAGAGCCGAAAGAAATCTATGACTACATTCTGACTGTTCTTCAACTACTGTTGCTTTTTTCAATAAATCGATTATCTCTTTCTCTGGCTTAATTTTTTGAATCCCAATCCAGATATTTAATCTTCTCCAATACTTTTTTAGATTCATTTTGACTCCTCAATTTTATATTTACCATTTACATATTTTACGATTAACTTATTTTTAGATTTTCTACATTGGATTATTATTGTATCCTCTATATCCATAGATACATTCAATTCTGTAAACATTTTTTCATAACTAACAATCATTTTTTTCCTTTCTCAATTTCCCTATATATTAATTTAGTCCACTCGTTATCAAACCTCTCCTTAGAGAAAATTCTCTTTGCCAACTTCTTGCCGTTCTGACCTATCTCGAGTGCCTTATCTGGATGTTTGTAGATGAGATGGTTGATTAAGGAAGCAACCGCCAAAGGATTCTCTGGCACTATAATTCCTGTAATTTCAGTTGAGGTTAAATATTTGTCAACTTTCTCAAGATAATCTTTAACACCCTCTGAATTAGCCCAGACATCACGCACATCAAGGTTAATGAACTTCACCTCGTCCTGATAACCTGTCGTTAAGACACAGCACCCAGAGAGCATCGCCTCCGTCCTTGCCCTCGGCATACAACTTTGCCTTGTCGGGTTGAAGAAGATCAGAGACCTGCCTAAAAATTCTCTGTAAGTATCCCACCCGCCCCTCTCGGCGAAAACAGGGGAGTCGTAAATCGTCCAGCTTCCGGGGTGAGAAATCCAAGTATGCTTAAGTCCGTAGTCTTCCCTTAGTCTGTTAACGGTCGAACTCAAGAAATCTCTGCCGTAGTAGTAGTCCAACCCTCCAGTAGAAATCATCGAGACGCTACGGGGAGACTTAGGCAAGTCCCACCAGTCATTCGGGTCGAGCCCGTGCCAGATTACCTTCCCGAATCCCCACTGCTCCCTTGACCTGAAAGAATTAACAACCATCTTATTTCGCCCGATCATCCTCTCCATTCCCTCTATCTCGACAATCTCTCCTGAAATGGTAGTCTTGCCACCCTCTATTAAGAATTTCTTTTCATATTCAAGGATGTCTTCTAACTTTACCTTCGCCGGGTCTAACTCCAATGGAAGTTTCCACCTTTTAACGCTACCAGCTTCCCAGTTCTCAGGCCAATAAGGAGTCCCGTGATTAATGACTATCTTTGGAATATCCTGTATTTCCTCGTTCAAAGCCTGATAAAGCTGTCCCTTGCCGATACGGGGGTCAATACATTGCTGATCGACGTCTAAAATGGCCAAATTATAGGTATTTGGCTTGTAATAGGCGACCCAATGGACATTCTTCGGAAGTGGTCTTGCGAAGTAATTCCAACGCTTGACATTGTTTCTCACCAAATACCATTCAGTGTTTGGGATTTGGAATAGGGAATAGCTATGAGGAACTTGGACTAATGCCAAGAAGCGGAAAAAATCCTTAATGGACTTTTCGTTTTCTTGGCATTAACCTCCTTTCGTTGTTGATTCATTAAATTCCTTTCTTAAAATCCCATCTTAAATAAAACGTTCTTTGAACGGCGAATTTCGTCCTTCTTCTTATATTTTGCCTTCGACTTTGAAATAGTCTCGGCCTTCGCTCCGTTTACGAAAATAAACTTGATTCCCTGGCGTGAGAAGCGTTCTCTCGTCTCCTGCGTCAAGAACCCGTAAGTCTTGATGGTCGAATTGAACATTCCGGCCTCCATAAAGTCCTTCCTGTAAATGCAACTGAAGTTCTCGACGAAACTCCTCTTCCCCGTCCCCTTGTCCCCGTAGAGCCATTTCTTGTGGTCTATTTTCTCAGCGAACTTGGAAACGCAATCGCTGGCCATTTTGTACCTGTCATCGCAGAACATCAAAATATCCCCAACTGCCTCGATAGCCCCGAGATTCCTCGCCGTGGAAAGATTATACTCATCAGGGGTCTCTGTATTTACGTATTTTATCGGAAAGTTAATCTTCTCTCTTAGTCCTAAAACAAACTCCCTCGTCCCGTCAGTCGAGCCATCGTCAGCTATCACTAACTCAATAGAGGGGTAGTCTTGACTTACAACAGACTCGATTATCTGCATCAAATTTTCTTTCCTATTAAAGGTCGGCACGATTACCGAAACCAGAGTCCTTTCAGAGAGAACGGAATACCAGAGTTTTTCGTACTCTCTTGCCCGCCTGACATCGTCCCTTGTCTTGGCTGTCGTCCAAGCGTTCTCACGAATATCTAAACGCTTCTCCTTATTTTCCATCAACGCTTTTAGTTCCTTCTCTAAGTCTTCCAAATCATCTGGTTGGCCTTTCCTTACGACCATATTCTTACCATTATCGAGTTCTGGTATTTCACCAATTTCCCGAGTTAATAATGGAACACCAACGCACATTGCTTCGAGATTCGGCAAAGTTCCGCTCTCGAAATCGTCTATCGAGTTGCAAGCAAAGACCGATGATTCCTGATATGCTTTCAACAAATCCTCGTCTGATACCTTTTCCCTGAACTCGACGCAACCAGTTTCCATTATCTTGTCAAAATATTCCTTATCTGATATTGAGCCGACCAAGACAAATTTGTAGCCTAGCTTTTGACAAACTTGAGCCACAGGTAACACTCCCTTTTTGCTCTCGATTCTTGAGCTGACCATTAGGACGGTCTTGTTGTCCTGATAGTCTCTATTAAAAGGAAAGTTCTCTACATCTATCGTATGCTGAAAATGAACAGAACCTTTGAGTTTCTTTGCCATCGAACTATTATAGGCAATTACTTTGTCAAACTCCTGCCACTTTTCTTCAAAAAGATTATACGGATTGTGGTGAGCCAAGACTTTCGGCTTATCCATTAGGTCTGGGTAAAATTCTCTTAAAGTAAAATATGTTTTAAAGTATTCAAAAGATAATATATCTGCCCGTCTGGCCAATGAAACGAATTCTGCAAGTTGCTCCTGGTCTGGTCTTTTAGGATGGACGGCAATAATATCGATATGGATATGTGGTAGATATTTCTTTACCCCAGAAGCCATCCGCCAAATCGCTGAACTTTCTTTATCCGTTGTGATGAGCACTCTCAAATGCACCTCCGATTTAGTAAACCTTGCACTATTATAACATATTCTTTAACTGACTGCCTAATGTCCGCATATTTTTTCACGAACTTATATCCTTCATTTGCATCCCAAACCCTCATTTTTTTATCATTAAAAAATTTCAAGTCTTTTAAATTGAAAGCCACTGGCATTTTCATCGCCCAAGCATTCAATGCCCGGTTAGGCGACTTGAACTTTGACAGATACTTGTCCTTATCCTCTCCGATGAAGACAGCGTCGTGTTCAATAACCTGTTCGTTGAAAAGTTCTGGATGGAAAACCTTGAAGGTTATTCTTTTTTTGGGGTCATACTTGCACCCGACCATTATAAAGTTCTCGAAAAACTTGTCGCTGATTATCGTAATCTCCAACCCCATTTCGATTATCCTTTTTAAGTATGGCTCGAGTATTCGGAGATTTTCGTTATACCCATACCAGACAATTTTATCAAAGCTTTCATTATGTTCTGTCTTTTGTTTTTTTATGCTGTCCAAATCAATTCTGTCTGGAACTATCTCTATCCTGCCCTTGTAAAACTTTTTGAGATATTTCTTTAGAGTTTTGCCGTTGACGACAACCAAGTCGGCATACTTAAGCGTCTCAAGACAATCATTAACCCTTTGTTCTGACGAGTGGCTCAACAGAAAATCAGGGTCGCAAAAGTCAACGATAATTTTTATTCCCCTAAAGTGTAAAGCTTTCGCCAATTTCCACTCGTAGGTTTTGTTAAGTATCACAACATCATATTTTTCGAGAATATGAAACTGATTTACTGGATTAAAAAAGTCTCCTTTATATTCAGGAAACTCCTCCGGGTAGAAGAAATCGTCACACTCTGGCCAGTACTTGGCCAGCCAATGCCCTCTGATACGAGCAGAGGCAAGATAACCTCGCCTGTCCTTCGAGTAAGAGTCACCCAGTTTAATTGCTACTTTGTATTTCATTTTACCTTTATGAATATCTGCCCCCAGTCGGTATAAAAATCATAGTAGAACGGCATTCGTTTTTTCAAGTCCCAGTTCCACCTTCCACAATGAGAATCCGAAACCTTCTCGCCATCCTTAGTATCCCGCCAACTTTCCATACACCAGACTTCCTTGCCGACCCTTAACAATTCGCTAATTGCTTTGTCTATCTCATCTGGTTCTATATGTTGTAAGACTTCGTGAGTAAAGACTAAGTCGAATTCCTTATCTTTGAAAGGCAAATCTATAATCTCACCAACAAAAGTATCAACATTATAGTATTTTTGACTAACATAATCTGATAATTCTGGGTTTATATCTATTGAAAAAGTTTGTTTAAGATTTGATAACCTTCCTATAATTCTCCCGTCGCCAGCACCAACCTCAAGTATTTTTAATTTATCACTGGTTACTATTTCATTAAATAAAAAGTCCTCTTCATCTTGAAAATGCTTTGTATTCCCCTTATCAGCTCGCTCCCAACTTTCCATCTTCTTGAGCCAGGTTTCCGAATTGTTACGCCACCACTCTTTACTTTTCATTTTGTACACCAAAATATAGGTTGTGGTTCTCTGTCTCGACTATAACCAACCAACTCGACTTTCCTAAACATTGACTTTAATTTCTTGATTGTGTTTTTGGTCACTTCGGGGTCTTCCTTAAAATTACGAGAATTTTCCTCAAAGACCAGTAATTCTTCAGTAATCTCTCCGAGCCAGTCGGGAATTCCAATATGAAATGACATTGATAAAAACAACACGATTTTTGCTGGTTCTGGTTTGTATTCTCTCAAATCTTGTGCCTCAAATTCAATGTCAAAATACCCCAATTCCCAACTGATAAGATAGGCCGCCAGCCTTGTATCCGTCCCGACAACATCCTCAAAGTCTATCCCTAAAACCTTATCAGCCCCTCTATCCTTTGCGTATCTGCAAAAAGCACCAGTAGCACAGCCCAAGTCAAGAACGCTCTTGCCCCTAAAATCTATTTTATTCAATTTCATCGCCTCTATCCGGTGGTCGGTTTTTCTTGGTGTGCTGATGATGTCCATCTTGGGTTCGCTTTGGTAGACCGTCTTTCCGTAATGTCCCTTGTCCCTGATGATTGCCTTCACTCTATCCAAGTGGTCATCGGTAAAATGGAAGGTATTGAAATCTACGAGTTTCCCACCCATTACATCACGTTTCGAGACGTCGTCCTTCTCGGTATGGAAGCCATAAGTCTCGCCCAATTTCTTGACTGCCTCATAAGTCGGCTCAGCGTCTTTGTGGGTTTCGCAAAACGGCAAATGACTGATATCTTCTATCCTTTGAGCAAAATGTTTCTTATCGCCTATCTCGATCCCGACTATTTCGTAAACTCTCGGTGCCAGTCCGTGATACCAGCAGATATTCTGAATGATCGTCGCCTCTTTTAGTCCACTCCAGCCGTGGTATGGTTTGAACTCGGAAGGATAATCTCCCCAGTGAAAATTCTTATCCGCCCATTCGTCGGTCAACTCATCGGCATCAATGACATCAAATATCCGATAAGTATCATTATCTATCTTTGCCATAAAACAATGCTTACCTCGGTAAATATCCATCAATTCAATTTTAGGTTGTTTTATAATTCTCATTATAAATTAAACTTCACTCCTAATTTATTCATCTTTTCTTCCACCACTCGAGCCAGTTCAATATATCTTGGGTTATAAATCTTATGGGCGTGATTCTCATAATAGATTCTTTTTGGGATAGTGATTGTCCCATCATCAATCATCTTACTGAGAACATCATATTCAGCCCCTTCGATGTCCATATTAATTATCACGTAATCGTCCTTAAATTGTTTTAACCACTCACTAAAGTCAAAACCCTCCACAATCGTCTCAAACATACTTTCAACTCTCTGTTTTTCTTTTACAATGGTCGAACCCTGCGGATTGTCGTTTCTCTGTTCGTAAAAAGTCACCTTCCCATCGGTTATCCAAGCCGCCTTATTAATAAAATAAATCTTGGAGATTTGTTTTTTTAGTTTATCCCATTTCTCAAGGTAATTTGAAGATGGGTCAATCGCATAATAAATAAATCCTTTATTTTTTTTTCTAAAGTTTTTTATGTCCGTGCAATCGCCAGAACCAACATCAATGAATATTTTTTTCAAAATAACTCGCTTTCTTGTAACTAAAAAGACTATATCCCATTTGGTTCTCGGTCATATTTTTAATTCTCTCTTGAATGTATTTAGGGTGTGCTTCCAGTTTGATTGGCGATTGTTGGTAAGCATCAATTCTCGTCCTGACATTCTTAATCATGAAATCTAAGGCGGCCTGCTCTGATTCGTATCCCCAGTTCATTCCATATTTATCCTTGACAGCCAAGGCAAACTTATGGATCGTCTTGCCAATCATTTCTTTTGTCTTAAAGCAATTATCATAGACATAAACTTTTATTCCCGAAGTAGTCCAATCCTCTTCTTCTAAAACCTCATCGCCATCTTGATATTTATCATCTGTATTCCAGTGGATATTTGGGAAGTGTTTTTTGTTGACCGCCAGACCTATCTTTGTTTTAGAGCGATACCTATCTATCAAATTAAAGCAACTTTTCTCAAATGAGATTATCTTTTTATCCTCGTTCTTTTGTAAGAAGTCCTTAATCTCCTGGTAGTCGTTCTCGTGGAACAGGTAATCGGCATCTATTTTAAACCGCCAGTCAGTTGTAAGATTCTGAAGTCCGAAATCGTACTGCTGGGTCAGAAAGTCCCAAGAGGCATCTGAAGGCCAAAGTCTTTTAACAAACTTAATCCTGTCGGTCTTTGGTAGCAGGTCGAACGAGCCATCATCAGTCCCGCCATCGACAATCAGAATTTCGTCGAATATGTCAAGACAGCAGTTTACAACCTCTGAATATGGGTATTTGTTAGTCAGAGGATTTTGCATTAGGATGTAAGCACCTAAAGTCATTTTAACCTCTTTGTATAAAACGGGTTATCTTCATAATATTCCCTGTCCCAATCTAAAATCTTTTCTCTGAAAAAATTGTGTAAATGCTCGCAAGAGTCTCCCTCCTCACGCCCCCACCAGACGGGATGAATCAAAAGCTGGTAATTCTTTTCCTTCTCTTTCTCTAACCTTTGACAAGGGCAACCGCTTCGCCAATGGCCAGTCGAATCTGACAAGTAAATAACATCGCCAAAGTATTGTTGCTCATAAGTGTTGATGAAGTTATCAAGTTTCTTGTTGAGGATGTCGTCCTGTGGCCGATGGAACGAGACGATGTTTTTAATCGGGAAGTACTTTTTAAGTATCTCAAACTGCCGTGTAATCTCCTCTTGAATCACACCACTCCACGCCTCTCTTTCATAATGTAAAGCAATCGTATGCCCTCGGCTGTGAATTTTCTGGATATTCTCCCGATTCTGCCTTGAAAACATATTGTCAAACGGAGAACTGAACCTCAAGCAGTAAGTCGCCATTGCCCCAACACTTCGCTCCAAGTCGGCCATTGGGACTGCCTTGTCAATCGAATGATCAAGGTCATGGCGTAGATAGACAACCTTTTTATTCGGCTCGCCGAAAATACCGAAGCCGTATCCTTTTTGCTTAAACTTCTCTAAAATCTCTAAGTAATGTCGATACGAAAAATCACATTTTGTCATTTGGACAATCTATTAAAGATATTTCTAACAATTCTGCCTCTAAAATATTTCCATCCTTGTCAATTTTTTTAGGGATATAACCTGCACCGAAACACTTTTTATCCCAGTTAATTTTATTTGGATTAAAATCTTTTAAAAATTTAATTTTACCAATTGACTTTTTGCTTACATTATGATTATCAAAAATTGGAATTATCATTCTCCCTCCTGGAATAGCGAATAGCCAAATTGCTCTGGCGTAATCGCCCTTAATTTATCTTGAATTATTTTAGGTTGCTCTTCTATCGGCATATATTGACCTTCATTTTTACACTTTACTTGCCGCTCCTCTAAGAACTCTTTGATGTATTCTTCTTCTGAAAGGACTTTACCTACTGACGCTTGCATTACTCGACGCTTGGCCAACTTGTAATCGAAAATCTCTCGGTTATCCCAACACCGTTCGTAGCCATAAATATAAATATCTAATTGCTGACCCCTGTCTTGTTCTTTTGGAAGTATTCCCCAATTAGGAGTAGCTAGTTTATTCCCACCATAAAAGTTAAAACTATTCCCAAGTTTATTCTTGTTGTAAAAACCTGAATGCTTTGCCTGTCTTATCCAGGTTTCCCTTTGGTTAAACCTATGCTTCATCCAAAAGCCGAAAACTCTGTCGCCATTATAAAAATCGGTCAATTCTTTTCGTGCCTTTTCAATATCTTTTTCGTGTAAAATCCCATCGGCATCAAACATTAAGACTATATCGCCGGTAGAAGCATAATAACCATTAGTCCTCATTATCCCCTGTGAGGCCCATCCGAACCTATCGTAATCAAATAGCCCGCTTATAACTTTAACTTTCGGATCAAGATTTTTTAGTTTTTCCAATGCCTCATCTTGGAACAAGATGTTATAGACAACAATTATCTCATCACATAATGGCAAGAAACTTTTGACACTTTCAAGATATGGGTAACAAAGTCGCTCCGGCTCGGACATAATCACGAATCCGCTAATTTTGGGCATTTTTCTCCTTATATCCTAAAGCCCTACTTCTATTCCAACCCAAATGAAAGCACACCCCCTTATATGGAATATCCAATCGAGCCAAATCCAGATTAACTCTTTCTCGATAGTTTTGTATTCCAGAATACTCCGCACCATTTTTTCTCGTCTCGCTTTCGTCTAAAGGAACAATCTTTTTTAAGTCCTTTGATCTCATCATAAAAGGCGTTAGATTGAACCTTCTATCAGCACAAGAACGAATGATATAAAACGACATATTCCCAATCTTCTCGCGTCTATCTATCGCCCAAGGCGTTTCGTTGTCCCGTTCTTTTCGCAGGTCGATAATCCCGACATCTTTTCGTTCCTCTAAAATCTTAACTGCCTTTTCCGCCCAACTTCCGTTCGGGAAAAACCCAAAGTCGTCAGGCGTCCAAATTACATAGTCGGTCTTTACCATTTCGACAAGCCGATTAAACCCTTGAGCCAAAGTTAAGCCAGAACAATCAAGTTCTATCCACTCGTAAAGATAATCTTCTAAACTTTCTTTTAGGAAATCTCTGCAAATTTGTTCAAGATATCTTCTACCGCCAAATTGAAATAAAATTGTCAATTTAGACATTATTAGATTATCCTTTTCTTAATATATAAAACCCTATCGAATTCGGGTAACTCTCCCACTTGTCGTGGATTCCCTTTAGCTTATATAAATTAGTTATATTTTTCCATCCGCACTTTTCGCAGAACCTTATCCATTCCTCGTTTGTCCAGTGAATCTTGTGGGTAGTGT
>Ga0307377_10003560_pt1 | contig 17486 bp, 4 predicted proteins | sample TR3MG_FD_202535 | JGI IMG/M metagenome (GOLD analysis project Ga0307377, IMG submission 202535) | Soil microbial communities from Risofladan, Vaasa, Finland - TR-3 | ecosystem: Environmental > Terrestrial > Soil > Coastal area > Acid sulfate soil | place: Finland: Risofladan, Vaasa | collected... | reverse complement strand
CAATTATTTGGTGGGCCAAACGAGTACCCTACAGCACCATACCCAATGGATCCACACTTACTAGGAGAATCTAGATTCCAAAGAATGGATCCAATTAGGATAGGCATTGAGCCACAAATTCAAGAAGCAGGTGACCAAAGAAAATTTTTAGCAGAACATCTATTTGGGAACTTATCTCCAAATGTTGCCGCATCAGTTATGGCGAGTTCTATGGCAAATCAGACTAAAGCTATTAATGCGGAAGCTCGTGCTGCTAATATAACGAATGCTCAAAACTTAGCCAATACCGAACTGTTTAATATCGGTCAAGCTGGTAAAGAGAGTGAAGCAAATCTTAGAAATAAGTTAAGCTTTGAGCAGAGACAATATATGGCCAAGTCGAATTTCCAAGAGGAAATGAAGAGATGGGAGGATCAAATTCGAAGAATTAATATAAACAAGTACAAAAACAATCAAGCATTAAACTTGATGAACCAAATGTTCCCCGATTTTAATGTGGGATACGGTGGTAATACAGTTAATTATGACCCTCAATCTCAATTTCAGATTCAGGATATGCAGAAGTTTTTGCAGACAATGGGATATGACCCTTTAACACAAAATACCTAGATACAATTATATCTAATTGTTTTTGCAATTGTCCTATATTAATAGTAAATTTATAAATTAAAATTTAGAGTTTTGGCAAACGCTTATAGTCAGTTACACAATTACGCACAGGATCTTTATACTCCTGCCTTTAATCTTATTGGGCAAGTTTTGCAGTACAAGCAAGGCAAGCTAGATGCTAATAGGATAAAACTGCAAAGTCTTAATGACAATCTGTCTATAGTTGATGTGGCAAAAGAAGAGGATAAGCAATATGTTACCAACAGGTTAAATACAGCTAGGGATATTGCAAATCAATACGCTGCTCTAGACTTGTCAAATGATGGACTTACAAATGACCTAATTGGTAAATTGTCTACTGTCGTTGATGATAAGATGAAAAATGCAGTTCTTTCGACTAAAATATATAGGTCAGAGCAACAAGCTTGGGCGAAACTAAAAGAGGATAGCCCTGAATTATACAACCCCGGAAATCAAAGATTCGCAATGCAGGGTGCTAATACTTGGTTAGCAGATGGAGAAGCTGGAACTAAGTATAATGGTGGTGGTGGTGTAATTGAATATGATGATTATCATGCTAGGTGGAGAGAATCTATTCCGGATATTGCAAAATATTTAGGTGCAGAGTATTTAGTGCAGGAGAATGGAGTTGGTATTTTTGTAGATAATGTTACAAAACAAGAAGTTGAGAGAAGTAAACTAAGTGCTGCTATGGATGATATTCTTGGGGACAAGGGTAGGCAACAACAAATGATTAGTGCTTGGAATAGATACGATGGAGCAGACCCTGCAGATATTAAGAAAGAGTATGATTCTTATTTAGCTCCCAAAATGGAACAAGCAGATAGGACTATAAAAAGTTTGACAGATCTTGTTAGCAAAACATCTGATCCAACATTAAAAGCGCAGTATAAAAATAGTTTAGACTCTTGGAAAGCAAGAAAAAATTCCTTCAATTCAAATTCATTTGACGCTTTAGCAAGTAGCGGCCCAAATGGAGTTAGAACTGCTTATCAAACAATGTTCTCAGATCAAGAGAAAGAAAATTTACTGTATGTCTATTCGTACGATGAAAGAGACGTAAAACGTGCTGTTGATGACAATCATGTAAAAACTCTAGACTTTCAAGAAAAAGTTAGGCACAATTTAGCAACTGAAGCTAATGACAGATCAAAGAATAAGGGTAAAAAAGGAGGACTTGTTGAATATGATGAGAATGGAATGCCTACAGTTATTGTATCAGGTCAAGGTGGAGTAAATACTGAATCACAGTTATCAGATTTAACAATAGCCCAAAAACAACAATATGAGGGGTTTGATGATTTAAAGTCTGTTGTAGGAAACTTATCAGGTGCAGAGCTTGTTGATATTGGGGGGCAACTTGATGGTGTGGATTTTTCAGGAGACTCTATAACAGTGAAGGTAAGAGGAGAAGACAAGGTAATAGATTTCTTAGTCAAGAATGCTGCAGGTGAGTATGTAGATAATGGGAATAGAGCTAAATTAATGAGTTTTCAAACAAAGTCTTATTATGATACACCTTATGAGGTTGCCGTTAAAAAGGACATAAAAGAAGGTGTGGCTACTCTTCAAACAAAATTATCTGATGAATATAGAGCCAACCCCGAGTTTTTTAGCGAAATGCCGGTCCTTAATAAAAGGGTTGTAAGAGTTGGGGGTACAGATGATAGTCCAACATACGCTACAGAAACTATTGCTGATCAGGCTGAGGCTACGAAGTATTTTGAGGGATTATTGGTAAAGAAGAACAATGGAACTCTTACTAAAGAAGAGCAAGTGAGTCTAGATATGCAAATGTATAATTTTCTAATTTCTGATTCTGAGACAGGAGATCAAAAATCAAGACAAGTATACGTGACAATGCGTCAAGATTTAGTACCTAAGATTGGGTATGAAGCATTTAATGAGATGGCAGGAGCTGGTGGATACAGGGGGATGCGTTCATCTTTCCAAGCTCAAAGAGGTAGAAAAGGGGATCCTAAATCTGTTACTTTAAGTAATTCAACACTTGGGTATGCATGGGAGGAGTCAAAAAATATTCTTTCCGATGTATGGAGTGGGCTCGGTGAACCTATTAATAATGCAAGATATGAGTTATCTGACATGGGCTCTTGGGATTCTGAGTCAGGAGGTGAGGCTGTTCAATCTACTTATGTAGAGATAATGCGTAAAATCGATTTACAACGAGAAGTTGGTTCTGTTGTATCTCCTGTCGAATACACTCTTTCTAAAGAGGACAGTAGATACGAGGCGATTGCAGCGCAATTGAAAAGTCAAACAGGATTCGAACCAACTGGGGGCATTCGACTTTCTGCAGAAGCAGACCCAAGTGGAGCTAGTTTCTCAGGGAATGTTAATTATGCTTTTACTTCAGGTAAAGGCACAGAATCAAGTCCAACAGTAGAAGTTGATTCTTTTGGAGATGAGACATATGAACCTATAGAAGGGAGTATATTAGCTCAGTACAACTTCCCAATAGTCTCAAGAGCTCAAAGTGCATACAGAGGGGAGCAAGGGGGTGACGCAATAAAGGTGAACTTAGGTTCGAGTAAGATTGAAGGGGAGACACTTAAGAGAGTAAACAGAGATTTATCAAAACAAGGATTAGGGTTAGTTATGCACGATCTTAATAATACAATGGCCACTTTAAATGCAGCAGAATCAATCAGTAAGGAGAGAAAGGTTCAAGCGGCTGTAGCAATGAAAGATTATTTATCTGGTGGCTACACATTTAGTTTGGAATCTAATGACGTAGACAAGCACTATAATATGGTGATGTCAAAAGGTGGTAAAGTTTTGTACACACACCCACTAGATAGAGATTTTACAGAGGAGTCACTTTCAAATTTTATGATGGCTGATGTTCATTACTATAAACAAGCAGTGTTCAGCTCATATATAAATTCTGAAATACTTGGATCACAAGTAGATGGTGTACTAGACAATGCTATATCAGGTGTTGATGATGTATTAAATCAAGTGATAGCACCAAACTAAAAAATTTCAAAATGCCAAATAACTTAAACGTAACTACACTTGATGATGTATTAGCTTCGGTGCAAGGTACAGCTAACCCAAAAACAGGGTTTATTCTACAAGAGCCTATTCAACTTGATAAGAGAGTAGCATTCGAGGGGGTGACATATGACATCCCAAAGAATGCGATATATGATAGGTTATCTGATGGTAGTTACACACCAAGAGTTGAGAATTACATAGGTGCAGTTGGTAATGAGGACAGATTAGCTAAACAACAAAGCGGTTGGGAGCAAGCTGTCAACGGGCTAACAAAAGCTGTTGTTAAAACAGGAGCATATGCACTTGATGCAACAGTTGGGACTGTAGCTGGAATCATAAATGGAATAAATGAAGAGTCTTGGGATGGTGTTTGGAATAATGAGATTTCACAAGGTATAGACGATTTTAATAAGAAATTAGACAATAACTTAGTTAACTACTATACAGACGAAGAAAAGGCAAGGGGTTTATTGGCTGCAATACCAGGATTTGGTGGTGCTACTAATTTTTGGTTTAATGATGTCGCTGGAGGTATGGCATTTGTGGCAGGAGTTATTGTACCTGAAATTGCAATTGGTGTACTATCAGGAGGGGCTACTGTAGGTACAAGTATGGCTAAGATTGGGTTGAAATACGGAGCAAAAAGTGTACTAAAAGAGGGCGCAGAATCCGCTTTTAAAAGTACACTTAAATCAGTATCAGGATATAATAAGTACAAGGAGGGGGCATCAGTTCTTAGGGGTTACCAAAGAGCAGTCTATGGTAAAATTGGTGGTGATATAGCAGGGACAGGTATGTTCTTAGCTAGAACATCTAATTTCGAAGCTGGAATGGAAGCTCGCCACAATTTCAATACAGCGATTGAGTCATTCTATACAGAGTATGAAGCACTAAATGGCAGACCCCCATCATATGATGAAACTACATCTTTTATAAAAGATGCAAAATCTGCAGCCAATGGTGTGTACGCAGCAAACTTAGCGATACTATCTGTTTCGAATGCTGTGATGTTTAGTAGCAAATTCAATATTGGCGTTGAAGCGAACAAATCTTGGACAAATGCATTGAATAAAAATATTGGATTGGGAGTTAAACATAATCCAGGTTTTAAATCTATAATGTATGCAAGTACAAGAGGTGAGAGGGTTCTTGGTAATACCTACAAAATTCTTGGGAAGCCTGCAGTTGAAGGTTTGTATGAAGAAGGTCTACAAGGTGTTGCAGGTACAACCATGCAAAACTACCTCCAAGCTAAATACGACCCCAAGGTTGAAAGTGGTTATGATTTTTTCGCATCATTAACAGATGCATTTGCGCATCAATATGGAACTGCTGAAGGTTGGAAAGAGATTGGGATCGGTATGATTATCGGTTCAATGGGAGGGACTATGCAAAAAGGAGCTCCTAATTTTGTTGGTTTTGGAAAGGATAGTAGAAAGTCTAGACAAGCTCAAATTGAGGGGCAACTGGATATTATGAACCAAGGTCAAGATAATTTGACAAAGAGATTAAACCAAGCTACAGCCATGAGTAATTATGGTAACATATCTAAAAGCACAGATGGAAAGGGGTACTCTCCTTCAATTGATAGAGCTCTCACAAATAGGGATTATATTCAGTCCCAGGAGGTAATTAAATCAAAAGATGAAATACTTGCAGATTATGATGCGGTTGTAGACAATATGCAACTAACAGATGCTCAAAAAGAAAGTATCGGGACGGTATCAGAAGATGGACTGACAAATCCGGAGATAGCTTATAAGGATGCGTTAAAAACAGAGTTTAGAAAAGATTTAAAAAATTACACTTTTGCAAAAAGAGCAGTTGTAGCTCTAGGGTTAGATGATAAAGATAGAGGGGGTAGCAAGGAAACTAAAGGTAATAATTGGGAAGTTCAGGATGCCATGATTAGAAATATCATGGTGGGGAAAGGTGCATTAGAGGGGGCTGAGACTATAGCATCTCAAATAGAAGCTATGACCGGGTTAGATGGAGTATTCTCTGCGCTAGAGCATTACGGAAGTCTATCACAAGAGAAGAGAAAAGTAATAAAGAAGATAAAAGGCAAAAAAGGTAGATTGGAAATGCTCAAAAAAGAGCATATGAATTTTGCAAATAAAATAGCCGGACTCCCAAGTAAGGGACAGGGTAGATTTTCAGAGGAAACCAAACAAGCTCGTTACAAAGAAGCAAGTGAAAAAGCTTTTGCAACTCAATTGAAAATAAACGAGTTAGAACAAGAAATAGAGACTCTTAGTGAGGCTTTAAACTCTGATTTAAGAGCAGAAAATTTTAATATTGATAGAGTCACATCTACTGAAGGCACTCCTCAAGATATTGTTAAATCAATAGAGGAGCTGGACAAGCTTGAAACTTTCATGGTATCTTTAGATAAATCTGGGAGAGGCCAAGATGCTGCCCAATTGGAAGCAATGATTGAGGAGTACAAGATGCACTCAGATGCTCATCGAGAGATGAACAACACTTACAGGAGAATGTTGGATACAGATTTCTTTAACTCGAAAGAGGGGAAGGGGCTTAAGAACATGATTATTGGTAGGAAGTATAAGATGTCTGAAGAGTTCAAGAAAATAATTCAGGAGAACGATGCAATAATTGATGCGTCTTTAAAACAAGTTGGTTATAGGGGGGCAGAAAGAGTTGAAGAGATACTTAAAAGTAGACTTGAAGATAATGAAGAACTTTCGGAAAGAGAAAAATACAGACTTGAATCTATTATAAGACTACAACTTGGGTATCAAAAAGTAGGTGAGAGAATAGCTAAAGCTGAAGAAGAAGCTTCTGAGGAGATAGTTAGATCAGGTGAAAGTAGAGCAAGAGGACCACTAGATGGGGATACTATTCAATTAAAAACTGAACTTAATTCTGCAGGGCAGGACTTAGGTAATGTCAAAGTTCTAGATAAACTTATAAATCAAATTACCGATGAATTGGACCAATTTAGAATTGGAAAGGTGAACAATGCACGTTTGACAGCAACAGAAGCCGAGTTGAATAAGCTTAAAGGTAAACGTGAAAAAGTTAATAAAGAGGCTATTGTAAACCAAATTGATGGATTTGAGAAAGACTTAATAGCAGCAAAAGAGTTTGGAACAGAAGAAGAGGTAGCTACCATTGAGCAACAGATTGAGGATATGAAATCTAAATTGCCGGATGGACTTGACTCTAAAATAAAAGACTTAGAAAAAGAGTTGGAAGATATCAAGTCTTCGAAAATTGTAAAGATTGTTAAGTCGCCAGAGTATAGGAGGCTATATGAGTTAAATAGTAAAAAGGCCAATAAGGATATCACAGAAGAGGAGTTGGAGGAGTTATCTGAGCTTGAAGAAAGTGTCGATCAATGGATGATGATTACAGGTATTGTAACAGAGGGGCTTAGATTGAGTGACCTTATACAACAGAAGGCTGTATTAGAAACAACCGCTATAGCAGAAGTAGAGGTGGTAAAAGCACCAACTTCTCAAGAGGTTATGGAGAGCTCTAATATACCTGATAAAGGAGATGCTGTTAACTATGATTTTGGTCAAACTTATGATGGGGTAACTGTAATCCGAAATAATAAAGGAGAAATAGAGATAGCAGGTATTACGTGGGATCAATTTGCTGAAAAATCAGGCTTATCATTAGACAGAATTGAAACTAAAAAGGAAAAAGGTAAGATAGTCCCGATAGCACCTTTTACAACAAATAAGCAGGGTAATATATTACTCACAGACGATATTGTAGACGAAATAAACGCTATAGGCAATTTGTCTATTTTGGCAACAAATAAGAGTCTAAACACTAATTATAGTATGGTGTTGGAGACAACACGAAAGGCAAATGGTGCTACTGATACGCTAGTGCTTAGGACGAATTATAGCTTTAGTGATGATATGATTCCGGATGCTATTTATAAGATGAAACCTGGAGATGAAGTACAATTAGAAGTTAGCCCAACAGATCCTTATAACAAGGATATGATTGACAGGTATAATGCCACAAAATCTGAAAAGGTGAAAGAGTCTATCAAAAAAGAGATGAGAGATGGGTTGGTGATTCGTGTTTTAAGAAAGTCTGGTGACAAAGAATTTGTAGCTGTTTTTAAAGGTAAACGAGATAATGGAATGAAAAACAAAGAGGTGTCAGATAAGTTTGAAGCTCTAAGAGATCAGATAATTAATGATGATACATTCTTTGAACCCCTTGTTAGCACTGAGGTTAATAGATTGCTAAACTTTGATGGAATAACAGTTAAGACTGTATTTATAGGGCATCCTAATTTCTATTTCACTAAGAACCAAGATGGGACAGTAGCTATTGAAAGTAGAGAGTTAACAAACGTTGATATTGAAAAAATTGAAGACACTGGGTACTTAGACAAAGACGGGACTCATACAATGTCGGGTAAAGAGGGAGTAGACACTCGATTTATACAAAAGGCTGCAAGAGAAAACCCCGATGCGAAGATACCATTCATTGTTATTTCTAAAGAGAATCAACGTATAGCATTCCCTGTTAGAATTCAAGCGAATAGTAAAGAGAGCCTAGAGGAGTTTAGTAATATTTATGATTCTAAAATCAGCCCAGCAGATAAAGCGTCAGCTTTGAATATATTCATGGCTAAAAAGGGAATTGATATAAAAACTCCTGGTAATTCATTTATTGGGGTTGGAGCAACAAATATTAATGATGAGTTTTTCTCTGAGAAACTTGCACAGTTGAAATCGATTAACTATTTTAGAGACCTGAAGACTTGGGCAGATCCAAGTTCTAGTAAAGAGCAAGTTTTAAGACAAGGTGTGTCTACTAATATTAATCTAAATGACCCGATACACTCACCAAAACTAAGATTAGATTTTAAAGGGTTAGATGTTGAGGTGTCAAGTGAAAATATTCCGAGTACTGTTGAGGTTAACAAGAAAACGTCTACAGATGCGTTGGATATTTTTGATGAGAGATTAAAAAACGCAAAAGAAAAAGATTGTTAAAATGGGGCTTAAATGTAGAATTTCCTATAGTAATGGGGTAGCAAAAGTAATTGATAATAGCGGAAATGAATCGCAATTATACAAGGATCTTTTAGCGTATACAGGTAATGAAGCTAAGGCTTTAGACTATTGGGTTGTTGCTAATGACAAAGCTCTAATGGGCACAGGGGAGAGTACTGCCATCCAAGAGATTGCAACTTACATGGACAGTACTGCAGCCTCTGTAGAGAGTTTATCTCCAGCTGAAGAATTTCAAGTAGTTGATTTCATGAGAAGAACAGGTGAGCATTCTCTTGATTCTCTAAATGTTAAACTGTCTAAAATCTTTAAAGCCAATGGCTTATTTAAGATTGATATGAATGAGGCTGTTAATTCAGGGCTTTTTACACAACAAGAGATTGAGGATATAAAGCCTGAAGAAATACAGGATATACTTCTTAAAATAGAGGGGCAACTTGTAACAAAAGATATTATAATAGAGCCGGATAAACAGGAGTATCAGTATGTAGACTCAGGTAGTAAAACCATTTTTGGCACAGCCCAAAAAGTATCACAAAAAGAGTTTGACAACGATATCATAAGAGCAGTAGACTCTTTTACAAATAAAGAGAGTTTCTTAACAGGGATTCAAACTCTACCATACTCTGACTTTGTTCAAAAAGTTCAGGAGGATGAAGTGTATGCTGCGTCTGTAATGGCTAGATTTAAAGGGTTAAAAAAGATACCTAAATTATCTATTGTAGGTAGAAACATTTCAGATCAGAATAATGAGTTGTATACGACAATTCGGAATACAATACTTGTAAACCCTGATGGAATTTCAGTTGAGGCAGAAATCGATTACTTAAATAGTATCCCACAAGCTGTATGGGATCAAAGTAATGAAGATGTTAAGGCTGTATTGAAAGAGGTTGAACAGACCCTTGCTGATGTTAATCTTGATATTATTGGTATAGCAGATAATGTACATAACAGAGATGGTGTTATGACACTTTTGTATAACGCTAATCAGCTACTTGTACAGGCTAGTGAGGAAAATCTTCAATCTTTTGTTGAAAGCCACAAAGCATTAATCGATACTCCAAGCACTATCATAGCTCAGCAGTTGGAAGATAAATATGTTGGATTGAATATAGTAAGCTTCTATACCAATAGAAGCGCAGACTATGTCTTCAATAACTACGGGTTAATTGAGGTGAGTGAAAACTTATACCATAAAGTAGACCAGAATGCTTCAATAGACGTTGTAAAAGATTTCATATACGAGCAATTTGTAGATGGTAAGATTGAAATCCCATCGGAGTTTATAGTGGCTAAAGACCCTAAAAAACCTGTAAATAAACCCACAGTATTGGAGGGGATATCTGCGTACTTAATGTCAAGACCGACTACTTCAGATATTACCAATCAGGAGTTGTATTCTGCATACCAAGTAGCATTTGAGCATAGCCCAATTAATAGTAAGCAGCAATCTGTTAAAGGGTTGATGGAGATAAGAACAGATGAAAAGTACCTTAAATCAGAATTTATCTCAGATTTCTACAATTACATTTTAAATGAAAAAGTAAAAAACTCAGTGATTTTCAAAACAACTTTGTCTAAGTTTCAAATAAATGATAGGGGTATAATGCTTACAGAGCCTATACCATCAATTGATAATTTGAAGTACAAAGAAGAGTTAGAAGATTACATTCGTCTTCACAGAGACTCAAGTATGAAGTATCTTGTGGATAACACAGATGACATTGTGTCCGAAGATCTTTTATATTTAAATTTTCCGGAAAAGGCTACAGAATTTGAGGGAGCTATGATTGTTGATGGGGACTTCATTATTACAAATCCAACAGCAGATAATTACATTCAAGTAAGTGGGCAACTTTATAGAAAGGAGATTGTAAGAGGCAATGCCAATCTATTTGTAAAAATAGTCACTTCAAAAAATAGCACGTATTTAACAAATAATCTTGATTTTAGTTTCGATAGAGAAGCGGTAAACAAATTGTTTAATGACTACGCTATGCTTAGCCCGACTTCAGTAAACAATATAAGCTTTCAAACAACTATTGCAAAATCAAGGTTGAATGATAATATGAGCCAAGAGCTTAGAGAATTGTCAACATTGAAGGATAAGTCATACTTATTCATTGAAGTTGGGGATTCGTTTGTTGTCCACAAAGACGGTAAAGAAGTTGGCTCTATAACTTATACTAATAAGAATGGGGTGTATAATAACCCAAAAGTAGTTGTAGCAGAAGAGCATAGAAGCAAAGGTGTAGGAACTGAATTGTATTTAAAGCTATTCAACAAAGCTCAAAATGAAAATGGTGTTGTAATCCCACCAATAGAAGAAACTCCACAATCGAAAAATATATTCTCAAGAATTGAAGGAGTTATAACTCCAGAAGTAAAACTACAACAAAGTGCTGCAGTTGACACTAAAACAGTAACTCCAAAGCAAATAACAGATGCTGTTCTAAAAAAATTAAAGGCTACAGGACTAGCTAAAGGAGTCTATTCAATGACAGCTTCTCAAATGGAGGCTAAACTGAGAACACTTGGGGTAAACCCAGCTGTATCAAAACAAATCACATTGTGGCATGGGACATCAAATGCTATGAAGGATATCTCTATTGTAGATAGAAAAAATGAAAAGCGGTACGGAAAACTTTTAGGGGGTACATATTTTGCATCTAAAGACATAGCGTCTTGGTTCTCCGGGTGGATTGAGTATCAATCGAAATTGATAAAAGCAAATGTAGATGAGTCCTCTTTTATAACTATTGATATGAAAGGTACTATGCCATCTAGCACAAGAGAGTTGTTTGATAACGGCATTATAACAAAAGATGAATACAGAGATTTAGTTCGAAAGAAAAGGTCTGGTCAAATTAAGGATCTTATTTTAGAAAATGCAACAGAGGAAGAAGTTAAATACCCACATACACAATACGTAGCATTCTCACCGGATGTGATTGAGAAGGTAGAAGAACTTGATGGAAGGGAAGCTTTTAACCAAATAGGTGTAGCTATTGGGATGATGGATGCTGAAGTACCATTCCAATTACAGACTGTTGGTGTAAGTGTGACACCAAATGGATTTGTGTACAAAGGTGAAGTGTATCTTAATACAGATTCTGAGAATTTGCTTAATACACAAATACATGAATTTGGGCACTTATTCAACTCTTGGGCAAAAGAAAATAGACCCGACATATATTCTAAGGGAATAGAGCTTGTTCAATCTGAAGAGGGGAAAGAATACATTGATTTTGTAAAAAGAAATCAGCCAAACTTAGAAGGGGAAGCTTTATATGAAGAAGCTCTTACTCAAGCTATTGGAGATAAGGGAGCGAAATTCTCTGAGAAGAGTATGCGTGATAATTTTACAGAATGGTTAAGAGAACTCTGGAATAGTATTAGCTCTGCAATTGGTGTAGTTGATATGACTGCAGATGAGTTGTCCAGTCTTACACTTGAAGAGTTTGCTCAGGCAGTCTCCGTAGATCTTTTAAAGGGGGATTCTAATCAATTCCAAGATAGTTTAGAACGGGTTATTGGAGATTCAGGTGTGTCCATAAAGGATGCTATTAAGATGAATAATGGTAACCCTATGGAAATGACTCCTAATGGAGAGAGATCGAAGTTGTACAATGATATACTTTCATTGCCAGGAATCGATGGAAATAGAGTTAAGGCTGCAGAATATAAAGCTATGGTGTATTCAGACAACTTTAAAAGCTGGTTTGGGGATTGGCAGTCAACTTCATCAGATAAGTCAACTGTTGTAGATGAAAATGGTGAACCACTTCTAGTATATCACGGTGGACCTGAGGTAATAAGAATTTTTGATGAAGATCGAGCAGGGGAGACTACAGCTAATAATGACCATGGTGCATTTTATTTTTCAAATGAGTACAATGTTGCAGAGGACTATGGTGAGCAGTCTATAATAAGAAGATTCGAGGGTCAATCTAAAGAAGACTTAATTGAGTACTACGACCTTACAGAAGAGCAAGCAGACGAGGTAATTGATGACCTTTATGAGTATGCTGCCAAGGTCAGTGTAGTTCATCCGGTGTTTTTGAATATGAGAAAGCCTATGGTTGTAAAATACGAAGGTGCTGATATTAATATAGAGAAAGCGCAAAGAGAGATTGGGTTTGTAAAGAACCAAGAGGATACGGAATACGAATTCACAGATGAGTACATTGAATTTGATGAAAGTCAATTAGAAGATTACGAAAGTGAAATTCAGGATAAAATGGAGGATGGGTATTCAAGAGATGAAGCTGTAGAGCAAATCAGAGATGAGTACGGTTTATATGGAGAATTAGTAGAATTAGATGGTCTAATTATGCGAGATGTAGTGGACAATATAGGCGACAAGTCTGGTATAATACAAGATGAGTACGTAGCTATAACACCATCTCAAATAAAATCTGTATTCAATGAGGGAACGTTCTCAGAGTACAGGGATGAAATAGTGTACCAAGTTGGTCAAAAAGAACTTCAGACATACTCTTCTGTAGAAGAAAGTATAGAAAATACCTCATCAATTTTTGATTCTCAATTAGAATTAGTAGATTTGTATTCTTCTAAAGAAGAAGCCCAAATTAAAAAGGATATTGATTGTGGATAATAATCATAAAAAAGAGAATATAATACTGAAAAGACCTGCGCTTCCTGGCGTGGATATGTCTGTTGTTGACTTAGAATTAGTCAGCACAGTCAAAGTGCGTGTTACAATTGTCAAGAAGCCTATATACAAGATTAAAGGGCAAACGTTCATAGGTACTCGGGACCAACTTGATAAGATGGATGTCATTCAAGTAGGAAGTCTCAGGTTAAAGTACCGAGTAATGAAGTTGGCTAAGATGACCGACTATGATGGATACATCTACAGAATCAAAAGAATAGACGGAGCTTCAACTACAGGTTTAGATATCGATGCAACAGCATTGGGGCAGAAGGTAAGTATAGTTAACAGACCCACTTTCGACGATCTATTTAATTATGCATGCTCTTTAAAAGAAGGAATTCCAAAAGAGGAGGTTTGTTATCCTACATGTGAACCATGTGATAAAAAGTCACCTATTACACAGTCCATCGTTTCATCTGCACCAATTATAAATGCATACCAATTCACTTGGCCTGTGCAATCTAACGGAGATCCAGGTGTGACTATATATTTTATCAACGAATTCGGTCAGCCTGATAGTATAGTTATACCAGGGTGTGGGTCTAAGATATGTACCTCAGTAACAGTACCATTCTGTGCAGAGTATGGAAGTATTCAAGTATCAAATTCAGTATCCCCAATAGTGTACGCAATAAATGAATCTTGTCCTAATAATGGGGCATGTACCCAAGACCCAAACTTAGTTTTCGGTGGGGGGTGCTCTTAATAACCAATTAGAAATAAAATATGGCTTGTCAAATAAATAGAACAAAAGACGGTAAGATTAACAGTGTAACTACTCCAACAGGGGCTAAGTCAAAACTGTTTGAAGCTATCCATGGCAATGTATTTCTTGCAGATGCAGAGACTTCTGTTAAGATTTACAATAATGCTTATAGTCAGAAGGTTGAAAAAATGTTTGAGGGTTCAACAGCAAACAAGTATGACACAGGTGAACCTCAACTGTTCTACAAATCCCCTTCAAATAAGGTATATGATAACCTAGAAGAAGTTCTTATTAATGAGGAACTTGGTAGTATCTCTATGGGGTTCAAGAATCCTAAAAACGATGAGTTTATACCAATAGCCAACTTTACGAATAAAGGTAGTGAAAAGAATGAATTCCTTACATCAAAAGTAAGAGAGGGGTTACTATCTGCGGATAGAGTATTGGGGGAAGATGGTGTAACTAGATTCCAAGGTAAGGGGGAATATGATACAACAAGAAAGGTTACAGGGCTATTCGTGGCAACAGATCTTGCAGCAGAAACAGGTAATGGTAGAGTTAAGGTACTTGACGATGGTACTATCGAGATGGAGTTTTCAAATGGATATTCTGAGGTTATAGACAACAGTGGTGCTTCGAAAGTAATTAGAACTGAAAATATTCCGGAATACCTTAAACAAAATCCAGATACTCAAAACAAAGTTGATTTGGCAATTGAGTATGTGATAAAATTCGATAATCCACAACCGTTAGATAAGGATAATGTAAAAGCTACGACTAAAACTACCAATTTAAAAAGCCTCGAGAATTCATTAGTTGGGTTCTTAAAGAGTCTTGGGTTTACCACTTCAAGTCTAGATAACTATAGAAAGAACTACAATACAAAGCATGGTGAAGGTAGAGATATCAGTGCGCTTGCAGATATAGCTAACAAAGTTATTGCTTTTAGGAATGGTGAAATTTCTGCGGAGGATTTATCAGAAGAGGTTGCACATATCGCTATTGAATCCTTTGCGGATCAAGGCTCAATTACTGCAGCCCTTGCTAATGTACATTTAACACCTGAGTACACAGAGTTGTCTGATAAGTATAGAAAAAGGTACAGTGAAGATGAGTTAAGTAAAGTAGAACTTGAGGATAAAGTTAGAAAAGAAATTCTTGGGAAGCTCCTTAAGAAGGAGCTAATGTCTAGATTTAGCACACAGAATAGAAGTGAAAATGAAGTCTACTTAATAAGAAAGCTGAAGGAAATCTGGGACTACTTCATGAATATGTTGAGAACCAATATTAAGCCTTATCACATGACTCTTCTCGAGGAGTTGAATACTCGTATAGCAGACAGTATACTTAATCAAAACTCAGATGATTTTATAGAGGATTTGTTAAAGGACAATACTAACTACTACTACAGTCTTATGGACAAGGGTGGGAAAGCTATCCACGATGAGCTGGAAAGAGCAAGAGCTGACATTGAAGATATGTATAATTCTCATATTAAAGAGCCCTCTCCAAGTTTAGTAGCCCTTGAGGATATGTCTGATACAATGAGTGATTATAGAGCCGTAAGTGCTATAAACACAGTTGTTGGAACTGCTTCTAGACAAATGAATATCTTAAAAGATGCTACTGCAAAAGCGGTGAAAGAGGATGTTAGATTATCAACAAAAGATAGACACAGGTATGAGGTTTTAAAAGAAAATTTACTTCCAACCGTCAATAATCTTATTGCGGAACTGAAGAATAATAAGAAAGGTGTCACTGATAAAAAACTATTAAGTACGATAGAAATCCTAAGTAAATCTGCTTCTGAATTGGCATCAGATATGGCTGAGGTAGAGCCTGCTATCAATAATGATAAATTAGCATGGGTTGACAGAATGCTTATTAGAATCTTGAATCATACATCTTTAACTGATGCGCAAAAGGAAGAGATTAAGAAAAATTTAGATGGTGGATTCAGAGATATTGGATTCCTTGGTAAAATGTTTGGGCTATCTAGTCACAGCAGGAACATGGCGTTACAGTTGATGCACTTTTCTGTTATGAATATTACAGCTAGAACTAATAGAAAGTTTTTGTCTAGAATGAATGAGCTTCTTACAGATATCTCATTAAAAAATGGGATGAAGCATCAAAAAGCTATTATCCACAAGGATGCTGATGGGAATGACACTTTTTATGTGCTATCTCCAAGAGATTTCGCGTGGGAAGATAAAATGATTCAGGATAAGAAGGCTGAAATTTTAGCAAATAAAACAGGTAAGACTGTGGCTGAGATTGAGAAAGAACTTCAATCTAAGTTGCCGCAAGAGATAGTAAAAGATGATAAACTATTCCAAGAGTATAAAGATGAGTTAGGCAGGTTTAAGCAGGAGCAAGTCAGAGAGAGAAGATTCAACAACGAATATTACAAAGAGAGAGACGCAAGATATGATAAAGCAAATGTTTCAGAGGAAACTAGAGATTATCTATCAAAGAAAAATGCTGCTATGAATTTCCGTCATAAGGAAGGAGGGCACATCAAGCCGGATGGTACAAAAGACTTAAGTGGGCAAACTGAGCTTGAGAAGAGACAAGATTTAGAAGATAAGCAAAGACACAGACAAGTTGCGAGTCCGTATGATACATTAGGAAATATTAAGCCAGGGCTTAAGCGAGTTAAAGTATCTGAATTGACTAAAGAGCAAAGGGCTTCAATTCCTGTAGAAATTAGTGATAGCTACACAGGAGATGTCACAATCCTAGACGAGGGTATGACACTAGAAGAGTTGTCAAAAAACTACCCTGATTCAAGGAGGTCTTTAGACATCTTTAACCATAACATGCTTTACAGAAATGAACTTGAGAAAGCGTCAAAAACTAGCGACCCTATCCAAAAGTTTTTTGAGAAAATACAAGATATTGAGAGTAAAGGAGAAGTAGCTTACGATTGGTTAGTTTCGAATGCTTCATTGGCCATTTCTAGTGATTTTTATGAAGGTATGGCAGATGGAAAGGCTAAAGACGATATCACACAAAATTATATTGATAGAATAGCTGACCAATATGAAAGAGAGTCTGCACAAATTCAATTTGATTATATAAAGGAGTTAAAAAGATCTAGATCAGAATTACTTAAGCAGAATAAAAAATCTCATAGTGCATTAGAGTATGATGCAAAACATATGACAGATGGTGTTCGTGCAAAAGTACTTGAGCTTGATACTGAGATATCTGAACGTACTAGAGCTCTTAACATACCCTTTGATGAGTATGATGAGTTAGGGGAGAGTATAATGCAATCTGATTTAAATGAAGATTTCTATAAGATGTTGACAGAGTCTGGTTTATCTGAGTATGACTTTGCGTTAAAACATTCACCGGTCCACAATAAAGATAAAGTTAGAACTTTTGCAAGGCAAATAGATGATTATATCAACGGGAGATTGTCTTATCTTAAACC
>Ga0307377_10003558_pt1 | contig 17487 bp, 16 predicted proteins | sample TR3MG_FD_202535 | JGI IMG/M metagenome (GOLD analysis project Ga0307377, IMG submission 202535) | Soil microbial communities from Risofladan, Vaasa, Finland - TR-3 | ecosystem: Environmental > Terrestrial > Soil > Coastal area > Acid sulfate soil | place: Finland: Risofladan, Vaasa | collected... | reverse complement strand
TCTGGATCCTCAGAAAACCCGCGGCTTGCTCAAAAGATTTTGGTCCCAAACCCGCCACCTTTATCAGGGCTTGCCGGCTGGCAAATGGACCTTGATCGCGCCGGAAAGTTACAATATTTTCCGCCAGTTTAGGACCGATGCCCGCGACATGAGTGAGCAAGGCTGGCGAAGCCGTATTAACGTCAACCCCTACCTGGTTGACTACACTCTCTACGACGCCATCCAAGGTTTTTTGTAATAATCCCTGGTCGACGTCGTGTTGATAAAGACCGACACCGATCGACTTCGGATCGATCTTGACCAACTCTGCCAAAGGGTCCTGGACTCGCCGGGCAATAGAAACTGCTCCACGAAGCGTCACATCAAGGGTCGGCAATTCATCGCGGGCAAGCGGACTGGCGCTATAAACGCTGGCCCCGGCTTCGTTGACCATCATGTAAAGGATACTCTCTAATCGCGAGGCTTGATTAAGCTCAGCAATTAATTGTTCCGTTTCGCGGGAGGCGGTGCCGTTGCCAATAGCGAATAGCTTCACATCGTGTTGCCGCACCAATTGCCTCAATCGCTCAATGGCCGGTTTCCATTGGCGTTGCGGCGCATGTGGGTATATCGTTGTCGTATCCAGGACCGTCCCCATCGGATCAACCACGGCCACTTTGCAGCCTGTGCGAAATCCTGGATCGATGCCAAGTATCGTGAATCCCGAGAGCGGCGGTTGGAGCAGCAGATTACGCAAATTAACAGCGAACACGGTGATGGCGTGCTCTTCTGCTTTTTCAGTTAGGTGGCGGCGAATATCCCGCTCGATAGCAGGCAATAATAATCGACCGGCCGCGTCATCACTGGCAAACTCGAGTTGACCAGCCAGGGATGAGCGGTGGTTGGGCCGGAAAACGGAGGCTATCGCCTGGCGCCAGTCTCGTTCAGGTATTTCGATCTTCACCCGAAGAACCTTCTCCGCCTCACCACGATTTACAGCCAGGACCTGGTGCGGGCGTAGCTGATCAACCCGGCCACGATATTCATAGTACAGTTTATAGGTGCTTCGTGGATCTTCGCTCTTAGCGATTTTTATACTAGAGAGTACGGCCCAGCGAAGCGCTTTCGCCCTGGTTTGCTGACGAACGGCCGGATAGTCGCTTATGGTTTCGGCCACAATATCCCGCGCCCCGGCCAGAGCCTCGTCAGCAGAGTCAACTTTGTCATTAAGGAATGGCGCAGCGATCTCCTCGAGCTGGCGATGGTCCTGAGGTTGGGCCAGAATGAGCCTGGCCAAGGGTTCGAGACCTTTTTCCCGGGCTATGCTGGCTCGCGTATGCCGCTTTGGTTTGTAAGGCTGGTACAGGTCCTCCAGTGCAGTTATCGATTCTGTCGAGAGTAGTTTTTTTTCCAACTCAGGAGTGAGTTTTCCCTGCTCAGTTATTGACTTAAGAATCGACGTGCGCCGCTTCATCAAAACGCGCAAGCTCTCCAACATTGCTTTCAATTTACGTAGTTGGTCTTCGTCTAATCCGCCGGTCGCCTCTTTGCGGTAACGGGCGATAAACGGCACAGTGTTGTCGCTATCAAGCAACACAATAGTGGCTGAAACGTATTTCGGCCGGATATCAAGCTGTTCCGCGATTTGTTGTTCGAACTCCATAAGCTACTTTGGATTTTCTTGTTTTTTATATCTATCGCACGGGCACCAGAAACACCGGTTGCCGGGTGTGGCGGATCACGGTATCGGCCACACTACCCAACATCAGCCGGGCAAAACCTCCGTGGCCATGGGTTGCCAACATGATCAGATCCACAGCCTCGCTATTGGCTACCTCCACTATTGTATAACCCGGCGTTGAGCCTGTCACAAGCGTTTTGGTAGGAAAGCCTATCGCCCGTAGTGACTTGGCCATTGTTTCGAGGTATTGTCGCAAGTTATCTTGTTGTGCTTCTGTCTGGAACTCGTCAGGAACTGACAACAATAATATCTCGCTCTCACTTCGGCCGGCCACAACATTAGCAAAGGGTAATACTTGCTCGGCTCTCGTTGATCCATCTAGCGGCACCAAAATCCTGGCGAAAGTTGGTCGCCTCGAGGGTTCGTCGCTGCCGGGGCGAATCAGCAGCGTTGGGATGTTGATCTGATTGATCACTTTATCGGCGACGCTACCGATGACAGCCCGGCCGATTCCCGAGCGACCGTGGGTGCTCATGATTAAAAGATCGATAGCTTTTTGTTGAGCCGTTATAGTAATCTCATCAACGATATTCCCTGATACAGTAACAACCTCTGGGTTTTCACCAAGCCGGCCGAGTTTACCGGCAACCTGTAGTAAATATTTTTCATGCTCCATTAGGTCACCGTCGTACCTGCCGTGACTCTGAAAGAATGGTATGGCACGGGGAATACCAGTTGTTTGTTGGACCGAAAGCAGCACCAGCTGGCTGCTGTGCCTGCCTGAGAAACTCTGGGCCAATTGAAGGGCCTCCTCGGCAAATGGCGATCCATCAAGAGGGACCAGGATGCGCTGGATGGCTGTCACTTTGGCGCCAATCTCTTGATCGTCAAACGGAAGATTGCGACGTTCGGCAAAAAGTCTGCCACGACGCTCTTCCACAGAAGTCGGTTCGCTAAGGTGATATCGAAAATAGCTGAATAGCAGATAAAAAAAAGGCAAGAGAATGAAATAGGTCCAGGCGCCTTCCTTGAATCGCTCGACGAATATGATCACGGTCGCTAACGAACTGAAAGTAGCCGCCAGGATCGTGCCCCCCAAACTAAAGACATTGTTCGCTGATAATGATGTCTTCAGCTGGCGAATCAGTCGATTCGTCGCTGCCCAACCGGTCATGCTCAGTAGAATAAACACACCGGCTGCATAGATAGCCAGGTAGGTCTCTGCATTGGTGCCGATCGCCAGAAAACAGATGGAGACAATGGCCACTTCAATCCATACAGGCATTGACGCAACTCCAAAAGCGTTACGCTGTCCAACGACTGACGGGATGTAATGACGATGTTTCAGGCCCAAGGCTAGGTTTTGTAAACCCTGGGCGCTGGCCGCAGACGCCGATAATAGAACCAGAACCCCGACCAGGGTTCCGAGAAAGGCCAGCGGCGCCGGCAGCAACTGATCCATGGTTTGCGTGAAGACTGAAACCTCGGTATTAGTCGGGTCGGATAGTACCAATATTGCCGGACCGACAATTAGCATTGTGACGGATGTGGTTCCCATGATGATCAGTAGACTTCGGAAAGCCATCCGGCTCTTTCGGGAAGGTTTACCTTCATAAGCGGCAACGAGATTAGCAAAAATTTCAATGCCAGTCATGACGGCCAGGATCCGCACATAACCGCCTAGGGTGAACTTGAGGTACTCCGGAGTAAATGCTTCCAGCTTCAGCGAAGGCAAATGTAAGCCCAATTTAACGATGGTCGCGATTATCATGGCCCATAGTAAAAGTAGCACACCGGCTGTCGCCGGACCAAAAGCGCGAGCGGCCGTTTTTGGCCCTCGATTAACCATCCAGCCAGTCATAATGCTTAAACCAATAGCCACGTAGGTCCGGAACTGAAAACCAAAAAAGGGATCATTGAGAAAGGGGAAACGATCGGCAATGAAGGTTACCAGGGCGGCCATACTGACCAAAAAAGTAAGTGTGTACTCGACGAAGGTTATGCTTGCATTTAGCTTGACAGCCCAACCACCAAACTCTTCCTCACTCAGACCGCTACCGCCGCTGCCATCGATAATCCAGATCATCACCAGCCGGTACGTTGCCGAGACCAAGGCGATCGTTACCACGACCAACCAGATGCTGGCTCCAAAGGTGACTTGAGCCACCCCGGCAACAACGATTAGCCTAAGGAAAGGCCCAAAAACATAAAGAGGTGAGGTGGCCGGATCGCCGCCACCGGCTAATGCACCCTCAAGGGAGTTTGAAAGCTTATTGGAGACGTGTGCCAATGGGACCCTCCAAGAACGATAGCCTGGATAATACGTTCTTTTTAATGGGGGATCAATATGATGACAAACGGGAGTATGGACCAGGGTAGTTGGGCAAGTAAATTCCACAATCCACAACAGGCACACGTATAATCTCTTATGTGTTGATCTTCGAATGGATAGGAGGCGGGCGATGAAATTGGGCCATGTAGCACAAATAAATATAGGTGTATCTGACTTGCAAACCTCTTTGGCCTTTTATGAAAGGTTGGGCTACGAGAAAATTGAAGTTAGCGCGGATCCTTATCCTTGGGCCCGAATTACAGATGGGCAAAATTTAATTATGCTGAATGGGGACGGGAATCGCTATTTAGGCCTGGTCTATTTTTCCCTGGATACGACGCGACGAGTAGCCAAATTGGAGCAAAAAGGGATTGAAATTATCCAGCGGCGCGAAAAAGACGGTCAGTTGATGATGGCTGTATTTGTAGGCCCTGGCCACCTGGTGGTGGGTCTAATCACATTCGATCCCGAAGAAATTCCTCGACCTTCAGGTAGACCGCTAACTAGCGGCGGTACTTTTGGTGAGTTTGCATTATCCGTTGCTGACTATCATGCAGCGGTCAAATTTTGGTCCAAACTAGGGTTTGCCACTATACATGAGAGTGACGATCCCTATCCCTGGGGAATTGTCAGTGATGAGAATATCATATTGGGCCTGCACCAAAATAGAGAAATTGGCGACGAGGTCGACTTCAAATACCCGGCAATGACCTATTATGCCCCTGATATGGTCAAGCGAATTGAACGTTTAAAGAATGAAGGGTTTTCTTTTAATTACGAATCGATTTCAGAGAGTGGTGTGGTTAACAATGCCACCTTGCTTGGCCCTGATGGCGAATCATTCTTCTTTTTTGAAGGTGAGATTTAGGATACGTCGAAACCAGGGTATAATTTGTTACCCGTTTTGGAGACATCATTTGTTAATCGCTTTAGTTAAGACAATGCGGCCGCGGCAGTGGCCCAAAAATGGCCTGGTTTACATTCCCTTATTTTTTGATGGGAAGCTGAGCGATCCGGAAAGCTTCGTGCGCACCACCATTGCCTTTATTTTGCTCTGCTTCATGTCCAGTGGGGTCTACATCATGAATGACCTGATGGACATTGAAAAGGACCGGCAGCACCCAGAGAAACGTAACCGGCCCTTACCTTCAGGCCAGTTAAATCCCAAAGTGGCGGCAGTGGCTGCCTTTGTTTTCATCGCCGGGAGTCTTGTCGCCGGATATTTTCTCTCCACGGCATTCACCGTTGTTTTAGCGGTTTACTTTCTGCTTCAGGTTGCCTATACATTTTATCTCAAGAATATCGTTCTTGTTGACGTGATGGTTCTCTCGGCAGGGTTTATCTTGCGTGTGGCGGCCGGTGTGGAAGTTATCAATGTCGAGCGTTTTTCTCCCTGGCTCTATGTTTGTACCGGCCTGTTGGCTTTATTTCTGGCTCTTGGCAAGCGCCGTCATGAATTGATCATACTGGGTGATGAGGCAGGTAACCACCGGGCGATTTTAGCTGATTACAATCTTGATTTGATTGATCGCTTAATTGGCATCGTCACAACTAGCGCTGTGGTTGCCTATAGCCTTTACACTTTTCTATCCGAAGGATTGCCGGCCAATAATCTCATGATGCTGACCATACCTTTGGTATTGTACGCCGTGTTCCGCTACCTTTACCTGATACACGTACGTCACGAAGGGGGCGCGCCGGAAGAAATTTTTCTCAGGGACCGGCCGATGCAACTCACACTGGTGATTTGGGCTTCGATCGTATTCCTGGTCCTCTATGTGGTTGTCTGATCTTTATGGCAGTGACTGTTGCCAGTGCCCCGGCTAAGATCATCCTCTTCGGTGAGCACGCTGTTGTTTATGGTCGCCCGGCTATTGCTGTACCGATTTCTCAGGTGAGGGCAGAGGCGATTGTTGAGGATAGTCTGAGGTCCGGCATCAGACTCAGGGCACCTAACCTGGGCCGAGAGTATTGGTTGAATGAGGCCCCCGATGGCGATCCCTTCGCCCGAGCGGTCCAAAGTGTGCTGGAGTTCGTTACACTTCCCAACCTACCCGACCTCACAATTACCGTGAAAAGTATGATCCCTATTGCCAGCGGACTTGGGAGTGGAGCGGCGATGGCGGCGGCCGTTATTCGCTCTCTCGCACTACACCTTGAAATTACCGATCTGGCCACAGATGAGCAGGTATCGACGCTTTGTTACCAGGTAGAGAGATTGCTTCATGGTACGCCGAGTGGCATTGATAATACTGTCGTAGCTTATGAGCGACCGGTCTATTTTGTGCGCCAGCAACCAACAAATCGAATCGATACTTTTTCCGTTGCCGCCCCGCTTCACCTGTTGGTCGCCGATACAGGCGAAGAGAGTAAAACTTGGGACGTGGTTGGAGATGTGCGCCGCCAGTGGCAGGAGAACCCCAAGAAATTTGAACTGCTATTTGATAATTGTGGTCGTATGGCTAACGAAGCGCGGATAGCCATTCAAGAAGGAGATCCGGAACGGGTGGGGCGCTTGATGCACGAAAACCAAGGCTACTTACGCGCGATGACAGTTTCTTCAGAAAAATTAGAACGGTTAATCGCCGCAGCCGATTCGAGCGGTGCCTTGGGAGCAAAATTAAGCGGAGCAGGAAGGGGTGGTAATATGATAGCGCTGGTCGAAGAGGAGAACGAGGATGAGGTGCGCTCTAGCTTGTTAGCGACCGGCGCTAATAGCGTCTTGCTGAGCGTGCTGACCTGAGGCCACTATCACTCAATTGGCCCATAGCTTATTTATCGGTTGCTATTGAAAGCAAAAAAGCCACCTTGCCAGGCTGGCTTCTTTCACCAGAGACCAGCATATCAGGATTGTCTATCCGGTTTTGCTGTAGGTTTTCAGGCAGCGAGTGCACATATTTTTGCGCACTTTGCGGCCATCTTCGTATAGAGTAGCTTTCTGAATATTAGGCTTAAACTGCCGCTTCGAATGTTTCATCGAGAAGCTGACATTGTGCCCGAATTGTGGTTGTTTGCCACATATGTCGCATTTAGCCATAATCACACCTTTAACAGACAAATTAAAAGCGACCAATTTGTGGTCGCTCAGTTTCGAAGAGAACAAGCTGCGGTATTATAAAGGTGTCGCCTGCTTCGTGCAAGATTCTGAAGTGGGCGCTTAGAAAGTAATGCACCGCCGAATTGAGAGGCGCATTCGCATAGGTGATGGGTGCAGGTTACACTCTAGGGATGAATATCATGAATAGTCGCCCATAAGGGGCTGTTCGACATTAGGGATGAAGCAAGTTCGGAGTAAACTCAATTGTGTGGTTAAAGGACGTATTTTGCGCCTGCGCCCCTTTTTAGGAGAGGAATAATGTCCACAAAGCGCGGATCTTACGGGAAGATTGATATCTCGAAAGCGGCCGTGGCGACAATCGCCAACCGGGCTGTCATGCAATGTTATGGGGTTGTTGGTATGGTTAATAAGAACCTGGCTACCGGAATCTCCCACATCTTGTCGCGTGACAGCCGGCGGGGCATAGATGTTTCAATCGAGGATGAGGAGATCGTCGTTGATGTTTATGTCATCGTCGAGTACGGAACCCGGATTCGGGTTGTTGCCGAGAGTATTCAGAATACGGTTAAATTTCATGTTGAAAAATCCATTGGCATCCCAGTGCGAGCGGTCAATGTTTATGTTCATGACTTGCGGCATAGCAATGGCCATTCTTAATTTAGGAGAATGAGTGGTTGTGAAACAGGAGAGCGTGATTCACAAATCATCATCATTATCGACAACGGACAAATGGCGAACCTGCGACGGGAACCAGTTACGAAAGCTGACCCAGGCGGCTTTAACTGAACTGGATAATAAGCACAAGCAAGTTAACGATTTGAATGTTTTTCCGGTACCGGATGGTGATACAGGCACAAATATGCTGCTCACCATGCGTTCCGCCTATAAACGCATTCAAGATGGCCAAGAAACGCATGTCGGAAAAGTGGCCAACGAGCTATCCCAGGGGGCGCTCATGGGTGCTCGCGGGAACTCTGGGGTTATTCTGAGCCAAATCTGGCGTGGTTTGGCCACTAGCTTAAAGGAAATTGAGGCTTTTAATGCCAATGACCTGGCCAATGCCTTGCGTGAAGCCTCTAACACTGCCTATAAGGGTGTCATGCGGCCGGTCGAGGGCACGATTCTTACTGTAATCCGCGAAGCAGCGGAAGAGGCTGAAGACGCCACAATCAAAAGCCGTGATCTACGCTTCCTTCTGGCCCGGGTTGTGGAGCGTTGCCAACAAGCGCTAGAAAGAACGCCGGATATGCTGCCAGTGCTGAAACAAGCGGGTGTTGTGGATGCAGGCGGGAAAGGGCTGCTTGTTATTCTCGAAGGCATGTTGCGCTATGTCGATGGTGAAATGTCGCTTCAGGCCTTACCTTCAGAAGAGATAACAATCTCAGCCCAGGCAAGGGCTGCCCCGGCCGAAGGCCTCGATTTTCCATACGATGTTCAGTTTATCCTGATGGGAGAGGATCTGGACGTTATGGCTATTCGAACGGACATCGACGCGATGGGCGATTCGACCGTCGTTGTGGGTGATGAAAGAACGATCAAGGTCCACGTGCATGTAAAAGATCCAGGAATTCCGCTGAGTTATGGAATTGTCCAGGGGCGCATTGACGATGTGGTTGTCGAGAATATGCAAATGCAAATGGAAGCGATCATCGGTCGTGCCGTGTCTGCCACCCCGGCAATTTATCAGCTGGATCCTGAGCTAGAGCTAGGTCAGATTGGCGTTGTGGCTGTTGCTGCTGGCGTTGGTTTGGCAGAAATATTTCGTAGCCTGGGTGCCGCCGGTATTGTTAACGGAGGCCAGAGTAATAATCCAAGTACAGAAGAGATTTTCGAGATCATTGAACAGATGCCGGTAAATAACGTAATCATCCTCCCCAATAATAAGAACATTATCCTGGCAGCCGAAGCTGCCGGTAAAATAAGCAATAAAAATGTGGTCGTTGTGCCTTCTCGAACCGCGCCGCAAGGTATTAGCGCCCTGTTAGCCCTCAATAACAAGGATGATTTGGAAAAGGCCGTAAGCGAGATGAACATCGCTTGCGCCTGTGTTGCCAGTGGGGAAATTGCGGTAGCAACCCGTTCAGTTGTTCTGGAAGGCGTAAATGTGGCGGAAGGCCAGATCATTGGCGTAGTCAACGGCCGTTTGCACGCCGCCGGTGATAATATTGAGCTTGTGCTTCAGCAGGTGCTTGATGAGATGAACATAGAATCACGGGAGCTTTTAACGCTGTATTATGGTCACGACATCAGTAAGTCTGAGGCAGAAGAGGTGGCGGCGAGGATAGAAGATAACTATACGCATCTGGAAGTCGAGGTATTGCCTGGGGGCCAAGCTATCTATCAGTATATTCTTGGGGCTGAATAGGCGAGAGCCATTATGACCATACGGATTGTGACCGACAGTGTTTGCGATATTCCCAAGGCCACGAGTGAAGCATTTGGCATCACTGTAGTCCCGGCTTATGTGAATATAGGAGACGAGAGCTACCTGGATGGCGTTGATCTCTCACGCCGGCAATTCTACGAAGGTCTGCCTCATTACTCAACAGCGCCGACGACGGCTGCCCCTGCTCCAGGAGCATTCACCGAAGTTTACGATCGGCTTGCGGCCGAAGGCGCCGGTCAAATTCTATCGATCCATGTTTCCTCCAGCTTAAGCGGCATTTTGAATGCCGCCAGGTTGGGATCTGAGGCAACTGATTCGGTGGAAGTACAACTTTTTGATTCCCAACAGTTAACAATGGGTTTAGGCTTGTTGGCGATAACAGCCGCCGAAGGGGCCATAGCAGGCCAAACAATGAACGAAATCGTTGCGACTCTCAATAAGAGGGTGGAACGGACTTATGTTATAGGTTTGCTGGACACCCTGGAATATCTACGTCGAAGCGGTCGGGTTAACTGGGCAACTTTTGGTTTAGGGACATTGCTTCATATTAAACCCCTCTTGCGCGTTCACAAGAGCGAAGTCACGATGTTAGAGAAGGTTCGCACTTCGAAACGTGCTCTGATTCGTTTCCTGGAGTTGGCCGGTGAACTAGGGCCCTTAGAAAACATCGCTTTGCTGCACACCCATGTTAGCCAACAGTGTATACAAGAATTTCAACAACAGACACGATTCCTGGTGCCTGAAGGGATAGAGCCACTGATAGTGGAGCTGACCCCTGCTCTAGGTGCACACTTGGGGCCAAATGGCTTGGGAATCGCCTGTATCACCAGGAACAATATTACGTAATTATGGGACAAGCATTTAATAGTTTAGAACGAGTTATTGATCTCGAGACCAAGCAAGGATTTCAGGATAAGGCTGTTGTGGGTGGGATCCGCCAGTTCGCTATTTTTTGGGCCACTCAGGCCCGGGAACAGACCAAAGATGAGGCTGATCTGGCCCTGATTGATCAAGTCGCGGAGACGCTCGTGGAGTACTCGCAACTACCCGGAATCGAGGCACGCGCCGCGAAAATTGAAATGCTGAAAAGCAAATTGAAGATACGACAAGAGCGCAACGCTGACACCGAGCAAGAGACCATGACAGTAGAGAAGGAGCCTCCTAAGGCAAAAGCGCGCCGGCCCGTCAAGCAGGAGCCACCCGACGTCTTTGAGGAAGAAATAGGAGAGCCGATGGCCCCGGATCCGGAGGGGCTTCGCCAACCAACGACGACGATCAAGGGCGTTGGCGCAAAGAGTGCGGAACAGTTATCGGCACTTGGCGCCGATTCGATCGGGGATCTGCTATATTTGGTTCCCCATCGCTATGATGATTATTCCCTCCTAAAACCTATCAATCGCCTGGACTATGGTGAGCAGGTCACCATAATAGGGACCATTTGGGAAACTCGAGTTCGGCAAGGTCGAAATCAAAAGTATGTGCAGTCGGTTGTAACCGATGGCACGGGAAAAATTCAGGCAACCTGGTTCAACCAACCCTGGATGGCCGATAAGTTAAAAGCGGGAATGCAAATAGTATTAAGCGGTACTGTGGACCAGTTCCTGGGTCGTCCCGTATTCCAAAATCCAGAATGGGAGCCGTTGGAAATGGAACCTCTGAAAACAAGGCGTATTGTGCCAGTTTATGGATTAACCAAGGGGCTTACCGCGCGAAAAATGCGTGAAATCATGAAGCGGGTGACTGTCGAATGGGCTGTCCGGGTTCCAGATCCAGTGCCACCTTCTATCTGCTCGAGAAGAAACTATATCTCGTTACAAAATGCCCTGAAACAGATCCATTTTCCAGATAATAATGAAGCTTTACACCGGGCCCGGCAGCGCCTGGTTTTCGATGAATTGTTTTTGCTTCAATTAGGCATGCTCGGCCATCGACGAGATTGGCAAGCGTCACCTGGCTTACCCATACCATATGATCGCCCGACTCTGAATAAGTTCATTTCTCAATTGCCCTTTGAACTGACTCAGGCACAGCAACGTGTTATCGGTGAGATCGCTGCTGATATGGCCAATCCAGTGCCAATGAATCGTTTGTTGCAAGGGGATGTTGGATCTGGAAAGACCGTCGTGGCCGCAGCGGCGATGATACTTGCGGCTCAAGCGGGAACCCAATCAGCATTGATGGCGCCTACTGAGATTCTGGCGGAGCAACATTTCGAAGGCTTTAAAAAGATGTTGACCAGCTTTGGATTCAGCGTGGCGCTATTGACCGGCAGCACACCTACCGCCGAACGTCAAGAGCTTTATGCCGGACTGGCTGACGGTACAATCCAGATAGCGATTGGTACCCATGCCTTAATTCAGGAGAGTGTCCACTTCCACCGCCTGGGATTAGCCATTATTGACGAGCAACATCGTTTTGGCGTTGATCAACGCAAGTCATTGCGCGATAAAGGGACCGCCTTACCCGGCATCTCTGAACGACCAAACCCCCATTTACTGGTGATGAGTGCAACGCCAATCCCTCGATCCCTGGCATTGTCTCTGTACGGCGATCTCGATCTGTCTATTGTGGATGAAATGCCACCGGGAAGACAGGAGATTAAGACCTATTGGTTGCGTTCCAGTGAGCGGGAACGAGCTTATTCCTTCGTTCGCAGCCAGATTGCTGAGGGCAGGCAAGCCTTCGTCATTTACCCCTTGGTAGAGGAATCAGACAAGATTGAGGCCAAGGCGGCTACTGAGGAATACCAGCGCCTTCAGGGAGAGATTTTCCCAGATTTGAAGCTGGGGCTATTGCACGGCCGCATGAAATCAGCAGAAAAGGAATCTGCCATGCGTGACTTTTATAATGGCGACACGCATATCCTGGTGGCGACGTCGGTCATCGAGGTAGGAATTGATGTGCCGAATAGCACTATCATGCTCATTGAAGGGGCCAACCGATTTGGTCTGGCTCAGTTACATCAGTTCCGTGGCCGGGTTGGTCGCGGAGAGCACCAATCCTATTGTTTGCTTCTCGCCGATGCTGTCACAGGAGATGTAGATGAACGACTTTCGGCTCTTGAAAAGAGTAACGACGGTTTCTTATTGGCCGAAAAAGATTTGGAAATTCGAGGGCCAGGTGAGTTTCTAGGGCGGCGACAAAGCGGCATTCCGGAGTTACGCCTGGCCTCGTTAAGTGACATAGGTGTGTTGCAGATAGCCCGGAAGGAAGCCCAGTCGATCTTCAAAAGTGATCCTTATTTGGAACAGCCCGAACATCAACTTCTGCAAGAACTAGTTGGCGAACTATGGCAGCAAGCTGGAGACGTAAGCTAGGAGATTATGTTGGAGATTAACCGCGCGATTTATCCCGGCACATTCGATCCGGTTCATTATGGACATATAGACTTGATGTATCGAGCTCGTGCAATCTTTGATGAGCTAATCGTTGCTGTATTCGATCATGGAAAGCCAACTAAAACAATTTTGTTCTCTGTTGACGAACGCGTAGCAATGATTGAAGAAGCTTTGGACGGACGACCCGGTGTTCGGATTTTACGTTATGCTGGTTTAACGGTGGATTTTGCCCGCCAGGTGGATGCCCGCGTCATCGTACGTGGTTTGCGGGTTTTCTCTGATTTCGAGTATGAGTTTCGCATGGCCCTGGCCAACCAGCGCCTGGCGCCTGAAATTGAGGTAGTCAACTTTATTACCCGAGAAGAGCACACTTTTTTAAGCAGTACGATCATCCGTGAAATCGCGACTTTCAACGGGGATGTAAGCAGCATGGTGCCATCCAATGTTAGCAAAGCTCTGCAGGAACGCATTGGCGGTCCAGAGGCTGACGCCTATTCATCACCTGTATCGTTGCGTGACTGAGCCAACCCTCGCTATAATAGCTGGCGAACTGAGGTATTCGGAATTGGAATTGCAGATCAAATATTTGTGGGGCGCAAGATGGACATTCAACATCTCGTAGATCGATTGGAGCAGACGCTAGCTGAGAGTAGGCGTTTGCCGCTAACATCAAGCCTGCTTGTAGATGAGGATCGGATCTTTAATATTGTCGATCAGTTGCGCGTGTCTATACCTGAGGAAGTTAAAAGAGCTAATCGTGTTGAGGCTGAAAAAGAGCGGATATTGGCCCAAGCCAAAGAGGAGGCCAATCGTATTCGTGAACTGGCCAAACAGGAGGCCTCTGAATTGGTACGGCGCGATTCGATCATGGGATCGGCTCAACAACGATCTGAAACTATTTTGGAACGGGCCCGGCGAGAGGCAGAAATCATGAGAGCAGAATCAGATGCCTACGCGCTAACTGTGCTCGCCAAGTTAGAAGAAGATTTACTGCGCTCATTGTCTGTCGTTCGTAATGGCATGCATAAGCTGGAAATCGAGCAGGAAGCTGAGGCGCAGGCGATGGATCAGACAGGCAGCTAATTCTCACCTATTGCCATCGTCTGATTTATTATTGCGCTTGACACACCAGGTGGTGTGACTATAATTAGGCTCGACGGCGATTGGCCGCCTTTTTTTTTGGCTTTGTGTTAGCTAAAGTCGGAATCAAAGAAATTATCTTGAGAGGAATGTTTCAATGGGTGCAATACCAAAAAGACGTATATCACGGACACGCCGGGCTAAGCGCCGAACGCATGACAAACTGTTTGCTGCTCATCTGGTCCCCTGTAACAATTGCGGCGAGATGAAACGACCGCACTATATGTGTCCATCATGCAATACCTACAACGGCCGGCAAATATTACCCGAGCACGAAGATTAAGCTGTTAAGTCAATCCATCATGGAGCCTTAACAAATGAACGTCGCTTTTCTGTTCCCCGGTCAGGGGTCACAGCATGTGGGCATGGGACAAAGCCTCTATGAGGCTGTACCTGCTGCACGTGCTGTTTTTGATCAGGCAGATGTTCAGTTGGGTTTCCCGCTTTCCGAGTTATGTTTCTTTGGTCCAGAGGAGAGTCTAACCGATACCGTTAATCAGCAACCGGCCTTGTTTGTGACCAGCCTGGCCGGCTGGGAAGCAATGCAAGTCAAGGGCGATTGGCCTGCCCCAGATTATGTGGCCGGCCATAGTTTAGGCGAAATCTCAGCTCTGGTAGCCGCCGGTAGCATCAACTTTAGCGATGGATTAACTCTTGTTCGCAGGCGTGGTGAATTGATGAAGGAAGCTGGTCAGCAGTCACCAGGTGCAATGGCCGCCATTCTCGCTCTGGATTATGAAAGAGTAGAAGAATATTGTGCCCAGGCTCAAGAGGCGACCGGGCGACCGGTGCAGGTCGCAAACGATAATTGTCCTGGTCAGATAGTAATTTCTGGCGACAAAGTGGCCCTGGATGAGGCGATGAAATTGGCCATGGACGGGGGCGCCCGGAGGGCAGTCCCGTTGCCGATTACTATTGCCGCGCATTCACCTCTGATGTCATCATCTGCGAAGGAATTTGCCCTTGCCGTCGATGACACTCTGATTCATGAACCCCGTATTCGGGTCATTGGCAATGTTTCGGCGAAACCTCTGACCACGCCGTCCGAAATACGGTCTGAATTAAAGGCCCAACTGACGGCGCCGGTGCTTTGGAAGAGTTCAATCAACTATTTACTCGATCAGGGTGTAGACACTTTTCTTGAGGTCGGACCTGGAGAAATCCTCTTAGGCCTGGTCAAACGAATCAACCGTAATGTAAATAGAATCAAATTCGAGTTATCTGAATAAAAGATGTCTGAACCTCAATTACTGGATGGGAAGATCGCGATTGTCACCGGTGGTTCCCGGGGAATTGGTCGGGCGATAGCCGTTGATTTGGCAGCCAATGGAGCAACAGTTGTTGTGAACTATAATAGCAGTGGTGATGCGGCCCAAGAAGTTGTGGAAGCTATCGTGGCCAATGGTGGTTCAGCTACCGCCCTTCAGGCAGACGTAAGCAACTTTGAATCGGCGAAAGCGCTGGTCAAAACTACGCTTGATAGCTATAGTCAAGTCGATATTTTAGTCAACAATGCTGGCACAACCCGTGATATGCTGCTAATGATGATGACGGAAGACGATTGGGACGTAGTGCTGGATACCAACCTGAAAAGTTTATTCAATTGCTGTAAGGCAGTCTCACGACCGATGATCCGTCGCCGAAAAGGCGGCCGTATAATCAATATTAGTTCTGTGGTGGGTATCTCAGGACAGGGCGGCCAAACAAATTATGCGGCTTCCAAAGCAGGTAACATCGGTTTCACCAAGTCGTTGGCCAAGGAACTTGGTCCACGACAGATAACTGTTAATGCTATTGCACCAGGCTTTTTCCCCACTGCGCTTACCGAAGGACTATCTGAAGATCTGGTGCAGAAAGCGCTGGAGTTTATCCCTCTCGGTCGTTTGGGTGAATTGGAGGAAGTAGCTCATCTGGTGACATTTTTAGCATCTGACAATTCGGCGTATATTACAGGTGAAGTTATACGGGTGGATGGTGGCATGGCCATGTAACTGTCGTTAACAGCAACTTCTGGGCTGGATTTGGCCCTCGCTTAGTTTGAGGTTGGTAGATATTATTCACTGAGTGATGAGATGAGCGAACAAGAGCAAATAGAAAGCATCGGCCGGATTGAAATAGCGCCTGAAGTTCTGACCGCGATAGTTCAACATACGACCCTGAGCGTTGAGGGTGTTAATCAATTAGCATCCGTACCACCAGACATGAGTCGCCTTTTCCGGCGCTCTGTTCGTAGCGATGGTGTTTTGTTGAACTACACGGACGATAATTTGACATTTGATGTCTACGTTTTTATGGATCCCCATGTGAATGTACTCGAAACGAGCTATGCAATTCAAGGAGCGATCCTGGAAGCTATCGACAAAATGGTCGGCGTACCTGTGGATGCAGTCAACGTTCACGTTGAAGATGTGTTATATGCGACGGATGAGACAGCTTAAATAGGATGAAAACCAGGCGACGCGCCAGGCGGGTAACATTAGAGTCTCTCTACGAGATCGATGTTGCCAATCACCCCCCACATGAGGTGATGGAACAGCGCATTGAGGACCAACCTATGGAAAGCGCCGGTATCGAATTCGCCTATAAGCTTTTGAATGGCGTCCTGAAATACAAGAATGGCATGGATATCCTAATTACTCGTTATGCACCCGAGTGGCCGGTTGAGCAAATGGCGGTGATTGATCGCAACATTTTGCGGATAGCCATTTTTGAGTTTCTTGTCGACAAAGAAACGCCGGTTAAAGTGGCTATAAACGAAGCCGTTGAGCTAGCAAAATTATACGGTTCTGATAGTGCGCCACGATTTATAAATGGTGTTTTGGGATCTCTTGCCGATCAGATTCCCCAGTTGAGACGCGAATTGTTGTATCCCTCCGAGGTTGTCTGAGTAATCCCACAATGGATAGTTTTTTTGGAATAGGTCTCCCCGAACTGGTCTTCATCTTGTTATTATCCGGTATTGTGATGGGACCACACAGAATCAGGCAGGTAGCTCATACCTTAGGTCGTACGACAGCCCAGTTACAAAGAGTATCCCGGCAGTTTGCGCGACAGTTGAATGCCGAACTGGATGCATTAGATGATAACTCGGTTCGTAATAGTTTAAACGACATGCGCGAATTACAGCATGAGGTACAAGAATTGCGCCGCGAGTTGGGTAACGTACCAAAATCTCTGCGTAATCAGAGCCAGGGCCTTCTGGATGAGACCAATAGATCATTGGAGCAATCATCTGCCACGCCGGCTGATGATGCCGCACTCGCGCCCACTGAACCAGCACCAGTTCCGGTCACCGTCCCCTCTACAACATTGCCTAGAGCTGTCGAAGTTCCCGGTGATCCAGACTGATGTCTGAGAATATTGTCGAGGAGACGGGATCGACCATTCTTGAGCACCTGAATGATCTACGGGTGCGTCTAACCTGGGCGGCGGTTGGCTTTGCGGCCGCGGTAATTGTCGGTTTCTTTTTCGCCGAGGAGATCCTGGCTTTCCTAATCGAACCGTATGGGGAGACATTACAGACTCTTAGTCCGACCGAAGGGATCCAAACTTATTTCCGCGTCGCCCTATTTG
>Ga0307377_10003556_pt1 | contig 17496 bp, 14 predicted proteins | sample TR3MG_FD_202535 | JGI IMG/M metagenome (GOLD analysis project Ga0307377, IMG submission 202535) | Soil microbial communities from Risofladan, Vaasa, Finland - TR-3 | ecosystem: Environmental > Terrestrial > Soil > Coastal area > Acid sulfate soil | place: Finland: Risofladan, Vaasa | collected... | reverse complement strand
TTAAGAAGCACTCGGCCGCCCAACTGAAGACCTATCAGTACGGCGACCAGATCGGCACCACCGGACTGGCCTACATCAACAACTTCATCAAGCCCACCAAGCCCGCGCGGGTGTACTCCACCCTCGACCAGGCCGTCGCCGCCCTGCAGAGCGGTCAGATCGACGCGCTGGTGATCGACACCCCGACCGGCCAGTACATGGCGTCGGCCCAGATCGTGAACAAGTCGAACAAGCCCATCGCCACTCAGGTCGGACAGTTCCCGAGCGTCGGCGAGCACTATGGTCTTCTCTTCGAAAAGGGAAACCCGCTGGCCGCCTGCGTCAACGTGGCGATATCGACCCTGAAGTCGGACGGGACCTTCGCGGCGCTCTCCAAGAAGTGGCTGGGCATCTACACGAGCGTGCCCGTCATCAAGCCATAGGTCGCCGTGGCACTGGGCACCAACGGGGACCCATCAAGCGTCACGCCCAACCTCTTCGCCCCGCGTCGTCGTCGCCTCTTGGTGGGACGTCGGGCCTACGCCGCCAGTGCCCTGTCCAGTGTGTTAATCCTCGGCGGTATCGCCGCGATCTTCTTCGTCGCCCCCGGTGGAGCCACCGTTCGCTACTTCTTCTTCAACCCCCACCAGATGTGGCTCGCCCTGGTCGGCGATCCGGCGAAGGGGCTCAGCTCGGTGGGGCTCGGACTCTGGACCAACGTCTGGATGTTCCTGGTCAGTGAGGTCCTCGTCCTGTTCTTCGGGCTCGTGATCGCCTGGACCCGCATGAGTCAGTCGCCCGTGCTCCAGCCGTTTCGCCTCCTGTCCGCCCTGTACACCGACGTCTTTCGTGGCGTGCCCATCCTCATCGTCATCCTCCTCATCGGCTTCGGTCTGCCCGGACTCAACTTCGGATTCATCTCCAACCAGTCACCGGCCGTCTACGGCTGCATGGCGCTGACCGTCACGTACAGCGCCTACGTGGCCGAGGTCTACCGCGCCGGCATCAACTCGGTGCCCAACGGCCAGCTCCTCGCCGCACGGTCCCTCGGTCTCACCCACGGACAGACGATGCGCCGCGTCATCCTGCCCCAGGCCGTGCGCACCGTCATCCCGCCGCTGCTGAACGACTTCATCTCGTTGCAGAAGGACACCGCGCTCATCTCGATCCTCGGTGCCGTCGAGGCGACCCGCGCGGCCCAGATCGCCGCCTCCACCGAGTTCAATTTCAGCGGCTACGTACTGGCCGCACTGATGTTCCTCGCCCTCACCGTGCCGATGACCCGCTTCACCGACCACCTCATCGCCAAAGACCGCAGCAACCGACTGGCGAACGCCTAGTGGACGCGGTCCTCGAACTCGACTCCGTCGTCAAGCGCTTCGGCGACCTCGAGGTGTTGCGCGGCGTCTCGCTCGTGCTGCACCGTCACGAGGTCGTGTGCCTGATCGGCGCCTCGGGTTCGGGCAAGTCGACACTGCTCCGTTGTGCGAATCTGCTCGAGAAGATCGACGGCGGTTCGATCTCGCTGTTCGGTCAATCACTACTCGACGAGCGGGTCGATCCCGACCTGGTGCGACGCCACATCGCCATGGTCTTCCAGTCGTACAACCTCTTCCCCCACCTGAGCGTCCTCGACAACGTCCTCATCGGCCCGGTGCACGCGCTCAAACGAAGGAAGGAGGAGGTGCGCGACGAGGCCCTCGAACTGCTCGAACGCATCGGACTGCGCGACCGCGCCGACGACTTCCCCGACCGACTGTCGGGTGGTCAACAGCAACGGGTGGCCATCGTGCGCTCACTGGCGATGCGGCCCTCACTGCTGCTGCTCGACGAAGTCACCAGCGCGCTGGACCCGACGCTCGTCGGCGAGGTCCTCGACCTGCTGCGCGACCTCGCCGGCTTGGGCACGACGATGCTCATCGCGACTCACGAGATGGGCTTCGCCCGTGACGTCGCTCATCAGGTGGCCTACCTCGACCGGGGAGTGCTCGTGGAACAGGGCACGCCCGAACAGATATTCACCGATCCGCGCCACGAGTCGACGAGGGCCTTCCTCGAACGAGTCCGCTAGGAGGCTTCGGCCCGGATCTCGGGAAGGTTCAGGACGAGGTCGAACAGTTCCTGGTCGCGCTCCCACGTCAAGTAGTCGCGGACCTGCTCGAGCGGGAGCCAGCGCAGTTCGTCGACCTCAGCGTTCGGTTCGAACTCACCCTCGTGCACCGACATGAGGTAGTAGGCGACGATCTTGGGCTTGCCCTTGCGGTGGGTGTAGTTCGTCGTACCGACGAAGCACTCGACGTGACACGTCATGCCCGTCTCCTCCCAGACCTCGCGCAGCGCCGCCTCCTCGAAGGTCTCACCGCGGTCGAGCTTGCCCTTGGGGAACGTCCAGTCACCGCGGGCCTCGCGGTAGATGCAGGCGATTTCGACCCGCGCCCCGGCGACGAATCGGATGACGATGCCACCCGCGGCGCGGATGATGTCGGTCGGGGCATCGACCGGGATGATCAGTTCGCCACTCAAGAGGTACACGTGGCCCACGGTAGATGACGGCGCGGTGCCAGTCCGGCATGGCGACATCGTGATGGCGAAGATTTCACATTCGTAGAGTAGTGACAATGTTCATCGCCACGATTCCACTGCTGTGGCGGCTGCTCATCTTCCTGCTCGCGGGCATCGCGGGCGGCGTGTCGAACGGCATCGCGGGCGGGGGGACCTTCATCACCTTCCCCACCCTGCTCGCGATGGGGGTTCCGGCCCTCCAAGCGAACGTCTCGGTCACGGTGGGCGTGGTCCCCAGCTTTTTCGGGGGCATCCGGGGGTTCCGGCGCGAACTGGCCACCCATCGGCGCCTCGTGGCCTCCCTGATTCCGGCCAGTGTGGCCGGGACCGCCGTGGGTTGTCTGTTGTTGTTGAGCGGAGCGCCGTCCACCTTCCGCGTCGTGGTTCCCTGGCTGATCGGAGCCGGCACGCTCCTCTTCACCTTCGCGCCATGGATCACCCGTCGCCTTGCCCACATCGATCACGCGCATCCGGGGCGTCGTCGAGTCCTGCAACTGGGGGTGTTCGCCATCGCGGTCTACGGCGGGTACTTCGGCGCGGGTCTGGGTATCTTGCTGCTCGCGATCCTCGCCGTCACCCTGCCCTACGAACTGAACGATCTACAGGGACTGCGCATCGCGCTCTCCATGGTGATCAGCCTGAGCGCGGCACTGATCTTCGTCATCCGGGGGCACCTGGCCCTGGACGCGGTGTACATGCTGTTGGTCGGGACCCTCATCGGGGGTTGGCTCGGCACCATCCTCATCCGGCGCCTCCCGCCGATGGTGGTGCGGCTGCTCGTCATCGGGACCGGGGCCTTCACCACGATTCGCCTGTTCACCACCAAGTAGTGGCGAATACATGACTATTTCGCTAAGGTATGTGGGATGAAGAGCTTCTTCTCCTTCCCGAACCCCGTGAATGACGCGGCCGCCCGCACCGTCGCGCTGGGCGTGGTCGCCATGTCCGTAGTGGCACTGGCCACCGGCACGCCGTGGCTGCTCATCCCGCTCACCTACGGTTTCCTCGCCCGCGTCGCGGCGGGACCGAAGATCTCGCCGCTCGGCCTCATCGCCACCCGCGTCGCCGGACCACGCATCAGCGGGTGGCAGAAGGACGTCGCCGGACCACCCAAGCGATTCGCCCAGGGGATCGGTGCCGTACTCACCAGCACCGCCACGGTGGTCTGGCTCGCGGGATCGTGGTCGAGCGCCCAGTGGTTCCTCGTGCCGCTCATCGTGGCCGCCTCGCTCGAGGGGTTCCTCGGGTTCTGCGTCGGGTGCACCATGTTCGGTTGGCTCATCCGCGCGGGCGTCGTGCCCGCGTCGGTCTGCGCCGAGTGCGGTGACCTGTCCGCGCGCTACGCCGCGGCCGGTTATCCGGTCGACTGAGTCGTCCAACCTCCTGGTCGCGCCGGAGGCGAACACACACGGTGCTCACTCTTTCGTAGGCTGAGGCCATGCGCTCTCGCGTGATGAGAACCCTGGTGCCGCTCCTCGCCCTCGGGATGGGGCTCGCCTCGGTGACGATGACGGGCGCCCCGAGTTCGGCGAGCGAACCGCGCGTCGTCGTCGCGGGTTTCTCGCCGATCCCCCACGGTGACGCGGTCGTCGCCCAACCGATGACCGCCACCTTCGCCGTCGCGTTGCACCAGGACCACGCCGCGGCCCTCGACGCATTCATCACCAGCCTGTCGGACCCCGCGTCCCCCAACTACCGGCGCTTCGTGACGACCGCCCAGTTCGCGCAGCGCTTCGGCGCGTCGGCCGCGACCGTCACCGCGGTCAGTCGCTACTTCGCGAGTTACGGCCTGCACGTGGGCGCGCTCAGCCGCGGCCGGATCCTGCTGCACGTGAGCGGCTCCACCACCGCGATCGCCCACGCCTTCGCCACCCGCGTCGCGACGGTGCGTCGAAGCGACGGCGTGGTGGTGCCCCAGTTGCGCGCGAGCGCCACCCTGCCCAGTTCGATCGCCCACGACGTCACGGGCGTGGCGGGCCTGTCGTCGGTCCTGGCTCCGTCGCCCGCCGCCATCGTCGCCCACGCGTCGACGGCCGTGCCCACGACCTGCCCCTCGGCCGGCAACTCGACCGGCAACAGTGCCAACGCCCTCGGCGGATACACCCTCCAGCAGCAGGCCCAGCTCTACGGACTGACCAGCGCCTGGGCCGCCGGTCACACCGGCGCGGGACAGACCATCGGCGTCTACGAACTCGGGGGCTACAACCCGACCGACCTGAGCACGTACTTCTCCTGTTACGGCATCACCCCGTCGGTCACCAACATCAACGTCGACGGCGGTCCGGGAGCGGGCTACATCGACGAGGCGACCCTGGACATCGAAGAAGCGGCGGGGTTGGCGCCGGGAGCGACCATCCAGGTCTACCAAGGGCCCAACTCCAACCTCGGGCCCACCGATACCTACCAACAGATGGCCGACGACAACACCGCGACCATCGTCACGACCTCGTGGGGCACCTGCGAATCCGACCCCAGCGGATCGCCCAGCACCGAGCAGCCCATCTTCGCCCAGATGGCGGCCCAGGGTCAGACGGTCTTCTCGGCCGCCGGTGACAACGGCTCGTCGGACTGCGCGGGGGTCGTCAACAACCAGCTGGCCGTCGACGACCCCTCCTCTCAGCCCTACGTCACCGGCGTGGGCGGGCTCACTATCTCGAGCATCACGCCACTCTCCGAGACCGTGTGGAACAGCGGGTCCGGCGGCGGCGCCGGCGGCGGGGGCGTCTCGAGCATCTGGTCCCGTCCGACCTGGCAGAACGCACCGGGCATCTCCGCCAGTCAGACCATGCGCATGGTGCCCGACCTGTCGGTCATGGGTGATCCCGGCACCGGATTCATCGAGTACTTCTCAGGATCGGGGCGGGGCGGGGGCTGGGGATCGATCGGCGGCACGTCGATCGGCTCGCCGCTGATGAGCGCGGTGACCGCGATCGCCGCGGAGTCCTGCGGCGTGAGCCGATTCGGATTCCTCAACCCGACGCTCTACGCGATGGCCCCGACCGGCTACATCGACGTCACCACCGGTTCGAACGACATCTACAAGACCGGCAGTTACAGCGCCGGAGCCGGCTACGACATGGCGTCGGGACTCGGCAGTCCCAACCCGGCCACCTTCCTCAGTGGACTGTGCCCCATCAAGTTCGACGCCTCGAAGAGTTCGTTCTCGGCGGGCACCACGCGCGTCCTCGCGAACGCCACCGGCGGATCGGTCACCGCAGTCTTGCGCGACAGCAACGGCCACGCGATGCCCAACACGATCGTCGACATCAGCGCCACCGGCACCAATGGCCGGATCATGATCGACGGTGACCCGTCGAGCGCGGTGAGTGGTGGCCACGCCACCTACGCGGTGACCACCAACCTCATCGGCACGGCCACCTTCGAAGTCAGCAACACCGAGCCGGGCACGGTCGCGGTGACCCTGAGTTACCAATCGCAGCCGGTCTACAAGACCAAGTTCACCTTCGTGACGTCGTTGGCCAACGCACGAGCGGTGCCGGGCCCGCCGTCCATCGTCAAGGCGTCACCGCTGGTCGGCGGGTTCCTCCTCGTGGTGAAGGCTCCCGCGTCGAAGGGCTCGAGCCCGGTCACGGGTTATCAGTATTCGCTCAACGGTGGCGCTACGTGGACCACGATGCCCCGCTACGCCACCTCGGTGAAGGTCGGACGCCTCGCGCGCGGCAAGGCGTATTCGGTGACCGTGCGCGCACTGAGTGCGGCGGGACACTCCGTCGCGTCGATATCGAAGCGAATCGTAACGAGATAGCAACATTCATCGCACGCACGTGCGCTGAGCAACCATCGTGGAGGACCCCTCTAGACTCGTCAGAGGTGGAGGTCCACGACATAACGGGTTCAACCCGATGTAAGGACACGAATGAAGTTTCGACGGATAGCACTAATTGCATTGACGGTGCTCGCCAGCACCGTGGTCAGCGAACCTTGGGCTCACGGTGTGTCCACCGCGGCGCCCACCGGACTGCCACTCTTCCAGTTCGTCAACTCCGGCGCCACGCCACTGCCCTGGAATGCCGTCTCGCTCAAGTCAGAGATCAACAACACCACGATGCTCGGTGGGCCGCACGCCACGAGTAGCGCCACCGAAGGTGTCATCGCCTACCGGACCAACGACAACCACCTCGCGACCTACACCCAGTCACTCGGCGTCGGCAACCCGCCGTCGTCCACGACCACGTCCACCTCGACGCCATCTCCATCGACGACCACACCGACGACGAGCACCACCACGCCGGGCTCGTCGTCCTCCCCGCAGTGGATGGACTACACCTACCAGAACAACGTGCCCACCCCCGCCGCTGACCCCGTGCCGTTCTTCGATCCCTCGGGGAACCTCGACCTCCTGTACGTCGACGTCACGGGTCATCTGATCCTCTTCACGCCCAACGACCCCGTTTCCCCCATGTGGCTGCACGCGCACCGCGACGCGGCGTGGCGACCCTTCGTGCCCACCGATCTGAGCGCCGTCACCCACACCATCGCCGCCAACGGCCTGGCGAGCGTGCAGATGAGCGGACCCAACGCCACGGTCGCCTTTCGCACGGCGAAGAATACGGTCGAGGTACTGACCCTCACCTACGAGACCGCCCAGCCCATCCCGTACCTGAACGGCACGCCGTCGACCCTGACGAGCCTCATGAAGCCGACCAACTCGACGCCGCCGCCCATCGCCACCACGACGACCACCACGACATCGACGACCACGACCACCACCAATCCGGTCACGTCAACGACCAAACCTCCGACCACCACGACGACCACCGTGCCGACCACCACCACGACGACACCGCCGGCCGCTCTGGCCTTCGCCAGCGACCCCATCGTGCTGCCGGGCATCATCCCCTCGTTCGCGGTGCTGTCGAATCGCGGCGCCCTCCAGGTCTTCACCGACGCCGCAGGCGCCGGGAGCACCGGTAATTCGTGGAGCTTGCTCAACGTGTCGACCTTGACCCGGGCGCCCAAGACCGTGGGGACCCTGGCGATGGGATTCAACTCGACCACCCTCTATCTCGCCGCGACCACGGCCATTGGCAACGTGGTCTTGTTCAGTTCACCGGTGCCGGCCCAAGTGTTCTCCGGTAATGCGTTGGCGCCCCCGGTGTGGAACATCCTCAACGTCACCACCGCCACTCCCGGCGCACCACCGCTCGGGGGCTCACTCTTCCTCGAAGCGACCTCCACCCAGGTGTCGATCGCGGGTCAGGCCGCCAATTGGGGCGACCTCTTCGTCCTCACCTCGGCCCCAGGATCCCCGACCTGGAGTTCGACCGACGTCTCGGTCACGGCCGGCAGTTCCGCGCGCACCGTGGCCAACGTCGTCACCGGCACCCAGGTCGGCTCGACACTGACGCTCTTCGCCGCCGGCGTAAGTTCTCCGCCACCTCAGGGGGTAGGCGTGTACGCCATTCCCTCCAACAAGTGGGGACAGGCCATCACCGACGGTTGGCCGATCATCAGTGAGACGGGAGGACTCGGGACCACGAGCGCCCCGTGGGTCGGCTTCACCAACACGTCGAGTGTCGCCAATTCGCCCGACTTCCTCATGGGCCAGAGCATCTACAACTCGCATAAGCGCGTCACCTGGCTGTCCTTCTGGACGATCAGTGGCCCGATGAAGTCCGAGCCTCGCAACGCCACGACCTACTACAGCCACGGCTTCGCGGCGGGCCAGTGGGTGGCCAACCAGATCGACCAGTACCGCTCGCTCGGCGTCGGATTGAAGCCCGACTGGGTCATTCTCGACCCCGAGGGCTACCCCGACAACCACTCCGGCCTCGACGCGCCCGCCGGTTCCTCCAACGCCGTGATCGCGAAGTACGCGGGATATTGGAGTCAGATGCTGCAGGGTTGGGAGACCGGCATCAACTCGGTCGACCCCTCGCTCAAGGCCGGGGTCTACGCGTCCCAGTCCGAGTACCGCAACTACAACCTCGTCACCCAGTCGCTCCCGGTGTTCGTGGCCCTGGCCTTCGGCTACGGCGGACCGATCCCCGTCGCCGGCGCGAGCGGCAGCAACATCCGTGGCTTCATCACCTTCAATGCGACCTGCTCGCCGACGGCCTCGCTGAAGGGACAGGAATCGACGCTCCTCAATCCGCCGTGGGCGGGCCAGTTCAACACGCTGCAGTTCAACGCGGGCGTGTACTGTCCGCCGGCCTAGACGTAGTCTGGTCGGGTGAGTGATGCCACCGACACGAGCGGCGACAAGCCTCAGGACCTCAAGAGTCGGCTGAAGCAGTTCGCCCAACCACTGGTGGACTCGCTGGACACCCGACTGCGCGAGCAGGTCGACTCACGCGTGGACGAACGGGTGGACGCGGCGCTGTCGGCCCGCCTCGCGGTCATCGAACGCGCCATCGCCGACCTCGACCGCGCGGTGCGCGCGCTGGAAGAACGGATTGAGCCGCCTTCGGACTAACCGGAGTGGTCCGACCGGGCCCGTCGTTCCCGGTCCCGGCCAAGGGCCCAGCGAACCGTGAGCACACTGAGGACCACGAAGGCCAGCACGAAGAACGAGAAGACCGCGATGAACACGTCGTCACGCTAGGTCGTGTGACAGCAACGCGCAAGAGTATCCCCATGACCACCATGCTCGACTCCCCCGTTCCCCGCGTGGTCGACGCCCTGCGCGGCGAACGCCGCGCCCGGCCGCGCGCCGATCACCAGAGTGCCGGTGGGCTACGCGCCCTGCTCGAGGACGGCGTGTTCGCCGTCCTGGGCTCCGTCCGACCCGACACCCCGCTCGTCGTTCGGGCCAACTCACTGCGCCAGTCGCCGTTCACGACCGACGTGACGCAGTCACCGCTCGGACCCCTGCGCGGCACGCTGATCGGCGAGCTGCTTCGTCTGTTGAGCGTCGGTATGCACATCGATGACCCGTTCAACGACGCGCTGCTCGCGTGGCGGGCCCAATCGCCGTCGGCCGAGATGGCCGACCAGTTCGCTCGACTCGACAGCGACGAACTCGCCCGGCTCACGACCGACGTGAACGCCCACTTCGTCACGCTGCGCCGAGCGCTCGGGCCGGTACCCGGACAGTGGCTGCCCCGCAGCGCGCTGCGGGTGTCCCAACACCTGGCGGGCGGCGACGTCGTCTTGCGCGACCACCTGGACCTCATGTTCGGCTCCACCACCACCGAGCTTGCGTCGGTGACCCTGCTCGACCTCACCTCCTCCCCCCTCGGCGAGCACGTCGAGCGGGCCATGCGCTACCACGCCCTCATCCAGACCCTGCGCACCTCGACGGTGCCGCTGCGCACGGCCGCGTTCTCGACCGCGACTGGGGAACTCTGGACCCGTGACGTGGACTCCGAGCTCCTCACCCGGGGGGTCGACGACGTGATCGAGGCGATTGGCCTCGCGTGGGCGACGCGATGACCACGCTGCTGCACCGCCGACTCGAACCGTCACTCCTGATGCGCCTCGTCGGCGACGCGCCGGAGGCGCCGGTCTGTCTCACCGACGACCACCGGCGGTCACTCGGGGCCCGTTTTCGCGCCGTCGGCGCCGTGGGCCATCGACGGCTCGACGCCTGGGCGGTGGAGCAGGCCGGTCGCGCGACCGGAGCCTTCCACTGGTCCCCGACGACCGCCCGGCGGGTCCTCGGCAACGGAGCCCTGCGCCGGACGCAGCATCAGCCGTCGTTGGCGATCCTCGACGCCGTGCGCGACGAGGTCACCGACCAGTTGCTGCGCGCGACCTCTGGCCACGCCCGACCCGGCTCGCTCGCGTACTGGCTCGCGTCGAGCGCGAACCCGGTGATCGGGACGGTCAGCGCAGAGGCCCTCAACTGGGCCATCCAACTCGACGAGTCCGCCCGGACGATCACCCTCCCCTGGTCGGTCGCCCCGAGCGACGCCTACTACGACGTCGCGACGGCCCGCACCACCCTGCGCGCCCGTCGCGACGTGGTGGTCGCGGCCGGCGATGCGCGGGTCATCGTGCGCATCCGCTCCGGATCACCGGGCAAAAGTGCTGGTCCGGGCCTACGCGCGGACCTCACGATTGAGGCGCTCGCCGATCCGTCGGGTCGGGCACCGGCCCGGCTGATCGGCCTCTGGCCCGACGCGGGGGTCTGTTTGGCCGTGGACGGCACGATGGACGACCTCCGGGCGGGGGCCAGGGATTTGGTGCGCACCGCCGTGGCCCAACGTCGTGCGCAACCCGCCCGAGCGGCGTAAGTTTTGGGAAGGTGCCCACGCTAGTAGCGTGGTTCAGTCATGACCTTACGCACTTCCCTTAGAAATATCGCCATCATTGCCCACGTCGACCACGGTAAGACGACCCTCGTGGACAAGATGTTGCGCCAAACTGGCTCCTTCACGGCCCACGAGGAGATGACCGACCGGGTCATGGACTCGGGCGACCTGGAGCGCGAGAAGGGCATCACGATCCTCGCGAAGAACACCGCGGTCAAGTGGAACGATCTCACCATCAACATCATCGACACCCCTGGTCACGCGGACTTCGGTGGCGAAGTGGAGCGTGGACTGGCCATGGTCGACGCCGTGATCCTGCTCGTCGACGCCGCCGAGGGCCCCCTGCCCCAGACCCGGTTCGTACTCCGCAAGACACTCGAGAAGCGCCTGCCCGTCGTGCTCGTGATCAACAAGGTCGACCGCCCCGACGCGCGGGTCGCCGAAGTCGTCAGCGAAGTGGAGAACTTGTTCCTCGACCTCGACGCCGACGAGGACCAGATCTCGTTCCCCATCCTCTACGCGAGCGCCCGTCAGGGCTGGGCTTCGCACAGCCCCGAGGACACCTCGGGTGACCTGACCCCCCTCTTCCAGACCATCGCCGACTACGTGCCGGCCCCCGAATACGAAGAGGGTCACGGCCTCCAGGCCCTCGTGTGCAACCTCGACGCCTCACCGTACCTCGGCCGCTTGGCCCTCTGTCGCGTGATCAACGGCACGCTCGAGCGCGGGCAGCGCGTGGCGTGGTGCCGCATCGACGGGACCACCGAATACGCGAAGATCACCGAGCTCTTCATCACCGAGGCGCTCGAGCGCATCCCCGCCCAGAGCGCGGGACCCGGCGACATCGTCGCCGTGGCGGGTTTCGAGGACATCACCATCGGCGAGACGCTGGCCGACCCGGACAATCCGGTCGCCCTCGAACCGCTCCACGTGGACGAGCCCAGTCTCTCGATGACCATCGGCATCAACACGTCGCCACTGGCGGGCTCCGAGGGCAAGCTGCTGACGGCCCGCATGGTGAAGGACCGGCTCGACAAGGAGCTCGTCGGCAACGTCGCGCTGCGCGTGCTGAACACCGAGCGTCCCGACGCGTGGGAGGTCCAGGGCCGCGGTGAGCTCCAGTTGGCCGTCTTGATCGAGACGATGCGTCGCGAGGGCTTCGAACTGACCGTGGGCAAGCCCCAGGTCGTGACGCGCACCGTCGACGGCAAGGTCCACGAACCGCTCGAGCACGTCACCATCGACGTCCCCGAAGAGTTCGTCGGCGCGGTCACGACATTGCTCGCCACCCGCAAGGGCACGATGATCGACATGGTCAACCACGGCACCGGTTGGGTCCGTCTCGAGTGGCGCATCCCGGCTCGTGGTCTCGTCGGCATCCGTACCGAGTTCATGACCGAGACGCGCGGAGCGGGCATGATGCACTCGAACTTCGACGGCTACGCCCCCTGGTACGGCGACATCCGCCTGCGCCAGAAGGGCGTCCTCGTGGCCGACCGCCGCGGTTGGACCACCGGCAACGCCCTGCTCGACCTCGAACAGCGCGGTGTGCTGTTCGTCGGCCCCGGCGTTGAGGTGTACGAAGGCATGATCGTTGGTGAGAACGCTCGCTCCGAGGAGATGAACGTCAACCCGACCAAGGAGAAGAAGCTCACGAACATGCGTGCTTCGGGCAGTGACAACACGGAGCGCATCGCGCCGCCGACGACGCTGTCGCTCGAGCAGGCGCTCGAGTTCATCGCCGACGACGAGGCCGTGGAGGTCACCCCCAAGTCGGTGCGCTTGCGCAAGGTCGTGCTCGACATCGCCTCGCGTGCACGTCTGCACAAGAAAAAGTAGCCTCTCGCGCGAACTAGAATGTTCGACGGAGGGATGACAGAGCGGCCGAATGTACCGGTCTTGAAAACCGGCGTGGGCTTGCCCACCGTGGGTTCAAATCCCACTCCCTCCGCCAGAGGGTCCGCGCGCGAGTAGCGACCCGAGCGGGTCACCGAAGAGGTTCAGGTGTTGGACCGGTCCCGATCAGGGACGAATGCGCGAACGGATCTCCATGATCCACCGCTGCGCAGCGCTGCGAGCGAGGGCTACTTCCTCGCGGCGCTCGGACGCCTCCGCCCCGGTCACCGGGTAGGAGCCGAGGAACTTGACCCGCGCGAGGTGCGACTGCAGGTCGGCGAGACAGTCAGCGACCACGTCGTCGGCGACGTGGCCCTCGAACTCGATGACAAAGCAGTAGTCGCCCAGACCGCGCTTGGTCGGACGGCTCTCGAGTTTGGTCAGGTTGATGTCGCGCGCGGCGAAACGGCCGAGGATCCCGTACAGCGAACCCGGCCGGTCGGCGTCTTGGAAGCACACGATCGTCGTGCGGTCATGGCCCGTAGGGGCCGCGACGACGTCGCGTCCGACCAGCACGAAACGCGTGGCGTTGCCGGGGTGGTCCTCGATATCACTCGCTAGCGGCACCAAGCCGAACAGTTCACCGGCCATCGTCGAGGCGACCGCAGCCCAGGGTTCGCTCGACTCGGACACCTCGCGAGCGGCTTGGGACGTGGACGTGGTCTGGTCGATCGAGACATCGAGCGACTGCAGGAAACCCCGGCACTGGGCCAGGGCGTGCACGTAGCTGCGCACACTCGTGACCTCGGCGAGCGAGGTCCCGGGTCGGGCGAGCAGGTGCAGGCGAATCGGGATGACGATCTCACGCTCGATCACGAGGTCGTGGTCGAAGACCAACCCATCGATGGTCGCCGACACCGTGCCCTCGATGGCGTTTTCGATGGGCACCAGGCCCTGGTCGAGGCTGGCGTCGGCCACCGCGCCCAACAAGTCGGCGATCGTGTCGCAGGCGACCGGCTCGACGTCGAACATCGTCGACACGGCTTCGTGTGAGAAGGAGCCTTCTGGACCGAGGTAGCCCACGCGCGCTTGTGCCATCCCGGGATGTTACTGCCGTTGTCCGAGGGTGCCGGGACGCAACAGCGCTCGTGACGACTCGAAGACTGGTCGTGGTGGACCCGCCACGCAGCGCGTGACCCGTTGAGGGACGGTGGCGGGGAAAGGTAATGTGGCCGCTGGTACGCAGCGCGCTCGTGACGACCGGACCGTCTGGAGCAGGCGGTCCCGGATGTCAATGGCGCCACCCGTGCAAGAGAGGAGGAACGATGCTCGGAGCCGTCGACCCCAGTGGCGTTGCATCACTGCCTTACCTGAAAGCCGCCATCTCCACGAGTGACTTCATCGAGACGTCGCCCATCGGACTCCTGCTCTACGACGCCGAGGGCATCGTCGTCGAGTGCAACCACGCGGCGGCGGCATTCTTCGAGCTCGACCTCTCCGACATCGTCGGCCACACGATTCGCGACAACAGGGACATCCGCTTGCAGTACGTAGACGGAGCGACGATGCCGCCCAACGACGTCCCGCTCGTGGTCTGCCTGCGCGAACGACGGGCGGTGGTCGGCGCCGTGGTGGGGATGGACGTCGCGGGAAAGCCACTGCGCTGGATTCGAACGAACTGCAACCTGATCGAGCACGACGGCGTGGTCGAGGGCGCGCTCGTGACTTGGCTCGACTGCACAGCAGAGATCGAGCGCAACCACATCTTGACCCTGGGGAACGAAGTCCTCCACATCACCTCGTTAGTCGATGACCCGTCCCGACTGCTGCAATCGCTCTGCGACGTCCTCGTCGTGAGCGGACGCTATCCGCTGGCGTGGATCGCGACGGACCGCCAGGACGCGGAGGGCGGAGTCGAGATTTCACACACTGCGGGCGAGATCGACTACCTCTACGACGGGATTGCGTCGACCAGGGACAGCGAGCCGAATGGTCGCGGCTTGGTGGGCACCGCATTTCGCACGGGCCAGATCCAAGTCTCGAACAACATGGTCCCCAACCCCGAGTTCGAGTTCTTTCGCGAGAGGGCGGCCCAGTACGGTTTCTGGTCGACGATGGCCGTGCCCTTCACCGCCGCCCGTTCCCACGTGCTCTGCGTCTACGACCACCACGTCGGCGCCTTTGACGACGCGATGGTCAACGGAATCGCCGAGATGACCAATACCGTGGCCCAGCGGGCCCAACTCCTGGCCTCACTCGAAGAGGTGAGGCGAAGCCTTGACGGCACCGTCGCCGCACTCGGTCAGGCCACCGAGGAGCGCGACCCCTACACCGCGGGCCACCAGTCACGTGTCGGGGACCTGGGCGCGGCGATCGCTCGGAGCCTGCAGTTGGAACCGGAGGCCGTGGCGCGGATTCGCCTCGCCGGAGAGGTGCACGACGTCGGCAAGATCGCGATACCCGCCGAAATCCTGACCCGTCCCGGTCGCTTGAGCCAGCTGGAATTCGACTTCGTCAAGCAGCACTGTGAGGTCGGCGCCAAAATCCTGGCGAAAGCGGCCCTGTCCCCGGTCATCGCGGACGTCGCCCTGCAGCACCACGAACGAATGGACGGGTCGGGTTACCCCAGCGGACTGCGTGGCGACCAGATCGGACTGCCCGCCCGGATCATCGCCGTGGCGGACGTCGTGGAAGCGATGATGAACCATCGCCCGTATCGCCCCGCCCTCGACGCAGCGAAGGCGCTCGACGAAATCGAACGCGGCAAGGGCACCCTGTTCGACACGGCGGTCGTCGACGCGTGCATCCAGCTCTTCGAGGCCGGATACCACTTCAAGGGATTCTCCCCACACCTCACGGGCCAGTCGCCGCTTGAACCAGAGGCCCCCACACGCTGATTGGGTTGGCCCGTCGACATCTACTCATTACCCCCGGTGCACGACCCAGACCATCGACCGGGAGCCACCCCTCCTAGGTCCTACGATGGATAGAGGCCAAAATTGAAAGGCAGTGCAATGGGGCACAAAATGTTTGCGTACGATGCGAAGTTGGCCGACGAGGTGTTCGAATACTGCCGGGACCGCCTGTCCATGGACCCGGTGCCCCTCGACTTCGGTAGCCTGCGACCGATTCCCGGTGACGCGCTCACCGGACTGATCCGACCCGAAGGTCGGCGCGCCGAGGACGTCCTCGAACTGTTCAAGGACGTGCTCGCCCCCTCGGTGGTCTCGATCGACTCGCCCGGGTTCCTCGCCTTCATCCCCAACGCGCCGACCAAGAGTTCGCTGCTCTTCGACATGGTCGTCGCCTGTTCCGGATTGAACGGCACCAGTTGGCTCGAGGCGAGTGGTGTGGTCGTCGCGGAGAACCAGGCGCTCGAGTTCCTGGCGGATCTGGCCGGCATGCCTTCGGGTTCGGGCGGCGCATTCGTGTCGGGTGGTTCGATGGGCAACCTCTCGAGCCTCACCGTCGGTCGCGACGTCGGTCGCGCCAAGCACCCCGAGTTCGCTCCCCACGAGGTCCGCTTCGCGATATCGGCCGACTCCCACTCGAGCATCGGCAAGGCGCTCCACGTGCTCGGCATCGAAGCGCTCCTCGTCGAGGCGGATGACCACCGCTTCACCCGGGCCAACCTCGAGGCCGCCCTCGCCAACGACCCCAATCCCTCGAGCGTGGTGGGCATCGTCGCCACGGCGGGCACGACCAACGCCGGGATCATCGATGACCTCGAGGGCCTCGGCAGTTACGCGCGCGAGCACGACCTCTGGTTCCACGTGGACGGCGCCTACGGCGGCGCCGGCATCTTCTCGCCGAGCGAGCGCGAGAAGTTCGCGGGTCTTCGTCACGCCGACAGCTTCATCGTCGACCCCCACAAGTGGCTGTTCGCCCCCCTCGACTCCTGTGCGCTGATCTACCGAGACCCGGCGGTCGCGCGCACGTTCCTCGCCCAGCAGGCCGGCTACCTGGACATCCTGCACGCCAACGAGGACGAGCACTACGAGTGGAACCCGTCGGACTTCGCGATCCACCTGTCGCGTCGAGCCCGGGGCCTGCCCTTCTGGTTCTCGCTCGTGACCTACGGCACCGAGGCCTACGAGACCGCGGTCCAGGCGGCGGTCGACCTCGCCCTTCGCACCGAGCAGATGGTCCTCGAGATGGACCACCTTGAATTGGTACGTCCCGCCAGCCTCTCGGTCGTACTCTTCCGTCGACCGGGCTGGTCGGACGACCAGTACACGCAGTGGAGCCACCGCTTGCTACGCGAGCAGATCGCGTTCGTCACCCCCACCAAGTGGGAGGGTGAGACGATCGGTCGCCTCGCGTTCCTGCACCCGGATACCTCGGACGAGCTCGTCCGCGACATCCTCGAGTCGATGAAGGATTAGCGCCCTTCGAGCAGAGGATCGCCGGGCTGGCGCGTGCGCTCGCCGCGCGCGAGTTTCGCTCGCCACGCGATACCGCCGAGGGCCTCGAGGACGATCCGATTCCCGAGGTACGCGGTGATCTCGGCGTGGTCGTAGGGCGGGGACACCTCCACCACGTCGACGCCGCCGAGGGGCACCTCCATGGCGATGCGCCGCACCGCGTCGAGCAGTTGTCGGCTGGTGAGTCCGCCGGGCTCGGGCGTCCCGGTGCCCGGGGCCGATCCCGGGTCCACGACGTCCACGTCGATGGAGAGGAAGACCGCGTCGCAGTCCGTCATGGCGATCGCGATCGCCTCGTCGAGCACCGCGTCGAGGCCGCGTGACACGACCTCACCCATCTCGAAGGACCGCATTCCCTGGGCCGCCATCCAGTCCAGGGTCTCGTCCTCGGGCCAGTACCCTCGCAGACCGATCTGGAGGAAACGGTCACCACGACACGCGCCCGACTCGATCAGCCGACGCATCGGCGTGCCGTGGCC
>Ga0307377_10003555_pt1 | contig 17497 bp, 11 predicted proteins | sample TR3MG_FD_202535 | JGI IMG/M metagenome (GOLD analysis project Ga0307377, IMG submission 202535) | Soil microbial communities from Risofladan, Vaasa, Finland - TR-3 | ecosystem: Environmental > Terrestrial > Soil > Coastal area > Acid sulfate soil | place: Finland: Risofladan, Vaasa | collected... | reverse complement strand
AACTCGAAACCGCCTTCCACAAAGCCGACCATTCCATCCAAAACATCATCCAACTGCTCGAAGCTGCCTGAATTTGTTGAAGTATTCCTATTTACGAATGAAACGGTAAGAATCTAATATTGCTCTTTGTCCTTTCATGTATCTGATTTGGCGTCAGGTCGCTAAGGCTTTCATGCCGTGTCTATCAATACAAGGCGACAAGGCGGAAGTCTTGCCAAATACATCTTCGCGAGTTCAAAACGAACTGTCTTTTTCAATTGCCTTATACCGTTGTTGAAGGAAGCGCCGGAGCCTCAGGAATGCAACCTGAGCGAAAGACAAGTCAGCGCGCGTTTAGCAGGATTTGGACGCGAGTGTCCTTAGGGAAATCGATCTCGTGACCGCGGGCGATCCAGCGAAAGTAGATCGACTTCGATGCGGCGTAGACTGCGAATGTGTGCAGCAGGACGGCGTTGGCTGAGCTCATGACCGCGACGCGCGCGGCGAAACCAAGTCCATTGCTGTCCACTCCGCTGTGAACCGGGTTCGAGGTGGCATCGCCGTCGAAGGCCGAAGTGGCCAGGACACCGAGAGCCAGGGGGGCAAGGTACTTCTCGGGTCCAGACGAGGATTTGGCCGTCCCTTCCTCGTCAAGCTTGACGTGGGTTCCGGGGGCAGCTTCCGCGGCTGCGAGTTGGCCGTGGATGATCGTGGGTGCGGCATCTTCGCACGCAATGCTTCTAAAGGTGAAGCGCATTTGTCCGTTGCGGCCGAACCAGCGAGCTGGGCGGGAGACGGTAACAAGCCCAGTCATTTGCGCGCCCTCGGGGAAAAGAACCTGCTTGCTGTCGGCTGTGAGCAGGGATTGGGTGAGAACCGCGACGACGGGTGTGCCGCGGCCATCGGTGGCGGAGTTGAGCGGGGTGAGCAGGCGAGCCTCGACGATTCCAGTGGGCATGCCATGGAGAGTGGCTTCTGGCATAGGTGCGGGCTGCGGGCCCGGAACTTGAATGGGCGCGGTGAGCTCGGCATCGTACTCGGTGCCAGTCCAGATAGTAGGCGGGCTCCAAGGAAGCTGGGCATAGAGCAATTTTTCGATCCGGTCGCCGAGCCTGGGGTGGCGGAGCGTGTCGAGAGCCTCTTTCTTCTGCGCCTTGAGAAGATCGCGTGCCTGAGCGCGCAGGCTGGACTTCTTGCTGGTGCTCATCGTGACGACAGTAGCGTCGCGCTGGGTGGCGGAGGTCTGAATGGACAATGTGGCGCCGCTGGGTAGACGGAGCGAATCGAAGCGAACAGCGGCAACGGCGGGCGGCGTGAACTGGCCATCGAGCAGCGCGCGGACGCGGCTCTGCTTCGGATCGGGCCGCATTCCGAGAATGATGCCGGAGATGCGGGTGTTGACCGGAAGAACGGTGTGGTCTATGTGGTCGACGGGCGCGATCAGGTGACCCTTAATCCGAGCGCCGGGGTGTACGCGGTAACGGTGATCGACCTGAACACGGAGCGGAACACCGGCAGGGATGGTGACGGACTGAGCGGCGAGCGAAAGCTGCAAAAGGCCTACGGCAAGAAGAGACGGAATAAGTGCAACTTTCAGCATGACGCTTCCACTGAATCTATCGACTGGAGCAAAGGGAAAAGGTGAGAGATTCGGATGAGCGGTCGCTGGCGGGGTTGACAGGGGGCAGAGATGAAGTAGATTGATCGCCGCCAAAGAGGGAGACATATCCATCGTGAAAGAGAAAAAGGCGTGTGTGCAGTGGCATACACACGCCCCAAATCAGTTGTTCTTAGCGGCTCACGACCACCATCTCAAACGTGCCGGGTTTGGGTTGAGGGCGATGACCGGGGGCGGCGGGAAGCATCTCCGCCGTGGGCAGAAAGATCTGTTCCGTCGAGCGGTCGAGTCCCATGGTGCGTGCACCTGCAGCGGTCTTCACGGTTTGTTCGACCTCAAACCTGCCGTTCCTCTCGCCGATGACGGTGAGGGTGCCGTCTCCGCAACTGGCGAAGGCGTGGCCGCGATCAAATCCGGCGGCGTCGTTGCCCATGCCGATGGGCAGAGAGGCTTCGACCTTGCCGGACTCCGTGTTCATGACAATCATCATTTGCGGTTTGCGGCAGCCAATGAAGAGACGATGAGCGGAGGGATCGATGGCCATGCCGACAGGATGTCCACCGGGCGCGACCGGCCAGCGATCAAGGACCTTGTTCGAATGCAGATCGACGACGGCGACGAGATCCTTGTCTTCGAGGTTGATGTAGGCTTTGCCGGAGCCGTCCGCTGTGAGGAATTCTGGGGCTCCGCCGAGAGGGATAGTCGTGACTTTCCCGTTGTGTGGGTCAATGTCGGGGTGGAAGGTCATTAGAGAGTTGCCGTCGCCGGAGACGGCGAGAACGAGATCGGTGGCGGGGTCGTAGATGATGCCGTCGGAATCGGGCATGGTTGGGATGCGGCTGAGCACCTCATAGGTCTTGAGGTTGAAGACCACAATTGCACCGGAGCCGCCTCCGTCGGTGATGAATCCACGATTGAGTTTCGGGACCAGGGCGACGCCATGGGAGCGAACCTGGCCGGGGATGTCGGCGAGGAGCTTGCCGGACCGCGTGTCTATCGCCTGGGTGTGCGTGGCGCGGGTGACAAAGAGGCGATGGTTAGGTGCATCGACGGTTACGTAATCCCAGCCCCCCTCGCCGCCGGGATGAAATGTAGCGGCAACGTGCCAGCTCTGGGCGTGAATCGGCGCGAGACTAAGAGCGGCACAGAAGGCAAGCAAGACAAGACGATTGAGGCGCATGGACGTTCTCCTGGAAGCAACATGAGCTGTGGTGAAGCGCAATCTTCGTGTTACGAAAAGAGTCTACTCCGCCTGGCATAAGAGAAGCTGAAAAGGACACTTCGGTCATTCTTCGTGCGAAAGCGGCTTGCCGTCCGGCCCAACTTGAATCTCAGAATGCCGGCCGTCAGTTGCCACCCGCGGTTCCTCCAGAATCGCTGAACGATACTGGGACAGCGGCACAGCACGAAGGGCCTACGATATCAGTTTGGCCTTCGACGGAATCTGCTGCTCGATTTTGCGGACGGCCGCACGCACATTGCTAAGCGTGGCGGCGCGATCGGCGCCGGGCGCCGTCTCAATGCCGATGACGCCAACTATCTTGCCCGAGGCGTCGTGCAGCGGCAAGGAGATGTCGAGATTCTTGCCCTCGGTGCCGATGGAAGCGCGGCCGGTATGGAGGGGCGCGACGTCGTCGGATTCGCATTTTTCACCGATGTCGCTCTTATCTGTAGAAGCAAGGCCGTAGCAACCCTCGCCGGGAATTACGGCAGAGATGCCAATTTCCGAAAACTCGGGATGGGCCGAGTGCAACTGGTTCACCAAGTTTTGCGCGAAGGCATGTGTGGCCTGGCGCTGGCCAGGGGGCCCCGCAAACGCCGCGGCGGCGGTAAACAAGGCCAGAGCGGATCCAAGTGTAACGTTACGAAAACGATGCATGTGACATTCTCCGGGCGCAGGTTGCACCTTGATGTGAGTCTGCGCGTTCGATCCTGAAGGGAGGCTTAAGACGGCTTAGGGCTTTGCTCAGACACCTGAGAATTAAGTTTGCGGGGAGGCTTGAGACTTCTGCGTAGCGATTACTAGGCTGGGAAGGGTTACTTCTACCGTCGTCCCTGCACCTGGAACACTGGAGAGATGAATTGTCCCGTCGAGGTTTTCGACAATTGCCTTCGCGATAGACAGGCCAAGTCCAAAACCGCCAGTCGAGCGCGAGCGCGAGGCGTCCGAACGGTAGAATCGCTCAAAGACATGAGGAAGATCGACGCAAGAGATTCCACTTCCTTTATCGATAATCCGTACCCTGCACACGCTCTCCATGTCTTCCAACTCGATTTGGACCTCGGTGCCCGGCTCCGAATGCCGTACTGCATTCTCAAGCAGGTTGGTCCAAAGGAGCGTCAGGTCCGATTCGCTTCCTCGAATTCGCGCATTGCAATTGTCATCGAAAACACAGGACACGGAACGAATCTGCGCAATCGGAGCGAGTTGCTCGATCGCGCTGACAAGCGAGTCCCCTACTCGCACCAAAGAAGATGTGGCAGGCGTTTCTTGCCGCGAATGTTCCAAAGACGACAACAATAGCATGTCGTGTACCAAACGCTCGATTCGATTCGTGTCCTCAATCGCCTGGCTGATGCCTCGTCGGTAGGCATCCTTAGAAGGCCGTTCCTGCTCGAGGAGTTGGAGCGTCGATTTTTCGATTGCCACTGCTGTCTTTAGTTCGTGTGCTGCATCGCTCAGAAACCGCCGCTCGCGCTGAAATGCCTGCCGGACACGGTCTTCCAACGCGGCAAGAGCCCGGGCCAGGGGAACCAGTTCGGTATTCCCGCCTACGTCACCTGGCCCATTGAATTCGGCCCCGTCGACCTCGATTTGATCGGCGTAACGAGCAAAATCAGTGAGCGGCTGCATTCCCCTGCCTACCGCCCACCAAGTCAAGAGAGCAGAGAAAAGTACGGACAGTAGCCCCGCCAGGACCGCGACTCGCGACGCCCTTTCAATTTGGGTCTCTGTGCCGTCCACAGGCATGGCGTAAAACAAGGTCGCATGCAACTGCGGAATGCGGTTATCTTCCTGGTCGAGGATGGCAGCGTTCCACATCGACGCCGCCCGAAACGCCCGGCCATCTCGCTTCCAGGTCCAGGTTTCCCCTGACGTCCGAAGATGGTCCAGTATCGGCCCGAGCCAAGCGGAGCTACCCGCAACCCCGTGCCCTTGATCGTCCTCGACGTAGAACAAATCGCCTGTCGGCACATTCGCTTGATCGGCATCGAATTCCAATTTGCGGGGATTGTCATCGTCTTCACCAACGAGGGCGAGCAGTTTCACCATTCTTGACTGCAACAAAGCATCGGCGTTCGACCAGAGCGATCTGTGAATATAGGCTACGGATACGCCCACGGCACAACTGACCGCCAAAAGTTGCGCCACCAAAGCGAGCGCGACTACTCGTCCGCGGATGGATGAAATGACTATGGCGTTTCCTCGTTTCGGATCACGTAGCCATGACCCCGGAGAGTGTGGATGAGCCGCGCGGATGAACTCCCGTCGATCTTGCGTCGCAACGCGGAGATGTAAACCTCGATGACGTTGCTGAACTTCTCCCAGTTGTAGTCGTAGAGATGCTCGAGGAGTTTCTCCTTCGACACCACCGTTCCATGATGCGTCATGAGATATTCGAGAGTCCGATATTCCATCGGCGTGAGTTCGACACGTCTTCCTGCCCGAAACACAGTTCTGTTATTGGTATCGAGCATGAGATCAGCGACTACAAGCTGCGCGCTTGCATGGCCGCTGCTCCGACGTATGAGCACTTTGATGCGCGCGAGTAGTTCGCCGAGGTCAAAAGGCTTCGCAAGATAATCGTCTGCACCCTGCTCCAGTAAGTCGACGATGGATGTCTTCTCATCCTGTGCCGTCAGAATGAGGACGGGTGTCTTATATCCGCCTGCCCGCAGGGAACGAAGTACGTCGCGGCCTGATCGGCCCGGCAACATGAGATCTAGAACGATACAGTCGAAGGTATTCGACGTGGCTAAATACAGACCGTCTTCTCCATTCAGCGCGATATCGACTGCGAAGCCCGCATTTCGCATGATGGCGGTTGCGAGATTTCTCGCCAACCGATCTTCGTCTTCGATTACGAGAATATGCATGTGCACCTGATTCGACCAGCGCCAAGATTCCCGCTGACCTTTCAAACTGCTCTTACTCGCCGCTTTAGAGACGAGAGTCCAATGCCGGGCAATGGGCCAGGATGGTGCCATCCGGATACGAAGCGTCCTTTCGAAGGAATGGAGCCGACCCAGCCCTTCGGTACCCGTTCCTCACTTCTGCTACGCCCCAGTTTAAGGAATCTAAGCTGAAGATATGCTGAATCTGCTTGGTCCCGCCGCCCAATCTTCCCCGGAAGAATGATCGACTGCCATCCGGAATAGTATGAGGCGAAATCTCTACCGATTATTCGCTTGACAGAACACTCGAAGCGCCCTCGAACCTTTGCTCAAGATTGGGAAAATATGCGATTTTGAGCTGCCCCTTGCATTTGCACGAATGCGGCACGAACAGCATCAAAACTGAACCGAGCCGACGCCAACACGGCGCAGCGCCTCCGGCGCGGCGCAGTGAAAGCGAGAAGAGACGAAAATCGCCTCTGAATCATCCGCGAGCATGCTTCACGGAATTCGATTACCCATCTATCGACTCTGCAAACATTATGCCTTCCCGGCCATGTAATAGTGCACAGCCGGTGTGATCACAAGCGACAGGAGCATGGAGATCAATATTCCTCCGATGACGGCGATCGCGAGGGGCTGAAGCATTTCCGACCCAGCTCCGATGGCGAGGGCCAGCGGGAGCATGCCGCACACGGCAGCAATGGCGGTCATCATGATGGGGCGAAGGCGGCGGCGACCGGCCTGAATCATGGCATCGCGAGGCGACATGCCCGCAGCGCGGAATTTGAGATCGGCGTCGAGAAGGAGAATGCCGTTCTTCGAAACGATGCCCACCACCATGATGAGTCCCATAAAGGACGAGATATTGAAGTCGGTTCCGGTGATGAGAAGGGCGATGAATACGCCGGAGGTGGAAAGAACAGCCGATGCAAGGATGGCGATGGGCGCAGCGAATGTGCGGAATTCAAACAGAAGCACAAGGAAGACCAGCACCAGACCGGTGAAGAGAACGAACAGGAGATCGTGGAAGGACTGCTGCTGAGATTGGTAAGTGCCGCCGTACTCCACGCGAATATCCGAGGGAAGATTCAGGGAAGCGACAGCATTTTTGACCCCTGGGATGGCCTGGCCGAGGCTGGTGCTGCTATCGAGGCGTGCGCTGACTTCAACCAGGCGCTGGAGGTTTTCCTTCAGGATTTCGGTCTGGCCGGGCAGATCCTCGACAGTACCAAGGGAGCCGAGTGCGCCGGTGGTCCCCGTGGAACTGACGAACACAGTGTCGTTCATCGCCTGCCGCGTGGCGCGGAACTGCTCCGGAAAACGGACGCGAATGTCGTACTTGCGGCTGTTGACGATCATGGGAGTGGGGGCCACCGAGCCATCGAGAACCGCCGCGGCATCGGTTGCGACTTCATCGGGTGTAAATCCGCTAGTGGCGATGATCGACGGATTGACGTGGTAGACGGTTTCGGGGCTGCTGATCGTGTTGTCGATTCCGTTGAGAACACCGACCACACCATGGACAGAGGAGATCTTGTCAGCAACAATCGGCGCCCAGTGACGCAGAAGAGCGGGATTCTCCGAGAAGAGCTTGACGACGACCGGCTGTGGGGCGTTGGTAAGATCGCCGATCATGTCTTCGAGGGTCTGGTGAAAGTCGACGTCGAGCATGGGATCCTGCGCGTTGATCTTGCTTTGGAGATCGTCCATGATCTCGAAAACAGTACGGCTGCGATGATTGCTAAGGCGGACAGAGATGTCGCCGGTGTTTGCCTCGGTCACGGCGGCGAGCCCTAGTTGATACCCGGTGCGGCGTGAGGTGGCAACGACCTCGGGTGTCGAACGGATGATCTGGACAACATGGCCCACGACACGATTGGTTTCCTCCAGCGAGCTGCCGGAAGGCATGACGTAATCGACGACAAACTCGCCCTCGTCCATTTTGGGGAGCATGTCTGACCCCAGAGCGTTGTAGCTGAGGTAGGAGCTTGCAACCAGGAGCAATGCAAAGCCCAGCAGCCACCATGGATGAGCGAGCACCAGGCGGAGCAGGCGCTCGTACTGGTGAATGATCGTCCGCATCCAGCCCGTGACGCTAGCTTCCTCTGCTTCCATCAAGCGGGCAGCTTCTTCTTCCGCAGAGGCGAACTCGCCAAGCTGCTGGTCGGGCGGACGCGTCTCTTTGCGCCGGACGAAATACTGGCTGAGGGTTGGCGTCCAGGTGAGGGCGAGCGCTAGCGAAGTGGCCAGGGCTGCGGTCATGGTAATGGCCAGGGCCTTGAAAAAGGTTCCGGTGACGCCGGTGATGAGGATAAGCGGCAGAAAGATGACCACCGGAGTTGCTGTAGAACCCAGCAGGGGCACCTTGAGCTCGGTGAGGGCGCTGCGAATGGCTTGCACGCGCCCCTGGCCGGCATCGCGGTGGATCACGATGTTCTCGATGACCACGATGGCATCGTCGATCACCAGACCCACAGCCGCGGCTAGGCCTCCGAGGGTCATGAGGTTGAACGACTGTCCGAGAATCTTGAGGACAAGGCAGGTGACCGCAACGGTGATGGGAATCACCAGACCCGCGACGAACGAACTGCCCCAGTCGCGCAGGAAGACAACGATCACGAGCGTGGCCAGAAGGATGCCGATGAGGATGGCATCGCGGACGCTGGCGATGGCCTCGCGGACGAGTTCGCCCTGGTCATAGTAGACAGAGAAATGTACGCCGGGGGGCAGGTTCTCGCGAATATGGTTGAGCTCGGCATAAACGCCCTGATCGACAATGACGGTGTTGGCCCCAGGCTGGCGATTGATGCTGAGCAGGATGGCAGGCTTTCCATCAGAGGTGACAACGGTATAATTCGGTGCCTTCGCCTGCTTCACGGTGGCAATGTCACCCACCAGGATGGGAACGCCGGAAGAGGATTTCTTCACAACGATGTTGGCCAACTCCGCCGGGTCGTGGACCTGCCCGTCCACAAGGTCGAGCACAAGCTGGTGGTTGCTCGGGATGAGGCCGGGCGATTCGATCAGGTTTGTGCGCTGCACCGCGTTGAGAACGTCCTGAACGGTAATGCCGGTGCGCAGGAGCTTACCGGGGTCTGGAATGATGTCGTACTCAGGAATATCGTCGGCTTGGATGAGAACAGAGGCGACGCCATTGACGCGGTTAATACGCGGCTTGATCTGGTATGTGGCAATTTCCCAGAGGCGGGTAGCCGGAATTGTATCTGAGGAGATGCCGAAGGCCAGGATGGGGAAGCTGGAGAAACGCAGCCGGTGCACATCGAGTGCAACCGTGGGAGGAAGCGTCGACTGGGCGCGGGACATGGCGGACTGAACCCGTTGCAGGGTCTGGAACATGTCCACTTTCCAGTCGAAGAAGAGGTCGACTTCGGCGCTACCGCGGCTGGTGATGGAACGGACCATCTGGAGCCCTTGGACGCTGTTGACTGCTTCCTCGATGGGCCGGGTGATGGTGACCTCCATCTGATCGATGGGCATGACGCCGTTGTCGATTGCGATCAGAACGCGCGGAAAGTTCGCGGTGGGAAAGACGGCGATGGGGACTGTGGTCGCGGCGTATATACCCGCAATCGTGAGTGTGACGATCACGGCGATGACAGCTTTGGAGAGGACGGAGAACCACGGTGCACGCTGCTCATCGATGTGCTGAGCCGAGCCGCGCTGGTGATCCGGTTGTTCGATGTTCGGGTCGGGAGTTTGAGTGGACATGGATTAGCCCTGGCCTCCGGACGCAGGCTCGGTTTTGACCTTCGTTTTGTCGGGAAGCCCGTAGGCTCCGTTGACGATGACCTGGTTCCCGGCATGAATGCCACTGAGAATCTGGACCATTCCGCTGTTGCGCACACCGGTTACGACGGGTTGGTCGTGGGCCGCGGAATCGGCGCCGACCGTCATCACGTGGGCCTGGCCCTTATCGTCGATCAGAACGGCGGACTCGGGCACCACGAGGGCGCTCGGAATTTTTCGGACTACGATGGAGGCTCCGACGGAGGTTCCGGGTGCGAGCTTGTGATCGGCGTTGTTGGCTTCGAGCCAGACCTCGATCGTAGTGCTGTTGGGATCGAGGGCGGGGCTGATGATACTCACCTTGGCTGGAACACCGTTTTGTAGCCCGGGAACATTTAGAGTTGCGGGATCGCCGATGTGAAGCTGAGCAGCCTGCGCCTCGCGGATGTGAAGGCGCAGGACCACCTTGGAGACGTCCATGACGATTAGCAAAGGAGTGCCTGCGGGTGCGACATCGCCGGGCCAGACAGCGCGATCGGCAACGACACCGTTGATCGGACTGCGAATCTCCGCGTACTCAAGTTGGGCCTGGGCGTTGAGGTACTGACCGCGCACAGATTCCATTTGCCCCTTGGCGGCCTGCTGCTGTTGCTTCGCGCCGGATGCATGGAGGTTTTCGAGGTGCTTTTGCACGGTGCGATACGTGTTTTGCGCGGCTGTAAGGGCTACGCCGCTTGCATCAAGCTGTTTTCGTGGAATAGCCCCTTCTTTATAGAGATTGCTATCGCCTTCATAAATGCGCTGTTGCGCATCGAGATTTTTCTTCGCGTCCTGAACGGCAGCCTCAGCGCTAAGTATCTCCTCGGGCAGCGTAGAAATAGTGGTGGTTGCGTAGGTGGCCTGCGCCTGGTCGTAAGCACCGCGAGCGGAAACGACGCCCGCTTGAAGATCCTTGTTGGCAAGGACCGCCAGAAGCTCGCCCGCATGCACCTTTGACCCGCGATTGACGTAGAACTTTTCGACCGGCGCACTGATCTTGGGCGAAAGCGAGGCCTGATGGAGAGGGTAAAGAATGCCCTGAGCTTCGATCACGTCTTCGATCGGCTGAGACTTAGCGACTTCGGTCTGCACCGTCGGAGTCGGTCTGGCATCCGAGATGGAGTTGCTGCTGGAGCAGGCACTCAGGGACACAGTAACCGCGACCAGCGCGGTGGAGAGAACGGTCTGGAGGCGAGTCAATTTCACAGTCTCCCGGTGAGCGTGGCTAGGTTGGCAATGGCGGTGGCGAAGCGGGTCTTGGCATCGTAAAGCGCGCTGCTTTCCGTATCGACGGCGGATTCCGCGGTGACTACTTCCAGAGCGGTCGCGGCACCGACGCGGTATTGGAGCAGCGTGAGCTTACTGCTTTCGACTGCATCGTCGTAAGCCTGCTGGCGAATCTGAAGATCTTGGGCCGCCAGCTGGCCTTCGTTATAGAACAACTCGAAGTCGCCGATGGACTTGCGGCGGGCGTAATCCAAGTCCGTTTGCGCGGTCCGTTGCAGGGATTTTGCGTCACGTACCTTGCTCCATGTGGAGCCCCATGTGAAGATCGGCACGGTCAGCGAGCCCAGGGCAGAATAGCCAAGATTCTGCGCAACTCTTCCGTTGGACAGTGTGAATTCCTTGGCAAACTGATTTGCGTCGATACCGTAGTAGTAATCGAAGGTGAGCGACGGCAGATATCCTAGACGGGCGGCGATAAGGTCTTTGTCGGCGGCCTTAGCATTCTTCTGCGCGGCGTCAAGCTCTGGGTTCGAGGTCGACGCCAGCGCCTGCGCATCTGTGCGGGGTGGCAGGGAGAGAACCTGGCTGGGGTCATCGGCCAGTTCGTAGGGCTGATTCACATCATCAAAGATGAGCAGGGCCAGCGCGACTCGGGACTGTTCGAGCACCAGCCGGGCGTTCTCGACGGCGGATTCGATGTCATCCGCCTGAATGCGCGCCTTCAGAACATCCGCGTAGGCAGCGTCGCCATTATTCTGCCGCTCCAGCGTGATTTTCAGAAAATTGCGAGCGGAATCCAGTGTCTGCTGGGCGGTGACAAGCTTGCCTTGCGCACCATAGAGAGTCGAATAAGCCTGGATAACGGTGACGAGCAGGCCGCGCTCGGCAATCGTGGCCTGGTCCTGCGCAACCGCTTTAAGCAGAGCGGCGCGGCGGTACTGGAAGAGAAGCGGTCCGGAGAGCGCCTGGTGGACATCAGCTTGGGCGATATATTCGTGGACACCGTTGTTAGCGATAAAGCGGGCGGCGAGTGTGCCATTGCCCTCAGTGTAGAGGTATTGCGAAATCCCCGTTACGTTTGGAAGAACGGCGGCACGGGCCTGCGTGGCCACACCGGCAGCGAGCCGTGCCTGGGAAAGGGCGGTGGCGAGCGTGGGACTGAGCTTCCTCGCACGCGCAATCGCATCTGCTAGCGTAATTTGCAGCGATTTGGTGCTGGCAGAAGTTGTCTCCGGCTGCGGCGCGGGTGTCACTTGCGGCACATCGCTCTGTTGAGCGAATACCGGAGCTGAGAGGAACAGCAGCAGCGATATGAACCTGACCGAGAAAAGCTCTCGGGAAAAACTCATAGACTCTCCTGCGTAAGCCCGGCGACACAGGGATTCTGGGAATTGCTGCGGATGAGAGTTCGCAATCAAACGCCTCCGAGTTGGACTCAAGTCTGTCGCACATTTGCCTTTATAGATTTCGTTGGCTTAACGGAACCTGAAGATTGCATAACTCGCTCTCCTCAAATGCCGTGGATTGCGGCCTCAAACACTTAGGATACCGAATTTTGTCCAACGAGGGGAGCTCTCGATTCACGAAAGAGGTCAACTCTATCGCACAGATGGCCTCTTAAGCACAGTCCGAAGTTCGGCAGAGGAGGCGTGCAGTAGCTTCGATGGTCTTAACGGTCTGCTCGACCTGGAAGCGGCGGTACTTTTTATCGAGGATGGCGAGCCATCGCGGCACCTGGCGAAGGCGTGGCCGCGATACCGATTTGCCGCAGAACCTGAAGCCGTTTGCGCCTTCTCTGCAACCAAAATAGGTGCAGGGCGGCGAGAGGCCCGTCGCGCCGCCCTGCGATGCCCACTATTGCTTACCGTGCGTGGGACATGTCCCAGCGGAAACCGAACGAGTAGGTCGGCTGGTAATACTCGCGCTGGATGAAGTATTGAGGACTGCCCTGGTAGAACCCGAAGACCTCGTTGTTGAGGTTTTCGCCCTGGAACAGAAGCGTCCATTCGCCAAGCCGATAGCTTGCCTGGGCATCCACCTGCAGGTGAGCGAAGAGGTAGAGATCGCCGCCCGGCCCATTAATCCCCCCGGCCGAGGCGTTGGCGTCGGTGTACGAGTACGAGTAGATGTTGGCTCCGTCATAGGCGAAGCCGCCGCGCAGCGCCAAACGGCCCTTATCGTACGAAGGCATGATGTTCCACGAGGGCGCCTGCCGCAGGAGCGCGGGTTTGTCGGTTCTGTTGCCAGGATTCACGTCGGTCGCCTGCGAGGTGGCCCAGCTATAGTTGGCGATCAGGCCCGTGCCGCTCAGCAGCCCAGGAAGATACGTGAAGTGCTGCTCGAAGCTGAACTCGAGGCCCGCAATATAGGCGCTGCCCGCATTCTGCGACTGAACCACGTAGCAGTTTGACAGATTGACGGAGGTGCAGATCGGGTCCGGTCCCGGCCCGCGCTGTTCCGTAACGAGCGGATCTGAGATGTTCTTATAGAAGAACCCGGAGCGGATCATCCCAATTGGCTGGAGAAATCTCTCGTAGAGCACGTCCACGTCGTTGGCGTGTTCCGGCACCAGCTTGGGATTGCCCACCGTGATCGTTGGGGGGAAGGTAGAAGCATCCTCGGCCAGCGACGCCGTCAAGTATTGGGGGTCGGGGCGGGAGATGCCACGTCCGTAGGCCAGGCGGAGATCGGACTCGCTATCGAGCTTGATCTGCAGCGAGGCGCTGGGCAGCGGATCGACATACGAGTTGCCGCCCCGAATCCACGGGGAACTGCTGGCGCCCGTGGCGTCGAAGCTATAGGTCGTGTCGTTTGTTCCCTCGAAGCGCAGGCCCGCGATCAGGTTGAACCGGCCCCAATCGAGGGTGTTCATGATGTAGCCGGCGCTGATCTTTTCCACCAAGTCGAAGTTGTTGCTGTTGCCGCCTTTGGTGGTGGTCATCATGAAATCGCCAGGGTTAGCCTCCAGAAATTTGTTTGAAGCCTCCCAACCGATGCCGTGGCCAAACTTATAGGCGCCGTTATAGTAGTTTCCGTTGTGGAAGCTGTCCACAAAATTGGTCATGCTGATCCCTGAGTCGTTGTTGTATTGCGTCGTTGGATCATTTTGATTGTTGACCAAGGCAGTGGAGGTGTAATCGTACTCGTAGGAATCGTCGAACTTGTGGGCGTTGCTGAACCATCCGCCGAACTGGAGCAGCCCGACATGCGAGTTCCATGTGTAGCTGCGGCTCACCGAGGCAGATCCCTGAAGATTCAGTTGCGACGCCTTGCCGTGGAAGGTATCGGAAATGCTCTGGAGCGAATAGAGATCGGTGTTATACAGTTCCGAATAGCAGGCGGAGTTGAACTGGGGCAGGTGCGGATCGGTTGCTCCGGTGTACTGGCAATTGCTGGGCGTGACCAGGGCCGGGGAGTAGATGTATTGTCCGGGATTGTTCGGATCGGGCGCACTCTGAGTCGTGGTCTTAACGGCGAAGGAGTTGATCGCCTCACCGCCGTTGATCGGGTTCTTCATCTCCGAGCGCGCCACCGACGCCTCCCAGTTGGCCGACCACTTGCCTGCTGCGTGGTCGCCGCCCAGGATCAAGTCTGCAATCTGGAAACCTTGCAGGCGCCTTTCGGTGTAGAGATTGTGCTCTCCCCCGACCGGGTTCGTCGAATTCGCGTTCGGGACGGTAGAAAGGGCGTAATCGTAGCGGTGACCCCAGTCGTCGAACTGAGAGAAAAGGCTACGCGCCCAGAGCCGTGAGTTGGGACCGAGTTTGTATTCGAGATCGAGGCCACCGCCGCCCCTCCGGCGGTCGTAATAGTACTGGCGGATGTCCATGTCAGAGAACTGGGCAGGGCCGGCCTGGACGATGGGAAGCGGTTCGATGTCGTCGATGCCGCGGCCGTTGTAATCGAAACTGCCGCTAAACATCACGCCCAGCTTCTTCGCCACTCCGAACCGCCTTCCCGCCGTTACGCCCAAGCCGCCGACAGGGACGGTATTGATAATGGGAGTAAACCCACCAGTGCCAAAGACGGACAAGGTTGGCTCCTCGCCGGCCATTTTGGTTTGGAGATTCACCGAGCCGCCGATGGCGTCGCCTGGCTGGTCGGCCTCGAGCGTCTTGTAAATCTGCACCGAATCCACGAGGTCGGAGGGGATGGTGTCGAGCCTGACATTGCGGACGCCTCCCTCTGGTGATGGCACTTCGATGCCATCAATCGTGGTGTTGCTCAGGCGCGGCTCGGTTCCTCTTATCTGAACGTACTTGGGAGCACCCTCGTCGCGTTCCGTGGTGACGCTGGACAGTCGCCCGACCGCAGCGGCGACGCCGGTGTTGGGAAGACTCGTAATGACTTTGGCCGGAAGCACATCGAGAATGTTCGAGGTTGATCTCTCCAGGTTAATTGCTTCGGCGTCGCCGCTCGCCTGTGAGGACGTGACAAGCACCTGCTGAGATTGCGTGGCCACCTGAAGAACCGCGGGGATACTGGTCACCTGGTTTGCGGCAGCCGTCACGTGCAACTGTAAGGTCGCAAAGCCTACATAGGAGATCGTCAATGTGTACTTGCCTGGCGCCACCCCGGCCAGCGAAAAGTGGCCCTGGTTGTCGGAAACAGTTCGCATTCCCGTAGGCTGCAGGCGAATCTCGGCTCCTGCCAGGGCGGCCGAGCTCAAATCGCTGGTGGTGCCTGAGATGGTAGCGGTTTGCGCAACTGCTGAAGTACCCAACAGGGTACATAGCAGAAACAAAGTGAGCGAAAGCGGGAAGAGTGCGCGTCGCATGGATGTCCTCCGTTCAACTCGTGTATGGTTCGTCGGCGCATCCGAACGGATGCCCTGAGGCCCATCTGCACGATGCGATGTCCCCAAAACTATTGGCGCAGCAATACGCAAGTGTGAAAAGCACGTAAACCCACCTTTAAATGAAGCTGAAGACTTTCTTCAGGTTCACCACCCGGCACTCGAAATCGGGCCCGCGCAAATAGCAGCCCTTGTCGCTTAAGCTGCGGAGTTTGTGCCTTCAACGGCTTCCGCTTACGCCATTCGCGCGTCCATATGGCAGGCATCGTTTCCATCGGGAGGTGAATAGGTTGGCTCGTAGCTGCAAGCTCTTGCTATTGTTTGTGTGCATTACTACATCCGCTTTGTCGAACATCTCGGCGCACGCTCAAGTCCTCAATCACCCATCCGCAGATTGCCAAAACCAGAGCACATCATCGATCGCCGACTCCGACATCTCAGGCACAGTGCTGGATACGAACGGCGACGTCATCGAAGATGCTCGCGTTCAGCTATCGATAACAGGTTCACCAGCGATTCTGCGCCAGATGACTTCGGGCGCGATGGGACAGTTCGATTTCGCAAATCTCGAACCGGGCACGTACGTCGTAGAGGTCTCCCGCGATGGGATGACAACATTTAAGTCGGAACCGATCACACTGCGGTCGGAAGCACCGGTTATCGTGCCGGATGTGGTTCTTCGTGTTGTCGCGGCCACAACGAGCGTGATCGTAATGGACGAAGAAGCCGCCTCTATCGAGCAGGTCAAAATCGCGGAGCAACAGCGGGTGCTCAAGGTCTTTCCGAACTTCTACTCGAGCTTCGACTGGAATGCTCCTTCAATGCTGCCGAAACAGAAATACCACCTGGCAGCACGGACGCTGATCGACCCAGTTACGTTTTTGACAACGGGAGCAATTGCGGGAATTGAGCAATATAGAAACGTCTTCCCCAGCTTTGGGGGTGGGATAGACGGTTACGGAAAACGCTACGCGGCCGCATATGCAACCCACGCTTCAGGAGAGTTGCTGACCCGGGCAGTGTTTCCGTCCATCTTTCATACCGATCCGCGGTACTTCATCATGGACAAGGGCAGCACGAAGGCGAGAGCATTTCATGCGATCGCATCGACGTTCGTGACGCGCGGCGATAATGGCACTCAAAAGGTGAACTTCCCTGAGATTCTCGGCGATTTTTCGGCCGCGGCGCTATCCAATGCCTATTTCCCAGCCCAGGAGCGAGGCGTCAACCTTGTGCTCATCAACGGATTTGGCAATCTTGGAGGAAATATGCTGGACAACCTCTTCCGGGAGTTTGTGCTTAGCCGCCTAACGACTCGGGCGAAGCATTAACATGCGGCGATTCGGCATCTTCATTCCTGTCGTGCAGCACTTCTAGGGACTGGGAAAGAGAACACAATTCCTCGTGAGTGCCTCGCGCGTTTTATCCGAACGTGAAGATGCCTATCAATTCGCGTATTGTCTCAAAGTTGGACGTCTTGAAGATCGAGTTGCGAAGGCCGATACTGCTTATGTACCAAAGGAGGCAGTCCAATGGCGGCAGTTTCCCGTATTCAGAGCTCGGGCGCGGACACTTCAGCCTACGTGCGCCAAACTCAGTCATCGAACGTAGGCAGAGCAGCGGCCTCGTCACAGCAGCCGCTGGCAACTCTAAAGGACGATTCAGTTAAGCTCTCAATGGCCGCCAACATAAAGCTAGCCAAAGATATTTGAAATTTGCCTCCGCCGGTCGTCTGTCCGATGATCTTGCTGTCTGGACAAGAACAGAGGAGGACGACCGGTGGAGACATTCACAAAGCTGTTTGGCAGCCTGCTGCTCTTTGTATACCACTGTTTTGACCGGGTTGTGATCAACGGTTATCTGAGCGGATTGTCCCGGCCGGGGCAGGTGGTTCATTTCTTTCAGAACGTTGTCGGCGAGCCGGTGATCGGCAAGGAAGTGCTGTCGCGGCGGACCAACGAGTATCAGGCTTG
>Ga0307377_10003552_pt1 | contig 17501 bp, 13 predicted proteins | sample TR3MG_FD_202535 | JGI IMG/M metagenome (GOLD analysis project Ga0307377, IMG submission 202535) | Soil microbial communities from Risofladan, Vaasa, Finland - TR-3 | ecosystem: Environmental > Terrestrial > Soil > Coastal area > Acid sulfate soil | place: Finland: Risofladan, Vaasa | collected... | reverse complement strand
CTCGGACTGGGATAATCGCAAGGCGCCCTCATGCTCTTTCTACTTTCGCCTTCTCTTCATGCGATCACCCTGCGCCACAAGCGACAACTACCGCGCCCATCTACTCGGACTGGGATAATCGCAAGGCGCCCTCATGCTCTTTCTACTTTCGCCTTCTCTTCATGCGATCACCCTGGCTCCTGATGGCTTTCGCATTCTTGAGTCGGTGGAGTCTGATATTCTCCCACATTAGGACCGTGCTTCCAACTTTGGTGATCGCTCGAACGTCGCCATCCTGTGAGATCACGAATCCCACACTCTCGGGATGAGTAGTCTGCCGAGTGTGTGATGCCGGCACTAGAAGAAACGCAAGCCCCTCTTCTTCTTGATAACTGGAGGTTGGCCACAGACTGACTCCGCCAGTTGCCGGACCGCCAGTCCAATAGGAGAGTTGTCGTGGGTGAGCGAGGTAGCAGAGTTCTGCATCTGGCGCACAGCGGCGTAGTCATTGGGAATTTTCCAGCTTGGGTTTCGAGTGAGAGCCATGTTGACATGCGCCTCCCCGATCCCCTCGGAATTAGCATCGTGCCTGTTGATGACAATTTCCAGTTTATTTCCAGTTTCAGCGGCGAGCTGTTTGATCAGTCGATTCGCGTTGCGAAGTTCAGGAAGACCGATCTGGGTCACCATGTAGTAAGTCGTGGATTCGTCGAAGGAATATCCATCTTGAAAGTCGAGTCTTGACCCTGCGTCCACCACTACAAAATCGAATTCATTGTGGGCAACTCTTAGAAGTTTGGAAATGTTGTCTTTGTCAGTTTTCGTCGGGGCAAGTTCACTGGGCGCGGCAAGGACGAAGAGCCCGGAATCATGCTGCACGAGCAGAGAGGCGAGGAAAGTAGCATCGAGCCTATTGGAATTCTCAAGGGCGTGCTTGGTGGTGTATTCGCTCACGAGCCCGAGAGTGAGCGCCGCATCTCCCAGCGGGAAATTCAGATCGATTAGCAAGGTGCGTTTCTGAAATTCCTGGGCCAACGATAGGGCGAGAGCACAGGATAAGGTAGTGACTCCCGCGCCACCTTTCGCACTCAAGAATATGAGCATTTTGCCACGTGCAGATTGGGTGATGCTGGGTTTTGCCACCGTTCGCGCAGGCTTTTCAATACGGCGTGCCGAGACGCGCGTCAAAGCTCTGGCCATCGCATCCGAGGTGAGGGGCATGGGAAGAAACTCGCGAGCTCCCGCACGCATGCAACGGAGCAGCAAGTCCTGATCGGTGTCCGATGAAAAGGAAATTACTTGTGTTAAGCTATCGGCGCAGATTTCCTCAATCAGTTCGAGTGCATATTCGGTGTCACTGTCCAAGTCAATGATTACGACGTCGAAGTCGTATTTGAGCATCTGTGCGACCGCTTCTTTGTCCGGGGGATAGGCGATGTACTCCCGAATCCAACCATCTGGGAACCTATCCAGAGCGGCGATCGCCGCATTTCGGCGGTCAACGCTGGGGCTGATTACCGCGATGCACAGTGGGTTTGAGCCAAGGAGACCTGGAATTTGGATTGAGTTTGACGTCATTTCGAGCGAACGGTCCTCGTTGTGATAGTCGTTGGCATATTCCCACTGTCTCATGACAAGTTTGCCGTCAAAGGGCTGAGGGAAAGGGCTGCTCCACAGCTTATTGTACGCCAAGGGCAGAAGGCTGAGAATTTGGGTTTGGGCTGGGATTGACGTAGGGGAGAGGAGGAAAGTGGGGGGAGATGCTGGGCTCGGAAGCCTCGCATCTACACCTTTCCGCGAAGACGGTTACGAGACCCCCATTCTTCCTTCTTGGACGAAAGGGCGGCCGCGACGGGCATTCTCGCGTCTGTAACCAAGTGCGCTGGCTTCTAAGCCGGGAGGGTGAAGGTTCGAGACCTGCCTCGCCTACCACTAAGTCCGCACTTCCTTATTTTTAAAGTACTTAAATGCATCCCGTACCCTTTTTTTGGCCTGTAATCCCCGGCCGATTTTTGTGGAAAACACAAAAAAGCGCGTACAAGAATTTGCTTCCGAATACGCAAGAGATTTGGGTTGATCTTGCACGTCGGCAAGCCTACGATGAGAGCGCGAACGAGGATGTGGATTCAGCTATCAAACCTGTGGCCGTATTGGGCAGGCGTGCATCCATTGAAAACTGACCTGATGAGTTCACTTCGAACCAGATCCTGTGCGAGTTTTCGTCCGTTCCCAAAACCTGCCAGAATTGCGCTCTACGACCGTCAGTCCCATGCCGTCAATATATACATATACCGTCTCCCTCCAGTAACACCACGTTCTGGAACGGCAAAAGCAGCCGATTCCGAAGCCGCGCAGCTTCCAGCAGGTTCTCCCGCAACTGCCTCTGTGTCGCACCGGAGCTGACTTCCTTTACCTGCATGGTGGCGGTCCAGCCGCGCCCGGCGGCATATTCGCGCATGGCGCGACTCTGCATAGGCAGTGTTTGCTGATCTTGAGTGGAGACGTGCGCATACAGGCCGGCGCGGATTATTTTGGAGGCTTTTTGCCGCTAGCCAAAAACCTCCCGGATTTCCTGATTGCGGACCCTTGTTCTATATAAGTACTTCACGATGCTCCCTGATAATGGCCGAAGACTATCCTTTCCGGCCACGTGGGATTCATCATATATCCAGGCGAAATTAGAGAGATTCACATTCGCTCCAGAGTCTCGCGATAGCTCCACGGCAACCATTCCCCGGGGTGAGGTCGCCAACTTCCGGGTGTGGCGATGACGCTCGACCAGGGCTCAAATTTCCGGGCAGACTAGGTATGGCAGTGCTACTGTATCCCTACTATTCAATTGTCGAAAAATCCTGTAATCGCTGTCTAACCGATGTACCGACATTCTTGACAATGGAAAGTCACCGCACCTTGTCAAGGCATAGTCGTGTTACGTGTTTGATGAGGGACTAAAGGGCTTATAAAGGCAATTCCAACTTAAGATATCTGTATCTCAATCCATTCAAGTGGCTTCCGATTTGAACCGTAATCAAGTGCATGAATCGTAAGTTCTCCGTTCAGAATCGACGAATTTTCACGTGCAACGTCGCCGCCAAAGTAGTGGCGGATCACCTTGGCAAGGGTGCCCACTTTTCGGCGGATGAAGATATCTCCACTCCCGTATGGAACAACCGCCAACTCAGCGTCGTGCAAGATGTCGGCATTTCCTCGTGAAGCAACCACGACTGGCACCTGTGATCGAATCACATCCGATGCAATGGATTCTCTCTGCTGAAATGAGTTGGAAAATGCCTCATCCGGATGCGGTGGACGATATGCGAGTAGTACAAGCTGGCCATCCTCATACCGCGCCCAAGATCGTGCATGAGCGCCAAATGTAGGTGCTTCGGGCACATTGCCAAGAGGGACCACATTGAAGATATTGGTCTTCCGTATCACCTGTGCGATGCCGTTGTATTTGGCGATGATTTCCGGAGTGCCAGACTCTCCGCGCTCGTCGCCGTGGAAATCATTCAAGGATCCAATAGAACCAACAGCTGCTGAATCGAACCATATGCTCGGAGCGCTCGACCAGTCGTAGCCTGATGAACCGTACGTAGGAATCCCAAGCGTGCCTAACAGGCTGCTGAAATAGATACGCCGATTTGCTTCGAGGTTGTACTCTCCAGATGCCAGGAACATATCGTCGGTGCTGTGCAGGTCAAAGTACTCAAGGAAGAGAGGAGACAACTGGTAATACATAACGACCAGTTCAGGGTTCTCTTCCCTCATGGATTTGATGACTACGTCGAGCCCCTTCCACAACAGTCTTTCGCCAGCCCAATTTCTGTCTTGTGGTGCTGCGACAGAAGCTGGAGGAAGTTCGTAGCCGAAGTCGAACTTGAAAAGATCGGGTTTGTATCGGCGAACAAACTTTCGCACCAGAGTACTCAGGATCTCCGCGACCTTGGGCTGCGTAAAGTCGAGCAGGTAGTACCTTGAGCCACCGGAATTCCCGGCCATATAGGGTGTCCCATCCGGCCGCATTAACATGTTGTCTTCAGTCAATCCCAAATCTGCAGGGCGTTCACACCTCATGAGTGCTGCCCAAATGCCGATCCGGAATCCTTCTTTGCGCAACTTGTCAAGGAACTGTTCAAAGTGTGGAAGTCGAGTCGCGGAGTGCTCCAGGTTGCCATACGCTTCTTCCCACTTGTCGTCGATTGAAAAGAGGCCGGTTTTTAGCCCTGATGCTTTCAAAGAGTTGTAGGTGTTGTTGAGAAACGCTTCATCGAGATGATTCTGTCCCTTATTCTCGTCAACCTGCGATCCCCAAGTGCAGAACTCTGGAGTCAACGCGATCTCAGTCTTGCGCTGAGAGTTCAGGTGCATACGGATGATTCCGGCACGCAGAAGGCTTTGATAATGAAGAGCAATCGACTGGTAATAGTCGGGCGCAATCGACCACAAGAGCGTGGCTCCAAGCGTCAATCGCCCTGGGCCTCGCAGATGTTTCCACAGATCACTGCGGTAATCAATCCAAGGGCTGCAAGACCCCTGATAGAGAGTCAGAAACAGGTCGCCATTGGGCAGGTCCGCAAGTCCGCAGGTGAACGCATCTGAACGGCCATCGGTAAACATGTTCTTCGAACCGTTTGAGGAGTCCACACTGAAACCGCAAAAGTAGTGAACCGGCAGCCCCCACTGCTGGTTAAGTCCCGGGATGAAACTGCCGCGACCCAACCACACCTGTTGGTTAAGGTGGACTTCATCACGAATGATCGGGCTGATCGAGGAACCTTCGCTGATTCCCGGAACGACTAGATACGTGGAGTGAAGGGAAGGCTCGTTATTCTCACCAAGCGAATGGCAGAAGTAATGAAGGCTCACAATATCTTCTTCAGTCGGACCGTTATAGGTGATTGGCAGGAGCCAGATGCCTTGTTCGTCAAATCGCCAGGTGACGACAATGCTGCCATTGCCATTCACGCCTGCGTATTCGACAACTGCTCGATTTTGCTCCGTGTACTTGCGCTGCATTTTGCCCGGAGTGCTTCGCCTCTGGTCTGGAGAATCTACTGGAGCAACAACCACCGAGGGTTGCAGTTTGCCGCTCACAATGCGCCTTTTGCGGGAATCAAAGAGCTGAAACGTGTCGTCGTCTGCGGAGTACTCCCAGGTGTAGGCAGGGCATTCAACACGGATCCGGTTGCCCAGGTCGGTAATTGAAGGCACACCCACTTCGCCAACCAGATTCCGCGATGTGGCAGCAAGAAAGCTCCCAGCTGAGAGCTGACAGAATGTTCTTCGATTCAAGGTCATAATCCGTGTCCCCAGATTTCTTCAAAAGGTTGCAAATGCTGTTTCTACTTCTTGAAAGTTTCCAAAATCAAGCAACACGAGCTTAATACGAGATGCTTTGGCATGCCTATTTGGATACGAACTGTTCCGAACGAGCTTGCTCGAGTTGAACCGCAAATCGCTTGCCATGCATCTTGAAGTCCGCACCCGTCCAAAGTGGGCGCCACTTCACCTGATTCCAGATCATGGGCAGTGAGATGTTGACTCGTCGGGTGGTGTCAGCGTCATCACGAAGTCCTTCTTCAAGATTTGCGAACATCAGGTGAATGCTTGAGTCCCTTGTCTGCCACGCCGTAAAGTTCATTGTCTGCTGAAGATCGATTTGCGAAGCGTGTGGTGAAGACGTGCCTTGCAGTATTGCATTGATCGCGCCCGCAGAGAGCGCATATGGCGCTGCGCTACCACCCCAAATATCGAGGAGCTTGGTATCCCATTCGACGGCAAAGTCCGGTGGATCCCAAGTGACAATATTTTCCTTGGCATTCTGCTCCACTGTCAGCGCTGGACTCCCTTCGACTGAGTAGACAGCATTTGCTCCAAGCGCTGCGGAATTGGCGGAAAGCGCTTGTCGAACTTGGAACTGTTTGGGGGTGTCGCTCACGAGAGAGGCAGCCAGGCTCGATGCTGTGCCCTTCAGGAGAGCGAGCTTTGCGGGCTCAGATTGAGTGCTATGGAGGCCAATGAGATCCTTTAGCTTACTGTCGAATCCACCAGCCGGACTTCCGATCAGAACAATTGGGGTTCCTCGTTTTGCGACCGTGTGAATGAAACTACTTTCCTGCGAGGTGATATGGGAAATGCCGCCAATCAGGAATGTATCGGAATGGACGCGAGGCAGCCATTCAATACGAGTGGAAGACAGGACAGGGACAGGCCACTTGATTACGGATCCGATCTGCTGGTCAAGCCACTCCTTCGCATCGTGATCGGGTGTGGCATGATCCGCCTGCCACTGAGCAGCAGTCCGCGAGTACACAAGTGTTGGACCGAAGACCTTCCTGATGTTGTGCGCATCTATAACAGCCTGACTTATGTTTGTATTCAGAAATGCGACATCATCGCTGCTAAGCAGACGCTTGCCCTGATTTGCCCAGGAGATATAGGATCCGCCGGGCACTTTGATTCCGCCTGGGGTCTTCACAGAAGCGTGTGAATAAGCCCAGATTCCCCAACGCAACCGCTCGGGGACAGTATGCAAGACATCCCACGATTCCCATGCATCGAAGGTTTCAATCAGCGGATAGTGCTTTACATGAGTGCCGGCCAACATGGCCGCATGAAGAAGCGTGTATGTAAGCTGATATGTCCAGCCAAGAGCTGGATCGTTCCAAAGCGAGTTGTGGCGCACTCCGACTTCGTTCCAAGCGCCAGCCCAGGTCTGGTCGACCCATACATCGAGATATCCCTCGCGAGCGATTCGCTCCAGATCAAATCCGTTGCATCGCCAATCGCCATAGGCGGTCGCCGCGTTGGAGTACATCATGACAATGGCTTTGGGATTGGCCGTCTTGGTCTCGCGTATCAGAGCGGAAGTTGACTCTGTGCGTTTGCGGATGGCCTCTGGGGATGGTTCAAGGAGACCATCCGGACCAGCTCTCTGATACGGGACAGGCATACCGAAGGAGTCACGAAGCATGATTGCGTCGAGTCCAACTGACCTGGAGAGACTTCCCCACTGCGCCGCGAATGCCTGATGGACCGGCATCCCTTCCAAAATTCCGTTTTGCAATCCCCCCAACTTTGAGGCATCCCGATGCAGCACATTTGCAGGATCGAAAAACTTACCGCTTTGCTTCTGGCCATCCCGCGTGAACTGCCACGTGCTGAATGCTTCCGGGTGACGCTTTGCCCACGGCGCGATCTCTCCATACGCATCGTTCCATGCATACGCTAGGCTTCCTACTTTGAAGTCAGTAATACCGCGCTTGGCGGCCTCTGAGCGAAGAGCGTTGGTGAGACGGCGCAGGTCTGCGTAAGTCCATGGCCCGTATCCCGCACGTGCCACGATGGTAGGAGTAACGAAACGCTGTTTCCAGGCAATCCGGCGCTGTTCGGTCGTTCCGGCAAGCGGAGCAGATTCCTTTACCCAGGGCTGTTCGCCGGTTCCTGTCGGCAATGGGATTCGTTGTTCCGGGTTGCCGGACCATTCCATGATGTAGCCGACCGTCCAACCGACGTTCAGGATAAGGCCTCGATCTCCTCGAACATCTTTGTATAGAGGCGCGAAGCGATCCCAGAAGCATTTCACCGAACCAGGAACGTCTTTCTGGTCGAACCAGTACAAATCAATCTCCATCCACCGGTCGCCCGGTACTTTCGGCGACGACATCTGCTGGTCTACTGCCGAACGGGGATGATCCACACACTCTGAAGTCGTGGCTGCGTACGAACTTAAAGAGAAAAGGAAACTCAGGCCTGCGAGCAGCCAAACAGTGCGTTTGCAACTGGTTGCTATTCCCATTCTTCATCTCCCGATTGTTGAAGGATTGTTTGAGTGTTCCTGCTCGTCTCTGGAGGGGGGGCTCAAGCGACGGGTACCGATGGTCATAGTAGTCCCAATTGTCTGATGATGTTTGTCTTCTATTTCACCACCCAGTGTCTTCTCGACCATTGACCAAAAGTTATCGTTTATTGTCTGCGTCTGGGCGGACCGGAAACCATCGGAGAGATACGAAGGCCTGCGGACCTGCGGAAGGTTATTCCGATGCCTGCAATTATCGCGAAGACACACTGCTCCATGAGCATTGCCGGAGCAAGACACGGCGCGGGTGGCGGCGGCGCCATAGATGGGGCACCACGCGATACCCGGGTTACGCCGTCAGCCAGAAGAACAGCAAGCGTATCGAGGAGCGCTTCGGCGGGATGAAGACATTGCTCTGCTCCACAAGCTCAAACATTGCGGGCTGTTCGAGGTAGGATCCTCGCGTTCTGGGCAAAGCTTACAACCTAGTGCGCACGCGAAACCTTATCCCGATTGCATCTGCGGACTGATCAGGCCGCGGAAAGTGCTCACAGAGTGCGGGGATCTCGGCAAGCACGAGCCAAGCTAACCAATAAATAGGGGAAAAAGGAGAATCATCCCTGCATATCAGCCTTTTTCAGCACGCTGCTGGGAGCACGCCCATAAGCTTGAGTAAATACTTTGTAGAATTGCGCGTAACTGCCGAAGCCCGCCGCATACACCGCTTCTGCGAGGGTTTTCTTCTCTTCCCCTTCATTCTCCTCGAAGAACCGCGACAGCCGCAGGGAATTGCGATAGCGGTTCCAGGGAACCCCGACCTCCCGATGAAATGTCCTACTTAGGTGGGCCTTGGTCGCCCCACAGGCTTTTGCAAGCTCATCCAGGCTCCGTTCTGAGTCGCGTTCGCCCATGAGCTTAAGCGCTCGGCGCACTACTGGGTGTAGGGATATTGAGGCGGCCGCCGATTCTCCTGCTAAGTAGATGCGCCAGCACAGCACCAATAGGTAGTGAAGTCCTGCATTCAGGCAATCCGGGTCCCGGTGCTCAAAATGGAAGTCGGAGTCCGGGCCGTAGCCGGCTTCCCGGTTCAGCAAATCCGGATCCAATGAACCTTGCATCAGTGTTTCCATGGTCTTGCAGATCAAATCCATGGGCCCCGGTTTGAGCAGCGTATTCAAAATGCCTTCTGTCTGAGGTGGAGTGCGCGTCAAGCCATCATAAAGGGCTGTCCGACAGGCTCTTTTAATCAGTGAAGGCTTAAAAACGGCTACATAGAACTGGGCATTGTCCGCGCGATCCACCAGTTGGTGCTCCTGCCCAGGAAATAGCCAGAGCAGTGTTCGAGGTGAGAACGTGTAACGTCGACCGTGTACGACGTATGTAATAGTACCGCGCAGAACGAGGTTCAACTCGAGCTCTATGTGGTGATGGGAGCGGGCCATTTGAGGGTTCTGGACTGATTCCGCCAGATACAACATGCCATCGTAGATTTTGCCTAGCTTGAGATCGGAGAACATGACAACAATTTACGATAAGTATTTATCGTATGTCGATCCGTAGTTCGTGCGAGTGGAGTTTGCGGCCTGGTCGTGGACTGCCGGCAAAACAGGCACAAGCAGACATGAGGCAGACTGGGCCCCTTACCGCTGCGTTATACTAACTCTCCCACCGTTAAAGAGTATTGGAGAGCTGATCAGCGTGAGCTCGTTTGCGGACTAAGAAGTGTACGGCACGGCAATTGCAACATCTGCGAATAACGAGATGCCAACAGCAGTCGGGAGCAATGTTTTGTAAGATTTGTTCCTCATATTGTCGCGCCAGCGGCCTCCGTGGCGCACCTAGTCATTCTGGTGATTTCGTCCCACTTTCCGGCAGCGGCAAGTTTTCGGTCCGTCAGCCATGAGCCACCAACCGCGATGACAATGGGCAGCGCGAGGTAATCAGCGAGATTAGTTTCGCTGATTCCGCCGAGCGGAATCAGGCGCAATCCAGTATGGGCATAGGGTGCGGCGATCGCCTTGATGAAATCCGGACCGCCAGCCGGGGCAGCCGGAAAAAACTTCACGACAGAGCAGCCGAGTGCGAGCGATTGCTCTATCTCCCCGGGCGTGAGCACGCCAGGAGCGAAAGGAAATCCGGCAGCGACCGCATGGCGAACGACCGAGGGATTGAAGCCCGGCGACACGCCGAACTGCGCGCCCGCTCTGATCGCCTCATCAATCTGAGCTGGTGTCAACAAGGTGCCTGCTCCCACCACCATCGCGGGAACCTCGCTGCGAATCCGGCGTATGCACTCTGTCGCGTGCGCATTGCGAAAAGTAACCTCCATGATGCCAAGACCACCAGCTAGCAAAGCGCGAGCGAGCGGAACGGCGACTGCTGGATCGTCAATCGCCGCCGCTGAAAGAATCCGGGCACGTCCAAGTTCAGTCAAAAGATTCATGGTTTGGATTTTTCTGCGGCGATAATGGCACGCACTTTGTCGGTGAGAATGCGAACGATTTCTTCTCGCACGCGTTCGCCTTCTTTCAAGTCGGCTTTCGAGGGCTCACCATTGATTCCGCCCGTGCCTGGGCAGATGGCCGCCCGCGAACGGATTCGATGCCACGGCTTCTGCACCTTGAAATCCTTCGCAAGCTCTAGGTGCGACTTTGTGCCCACGGCCAGGGCTATTTCCGTTTCTCCCTTGTCGGCGTGCGCAATCTTGGTAAAGCCTGCCTCCGTCCAGTAATTCCAATACACCGCTTGCAGGTCAGGATGCTTTTCCCAGACGCGATAGAATGCCAGTTCCACCGGCATTTTGTTCGCGCCATGACCGCTCAGGAAGATCTGCCGTTTGAAACCGTGCACGCAGAGGTGACTGGAAAGATCCGTGATGATGGCGGCCATGGTATCCGCGCGTATCCCGAGCGTGCCGGCATATTCCGCCATCTCGTCGGCAAAACCATAAGGCAGCAGCGGCAGCAAAATCGCGCCGGTGTCCTCTGCAATGCGCCGCGCGAAATATGTCGCCGTGTCCATATCCACCGAAGTGGCGAGGTGGGGTCCGTGCGCTTCAACAAGGCCGAGCGGCATGATGACCGGCAGACTGTGATCCAATTTTGCGACTTCATCCGAAGTGAGTTGTGACCAGTTGTTCATATCAATCTTTCAGGTGAACTTTCATCATGATCGCCGCGCCCACCACGCCAGCATATTCAGCGATTTCGGAAATGACAATCGGCACGCCCGTTCCTGGCGGATAGCGGAAGATGTGCTGGTTGACGTGTTGTTGAATCTCGGTGAGAAAATATTTTGCCGCAAGCATAGCGCCGCCGCTGAGGATGATGATCTGCGGCGAGTAGGCGTGAACGGCGTTTATCAGTAACCAGCCCACATTGCGCGTCCAGCGTCTGAGTTCGTCCAGACAGAGTTCGTCCTCTAACGCTATTCCTTCCTCAATGATCGTTCGGAAATCAATCGCATGGGCGTTTGTAAAATACTTTTCCGACAGCGTGGAGGGAATACCGCGCTGCAAGCCGCTGCGCACTGCGAGCGTCAACGCAGTGGCGGAGCACAACATTTCCGCCGTTCCGCGAGCGCCCACCAAGCACAATTGGTCATTTGCCGTGTTGATGACCAAATGACCAAGCTGCGTGCCGAACATGAAGCGTGGGTCCCTCACAATCCTGCCATCGAGCAGCACGCCGGAACCGATGCCTGTGCCGATCGTCACGGTCACAGCCCAGTCTACGTCCTTCGCCTGCCCTGCATATTTCTCGGCGTAGATGGAAAGTGTGCCGTCGTTCTCCGCGCGAACCGGCAATTTGAACTGCTCAGCAAACCGCGGCACGATGGGATATTTTTCCAACCCTTTCAGCTTGCCGGGCAGCAGCACCACACCCAACTCGGGATTGACCGGGCCGGTAAGACCTAGCCCGATGCCAATCGGCCTGCGTCCCATCTGCTGGATAAATACCTCTGTTCTGGAAAGTACTCCACCGACAGCTTCATCAATGTCCGCATGCCAAGGCGGTTTACAGATGTCCTGCGCAATTAATCGTCCATCGGGCGTGACTGCACCAAGCTTGATGCGCGTGCCGCCCCAGTCAATGCCGAGATAGTAGGGTTGATCACTCATGGCGTTTCCAGTATTGCGCCGTCTCTTCTCAGCGCGGATTGTAGCTGTTTCACCGAGATTTCCTGAGGCGCTTTCCTTTCATTGACCATCATGGCTGCCGCCGTGCCCACCGCCTGGCCCATGGCCATGCACTGCGCCATCGAGCGAACGCTTGCGTGCGCGTCATGGGTAGAGGAGAAACAGCGGCCCGCCATGAGCAGATTTTGCGAGCCTATCGGTACGAGTGTGCCCCACGGAATGCCGACGCATTGGCCGTCCGGCAAATACGACCACGCCGTGTCCGTACCTCCGTGATGATCTTCGATGGGTGCGCCACAGAGGCCGATCTGGTCGTCAAATTGTTTCGCGGAAAGCACGTCGTCTTTCGTAAGGCGAGACTCGCCATAAATACGGCGGGTTTCGCGCACTCCGATTTGCACCCCGAACGTGGAGAGCTGTGCTTTCTCGTAGCCGGGCACTTTGTCGCGCAAGAAGCGGATATATTCGATCGCCTGCTTGCGACCTTCCATCTCGGCCTGTGAGAGCAGTTCGGGGTCGGTGGCGTTCACGACCGTGTCCCCTCTTTTAACATACGACGGCAGCCGAGTCATAATCGTGGCCGTCATGTGATCCACTGGCGTGATGTGGTCACTGCCTTCCTTGCGAGGCAACGCATAATTGCCGGACTCTGCTGCGGCAACCATGAGCGCGTGAAATTCTTCTTTGCTGATCGTCTTTCGGCGGGCGACATCCACATTGCAGAGCTTGAAAGTCGTGGTAAGAGTTTGCGCGGGATCAATTGCACCGGCCAGTTCGTATTCGAAGTTGCCGAAGTGACAGAGATCCGCATCGCCGGAAGCGTCAATGAAAACATCGGCAGTGAAGCTGCGTAATCCAAGTTTGGTCGCGACGACAAGTGAGCGCAGCGATTTGTCCTTGGCCTCGACATCTTGTACCCAGGCGTTGAGTAACACCTCAGCGCCCGCCTCGCGCACGAGGTCTTCCCAAGTGACTTTGAGGTATTCTGGGTGGTAGGTCACGCCTGTGCCCGCACCGTGGGTGTTGGGACGTTCAAGGCACGAAGCGTAGCGTCGCAGGCGCTCTATCACATCGTCGCCAATGCCGCCGACGACTTTCTTGGAGCGCGAGCCAGGCGTGTAGAAGCCGTAAAAGGTGTCCAAAACCGCGGTGCTTGTGCCGCCGAGGAACGGCAATCGTTCGAGTACCAGCGTCTTCGCACCTGATCGGGCGGCGGCGATGGTCGCGCTCGCACCCGCAGAACCTGAACCAACGACAATGATATCGTAGTGTCTTGCGGGCGCGAGATTCTTGGAGTAGACATTCATAATCAGTTCAACAAAGATTCCAGCCTGCGTCCACTTCCAGCACTTCGCCAGTGATGGAACGCGAGGCATCCGTCAGCAGAAACACGCTCGCTGACGCAGCATCTTCCACCGGAATGACGCCGCCCATCAACGGTTGTTTCCGTGTGATGAATTCTAGAATGGCTTGGTCTTCCGAAGCACGGGCGCTCATCGGTGTTCGCACCAGCGCAGGCGCAATGACATTGAGTCGGATCTTGTCCTTTGCGTAATATGCAGCTGCTGAACGCGTCATGGAAATGATTGCGCCCTTGCCCGCTGCGTAGCCGATGGCGGAAAAATATTGCGGCTCGGGATGAAGGCCGAGAATGCTCGCCATGTTGAGGATGACACCGCGCTGGCCGTTTTCAGGAAGCGGCTTTTGCGCGAGCATTACGCGGAGTGCTTGGCGGCACATCCGGTATTGCGAGGTGACATTGATTTCCATCACGGTGCGCCAGCCTTCCTCGGTGCATTCGTGCAGCGGACCGTCGCCGAATTTCCGCGCGCTAATACCCGCGACGTTGTAAAGTCCGTCGAGCCGGCCAAACTTCTTGACGCACATGTCTACTGCCGTCTGAGCAACCTCTGGATTTGCCAAATCACCTGCATGCCAAGCGATTTCCGCGCCAAGTCCGCTTAACTCTCTCACCAATGCCTTGACATGCCCTGCATTCTTACTAAGGATGAAGAGGTGGTGACCTTGCCGCGCAAGCTGACGCGCTGTTTCGGCGCCGATACCGGTGGAAGCGGTTACGAGATAGATTCGGGGCGTCATGACTTTGGCAAAACTACTTATTCGGTTTCACTGCGCTGGGATTGTGCATCGCTTTGGCGTAACGCCGCCGTTGGTCGGCAAGCCATTCGTCATAGTTCACGCCGTAGCCGTCGAGGTGCATGTTTTGCAGGACAAAGTGCCGGTAGCCGCGCCGGTCCAGTTCGCGTAACGTGAGTTCATTCAACGACTGCACGAGCGTAAGTGAACCGATGGAACTCAACGGGCATACGGCATATTTGCCCGTCCTGCCTTCGATGATCGTGGAGAGATCACCCATCGGCATACAGTTGTTGAGGAAATAGCCGCGCGCGTGCTCTTTCGCGATGTGCCAGAGTGTCTTACCACAGCTGTGCTTGGGCGCGGCCTGGCTGGCCTGCTCGAATGAGGCGATGCAGACGAGCGGGTTGTTCGGGTAGCGTCGGGATGCTTCGAGCGCGAAATCCACTGCCGCCTGCGTCTGGCCAGTGGCGCTGATGGCGACGAAAACGTCGAGCGACCCGATTTCAACTTCGTCGAGCAGCACAGCGCCGAGACCTTCCACTTTCTCAATGGCTTGATTGAGGCGTAGGCTGTCCGCGCCAACAACGTCCGTGAAGTTGGACAGAGCACTAGAGAGCAGCGGATGAAATCCTGTCAGGGCGCCCATTCTGACGACCATCTCTTCGACCGAGATGCGCGAATGGCCGTTGGCGTAGACATGGATGAGTCCGTTGTTCTGGATAGCTTCTGCGTAATGCGAGGCGACTTTTTGCAGCGTGTCCGCCTGGGCGAGCACGCCGTCACGTATGCGGTCGAGTTGATTCGGAAATGTCAGCATAAGATTCGCAGTGTTCATTGAGACCTAGTTAAGCCAGCAGTTCGCGTTCGATTTGTTCCAGGGTTTTGCCTTTGGTCTCAGGCAACTTGGCTTTCATGAACAAAAAGCCGCCGGCACAAATAGCAGCAAAAATCCAGAACACCCCAGCCGCCCCAAATTTCGCAAGCATCGCGGGAAAGAGGTAGGTAAGCGTGAGATTCCCGATCCAAAGGGCGAACACCGCCGTGGCCATGGCTGCGCCGCGAATCCGGTTCGGGAATATTTCCGCGAGTGTCACCCAGCACAGCGGCGCTATGGTCGCGGCATAGCAGCCAATCGACAAAATCACCAGAAGCACCACCGGCAAACCTGTGACGCCGGCACTGAAGCAATAACCGATCGCAAGGAAGATGACAGTCAGTCCGCCCCATCCCACCAGAGTCAGCCAGCGGCGGCCCAGGCGATCCACCGTCTGCAGGGCGACAAACGTGAACACCAGATTCGTCGCGCCCACGATGATAATGTTCAGCAAAATGGCGGACACTTTGTAGCCGGCGGCGGCAAAGACATCCTTAGTGTAATAGAAAATGACATTTATGCCGCACCATTGCACAATGAATGCCAGCAGCGCTCCAAAGCCCACGATGCGCAGGACACCCGGCTCCAGCAATTCCCGAATGTCTACCTTGTGAATCTCGTTTACCAGTGTGGCTTCGACCTCGGCCACGGATTGTGCGGCGAATTTTTCTCCGCCCAACCGGGTGAAGACGGATTGGGCCTTCTGCCGTTGGCCGTTCTTTATCAGCCAGCGCGGGCTTTCCGGTACGAAGAACATCCCCAGCAAGAAAAGCGCGGAGGGCACGGCTGCGAGGCAGAACATCCAGCGCCAGCCGTGCTGGCCATTCCATGAATTCAGAATCTCCAACGTGGTTGCGCCTGAAGGAACTGGTTGTGCTACCAGCCAGTTGACGACTTGAGCAAGCACAATGCCAATGACGATATTGAGCTGGTTTAGCGAGACGAGTTTGCCGCGGATCGCCGGTGGTGCAATTTCCGCGATATACAAGGGCGACAAAATCGACGCGAGCCCAATAGCCGCACCACCGACAATACGCCACGTGACAAACACAGAGAATGTGTTGCTCAGTCCTGTCGCCAGCGATGAAACTGTGAACAACACGGCGGACAGAATTAGCAGCAGCTTGCGGCCAAACGTATCGCTCAATGCCCCAGCGAAGAGCGAACCCACTAGGCAGCCGGCCAGCGCACAACTCTTCGCCCAGCCAATATCCGTGGCCGAAATCAGATTAAAGTACTTCTCGTAGAAAATATCTGCACCGCTAATGACGACCCAGTCGTAACCGAACAGCAGGCCTCCCAGCGCCGCCACTGTGCAGGTCGACCACAGGAAAAGGCGATTGAACGCAACACCGACAAATGCGGATTCGGCATTGAGCTGTGGCTCGTGGGCATTCTGTATGTTCATTCTTCATCTTTCAACAGGTTCGTCTTACTAGAAGCTGACTGGCAGAACAAAGCGAGCTGCGCAACACTTCACCGTTCACTCAAGAGAGCCTTTCGCAAACATGGATCCTTTTCATTGGGAGTGACTGCTTGGGCACTTTCCAGGACACTCTCGGAGAGAGCCCCATTGTTGCTTTGAGCATTGACAGCGCTTGGCGCACCCAATGGAACCGCAAGCGAAATTGCTACAAGGCACCCTTTCATTGAAATACCACTTTTATCTGATCGATGAACTTGCAACCCTTTTGGGATATGGGTTCGCAAGCTTTCATGCCTGAGCAATAGGCGTCTGAGGTTGTTGTACTGATCGTCTTCTTGCCAGAATCCCACTCACAAGGCTCGGTGCGCCACCGATTAGAATCTTAATAACATCAATGCAACAATACTGACAATGCAAGCTGCTGTCTTTTCTATTGATGTCTAATAGTGATCGTTTGTTGTTTGAAATCGATCATGCCGTAGATTGGCCGGGCAACTGGCGCAGAGCTTGCCGGCCAGGGCGGCGACGAAGGCGCTCTCCAGCAGCTCCTGCTTGACGGTCATGCGGTTAGACTAGACGCCCCGGTTGCGGTGGCTCGCGCATCCGTAGCGTGTGGGGTTCGAGGTGGCCAGGTGCATGTCGCCGCCGCAGAGTCCGCACTCTAGCAAGCAGTTGAGCAGGTACCTTCCTAATCAATTCGAGATGGGATGGTAACCGGAAGGTTTGCGTGTACACCCTGCATGCGGAAGAGGGAGTGGTGGTTGAGGATGCACATCGTGGCTGACCTTGCCCTCAGAATGCGTATCTCTTAACCGGCCGGGTTTTGAGGGCTAGTACTACAGTTGTAGATAGAAGATCGGCCGAGATGTCAAGGGCGTTTCCGGGTCTCTGGATTGCGGCCGACATAGATGCGAACCATCCATTTGTTGGGTCCACGACGGATGATCCGGCCAGTCTTTCGAGCCATACTTGCCTCCTGAAACAAGAAAAAGCGGCACACGTGGCCGCGGCTGAGGGTTGCCTTATTGGTGGGTCAGCGAAGGGGAGACTGACGGGGGTTCAGTGCCTCCCGCCTTACCCAGAGAACTGGCTGATCACTCTGGCGGCTGATAATGTGCCTCTCTCAGACGTTAGAAGCTTTCTCGAAATGCACCGTGAGGTTGGGACCCAGGCCCAGATTTGC
>Ga0307377_10003549_pt1 | contig 17506 bp, 19 predicted proteins | sample TR3MG_FD_202535 | JGI IMG/M metagenome (GOLD analysis project Ga0307377, IMG submission 202535) | Soil microbial communities from Risofladan, Vaasa, Finland - TR-3 | ecosystem: Environmental > Terrestrial > Soil > Coastal area > Acid sulfate soil | place: Finland: Risofladan, Vaasa | collected... | reverse complement strand
GTGTACAGCCGCACCAATGCCAAGGGTGTGCGTCAATACCTGATGGTGAGCGGTGAGCCGATGTTCGACCCGGCCGGCCGGTATACCGGCTACCGCGGCATCGGCAAGGACGTGACCGATTCGATGCATATCGATCATGAATCTGCCCTGACACATTAGTTGGCTGTAAGCCGGGATACTTGACACCCGGCAGGCAATCTCAACGATGGTTATCCGATTCTGTTACAAGGCGGCGCCAAAGATATTGATACTCCGCCCGGTCAGGCGCTAAAGAATTCGCACTCAATCTCGTGTGCCTTATCTCAAGTCGGGGATGTTCCGGTAACGGGTCAGGTTCGACGGTAAAAGATCAACTCGTTTTTTGATCTTCGATACAATAAATAAACATGCGTGGACCAGCCCAGAACAAGTCCCAACAGCAATGCGAAAAATATCAACAACGCGCTTGATATTGAAGCTTGCCAGAACAGGAAGCGAACCTCGACCACGGCAACATTTTGCGCGATAAAGATCACCGCCATGCCCGACAGTGCCAGTACCAGTGCCAGTTTGGAATTAATCATGTGGTTCCCCTCATGCATGGTTAAATCGGTCGTCGTGACGGATGATCCCGGCAGTGTGACCAGCCGGTCTACTTGAAGGCGGATCGGGCAGCTTCCACACCGGTCTTGAGCTCATCCCAGATATTGTCTGCTGTTACCTTGACCTGATCCCATGCCGCGCCGCTGGCCTTGCCCAGTTCCTGCATTTTTGCGGATGCCGCAGACTGTTTGGCGCGCAGCTCACCCAGTTGCCTGGCACGCTGGACCTTGATGTCGGCGCCGGCACTCTCCACCTTGGCTTCCAGCAGGTTTATCTGGGCGTCCCATTCCTTCAGTTGTGCTGCCAATTTTTGCTGGTAAGCTTTCTGGATTTCCATGGTCTGCTCCTGCACGGGTTGATGACAATTACATCTCATTGATTCGACTTTACCGCCAGGCGGTTTTCAACATCATTAACGCCGGCCACCGCACTCGCCAGTTCCCTGGCCCGGTTGCTGATCGACTGGGAATCAACCGAACCGCTCAGTGTCACCACGCCCTTTACGGTATCGACACTGACTTGCAGCGTTTTGATGCCGGGTTCGGCAAAAATGGCCGCTTTGACCTTGCTGGTAATCTCGGCATCATCAATGGCCACGCCGGCTTTTGCTGTCTGCGCACCCAATTTGTCACCGACATGATCGGCGGCTGAACCTATTTTCTCACCGACCTTGTCGACAGTCTGGTCTATCTTCCTACCGGCAGTCTCTGCCGGTCCAGGCTTGTCGCAAGCGGCAAGACCAACCACCACCAGCAGCGAAACGCCGATCAATTTTATATTTTCAGTGACTTTCATATTGATTTCTCCCAATGGTTCATAGCTATTGCCGAAAGACGACGACCGTTACTTGACCTGAATCCCGTCCCTGACCAACGTTACGCCGTCGATGTAACGTGCCAGTTCAGTCGCCGTATTTTCGGCGGCATCGGAATTGACGAAGCCGGTCAACAGCACAACGCCTTTGGAAGTTTCGACCTCGATCCGGGCAGATTTCAGCGTGGGTTCGTTATTGATCGCCTTGATCACTTTGCCGGTGATGACATCGTCTGCACTGGCCTCCTTGGCTCCCTGCTTCGACGCGGTTGATGCGCAGCCGAGCATGGAGGCCATGCCCATGGCGAGGATGAAGGTGGCGATTCGTTTGTATCCCGTAGTAAGTTTCATGTTACTGCTCCTTGTATAAGGTAAATCATGGTCAATCCTGATCCGTCAGTTGCAATCCTCGTGTGCCTTCGCTACGCCTTGCCGGGCGCATCGAAGGACATTCACATTTCAACTGACGGATACACGATTGAATTAAATTTCCAACCAAGCCCGATGCGACTGCGGACTGCAACGCATCATTTGGCTGGCCGTGTACCGGTAACGTCGACTTCCACGCGGCGATCAGGTGCCAGGCAGGCGACCAGTTTCTTGGTCACTTTATGGCCTTTGCACTCACCGGGCTTGGTCAAGGGATTTGATTCGCCTGCTCCCCTGGCCGAGATCTTGTTGGCCGGTATCCCTGCGGATGCCACCAGATAGTCCTTGACCGCGTCAGCGCGGCGCAGCGAAAGCTTCATGTTGGCAGCGTGCGAACCGATCCGGTCGGTGTTTCCTGTTACCGTGATGGTCCGATAGTTAGCACCCTTCAGATTGGCTGCAAACTTGTCGAGGGCACGTTTGCCGGTAGGCTTGATGGTAGACTTGCCGAATCCAAACAGTGCATCTGCGCCGGAATCCACCGAGAAAACCACCTTGGTGACATAGACGACCTCCGCTGGCGGAGCCGGTGGGGCCGGGGTGTGAACAACCACAATCTCGCGTTCCGGCATCATCACTTTTTCGACAGGAGCCGGCTTGTTCTGGTCGAAGCGGTAGACCAGGCCGACCGAGTACAGATCGATGTCGCCCTTGTTGTCCACCGCATCATTGATCCGGTAGCGTTCCGCCTCGACGCGCATGCCCAGAGACCGGTTGAAATCATATTGCAGTCCCAGACCGGCTTTGTAGTTTGCAGCATTCTTGCTGGGGTTCGATATCGTTGGTACGGGAACAGCTCCACTGCTGGAGAATTCGTCCTTGGCCTGCGCGTACTGCAAACCCAACCGGCCAAACACGGAAAACTTGTCAGCAAGGGGAAGCATGCCGACGGCATCGATATTCAAGCCCTGAAGCTTGATATTCCCGGTCAGTGATCCGGCCGGTACCGTGGTCGCCGTATAACCGAACTTGCCCAGATTGAAGTAGCCGCCTTCAACGGCAAAATTCTTGTTGAACTGGTACCCGCCAAAAAGCTTGTAGGCGGTGTCACTGTTGTTATCGTTGATCGAGACCGAACCCGGCAACTGGGCGGTGATCCGCGCATCGTCGATTTTGGCTCTCGATTGGCCGATATTGCCGCCCAGGTACCAGAAGGCATCATCCGCCATCGCGGATGGGCTGCTCATTACAGCGCACCCCACCAGACCCAGCGTCCCTACTGTTCTTGCTACTTTCTTCATTTTATTCATGTTGTTCATGTCGTTCTCCAAAATAATTTGGTGCAAATCATCGAGTGCCGCCCATTACGGGGCAGGGACGTTAACAGTGCTGGGGGTTCCGTTCAAAGCAATCGTGCCGGCTGTGATCGCTCCGGCCAATATCCGGCCGTTGATCGTGGCGCCACCTGAAGAAGTAGCATCTCTGCCGGTCACCAGGGTTCCATTGAAGGTCTGGGTTCCGGTGCTGATAGCGATAGTCGCATCCTGAGTAGGGACCCAGAACACATTCTTGGCTTGTGCACCGCCAGTCAGCGTGACATCAGCATTCACAGTCAGCGAAGAACCGACCTGGAACACCCAGACGGCATTAGCGTTGCCTCCCGCATCGAGAACAAGATGTGCCCCAACCAGCATCGTGCTGCCGGAACAATAGACGCCCGGTGGGATACCTGTAGGGTAAACATACAACCCACCCAGATCAGCAGTACCCACGTTTGTTGTACATGCCAGACCTTTGGCGTTGTTATACGCGGCCAGCAGGTCGTTTCTGGCCTGGTGTGACACGGTGTCATTGATGTGTAGCGCGCCGTTTATCACTGCTGGCGGGAATCCGGTTATTGAAGTGCCCGGCTCCAACGAAACATCTCCATTTATAATGGAAGCACTTGCGGCAGTGACTGCGGCGGTTGCCATGAGTCCGAAAGAGCCGGCAGAACCAAGCGCTATTGCACCGGGTGCGAGGCCGGTACCTGTGGTAAAGGTCCATGGATTCGGTTTGGCTCCGGCTACCAATGCCAGTCCTGTCAGGTCCTTGGCGCCGGTCGTCACTGTGGCGACATAGGTGGTGCTGGCTTGTAGATTGCTTGACGGTGTAAAGGTCGCAATATCGGACGATGGATCATATGCGTATGCCCCGGGTATTGTTCCCACTACGCCACTTTGTGCAACCGTAAAAGTTGTATTGTTGATCGTTGACGGGTCCATCGCTACGCCGGTCGTTGCTTCGCTGAACGTTGCGTTGACGGTGCTGTTGACCGGCACAGCTGAGACACCGCTGGCAGGAGTTGTGGAAGTTATTGTCGGGTGGGTGGTGTTTGCCGCTCCCGCAGTAAAGGTCCACACATAGTTGCTTGCTGCGGGCAAGGCGGCTTGATTGCCTGCCAGTGCATTGCCTGCCAGGTCCTTGGCGCCAGTGGTGATCGTTGCGGTATAGACCAAATTGGCAGTCAGATCAGCACTGGGCTTGAAGTCAGCAATTCTGCTTCCGACCGTGTAGCCGGGAGATCCCGCTGCTCCGGTTACCGGTACGCCGCTCTGTGCAAGCGTAAAAGTTGCCGAGCTGATCGTTGTCGGGTCCATAGGCTCAGTGAAGGTTGCGGTGATCTTGGTGTTGGCCGGCACACTTGAAGCGGCATTGATAGGGATGGTAGCCGTCACTCTGGGTCGGGTCGTGTCAGCTGCGACAGTGGTTGCGCCATTGCCGCCATTGCCCAGGATAGGATCCTGACCACCGCATCCGGCCACAAGAGCAGTCAGCAGCAATACCATGAGCCACATCAACGGGTTGTAACCAGTCTGCGCGCGCAATTGGCTGCCGATGTTTGGCATCCTGAAGGAATGGCTGGTCGTTCCACCAGTGAAATTATCGAATCTGTTCATTTTGTTTCTCCTTTGTTATCTGATCCAGAAAACATCGATCTAATCGACCAAATTATTTCTGGTACTTGTTCTGATAAAGCCACTAATGAAACTATTGGTAGATCCTCTAGCCATCTGACTAGTCAGGCACAAGATGCCGGGCAAATCATTGGTCATATGTGAACCACAGTTTTTTCTGTTCCGATTCAAAACAAAATCAACCGGAACAACGGCACAATTCACAACAATTGCACTATTCCACTTCTGTCCAGATCGCTCCGTGCGTTAGCGCACATAAGGCAAATTATTTTTGAAATAGCTTTGTGGAATATAAAAAAAGGCCGTCTTACGACGGCCTTTTAATCACTGCTTTACATCCTGTGTTGCATACCCTTATTGGGCTTTTGTAACCGAATCGGCAATCAAGGTAACGCTGCCTGTAGTCGAATACAAGCTGCCAACTATGGTCGCACCGGAATTCACGTTTACGGTTGCATAGTTGAACACGTTCCCGATGAAGCTGGTGCCCGCTCCGATAGCCGTTACGCCGGCCACCCGCCAAAAGACGTTCTTGGCCTGCCCGACTCCGCCAACGAAGTCGATGCTGCCGCCAGGGGCTCCAGTGGTAAGGGTGCCGCTTATGTTGAAGATCCAGACTGCATTCGGATCCCCCTGTGCATCGAGATGCAGGGTGCCTAACGTAATTCCGACATTGGAAGCGGTCATGTAGACACCCGGAGTGAGGGTCAACGTGCCCAGCTCTGTTGGGCAGACCTGGGTCGGTGCACCCGGATTCGTGGCAGCTGCCAGAAAGTTATATGCGACACCCAGGTCGGTCCTGCTCTGATTAATCATTGCAAGCGTAGTGGCATATGCGGCATGGGGTGGTGCATAGGCCAATGGAGCTGGATATGGCGTAGCATTGACGTCATCAGGTGCATATGACGATGACAGCATCCCTGACCACGTTGAACCGGTAAGCTCGGTAAATAGGCCTGTGGATCCATTTGGTGTGAATCCCGTAATGAACGAACGCGCCTGATCCATTATGCCGATATCCCCATTGACGATACCAGTGGTGCCGGTTGTCGTGACACCCTGACTGGCCAGGATCACGAATCTGCCTGCCTCGCCGAGCGTTGGTGCAGTCGGGTTAGCCACTGCGGATACGGTTACGGTTACGTTATAAATCGCCGTTGAGGCGTCAGCTGCATGTACCGTGTAGGCCACCGGACTGGTGAAATCATTCGTCGTTGTGCCGCTCACCTGCGTCGTCGCGCCTACGGTTACGCTGTTCCCTGTGGTCGTGAATGTCGCAACCAGGCCTGTTACAACTGTGCCGTTCGGTACGGTCACCGCTATAGCGTACGGCGATGTCGTGCCCGATATAGCTCCTGAAATTCCGGGATAACCGACAAAGGAAAATGCGGTAATAGCCTTGGCAGTGTTCTGCGCCACGGTTACGGTTACGGTATAGGTCGCTGTTGTAAGATTGGCCGCGTTTACCTTGTAGGCCACCGGATTGGTGAAGTCATTCTGCGTTGTACCGCTCACCTGCGTTACCACCGGAGCAGTGCCTACCGTTACCAGGATACCTGTGGTCGAGAATGTCGCTTTCAGGGTAGTTAAATTTGTCCCGTAGGGTACGGTCACCGCTATGGTCTTCAGCGTTTCATCTATAGTCCCTGTAGACCCTGGATAACCGACAAACGAAAATGCGGTAATAGCCTTGGCAGAGTTCGAAGCCACGGTTACGAGCACGGTATAGGTAGCCCATGTGCCGTCGGCAGCGGTAACCTTGTAGGCCACCGGAACGCTGAAGTCATTCGGCGTTGTGCCGTTCACCTGTGTCACCGTGCCTACTTTTACGCTGGCCCCGGAAGTGGTGAATGACGCATACATAGGCGTCAAGTTGGTCCCGTACGGCACGGTCACCTTTATGGTTTTCAGGGTTTCATCTACAATTCCTGTAGCTGTCCCTGGCGTTATTCCCGTTGTCCAGGCTAGCGAAAAGGCGGTAATGGACTTGGCTGAACTGGTTACAGTTCCGTTGCTGCCACCTCCTCCTCCGCAACCCGCCACAAAGGCGACCGTTAGTAGCGCCATGAACCACATGAGTGGTTTTGTAAGGCTATTGAATCTGTTCATTTTATTCTCCTAATATCTGATTCAGAAAAAAATCGATGAAACGTTCGTCTCATTGCTGTTACTTTTCAAAAAGTGCTACATCTATAATCTGCTATTGACCTGTTCCGCTGATATACGAGTCTCGGTTTATGGCCTGTTCCGATTAAAAACGGATCAACCGGAGTGAAGGCACAACTCACACCAGTTGCACTATTTCACTTCTAGGCACTTTGCTCCGTGCGTTAGCGCACATAATGCAAATTATTTCTGAAATAGCTTTGTGGAATAAAGAAAGGCCGTCTCGCGACGGCCTTTCATTCACTGTCACATCATCCTAGTACTGCATGCCTTATGGGGCAGGTTGTGTAACCGCATTGCTATCCAGAGTGACTGCGGTCTGTGCCAGCGCCCTGCCATGCAGCACTGCGCCGGTATTCAGTGAAATCAGCGTTTGACTCAGGATGACTCCGCTGAAGTCAGCCGTTGTGCCCAGGCTCACCTGGCCGGAGACCTGCCAGAAAACGTTCTTGGCTAGAGCACCGCCGGTCAGATGAACAATGGCAGCGTTGTTCACGGTAAGATTTTGTGCTATCTGGAAAATCCAGACATCATTTGCACCACCATTGAGCGTAACACCGGCATTTGTTATCAATACTCCGGAGCTCCATTTGTAGAGACCGGGAGCAAGTGTCATCCCGCTAATATCTCCGGCACCCAGTTCGGTAGTGGCAGCCGGTACGGTCCTTCCGGCAGCGTCGGTGAACGCGGTTTCCATGTCGCTTACGGCCGTGGTCAAGTTAGTGGGAGTAGGTACGGCATAGTTGGATGCGTATATCTTTCCGTTCACTAAAGCCGATGTTGAAAATACATTCGTGGAATCCGCGGTCAGTGCAAATCCCGTTATGTAACTCGCGGCGGCTGGACTAACGCCTATATCTCCAGTCACCGAGGTGGTTCCAGTGGTTGAAACTGCTGTTTTTGCCAGTATCACAAAATTTCCCGCAGTTCCAAGGTTCACTGGTGCAGGACCTGCCGCTGACGACACGGTTACGGTTACGTTATAGATCGCGGTTGAACTGTCGGCAGCGGTTACCGTGTATGCCACCGGATTGGTGAAGTCATTCGCAGTTGTACCGTTCGTCTGCGTCACCGCGCCTACCGTTACGCTGTTCCCGGTAGTCGTGAAGTTCGCAACCAGGGCCGTTACGCTGGTACCATTCGGCACGGTCACCGCTATGGCGAATGGCGATGCCGTTCCACTTATCGTTCCTGTAGTCCCGGGAATTCCGGCAAACGAATAGGCAGTAATGGCCTTGGCAGTCGCCGTTGCAACGGTGACGGTGACGGTATAGGTCACCGTGGTAGCGTCTGCCGCGGTTACCGTGTAGGCCACCGGGCTGGTGAAGTTATTCGCCGTCGTCGCGCTTGTCTGGGCAGTCGTGCCCACCTTTACGCCGGTTCCTGTGGTCGTGAACGTTGCAACCAGTGCCGTCACGCTTGTCCCGTGCGGCATAGTCACCGTTATGGTCTTTGCCGATTCATTGATCGTTCCGGTAGCCCCGGCAAGCGAATAGGCAGTAATGGCCTTGGCAGTCGCCGATGCAACGGTCACGGTCACGGTATAAGTCACCGTGGTAGCGTCTGCCGCGGTTACCGTGTAGGCCAATGGGTTGGTGAAGTTATTCGGCGTTGTTGCGCTCGTCTGGGCAGTCGTGCCCACCTTTACGCCGGATCCTGTGGTCGTGAACGTTGCAACCAGTGCCGTCACGCTTGTCCCGTGCGGCATGGTCACCGTTATGGTCTTTGCCGTTTCATTGATTGTTCCGGTAACTCCGGCAAGCGAATAAGCGGTAATAGACTTGGTTGAACTCAGGGTAGAGCTTCCGCCGCCCCCACCACATCCGGCCATTAAGGCGACCGTTAATATCGCCATGAGCCACATCAGTGGCTTCGTAATACTATCGAATCTGTTCATTACGCTTCTCCTCTATTTGAATCTGATCCAAAAGAACATCTATACAATCGTATTGATTTCTGCTGTTGAAATGCTTTGCGGTTGGTCAAACAACTGATGAAACTACTAGCCATTCCGCTAAGCCACCAAAATACGAAAGTAGAGTCATTGGTTTTACGCGAGCCTCAATTTGGTCTGTTCCAGTTCAAAACTGAATCAACCGGAACCGAGACACTATCCACTCCAAATGAACTATTTCACTTCTGCCTACATCGCTCCGTGCGTTAGCGCACATAAAGAAAAATATTTGTGTGGGAGAAGCCTGGAGTCTGTTCAGATTCGTTCGGCACAATACGTTGGTTCTCGGATGAGAATGACTCACGCGATGCTGCGCTAACGAAATTGCGCCGTTTAATGACTGTCTGGGAGTGGCGGTTTTTCTTTTGTGTTATGAGCGCTAGCGCACAGAGCGTGGCGCTGACGAAATGGAAAATCGGTGCAACATGAAACAACCAAATAATAATTTCCAGCACTTGTTGCGTTTTATTGCAGACATTGCGAAAAGTGACAAGCAAGATGGGGAAACAAACGATGGAATTTGATAAAGCAGCTGTTGATGTAGTGGAAGAGACCGATCGGGATGATGAACCCGGCCTTGACGCCGCCCTTGAAGAGATTGTCCCGGCCGTGGATCCCGCGGTGGTCACGATCGACGATGCCCCTTACCTGCGCATCAATGTGGCGGTCGGCTTGCTGGCATTCATTGCGATCGTTGCCGCACTGTACCTGGCGCGCGCCTTCTTTGTTCCCCTATTGATCGGCATACTCGCGAGCTATGCGCTGAGTCCGGTGGTGGAGTGGATGAAGCGGCGTCACATCCCGCGTTCCCTGGCGGCGGCGCTGGTGCTGTTTACGCTGGTAGGCGGCATTTCCTGGATCGTGTTCTCGCTGAGCGATGATGCCACGGCAATGATCGAGAAGCTGCCGGATGCCGCGCGCAAGCTGCGGCTGAGCTTGAGCGAAGAACGCAGCCGCCCGACTGCGCTGCAGAACATGCAGGAAGCCGCCAAACAGATTGAGGGTGCCGCCGCCGATGCCGGCGCAAACACCGACGCAAAGCAGGGGAGGCACGTGGTTTCCACACGGGCAAACGCTCCATCCACCTGGTTGCGCGATTATGCGGTTACGCAGTCTGCACTGCTGTTCACGGTTGTCAGCCAGGCGCCGATTGTGTTGCTGCTCACCTATTTTTTGCTGGCCTCCGGTGCGCATTTTCGCCGCAAGCTGGTGCAGCTGGTCGGGCCTTCGCTGGTGCGCAAGAAGGATGCCGCACTGATACTCGATGAGATCGACGTGCAGATCCAGCGCTACCTGCTGACCATGATCATGTCGAATGCCCTGGTTGGCATCGGTATCTGGCTCGCGTTCAGGGCGCTTGGAATGGAGCATGCGGCAGTATGGGGAGTCGCCGCCAGTGTGCTGCACTTTATTCCCTATCTTGGCCCGGCCCTGGTCGCGTTCGCCAGCGGCGTGGCGGCGTTCATGCAGTTTGGATCGGTGCTGCAGGGACTCGCTGCGGCCGGCTTGTCGTTTCTGGTGGCAGGTGGTGTAGGATTCGTGTTCATGCCCTGGCTACAGAGCCGGTTTGCCGGCGTGAACTCTGCAGTGCTGTTCATTTCCCTGTTGTTCTTCGGCTGGCTGTGGGGCGTCTGGGGGCTGCTGCTCGGCGCGCCGCTGGTCGCCATCGCCAAGGTTATCTGTGACCGGGTCGATGTACTCAAGCCGGTCGGTGAACTGCTTGGTCGCTGATTGCCGTTGTTAGGGGGCGCAGGAAAGAAAGCTGCACTTTGTGCGGCAACGCACAGACAGAATCTTGGCCGGGGTAGATGATCTGTTACGTGAATCAGTATCTTGGTGGTGTGGCAGGACTCGTAAATTATCCAATAGAAAGGTGTTAATCATGCTCTTTACCATTGCAATTATTATGCTCGTCTTGTGGCTGCTGGGTTTGATTACTTCCAGAACCATGGGCGGTTTCATCCATATTCTGCTGGTGATCGCAATCGTGATAATTTTGATCAGATTGATCAACGGTTGACCCAACTCACCTGTGATAACCGCTTGTCACGTTTGAGTACCATTCATTCCAAATAAGGAGAAACAAATGAACATTATCAGCAAGTACGTGACCACAGCGTGTGCAATCGGCATCACGGTTGCGGCGCTATCCGGATGCGAGAAGGGTCCTGCGGAAAAAGCCGGGGCTGCAATCGACAATGCGGTAAATAAAACCGGACAGCAAGTCGACAAGGCCGGTGACAAGATCGGCGATGCGGTGGATAACGCCAAGAAATAATGCGGGTTGCCGGGAAGCGGTTAATAAGGTTTCAGGCAGGGCCTCTCTAAAAAATTGGAGAACAATATGAAACGGTTCTTGATCGCAGCGGCATTCGCCGCTACCACCATCAGCGCACCGGCCCTTGCTGCCGACGTTGGCGTCTTGGTCAGTGGCGGTCAACCCGGATTCTATGGCCTGCTGGACATCGGTAGCTTTCCGCCACCACAAGTGATCTACCGTCAGCCTAAAGTAGTCAAGCGCGGAATAACGGACCATCGTTTACCGGTCTATCCGCGCGTGTCTCCCGACCACGCCAGCCATGGGATCAAGCACTGCCGAGAGTACAACGCAAGCGGGGAGCGTGTTTTATTTGAACAGAACAGATAGTGCAAATGCGAGTATGTTCCCTTTTATCCAGAAGCAGCATCGTGATCGCCGGGAAAACGTTCGTGACGGGCACCGGAATGATCGGCGTGGCAATCAAAGTCATGATGATCAGGTCGGCAATCACGACCAAGTCGGTGATCACTGGGATCACAGGTGTGTTTAACTGAAATCAGAAGGAGTGAAAATGTCCGTTAGTACGATTTTATTGATCGTGGTGGTGTTGATGCTGATCGGTGCGATCCCGCTTTGGCCGCACAGCAGGTCGTGGGGCTATGGCCCGAGCGGGGGCATCGGGCTGGTGTTGATTGTCCTGTTGATCCTGTTGCTGATGGGGCGATTGTGACGGGATCGGGAAAAGTCACCGCAAGAGCCGTAGGTTCGCTGGTATCAAAACGAAATATTTTTTCAATTATTAAGGAGTTAAGTCATGAGCGCAAAAAAAATTGTTGTTAAGCATTCCGATATCGCAGATTCCAAGGAAAAGCTCATGGATGATTTGCGATTGGTGGTTGCGGATACCGAGGAGCTGTTGCGTGCTACCGCCAATCAGGCGGGTGAAGGCGTTGCTGTGGCCCGGGCTCGCATCCAGGAGAATTTGCAGGTAGTCAAGGGACGCATGGTTTCAGCAGAAGACGTTTTGATTGAACGTGCCCGCGATGCTGCAAAAGATGCTGATCGCTATGTGCGCGATAATCCCTGGCAAGCAGTCGGCGTATCGGCCTGCATCGGCGCGATTGTCGGCATGTTGATATCGAGGCGCTAGATCATGCCTGAATCAGGGGGGCTGATGGACTCGCTGAAACGGATGGCCGGCACCTTGCTGGTCATCTTTCAGGCGCGGCTCGAACTCTTGTCGATCGAGATGGAGGAGGAACGGCTGAACATCAAGCAAATGCTGCTTTACGCCAGCATCGCGCTGTTCTTCTTTGCTTTGGCCGCCATTATGCTGACGGCATTTGTCGTGGTGGTATTTTGGGACAGCTACCGCCTGCAGGTGTTGGCCGGCTTTATCGGGTTATATTTCGTCGCCGGAGCCCTTGCATGGAATGCATTGCACCGCGTGGCCAATCGGAAATCACAGCTGTTTTCCGCCAGCCTGGCCGCATTGGCCGATGATCGCGAACAGCTTGTTCCACCGCCATGAAACAACGACTCGCGGAACTGGCCGATCGCAGACTAAGGCTATTGGAAAAAATCGGGGCCCAGCGTAAAGAGGTCGCCGGGATTTTCGTGGAATTTCAGAAGCCCCTGGCCCTGGCTGACACGGGGTTAAAGGCGGCACGCTTTATGCGCAAGCATCCCGCATTGGTATCCGGCGGTTTTGCCGCGTTGCTGTCTATACGTGGTATGGGTATAGCCGGTTTGGCAAAGAAGGCTTGGCGCTTGATATACCTTTATCCTGCCGCCATTTCTTTGGGTTTGAAATACCTCTTTCCTGCTACTCGCCCTGATCACGAGGCGCGCAATGCCGGGGTTGATCATTCGCAGGAATGACGGGTGTTAAAAGCGTGAATTCTGAATTCCCTGGCGGGTTACCTTGATGTATGCCGCCGCCATGAGATGGATCAACTGGATCTTGCCGCTGATTATCATCATCGCATCGGCAATTCTGTGCCAGCAGATCATTTCCAATTCACTTTCAAACCAGCAGGACAAAAATGATTATGCGGAACTGAACAGTGTCAAATATGGACTGCTCAGCATCGACGAATGGAAACGCCAGGTTACCGGAATTCTTGCCGAGGAGATCAACAAGCTGTATTTGTCAAAGACGAATGAGCGGGTGTTGCACAAGCACATCGAAGTCCTGCTGAATACCCTGATCGATGATGTCGACAAAAAAATAAAGGAAGAAAACGCAGGTACGCCAGGCGGGGTAGTCACGCAATCCTTCATCAATATTTTTGTCAATCTGGATGAGATTAAGAAAGGCATTCCCGAATATGCGGATGCCGTCATTCATGAGCTGACGAAACCCAAGTCCAAGCGCCAGATAAAGGCCGTGTTGAACAGAGAGCTTGATAAATATTCAGACCAAACCTTTGATACCCGGGGTACACCTCGACTAAGCCTGATTCTGTTCAGGACAAATTCCGGGGATATCGAAGACGCGAGGACCAAGCTGAAAGCGAAAATTTCAGTCCAGCATGCCCTGATCACCAGGGAGGCGGGCGGGCTGATTCTGTTGGCGGTTATCCTTTTTGCCCTGTCCGGTTTCAGCAAGCTGCCGCTGACCCCGTCCCGTTATATATTTCTGCTTGTGTCGCTTGTCACACTGCTGATAGCCGGCGTAACCACCCCCACCATCGATATGGAAGCAACCATCTCGCAGATGAATTTCATGCTGATCGGGCATCCCATTCATTTTGAGAACCAAGTGTTGTATTTCCAGAGCAAAAGCATACTGGATGTATTCTGGATCATGATCACGCACAAGGATATCCAGATGAAACTGGTCGGGATCTTGCTGATCACCTTCAGTATCGTTTTCCCGCTGTTAAAGATAATCTCATCGCTGGGATATTATTTCAATTTTCGCAGGCTCAGGGATAACGCGGTGATCCGGTTCTTCGTGTTGAAATCCGGGAAATGGTCGATGGCCGATGTGATGGTGGTGGCGATATTCATGGCCTATATCGGATTCAACGGGATCATCAGCAGCCAGCTCGGTCATTTGCGCTCGGTTTCAGACCAGGAAGTGGCGATTCTGACCACGAATGCCACCGCCCTGCAGCCGGGGTTTTACCTGTTCCTGACCTATACCCTGCTGGCGTTGATCCTGACGGGATTCCTGACCAGAAAGCCTCAGGCATAGCAGCGTAAAATATACGATCAGGTTGTAGTCCGCCGTCAACATGTGTGACGCAGAAGTCGCTACGTTAATGAACAGTGAACTGGTCATGCTGCCACCCGTGATGTTAGGCAGTTCAAATTTACCGTCTGTTCTAAAGCCCCTAATCGATTGGCAATGCCGGTCTTGCTGCATGCTGTTCACAATGAAGAAGGGCCGTCTTGCGACGGCCCTTTATTTACTGCTTTAAGTTCTATTATGGATTGACTTACGGCTGTGTAACCGTATTGTTATCCATCGCGACGGTTGTTGCTGAATATAGTCTGCCCTTTACCGTTGCGCTCGTTATCAGGTTGATATCTGATGCCGACAGTATCACTCCTTGCATCTGTGCGGTTGAGCCTATAGACACAACACCGGCGACCTGCCAGAAGACGTTCTGGGGCAGTGCGCCACCGGTCAAGAGCACTTGCGTAGCGGCTGTCTGACTAAGCGTTCCCGTAGTTTTGATGACCCATACATCTGTTGCGCTGCCATTCAGAGTGAGTTTCCCTGGTATTGAGAGATTAACAGTACAGGTGTAGACGCCTGCGGGCAGGCCGGTACTGGGGAAACCGGCTGTAGTATCGTTTACGTCGCTTATAGCTCCGCTGGCCCCCGGGCAAGCAGCAACAGTTGATCCACCACCTGACGTAGCCATCTGCGAAGCAGCGAGGTATGCGGCATTCTGATCGCCTACCGCCACGGTCAGGTCATTGGGAGTGGGATTTGCATAGCCGGGTGCGTATATCGCTCCGTTTACCAGTGTCGATGTCGAATATGCCCCGCCTGCTGGAAGATTAAGTGCAAATCCGGTGATGAAACTCGCCGCGGCTGGACTTAATCCGATATTGCCAATTATCTTTGGGGTGGACGTGGCGGTTGCGGTTGGCGTATATGTGACACCTGTTTGTGCAAGAATTGCATAATTTGCGGCCGATTTAAGATCCACGCAACCGGTTGTTGCAGTGCAAACGGACCCTGCCGCAGCTGGGCTTGCTGCTACGGTGCCGCCACCGCTGCTACCACCACAGCCTGCCAGAATGGCGGCGAGCAGTAATGTTGAGGTGAACACGATTGGTTTTTTGATACTTTGAAATTTGTTCATTTTCTTCTCCTGATAATTGATCCAGAAATGCATCGGTGCAATCGACTGACCTATTGCTGGCATTTGTTCGGGTGTGCTACGCCATGACCAATGTTGATATGTGCGAGCCTCGGTGTGGTCTGTTTAAAACACAAAAATAAATCAACCGGAACCAAGGCAATTTGTCACCCCGCAGTAGCACTATCCCGCTTTTGCCAAGATGGTTCCGTGCGCTGGCGCACACAAATAAATTTATATTGAAGGGCAGGGGGAATATTGAGATACAAAAGCTATAAACTGCTTTGATGTGTATTGCTGGCGTTTATGCGCCGATCATGTATTGGCAGATCCCAAAGCATCATGTAAAGCATCGGTTGCTTTTGTACTACTCGATATCATCTTGATTCATCAAGCAGCATTTCCAGGTTGATGCTGAGCGCAGGGCTGATGTGGTACTGCCTGTCTCTGGGGAAATGCAGTTGCGGGCTCAAATTAAAGTACAGCCATTGCTGGTGCATGCGGTAGCGGTACAACACCAGCACAACAAAATCCGTCATCTGATATTGCGGGTTGCTGATTCCGGTCGCATACGTCTGGTACAGCAAAGCGGTACGATCATTCACGGTGTGAAAAATCGACAGCGCCTCGCTCATGTCGAAATTCTGCGTGTCGTTCAGCCAGGTGACGATGCTGGAGGAACGAAACAGCAGCGGGGGGCTGATGATATGATCCAAGTCCAACTGACTGGTCTCACCCGCACCGAGGGTATTGAACCAATATACGGATTGCGTCGCTTTCAACTGCCATTCGCTCAGCGGATAGGTAAAGCTGGCCCTGGACCTTACAAATGGCCTGGGCGGGATTGGAAATTTTATTCCCCAGTCTGTATGAAAATTCCATACTTTGTTTTCCGGTGTCGAAACGCGTGCAGCCAGGGCGAGGCTCCCGGGCACAACTACCTTGTTGGTATTCAAGGCCGTACCTTGTGTTGGAATCAGACCCGGTATTGGCCGATCCGTAATATTGGCCTCGGGGTTTGTTTCCAACAACAGATGCAATCGTCCCTCGGTTACCGGCAATCTCAGATTCGCCCGGGCTGCAAAATCGAATTTGTGATCACTCCCGTGCCCATTCAGTTTGGTAAGATCCAGTTGAACCACCGTGCCGTTGCTCTCCTGATAATGGCGATCACCGCCAAAGAAGCGATCGAGATAGCTGGCGAAGCTGGTAATCTTGCCGGACATATAATCTCGCGATGATTCCAGGGAATCGAAGCTGTCGTGTTTTGATGTCTGGGGCGCAGTTTGTGGCGTCAGCAAGACAGGTTGTGGAACCGATGTGGCAGGCTGAGTTGCCAATGGGGCTGACTGTGCTGAAATTGGTTCAGACTCCTCCGCGCCAAGCAATTCGATGGGATAAAGAAGCATTATGGTCAAAGGCAGGCCCAACAAGATTGCTGGATATCGGATGAGCTTTTTCACGGTTGAAGACATACACAGTCTTAATTCAATAAGCTAATTGAACGATCTGGCGACACGGAAGCCGAAGCTGCTGAAACGTAGCCCGGGGTCGCTCTTGTAACGTACCGCGGCGCGCATGTCCCTTGGTGAATTGTTCCACGAACCGCCGCGCAGCAAGCGTTTGTCTCCACCGCCTAGCCAGGCACTGCCGTCAATCGGCGCGCCCTGATAGTTAACGTGGTAAATGTCCCCGGTCCATTCCCATACATTTCCCAACATGTCATATAACCCGAATGCATTGGGTTTGAAGTGGCCCACCGGAGCGGTATAGGCAAAACCATCTGTGCATCCATGCACTGACCAGGATGTGGCACCCTGTATCTGTGCCTGTGCGGTTTTGTCCGCGCCATTCGCATAGGCGCATGCATCATCGGGATTGCTTCCCCAGTAACGAGCGGTACCGGTGCCGCCGCGGGCAGCGTATTCCCATTCTGCCTCTGTCGGCAGACGGTATTTTTTGCCTGTCCTATGTGACAACCATTTCACATAGGCTTGGGCATCGTTCCAGTTGATGCAGACGACAGGATCGTTGTCGTGTTGCGGGAAGCCCGGCTCGCGCCAGCTGCCTTTACGCTCTTCAA
>Ga0307377_10003547_pt1 | contig 17513 bp, 13 predicted proteins | sample TR3MG_FD_202535 | JGI IMG/M metagenome (GOLD analysis project Ga0307377, IMG submission 202535) | Soil microbial communities from Risofladan, Vaasa, Finland - TR-3 | ecosystem: Environmental > Terrestrial > Soil > Coastal area > Acid sulfate soil | place: Finland: Risofladan, Vaasa | collected... | reverse complement strand
GGTCTATAAGTGATTTCTCTTCACGTTGGAGAGGCCAGATTGGATTAAGATATATTTTCAACTAGACTGATTTGTTTTTCAATATTGGAGGCTGTTAGATTCTTAACAGCCTCTTTTTTTTAAATTTTAGGATTTGTATGCTGTCAGTCTGTATTGTATTTTGATGCCGGACTTATTGTATGTCCAGGAGAATATGAACTCCATTTGTTGTTATTGAGCTAACACAAAGACTGTTATGTAAGTGCCAGTATATCAGGCGCCAACGAAATGGTTAATAACTAGTGTTAAATGTTAATAAAGATGATTCTCAAGACTTGCTCTAACTACTCAGCTTGTTTAATTTAGCAAATACCCGCCGAAAAAATCAGTGGTCGTTTAATCTCATTAAAATCAGAGAATAACAGAAATATATTATAGTTTATGGAAGAATTATTTGTCCAGGAATCAGCTGTTGCGACTGAAAAAGTAATAAAAGAACAATCAGCAACCGAAGTGCAGAACAAAAGTGATAAGGAAATTATTATTTCTAAATCTCTTTATTCGCACGACGAAGCAGTTGATGCAAGTATACAGTACTTCAACGGAGATGAACTTGCAGCCAGGGTATGGACAAATAAATATGCCTTGAAAGATTCCTTCGGGAACTTGTTTGAAAAGACACCTGATGATATGCATCGCAGACTGGCACGTGAGATACACAGGATTGAAAAGAAATATCCAAATCCGCTATCAGAAGAGCTTATATACAGTGTACTGAAAAATTTCAAATATATTGTTCCACAGGGTGGTCCTATGACCGGTATTGGTAATGACTACCAGATAGCTTCATTATCGAATTGCTTTGTTATTGGAAACGATGGAGACTCAGACTCATACGGAGGGATTATGAAGATCGACCAGGAGCAGGTTCAACTTATGAAGCGCCGCGGAGGCGTAGGTCACGACCTTTCGCATATACGACCAAAAGGAACTCCAGTTTTTAATAGTGCTCTCACTTCAACGGGGGTAGTTCCATTCATGGAACGATATTCAAACTCAACAAGAGAGGTGGCACAGGATGGAAGAAGAGGAGCCCTCATGCTTTCGATTTCTATAAAACATCCCGACTCAGGAAAATTTATTGATGCCAAGCTGGAGAGTGGAAAAGTTACCGGAGCCAACGTGTCTGTTAAGTTGACGGATGATTTTATGAAAGCAGTAGAGGAAAAAACACTCTTCAGACAACAATATCCAATTAATTCAGATAATCCGAAGTTTGCAAAAGACATAGATGCAGTACAGCTATGGAGTAAAATAATACATAATGCCTGGAGGTCAGCTGAACCAGGAGTACTGTTCTGGGATACAATAATTAAGGAGAGTGTCCCCGATTGTTATGGAGATATGGGATATGCAACCGTATCGACAAATCCGTGCGGAGAGATACCCTTGTGCCCCTACGATAGTTGCCGGCTGCTGGCGCTCAACCTGTTCAGCTATGTAAACAATCCGTTTACCGAAGAGGCTGACTTTGACTTTGAATTATATAAAGAGCATGTTGGACTGGCTCAACGTATGATGGATGATATTATTGATCTTGAATTGGAAAAGATCGATGCTATTCTTTCAAAGATAAATGCAGATCCTGAACTTGAAGAGTTGAAACTTGTTGAAAGGAATCTCTGGCAGAATATCAGGCAAAAGGCAGAGGAGGGAAGAAGAACGGGGATTGGTATAACAGCAGAGGGAGATATGCTTGCAGCGCTGGGTCTTAGATATGGCAGTGACGAAGCAACTACATTCTCGGTGGATGTGCATAAAACTCTTGCCCTCGAAACGTACAAATCATCTACCTATCTGGCTAAAGAGCGCGGAGCATTTGCAATTTATGATGCTGAACGCGAAAAAAATAATCCTTTCATTCTCAGAATGAAAGAGGCTGATCCTGTTATGTACAATAACATGGTTAAATTTGGAAGGCGAAACATTGCTTTATTAACCATTGCTCCAACAGGTACAACAAGTCTTATGACTCAGACAACCTCCGGTATTGAACCCATTTTTTCAACTTTCTATAAAAGAAGAAGGAAGGTTAATCCTAATGATAAAGATGTAAAGATCGCATTTCAGGATGAGGTTGGCGATTCCTGGGAAGAATTCAATGTGTTTCATCATAAGTTTGTTGATTGGCTGAAAATTAATGGATATGATCCTGATGAGGTTATCAGAATGGGAGATGAGGAGATTCAACTGATAATTGCAAAATCACCTTATTTTAATGCAACTGCCAATGATGTTGACTGGATAGCCAAGGTAAAGATGCAGGGTGCAATCCAGAAATGGGTAGATCATTCAATAAGCGTTACTATCAATCTGCCGGAAGATGCAAAGGAGGAGCTGGTAAGTGAACTCTATCTTACAGCCTGGAAATCGGGATGTAAAGGAGCTACAGTTTATCGCGATGGATCAAGAAGTGGTGTGCTTATTGCTGGTAAAAACGACATAAGTCCTGAAAGACCAAGACGGCCAAAAGTTCTTGATTGTGATGTAATAAGATTTAATATTAATGAAGAAAAATGGGTTGCTTTTGTTGGCTTGAAAGAGAGCAAGCCATATGAGATATTCACAGGAATCGCCGATGAGGAAATATTTCCAATTCCGAAAAGAATAATTAAGGGAAAAATCATTAAGAACAGGGATGATGACGGCAAACCACGATACGATTTTCAATATACCGATAAGTATGGATATAAGAAAACGATGGGAGGCTTATCTCATATGTTCAAACCGGAGTTCTGGAATTATGCAAAACTAATATCAGGAGTGCTAAGGCACGAAATGCCAATATCAGACGTTGTGAACCTGATACAGTCACTAAGGCTCGATAGTGAGTCGATTAATAACTGGAAGAATGGTGTGGAGAGAGCCCTGAAGAAGTATATTCCAAACGGAACAAAGGCAAAAGGCAAATGTGGTGAATGTGGTTCGGACAACCTGGTTTATGAAGAAGGGTGCCTTATCTGTAAAGACTGTGGATCATCCAAGTGTGGTTAGACAAGGACACCCAGTTCTTCACCTATCTTTTTAAATGCATTTATTGCTTTATCGAGGTGTCCCTTTTCATGAGCAGCTGATAGCTGAACCCTGATTCTTGCCTGGTCTTTAGGAACTACAGGATAAAAGAAGCCAATTACATAAATACCTTCATTCAGCAATCTTGCTGCAAACTCCTGTGAGAGCTTTGCATCATATAGCATAACTGCACATATTGCTGATTTTGTTGGCTTTATATCAAAACCCAGTTTTGTCATCTTGTTGTTGAAATATTCAGCATTCCAGTGTAATTTGTCTTGCAGATCGTTGTTTTCAGTCATCATCTCAAGCATCCTGATACCTGCTGCAGCAACCATTGGAGGTATTGAATTGGAAAAGAGATAGGGTCTTGATCTTTGTCGCAGGATATCTATAATCTCTTTTTTCCCGGTTGTGAAACCTCCGATTGCTCCACCAAACGCTTTCCCGAGAGTGCCTGTGATTATTTCAACTTCTCCCTGAATATTAAAAAGTTCAGTAACACCTCTGCCGGTTTTTCCAACAACACCTGCAGAATGTGATTCATCTACCATTACCATGGCATGGTATCTATCTGCAAGCTCCACGATTTTATCAAGGGGTGCCACATTCCCATCCATTGAAAATACTCCATCAGTAACAATAAGTCTGAACCTCTGAGCCTGGGCAAGCTGAAGTTGCTTCTCGAGGTCTGTAATGTCTGCATTATTATATCTGTAACGCTGAGCTTTGCACAGACGAACTCCATCTATTATGGAGGCATGATTGAGAGAGTCAGAAATAATTGCATCATCCTCGGTCAGAAGCGGTTCGAAAACTCCCCCATTGGCATCAAAACAGGCTGCATATAGAATTGTATCTTCAGTATTGAAGAACTCTGATATTTTTCTCTCAAGCTCTTTATGAAGATCCGTAGTTCCACAGATAAACCTCACAGATGACATTCCGTATCCATGATTATCCAATGAGGATTTTGCTGCCTCAATAAGTGATGAATCGTTTGAAAGACCAAGGTAGTTATTGGCACAGAAATTCAATACCTTTTGTCCGGTATCAAGCTCAATCTCAGCGCCCTGAGGTGAAACGATAATCCGTTCATTCTTGTATAATCCGGCTCCTTTAATCTCATCAATAATACTGCTAAGATGTTTCTGGTAATTACTATACATAATACTATTTTTTTTACTTTGTGACTCTTAATGATTGCCTTTGAGCGACTATGGGGTTAACTTTTTTACCACGAAGGAACACAAAGTACCTCACCAAGTATCACAAAGGAGTTTGTTAAAAATTTAGTCCCAATTAAGGATAACCTTTCCGCAATTTCCTTCTTCCATGATATCAAATCCTTTTTGAAAGTCGTCGATATGAAACCGGTGAGTTATTATTGGACTGAGATCGATTCCTCCTATTATCATCTGCTCCATTTTATACCAGGTTTCCCACATTTCCCGTCCGTAAATACCCTTTAAAGTAATTGCTTTAAAGATTATCTCACTCCATGGAACTTCAAAATTGGATGGAAGTATCCCCAATAATGAAATACTTGATCCATTGTACATGTTGTTAATCATCTCTACGAACGCTTTTGGTGACCCCGACATCTCAAATCCCAGGTCAAATCCTCTCATTCCAAGTTTTTTAACAGCATCCGATATCTTTTCTCCTTTCGATGGGTTTACAGTTAACGTTGCTCCCATCTTTTTTGCAATGTTGAGACGGTAATCGCTAAGATCGCTTGCAACAATGAATCTTGCTCCTGCAAATTTTGCTATTGCAACTGCCATGCTACCAATAAGACCTGAGCCGGTAACCAGAACATCTTCTCCAAGTATAGGAAAGGAAAGGGCTGTATGTGTTGCATTTCCAAAAGGATCCATTATTGCTGCCCACTCATCAGGGATTCGGGCATCGAGAGGGATAACATTTATTGCAGGGACTTTAACATATTCAGCGAAAGATCCGTCAATATGTACACCAATACCAACACTGTTTTCACATACATGTTCTTTACCACGTCGACAGTTTCGACAATGGCCACAAGCCAGATGGCCCTCTCCGGTAACTCTTTCACCCAATTTAAGGTTGGTCACACCAGCACCCATTTTATCAATGTGCCCCATGTATTCATGTCCAATTACCATTGGAGTGCGGATAGTTTTTTGCGACCAGGGATCCCATTCATAAATATGAAGATCGGTACCACAAATTGCTGACTTCTTCACTTTGATAACGACATCATTAAGGCCTGGTTCGGGAACGGGAACATCTTCCATCCATAACCCTTTCTCAGGTCGGGCTTTCACAAGAGCTTTCATCTTATTCATAAAGGCATGTTATATTTCGCTAAATTAATACAAATGTACAGTACAAAACCTGATTTTTGTAATAGTATTTAATCTAATCAGGTTTGTCTATCTTTGTCTATCTTATAAATGGAGGGAATATTCTATGTCACAAGTGCGAGTTCGTTTTGCCCCAAGTCCAACAGGTCCGTTACATATCGGTGGAGTCAGGACAGCCCTGTATAATTATCTTTTCGCAAAAAAAAATAAAGGGATTTTTATTTTAAGGATTGAAGATACTGATCAGAACAGGTTTGTTGATGGAGCCGAGGAATATATAATGGAAGCACTCAAATGGTGCGGTATAATTGTTGATGAAGGAATCACAGAGGGAGGAGAATATGGCCCATACCGTCAGAGTGACAGAAAAAAGATATATCGGCAATATGCTGACACCCTTATAAAAAATGGTAATGCTTATTATGCTTTTGATACGCCTAATCAACTTGACGCTTTGCGACGAGAATACGAAAAAGATGGTAATACATTTATCTATAATGCTGTAATTAGAGAAAAGCTAAACAATTCAATTTCTTTGCAGCAGGAAGAATGGAAAGATAAACTTAGAAAGGGAGAACCTTATGTTATACGATATAAGATGCCCTTTAGTGAGGATATCTATTTTAATGATATTATTCGAGGACAAATAGCAGTAAATTCCAATACACTTGATGATAAGGTCTTATTCAAATCAGATGGCATGCCAACCTATCACCTGGCAAATATTGTTGATGATCATTTGATGGATATCACCCACGTTATTCGTGGAGAGGAGTGGCTCCCTTCACTACCCCTGCATATTATGCTTTATCGCTCATTTGGTTGGGATCCTCCTCTTTTTGCTCACCTCCCATTACTTCTAAAGCCTGATGGCTTAGGCAAATTAAGCAAACGAGACGGTGATAAAATGGGTTTCCCGGTATTCCCGCTTTTCTGGCCTTACGGTGAAACAGCAAAAGGATATCGTGAGGATGGATATTACCCCGAGGCGTTTGTCAATATGCTTGCATTGCTAGGGTGGAACCCTGGTACTGAACAGGAAATTTTTTCAATGGATGAACTCATTAATGCATTTTCTATTGAGAGAGTAGGCAAGTCAGGTTCACGCTTTGATCCGGATAAGGCAAAGTGGTTTAATCATCAGTATCTGCAGAAAAGAACTGATAATCAGCTTTCGCTTGAATTCAGGGAATTCCTAAGAGCCCGGGGATTTCATATTGATATTGTCAGGCTTGAGATACTTGTCGGGATGGTTAAAGAGAGGACAAGTTTTGCTAAAGATATATGGGAGCAGACAGATTTCTTCTTTAAGGCTCCTGAAATTTATGATCAGGAGGTGATTAAAAAACGGTGGGAAGAGGATTCTGCATCGCTTCTTACGGAATTAGGGTCTGTGCTGGAGAAAATAGATGACTTTTCCAGTGCCGGAACAGAATCTATTGTAAAGGCATGGATAGAAGAACATGGATATAATATCGGAGCGATAATGAATGTATTCAGGTTGGTAATTGTTGGTGCTCTACGCGGGCCTCATTTGTTTGATATAATAGATTGGTTAGGGAAGGAGGAGACCCTTAAACGTATCAGTAACGGACTGTTGGTAATTGCTAAATAATAGTGATGAACTATCCACAATCTGACGACTATATTGATATCCATACACATGAAGGCAACCATGAGGAGGGCGTTTTTATCCTCGAAAACCTAATGGCTCATGAAGTAAGAACTCCCGGGAATCTTGCTGGCCAGGCATGTACATTTGGTATTCATCCATGGTATCTTACTGACAATAATATTGATCAACAATTAGAGAGTATTAGTACCTTTATTAATCATACTAATATGATTGCTGTTGGGGAGGCAGGTTATGATAAATTAAGAGGAGCTTCCATTGAACTTCAGAGGCGAGCCTTTGAAGAACAGATATTAATTTCGGAAGAGAATAAAAAACCAGTTGTAATTCATTGTGTAAGAGCCTGGGATGAGCTATTAGCTTCAAATAAAAGACTCAATCCTCTTATGCCGTGGCTCATTCATGGCTTCAGAGGAAGTGTCGAACTTGCAAAACAACTTCTGTCAAAAGGTATGTACCTCTCTTTTTGGCTGGGTTTTGTTCTCAGACCTGAATCAGCTAATTTATTAAAAAGTCTGCCAAAGGATAAGATTTTCCTTGAGACAGATGGAGCAGGCATTGATATAAGGACTATTTATAAAAAGGTTGCCCTGGATCTTGATTTATCTGTTGATGAATTAAAAGCGGTTATTATTAGAAATTTCAATAATTTTTTACATGGCTGAATGGCTTTCACGGACAGAATTGATTCTTGGAGATGAGGGTTTGAATAGACTCAAATCTGCTAACATTCTGGTTGTCGGATTAGGAGGAGTTGGAGCCTATGCAGCAGAAATGATATGCAGGGCAGGTATTGGTTCAATGACAATTGTTGATGGCGATACTATTCATGCAACTAACAGGAACAGACAGATACCGGCACTTAAGAGTACAGAAGGTTTATATAAAACAGATGTGATGGCACAAAGATTATTAGATATTAACCCTGATATTAAACTGACATTATTCCGGGAATTTATTAAGGATGAAAGAATCGAAGATATTTTGAATATTGGCTTTGATTATGTTGTTGATGCGATAGACACTTTGTCTCCTAAAATTTTTCTCATTTATCATAGCCTGCAAAGGAAGTTTCCTGTTGTAAGTTCAATGGGGTCAGGAGGGAAATTTGACCCGACCAGAATAAGTATTTCGGATATTTCGGAAACTACAGATTGTTCACTTGCAAGGATATTAAGAAAACGCTTACATCGGTTAGGGATAAGAGAGGGTTTTACTGCAGTTTATTCCCCCGAAGTAATAAATAAAAGTAAAATTATTCCAACATCAGGTGAGCTGAATAAAGCTTCAATAGTTGGTACAATATCATATATGCCTGCAGCATTTGGTATTGCATGTGCTTCTGTAGTAATAAGGGAATTAGTGGGTATTACCTGTAAGAACTTTAAAGAGTTTAAGACCAATTATTTGTAGTTAAATATTTTACCTGAATTTTGTTGATCGATTTTATAAATTTAAACTAATAAATATAAATAATGATGAAACGAAACCTTGCCCTAACACTGTTTGTTGTCTTAAGTATCGTGAAGGTTACTTCTCAGGACATTGATCCCAATTGGGGGATTAAATTCACTGGATTTGTAAAGACCGATATTTTTTATGATAGCAGACAGTCAAGTACATCAAATGGTGTCAGGGAAGGGCATTATTACCTTTTTCCCGATAATGTTCTCTATGATGTATCCGGTAATGATATTAATGCTAACCCCAGTCTGCATATGCTTAGTATTCAATCTCGTTTGGTAGGAAAAATTAGCGGCCCTGATGCCTTTGGTGCCTTAACCTCCGGACTAATTGAAGCAGAATTTTTTGGTACAAGTGAGAGTGATATTAATGGATTCAGGTTAAGGCAGGCTTATGTGAAAATGGATTGGACGAAAACCACACTTCTTATTGGACAAGCCTGGCATCCCATGTTCCCGGTAGAAAGTTTCCCCGGGACAATTAGCTTTAATACCGGCGCTCCTTTTACTCCATTTAGCCGTAATCCGCAGGTAAGGATAACACAAAAGTTAGGTGAAAGCAGTATCTCCCTCTCAGCCTATGGACAACGCGATTTCAGTTCCCCGGGACCAACGGGTAGCGGTAATAAATATTTAAGAAACAGCGTCTTGCCAGGTTTAAATATGAAGCTGTCTGCCCCTTCAGGAGATCATTTTGCAGGCTGGGCCGGAGTTGATTATAAAACACTCAGACCTGAGCTTAGTACAATTGCTAATGTAGAAACTAATGCCACTATTGGTAGTATTTCAGCTTTTGCTACATTGAAAATTAAAACCACTCCGTTAAATTTATCTCTGATGGGAATTTATGGTCAAAATGCAGCCGATCTTGTTATGATTGGTGGCTATGCAGTATCGGGAATAACAGATCCTGTAACACAGATTAAAACCTACACCAACCTGAATACGGCAAATCTTTGGGCCGACCTGACTACTAACGGGAAAAAGGTAGTATTTGGATTCTTCACAGGTTATAGTAAGAACATGGGTGCAAGCGACCTGATTACAGGAGCAGTTTATGGTCGTGGGAATAACATTGATCATGTATTCAGGGCCTCACCTCGCATTACGGTAACTGAAGGGCGTTTAACCTTTGCAACGGAAGTCGAAAGTACAACTGCAGCTTATGGTACAATGCAAACAAATGGCAAGGTTACTAATACAAACAATGTAACTAATTTACGCGTACTATTTAGTACTATCTATAAGTTCTAGATAAGTCGGGAGCCGGAAGGTTGATAATTATTTTCTTTTATCTTCGGGCTACGGACTTCCGACTTCCGACTCCAATACCTTTAACTCGGATTTGTTATAAAAATAACAATTTTAATACCATCTATTCTATAATAATTTCTTAACTTGTGTGGATAATTTTCTGATTGTAAATTTAATCAATTAAAAAAATGAGAATCCTGATTATCGGGTTTGTTGTATTTTTGATCTGGTCATTCTTTTCCACATGGCTCTATGTTGGTAGTATATGGCCAGCTTTGAATGAACCGATTGCCATACAAACAACCCCTGAACCACAAACAAGTGAGGCAGACTCATTAGCACAAATTGATGTGCCTCCTCCAAATGAACTGATGATCTATTTTGAGTTTGACAAATCAGAATTCAAAAGTGATCCCTCAACTGATATCAGCCTTTCGGAATTTAAGAATTGGCTTGATAAGTATCAATCATCAATACTTTCAGTTACCGGTCATGCCGATTTTGTAGGCACATCGGATTATAATCAGGCCTTAGGACTTAGGAGGGCCCTGAGCATCCAAAAATATTTTGAAGAAAAAGGAATCCCTGCCGAAATGATCAAAACAGATTCAAAGGGGGAGGATCAACCTCTGGGTGATAACCAAACTGCTGAAGGAAGAGCTAAGAACAGAAGAACAGAAGTATTAATTAAAGAGCAATAAAATGAAACCATTATTTATACTACTCACACAAACTACTACAGGAGCTGTAATTACAATAATTGCGTTACTCCTGGTTGCAGCAATCATCGGATACCTCACAGCCTGGTATTACGCGAAATCAGTTTATACTCCGGTAATTAAAGGTCTTGAAACCGATAAAGCAGAATTGATTAAACAGGTTGCCGGACTGAAGGATGATATAGCAAAACTTAATGACAAAATTGACAATCTGAATCAACAAATAGAAAAACTTAATAAGGAGATTGCCGGGAAGGATAAAGAGATAGAACAACTTAAAGAGCAGGCAAAATAGTTTAAGGCTGGTTATATGATTTATACCTGATCTTTGTCAAAAAACATTCATTTCTGTAATTCGGACAATATTGCTATTTTCGTATTCCTGTAATAATAGGTTTACGGGGAAAAATATGTTGTATTTTAGCTTAATTTATTTGTAAAAATGAGGGCATTTATTCTCGCTGAAACAAACTGGAAAATCATTAAAGATCAGAAGATTGAGTTAGCTGTCTTACCATGGGGAGCCACTGAAGCACATAACTACCATTTACCATTTGCTACAGACAATATACTGGTTCAGAATATTGCAGTCGCATCAGCTCAGTCAGCATGGGATAAAGGAGCCAGGGTAATTGTATTGCCCACAATTCCGTTTGGAGTAAATACAGGTCAGCTCGATATTAAGATAAATATTAACATGAATCCCAGTACCCAGCTTGCCGTATTAAAAGATATAATTGATGTTATGAACCGGCATGAGATTTATAAGTTCTTGATTTTGAATGGACATGGAGGGAATGATTTTAAGCAGATAATCAGGGAGTTGGGCTATAATTTTCCAAAGATGTTTATTTGTGGTTGCAACTGGTACCAGTCATTTGATAATTCGGAATTTTTTGAAAACAGGGGTGGTCATGCCGATGAAATGGAAACAAGTATTATGCAATTTCTTGCTCCTGAATTAGTTCTTCCATTGCAGGAAGCTGGTAAGGGCCATGGTAAAAAATTTAAAATAGGTGCTTTGAATGAGAAGTGGGCATGGGCGGAGCGGGAATGGTCAAAAGTAACCAATGATACAGGAATTGGGGACCCATCCAAAGCCAACCCAGTTAAAGGAGAAAAGTGTTTTAATGAGATTGTTAAAAAGATAGCTGACCTTATGCTTGAATTATCAAGTGCGGATATTAATAATTTATATGAGTGATTTCAGACTAAAATTCTTGACTTTCAATAGCCTATTAAAATTTTCTTCATCTTAATACTGTTTAGTTTTCGATTGTTGAGTGATAATCCTGAAGCGATTTTACGTTATATTCTCCATTCTGCCTTTCCTTAATACCTTTGGTTGAAGCAAGTGCAGCAGATGTAGTTGTTATATATGGGATCTTGTATTTGATTGCATTTTTTCTTATATATGAATCATCATATTCGCTGAGACGGCCGGAAGGAGTATTTACTACGAGATCTATTTCCCCGTTTTTGATTGCATCCACAATGTTAGGTCTGCCTTCATGGACTTTCAGGATCACATTAGTCGCGATACCATGTTTCTCAAGAAATTGTTTTGTCCCGCCAGTTGATAATATGGTAAAACCCATATCCCTGAAGTTATGTGCTGTTTCGATGATGTTATCCTTATCACGATCAGCAATTGTTATTAAAACGGTTCCATTTATAGGCAAAGGAGATTGTATTGCTTCCTGCGATTTAAAAAATGCCATACCGTATGAATCAGCCAAACCAAGAACTTCTCCTGTTGATCGCATTTCAGGACCCAGAAGAGGATCAATTGCCGGAAACATATTAAACGGGAATACAGCTTCTTTGACACCGAAATGGGTGATAGTACTTTTCTTAAGATTAAAGGCAGACAGATTTTTTCCAAGTAATATCTGCGTAGCTATCCGGGCCATTGAAATATTACAGACTTTTGAAACCAGTGGTACTGTACGTGATGCTCTTGGGTTAGCTTCCAGTATGTACACTGTATCTTTATAAATGGCATACTGTATATTCATTAAGCCGACCACGTTTAATTCGATTGCGATTCTTCGGGTATAATCATAAATAGTTTTTTTATTATCTTTCCGGATCACAACAGAAGGAATTACGCAAGCTGAATCGCCGGAATGGATCCCTGCATATTCGATATGTTGCATCACTGCAGGCACAAAAGCATCAACCCCATCCGATATTGCATCTGCCTCAGCTTCAATAGCATCCTCAAGAAACTTATCCAGAAGCAGAGGCCTGTCCGGCGATACTTCAACCGCTTTTATAACATATTCTTCCAGCATCTCTTTATCCAGTATAATTTTCATTGCCCTGCCTCCGAGTACGTAAGAGGGTCTGATCATCAGTGGATAGCCTATTCTTTCAGCAATTGCAATTGCTTGTTTCAGATCACTCGCCATCCCAGATTCCGGTTGAGGGATGTCCAGCTTGGTAATAATTTCCCTGAAACGGTCGCGATCTTCTGCCAGATCGATAGTTTCCGGAGTAGTGCCTAAGATTTTCACACCTGCTTCAGCAAGCTCTTTTGCCAGGTTCAATGGTGTCTGTCCACCAAACTGGACAATAACACCCTCAGGTTTTTCCTTATGATATATGCTTAATACATCTTCGGCAGTGAGAGGCTCGAAATATAGTTTATCGGAAGTATCATAATCTGTTGATACGGTTTCGGGATTGCAGTTTACCATTATTGATTCGTATCCTGCATTCCGAATTGCGAAAGCTGCATGCACGCAGCAGTAGTCGAATTCAATACCCTGACCTATCCTGTTAGGACCACCGCCAAGGACCATAATCTTTTTCCTGTTGCTTACCTCCACCTTATCGGGAGCGTTATAAGTTGAAAAATAATATGCAGAATTCTCGACACCACTTACAGGTACCGGTTCCCATGCCTCATTAATTCCAATTGAAATACGTTTCGCTCTGATCTCTTTTTCAGGTATGCCTAATAACTTAGACAGGTATTTATCGGCGAATCCATCTTTCTTTGCCTTTGAAAGGATATCGTCGGGAAGAATCTTTCCTTTGTAAGTAAGTATTATCTCTTCCTCCTCAACAAGCTCTTTCATCTGTTCAAGGAACCATGATTTGATATGAGTTTTTTTGTGGAGTTCATCTATCTCAGCACCTTTGCGCAAGGCTTCATACAGTATGAACTGTCGTTCGCTTGAAGGATGCTTGAGCATATTCATCAACTCGGTAAGCGGTTTTTTGTTAAAATCCTTTGCAAACCCCAGTCCGTAGCGACCTATCTCCAGTGAGCGGATAGCCTTCTGCATAGCCTCCTTATAATTTTTACCAATACTCATCACTTCTCCGACAGCCAGCATCTGTGTACCAAGTTTATCTTCGAGTCCTTCGAATTTCTCAAAGGCCCATCGGGCGAATTTCACGACTACATAATCGCCAGATGGAGAATATTTATCGAGTGTCCCATCGCGCCAGTAAGGTATCTCATCGAGGGTTATGCCACCGGCAAGAAGAGAAGAGATAAATGCTATGGGAAATCCTGTTGCCTTTGAAGCAAGCGCTGATGAACGTGATGTACGTGGATTTATTTCTATAACGACTACCCTGTCGGTCACAGGATCGTGGGCAAATTGTACATTTGTCCCGCCAATCACCTCAATAGCTTCGACAATATCATAAGAGTATTTCTGTAGGCGCTTCTGGAGCTCAGTACTGATTGTCAGCATAGGAGCTGTGCAGAATGAATCACCTGTATGAACACCCATTGCATCGACATTCTCGATAAAACAGACCGTGATCATCTGGTTTTTGGCATCTCTTACAACTTCCAGTTCCAGTTCTTCCCAACCCAGGACAGACTCTTCAATAAGAACCTGGTTTACAATGCTGGCCGATAGTCCCCTGCTGGCGATTATTCTTAGTTCTTCCACGTTATATACCAGTCCGCCACCGGTGCCTCCCATTGTATATGCCGGCCTTATAACAACCGGGTATCCGAGTTCATCTGCCGCTATTTCAGCATCTTCAACTGTATTTACAGCTAAACTCTTGGGCATTTCGATACCCAGACGATTCATGGTTTCCTTGAAAGCGATTCTGTCTTCACCCCTTTCAATGGCATCTATATTGACGCCGATCACCTCAACATTATATTTTGACAGGATGCCTTTTTTTGCAAGAAGCGAGGAGAGGTTCAAGCCTGTCTGACCGCCAAGGTTTGGAAGAAGGGCATCAGGGCGTTCCTTTTTTATTATTTCAGTAAGTGCATATTCATTTAGTGGCTCTATATATGTTGCATCGGCCATCTCAGGGTCGGTCATTATTGTAGCCGGATTTGAATTGACAAGTACGATTTTATAACCCAATGAACGTAGTGCTTTGCAGGCCTGTGTTCCTGAATAATCGAATTCGCAGGCTTGTCCGATTATGATTGGTCCTGAACCGATTATTAAAACTTTTTTAATATCCTCGCGTTTTGGCATAATCCTTTTGGTGATTTATTGAATAATGTAGAATATTTAAATCCGAATAACGGTTACAATATAAAAAATCAATTTGGATGAGGAAGGATTTTTTGTGTGAAATTGATCAGAAAGATATAAACCGGATTTAGTTTAGAGTACCTAAAGTTTTTATTCTTGTAGTGCATATATTCCCCATTGAATAATTTATTAATTTCTAAAAACAACTTTTTTAATTTAATCTGTTTAAATTTATACGATTCATATTTTGGAATTCAACTTTAGGCACTCTAAACTTTAGCACACTTTAAATACAGGATAGTTATAAATAATCTTATTATGGAAAGACGTAAGTTCATTTCAAAAAACATAGCTATTGGAGCACTTGTTCCGGCAGCTTATGCCTCAATGGGATTCTCAGATCCAAAAACAGCTTACCCGCAAAGTCTTGCTGATAAAGAAGATGTGATTATTGAACGGGATGCAGATGGACAACCTCATAAGGGGAAGGTTCTGGCAGTAATACAACCTCATGTGGATGATATCCCGATATTTGCTGCTGGTACAGTAGCAAAGCTTATACATGAAGGCTATACCGGATATTTGATCAGAACATCAAATGATGAAGCTGCCGGTGCTGGCGGGAGTATGGGGGAGAGGGTTTTGAATAATGAAAAGGACAATGAAGAGGTGGCAAAGGTTCTGGGACTTAAAAAGACTTATGATCTGAACTATAGCAACCATAGGATGGACGAATATAACATACAGGAGATTAAGGGCCGGTTTATATTTCTGTTCAGGTTGCTGAAAGTAGATACCCTGATATGTTATGATCCCTGGGGACAATATGAAGAAAACCCCGACCATTATATAACGGCCAGGGCTGTTGAAGCTGCCCGCTGGATGGCAGGCATGGGTACCGATTATCCTGAACAGCTGGAGGTTGTAAAACCTCATAATGTGAAAGAGATGTATTATTTTGCCAGAGGACCGCAGATTGTAAACCGGGTAGTAGATATTAGTAAGTTTATAGATATAAAGGTAGAGAGTAATGTTGTATGTAAAACACAAGGTCCGGGTGGAGATAACGGCTCACGATTAAGAAAAAGGTTGGCAAACGAGGGGGAAAAATTAGCATTACTTGGTAACGATGACCAAACAGCCAACTTCAATTATATCAAGGAATTTGTCTTGGATCATGATAAAAAAAACGGGGAAAAATATGGTTTGGAATGGGCGGAATGCTTTCATTATATCGGACCAACACCATCTAAGCTTAATGAATATATTCGGAAAAATGCCGTTTCAAAGTAGAAATCATCTTTAGTTAGGAGTCTAAGAAACAGAGAATGATTGTAATCAAAAATAATGACAAAGTATGAGGGGTACTAAAATTCTGATATATTTTCTTTTATTATTATCAGGGATTATTCTTGGAATATTTTTATGTCAGAAAATGGGATCATGGTCATTTATTTCGAAGAAAAATGCTGAGCCACAGATAAAATTTGACGATAAACAAAAGGTAGAATGGGCCACAGAGTTTGAAGTAGTTGAGATTAAATCTAATCTCGACACCAGTCATCAGAAAGCTTATTTTTATAAATCGAAATCAAAGAACCCCAAACCATTAGTAGTTAGCTTGCACACATGGAGTGGATACTATGATCAGCATGATCCATTAGCTGAATTATGCAGATCAAAGAACTTGAATTATATACATCCTGATTTCAGGGGTGCCAATTTTACAAAGGATGCTTGTTGTAGTGAATTAGCGTTAAGCGATATTGATGAATCAATAACTTATGCAATTAATAATTCAAATGTCGATGCCAATGAGATATACGTTATTGGGGGGAGTGGCGGGGGCTATGCTACTCTTAGTACCTTTATGAAATCGAAACATAATATCAGGAAATTTTCTGCATGGGCTTCCATCTCAGATATAGTTGCATGGTATAATGAAAGTAGTATAAGGGGAAATAATTATGATGAGAATATTCTTACATGTACAGGATCTGAAAATGGAGCGCTAAATAAACTGGTCGCTGAACAAAGATCACCTGTTTATTGGAAGACTCCAATCAATAAAGTGAAACATTCTGATCTTTATATCTATGCCGGAGTTTATGATGGCATTCAGGGAAGTGTTCCAATAACCCATTCCATAAACTTTTATAATAAGATATTATCAGATCTGGGTGTTACGGACTCTTCCTTATATGTCACTGATAAAGAAAAACTTCAGCTTCTTGAATATAGGGCACCCCTTGGGGACTATGGAAAAATATCCGGAAGGAATGTTTGTTTGATTAAGAACTATAAAAACATCAAGCTAACAATATTTGAAGGAAACCATGAAATGCTGACAGAATTTGCATTCAATGAATTGCTCGAAAATTAATAACCAGACATAAAAATCTGCTTGCGCATATGATCGATGAAAAATAAATTATATGGATATGAAAAAAGGCACTAGTGTCTTGACAAATTAATATAGAAACATTATCTTTGTGGCAAAAACCACAAAGCCATGAGTAAAATGACATTAAAATTAAAAGACCGGGAGTTTCTTACAAATTTGACAAAGACCGGGAATA
>Ga0307377_10003543_pt1 | contig 17531 bp, 19 predicted proteins | sample TR3MG_FD_202535 | JGI IMG/M metagenome (GOLD analysis project Ga0307377, IMG submission 202535) | Soil microbial communities from Risofladan, Vaasa, Finland - TR-3 | ecosystem: Environmental > Terrestrial > Soil > Coastal area > Acid sulfate soil | place: Finland: Risofladan, Vaasa | collected... | reverse complement strand
CGGATGAAGGGGCAACGGCATATCTACCCGCAGAGCATTCGCACTACGTTGTGCAGACGGCGAATTCGTCGGGCGCGGGCGGCGGATTGCAAGAGATCGCACCGGACTAGGAGTGATGAAAACATGCACGATATCTATATCGGATCGACTTCGCGGGTAACGCGGGAATTCCTGCAGAACGGTGCGGCCGCCGATCTCGACGCATTGACGATCGACATCAAAGACGAGAGCGGCGAATGGCTCGTAACAACTGCGGAGGGCACGTTCCACGATCTTAATATCATCGCGAATAAATCGTCGACGGGTAAGTATTTCACGAAGGTCACCCCGGATGCAGCGGAGAGCGAGGGCGTGTATTTGCTCTACTGGACTGCGACGTATGGCACGGGGGATGCAGCAGAGACATTTACCGAGGGTCCGGATGTGATATTCATTCACGACAAGGCGGCGCTCCCGGCGATCGCAGACAACTATCTCTCGCTCGATGCCGTGAAGGATCATTTCCCGGTGCTCTTCGATCTCGATATCCCGGCGAATATTCTACGCCAGGGTGCGAATTGCTCACGTGATATCGATACAATGCTCGATGAACGATTCAGCGTGCCGATCAAAAAGCGCACGGACGGCACATACGATCCGCCGCTTGTGGATGCCACGGCCTTCGCCACGATTGCGAGTATACTCGAGCGCATGGGTCACCGCGATGAGGCCGAGGGCTGGTACGAGCGCGCCGAGAAAATGGTCGAGTCCATAAACGTGGGACGCCGTCGGCTGTCCGAGGAATTGACTACCGATGAGATCGGATTCGGGCCGCCGCGTCCCTCTACGGATAATCAGAGTGCTAATATCGAGCTTGAGATATTCGATGAAGCGGTATTCTCGGGCGATTATCACCGGAAGATCATTATCACGATCGACGGCGCCGGGGCCCTGGGAACGGCGACGTACAAGGTCTCACTCAATGCCGGGAATACCTGGGAGGTCGAATCTCAACCGACATACGCCGACGAGCAATGGCTTGAGCCGTCCGGATGCGAGGGGCTTGTGTTTCGATTCTATCAGCTCGCCACGTCGGCGAATCTGGAGGCCGATGACTACTGGACTATCGAGGCATATCCCATGCGCATGGAGGCCACCGTCAGTAAGCGTGGTCTCCGAACGAGGCAGTTGAATCTATGAGACTACGGCAAGGCATAGATGAGATCACCCCGGCTTTTGATCGGCTCTATCGCAATTCGAGCCCGGCGGCAAAGCTGCAGATAATGAAGGAGCTCGGTAACAATTTGCGAAATACTCAAAAGCGGAATATCGCGAATGAGCTCCAGTATGACGGGAGGCCGATGAAGAGTCCGGCAAAGGAAACGAAGTACGACGGGCGATTTGCAGAGAGCTACAAATGGCGATACCGTGTGGGATTTCGGCAACTCACAAGCGAAGAAAAGCGGCACTATGAGATGACTGGCAGAGTTGGCGGAGCCCGTGGTTATCATACGAAAGGACGCCGACTAAAGCAGATGAAACGCGGCGTCAAAGTTCGCCGCCGGATACCAGTCACGCCAGCCAGTAAGCAGCTCCAGGATACAGGGGGAACGATAAAGAGCATCGACATATTGAGTGCGGACCCTAACAAGACGTGCGTCGGGCCGAAGACAGCGCACGGTAAGAAGATTCTCGCCGTGCATGAGAAGACAAGAAAACCGTTTGGAATTAGTAAGAAGTGGGCCACTTGGGCCCAAGGATATGCATTCAACAGACTACTGAAAGGAGTTTAACATGGTCGATACGCCTGGAGGCGGGCAGGCTCAAAAACCCGTAGCGCCCGGAGTCGGCGCAGGAAACCAAGGCACGGGGGGTGCTGGCGATCCCACGCGGATCACCGCACCGGCCGCCCCGAGCCCTGGAAGTGGCACTCCCTCCCCAGACGCGGGGAGTCAAAACGCGCAGCCCGTTCAGTCGATCAGGATCGGTAATAACGTATTCACCACCGCCGATATCGAGGCCGTTATCAAAGCAAAAATGGGTCTCGATGCGACGAACAAGGACCTGAAAACCAAGCTCGACGCAGCCGAGGCGAAGGATCTGAGCGATAAGGAGAAGGCGGAAAAGGAGAACGTGACCCTCAAGGAGGAGAACCTGAAACTCAAAGCCGCGAACCTGAACGCGAAAATCCAGCGCAAGCTCGACGAGAAGGGTGTGAAGTTCACGGCGGAAGCATGGAATCACGGAATCACCGAGGAAAGCCAGATTGATGAAGCGGTGCAGAAACTCATCAAGGAGAACCCCGGGATCGTAAAGGCCGCCGGTCCGGCCGCACCCGGGACAGTAACGCCCCCCGTGGGCTCTGCACCGCCAGTCGAAACGCCCGGCGCCGGAAACTTTGAAGCCGAACTCATGCAGAAGTATGCCAAAGCGCAGACGCCGGCCGAGATCGCTGCTCTCGATAAACAGCTTTACGATCTACGCGGCCAGAAGCCCCCGGGAGGTGAGCAGCCTATATAACACGGGGGTGAAAAATGGCAGTAATGGGATACACCGAGCTGTCGGATCTCGATCAGACCCGATTCAACGCGAAAATCCGGACGGCCGCCGCGGCGATGGTGATCCATCCTCAGTTCTTCGAGCAGGAGAACATCGAGGAGAAGTCCCGCGTCGCGACATTCACGATCTTCGATAAGCTCTCAAGCGGCGCTACCGATCATCTATTGACCGGCACGTACGACCTCACCGATCCCATACCCGAGACGATGACCGACAGCCAGATTTCCGTGACGGCGTACGAGTACGGTAATTTCCTGGCGTCCATGCAGGGAATCCGCGAGACCGCGATCCTCGATGTCGTCGAGGCGAAAAACAAGCTCATCGCGATCAATGCCGCCGAGACGATCGACAACATCTGCGCCTACAAGCTCTTCAGCGCCATGACGGCCACAGAGACCGTTGCGGGTCCGCTCGATGCCGATCATGTGCTGGACATCGCGCGGGCGCTGGAGAACGGGAGCGTCCCGACACGCGAGGCCGGGCTCTATGCCGCTGTGATCTCGCCGTACACGAAACGGGATCTGTTCGCGCATACGGCGGACCTCAAGGGTTTCATCGATCGTGCGAACTACGCGAACCCGGAGCTCGCGTTCAAGTACGAGCTCGGAACGTGGTACGGCTTCCGGTGGGTCTCGGGGACCAGTGCCTACCATGCGACCGTGACCGGCGAGCGGCACGACTACCCGATCTTCTTCGGGATGGACGCCTTCGCACAGGCGAACGGCTACGGGTTGGAGCTCGTCGTATGGCCGGGCCGTGACGCGCTGAAGCGCAAGCTGGAGCTCGGCTGGAAGATTCAGCGGGGCTACAACGTGCTGAACTCGGCGCACGTTCTCCAGTACGACGTGAAGCCCACTCCGTAGGACGGTGGAGCCGAAGCGGTAAAGGTGTGATGCAGAAAGATGCAAGCTCAAAAGGGAGGAAAACATGATTCGTAAATTATGCGTGGCGGCAATGCTCGGCGCGCTCATTCTGGGGATGGCGTCATACGCCACGGCGGAGACGGTGATCCGCCAGATGAGCACACTCGCGGCCGTGACGGTTGCAACGAGTGCCGAGATCGATACAAGTACGGCGATCACCTGCACCGATTATAGCTTTATCGGCGCCGTGATCGAGATCAATTGGGCAAGCGGCGGATCAGCAGGTAACGGCCAGGTCTACTTCGAGGGCCGGGTAAGTGATAGCGCCATATGGAATAAGCTCTGGGTCATCGATCCAGTCGATTCAATGGAAGTCAAGAATCAGATCGATTGGGGCGAGGCCCTCGGGGCGGATAAGAACGTCCCGGCAATCCTCACGGTCGTTCCGTCAACGATGAAATGGACTTCGACAAATTCGGAGCTCGTCGTCGGCGGCGCTATTGTAAACGCACTACCCTACAAAGAAATCCGTTGCATCGTCAACGATAACGATTGGAACGCGGTGGCGACTTTCCGTGGTTACTGGATATTGAGGAAATAGTCTTATCCAGTGGCCTAACAATTCGAGGATTCGAGAAGGGAGATGTCATGGCAAAGAAGATGATCAGCGATCACATCATGGTCGTGAGCCAGGCGAACGGCTCAAAGAAAGCCGCCCCCTGCTGGCAGATCCGCGCATGGATCCAGAAGGGGAGTTTTAGCCTGGAGGTCCCGAAGAGCAACCCGGTCGGTTATGACTTCGTGGATCACCGTGGTGGGGTCGCCGAGTACAAGGAATGGGAGACCGAGCAGAAGCGCCTCGCCATGATCAGGCGTTCGGCCGTCGGTCCCCAGCACCGTGACGGCGGTATCGCGGATGCACAGTTTCATCTCCGGGGTCCCGCATCCGTTCCGAGTGCCTTTGATGAGGTACCGGAAACGGGCGTGCCGGTAATGGAGTCGGGGAGCAAGGAGCTGCCCGCAAAACCGGAGGATGTCATCTAGTGGCGAGTGACGGGAAAGAGGAACGAGAATTCTATATCAAGTTACGTAATACGATACTCGGTATAGACGCCCTCAAGGCGTGGATGGAACCGGATTCCGTTATCGCAGAGAGAACGCTCACTGAGGCACTCGAAGGCGATAAGGGGAAGTTTCGTCACATGCATATCTCTTTCACCGATTCAATTCCGGACGAATCGCCGCACAAATTCGGATTTAGCGGCGAGATGATGTTTCTCTGCTTCATCAATGTGATCGTGCGCAACGACGAGAGAATGGCGGGGCCGCTCCCGGCGCAATTAGTTGGGATAACAAGCGGCCCCTCGCTCTCGATCGTGGACGGCGCGCTTCGCAATGCTCTTCATGATTCGACGCTCGATGGCTGGTGCTGGGTCACGGAACTCGGCGCTCCCATGAATAGCGTAGATGAGAATATACCTGAAGGATGCGTAGGGCGATCCTATCCATTCAAGGCAATCAAGGAGGTCGAAAGATGAGTATCAGTACCAGAGGGATTGCTTTCGGGTACGGCGTGCAAGGGTCCAAGGGGTCCGCCGTCGCGGCCACCGCGGGGCTTCGTACCCGTGCCGAGGGGGGTGTCTCTGATTTCAAGGTTGGCATGGTGCCGATCGATGTTCCCATCAAAGACGGTCAATGGGCCCGACAGGACTATTCCGAGCATGAGGGTATCAGGCGGCCCGGATGGCCCGGAGCACCGCTCATTCTCACCGCGGGTCAGCTTCAGCTTGTCTTGCAACAATTGATGGACGAAGACGGCCCGGATGTCGGCGGCAATTACACCTATACGCTGCAGGCCGCAAGCAGCAATCCGCTGGCAACCGCCTACCTGTCGCTTGTCCGCGTGAATGCCTTCGCTGCATCGAAGGACAAGCGGATCGCGGACGGTGTTTGCACGAGCATCAAGATCGCCTCCTCGGAGGGTACGCAACCGGCGACAATGGACACTGATTTCCTGGGGAGCGAGATCGAATATACATACGACGGCTCAGGCGATGTCTATACGCTCGCCGACGAGGTACCGCTCTTTCACAAGGATTTCATATTCAAGATCGGCGCCGCCGCGACCGGATGTCCTGAGCATGATATCGCGCTCAATTTCAATCTCAAGGCGATCGTCGATAACAACTCGACGCCACAGGAGTTCATACTCGGCGAGTTCGAGGCATCGGGTACAGTGCGCATCCCGTGGGCCGACGAGGACGTGCTGAACGATTTCAAAAACTCGACGGCCAACGTGCTCCATTGGATATGGGGAGTTGCGGACAGCCCGGGCTACATAGAGATCATCGTTCCGGCGAAGTACGACGAGCCGGAGGAGGATGCCGATAATGATGTTCGGCTCCGTACAAGCATGCCGTTCAAGCTCCGGGAAACGACGGCGCAGGACTTCACGATCATACTCCAGCCGTAAGGGGTTAAGCGGTGGGAGGAATAGCACAACAGAAGATCACGTACGCGATCGGTAATGCCGCATGGGGATCGAAAGCCGCACAGGAGGGGATCCCTGTATCCCAGCATTTCGAGCCCGAGCCGGTAATGGATTCGAGCACGGCGCCGCGCGTGGCGAATAGTTCACGGCTCCCGGCGTCCGAGGAGTTCAGTATCGGCGCCATGTACTACACGGCTCCCGTACCGATTGCGTTCAATCCGGCGCACGCGATTCTCCTGCTCGATAAGTTTTTTGGCGATACCGTGGTCGGCGCCTCCCCGAATTATGATCGTAATTACGAAGCGGAGGATGTGCCGGGAGAGGCGTCGACGCCGTTTCTCAATATCTGGAAGCGGACGGCAAAGGTCGGGCATGATCACAATCTCTGCATGCACAACGGGATTGTGACCGGCATCACGATCTCGAAAGAGGCCGAGGGCGTGGTTATGATGACGGCGTATTGTGCGTTTGGGGCTCGCAGCATGGATGAAGCCGACCCCGATGCATGGGCTATCGACTGGACGCATGGAGTTACAGCTCCGGCACTACCCGGGAGTACGCTTTTTTATATCGCCTCGATCGGAGGCGGATTTGCAGCATATGCAATCCCCGCGTTTCGCATCACATTGAGCTGTGAATTCACGCCCCACTTTTTCGGCTCACAGAATCCGGACCGATTCTCTCGCGGCAAAATGGTAATGGATGGAGAACTTAGTCTCCGAGACATCACGAGCCAGGTCGAGGACTTCGGGGCCTGGCTCGAAGGATCGACAACGAAAAAGGCGGCGATTCTTTTCGGCGGTTCAACGTTATATATCAATTTCAAAATCCACGCGGGAGGTGGCGCAGAAGACGAGATAACGCGAAACGGAAGATTCAGTTTTACGGGTATTTACGAAAAGAATGGGATATATCCAACTGGATTTAGGTGGCTGGTGAGGCCAAAGCGGCCATATACAATACCATAGAGGAGGGAACATGTATAAGGGAGTCGACAGGGAGAAAACGTACCCGTACGTATTGCAGCGCGAGCATGCGCTTGCCGAGGATGTGAAAGCACTCGAGCGCGCCGGGGAGCCGGTCACGGAGCGGCCGACCGTGTGGTGGATCAGGCCGCAGACGGTAGCCTCGGGTAATCAACATATCACGCGACAGGGCCGGGCGTTTACGAAGAAAACCGATGACGCGATGATCACCGCCATGACGCGCGAGGACCGGAACGAGTTCCTCGATGTCGTGCGCGGGGTCGATAATTTCTGCTTCAAGGACGAGGCGGTGCCGCGCGCGAAGATCACGAGCACCGAGGAGCGCTGCAAGATCTTCGACGAGCTGGACCCTGAGAGCCAGAAGGAGCTCGTCAATGCCTCCCGCGATCCGTTCGTGCTCCGCGAGTCGGAAAAAAACGCATCCAGCTCCTCGTCTGGTGCGGGCTCGAGCGAAAGCACAGCGGCGGGGAGCACTTCGATTGCGATCGATGCAGAGATGCTGGACTGATCGATCACTGCTATTGCGTGATCGATTACGCCGACGATGAAGAGATAGCGCTCCCGGTCCCGGTTCTGGTTGATGGATGTTGGAATGGAATCCGGAAAGAGGAAATCAGAACGACGAAAGATGAATATTTCGATCTCATCACGGGTCATCTCGCCGATGCAGAAGAGCGTCAAGTCTCGTTTCTTGAGGCGTTCCAGGTGCTCGGCGTCTGTCCCTATGGATTCATCGATGAATTCGCCGGATGGATCGTACAGCTTGAAAGCCATGCATCCACATATAACACCTTGCCCTCCGGTGGCGGGATATTTGATGAGGAGCAATGGCTGATGGATGCATTCGGAATCGTTCGTAAGGGGCGCGACGATTACTATATCTGGAAACGCGCGACGAAAGGTAAGTAATGGGAAGCTCCGCAATTACCAAACGAATGCAGCTTCTCGTCGAGTGGGCGGACAAGGGCTTTGATTCGGGGCTCGACAAGAAACGCAAGGGCATTAAGGACCTCAAAAAGGACATTAAAGACCTCGCAAAAGCCATGCTAGCCGCGGCGGCTGTTGCCGTGGGGCTCACGGCGGGACTGCTCAAGCTCATCAAGCAGGGCGCGGAGGTCAAGAGCGTCCAGGAATCATTCGAGGGATTCGTGCGGGCGGCCAAGATGTCGCCCGATACGCTGGACAAGGTACGCGAATCCGTGCGGGGAACGATCTCCGACATGGAACTCATGAACGCGACGGTCCGCGGTCTCTCGATGGGCCTCGATCCTGGCCGGATCGTAGAGTTCTGGCAAAAATCAAAGCAGATCGCCGACGTCTCAAGTCAAGATACGCTTATGGTCTTTGAATCCCTCGTCATGGGAATGACGAAGCTCGAAGTTGAGACGCTGAAGACAATCGGAATTACGATCCGCGCCGAGGATGTCTACAAGGACTACGCTGCTTCGATCGGAAAGACCCAGGCGGAGCTCACAACCTACGATAGAACGATTGCCTTCTCGATCGCGCTCGAGGAGAAGTACCGCAAGAATTTCCAGGGCGTCGGCGATGTCACAACGCGCGTGCGCGAAAAGTTCCAGCAGCTCACGTCGGGCGTCAAGAATCTCTGGAATCGTTTCGTCGTCATGATCGCAGAATCGCCGAAGATCATGGGCTTTCTCGCGTTCCTCTCCGGTGAGGTCGGCAATCTCGACGCGCATCTCGAATCCATGCGGCCGGGGCTCGATCGTGTAATAGCCACTATAATATTGCTTAGCCGAAAAAGTCTTGATGCTGCAAAAGGCATCAAAGGCTGGCGTGATGAATTGCTTTCTTTTGGTCTTATAGCTGGGATAGGCGTTCTCATAGCAAAGCTCGCCGCATTCAAAACGGCCATAGCGGGAGCGTTCGGATCTGCCGCACTCGCAAAGCTCGGAATCGCCGGAGCTGTTGCATATCTTCTGTTGAATTATAAGAAAACGCTTCAGGCTTTCTTGACGATTCTTGATAGCGTGAGCCGCGCATTTTATTACACGATCGGCGGTATCATTGAGGGCATTCAATTACTCATAAAAGCCATTAATAAGATACCTGGTATTGATTTAAGCGGGATGATTGAATCATTCGAGCCGACACTTGCATGGTTTAGAAAGCAGGCTTTCGGCGAGACAATATTCGACAAGTGGAAAGCCAATATAGAGAAATGGCCTTCGCTCTTCGATTTGATAGGTAAAAAATTATTCGGTAAAAAAGATGAATTCAGAGATCAAGCTGAATCCGTCAAAAGAGAATTATCCTTTATTGAAGATTTGGAAATAAGACGCAAGGCAACGCCTCAATTTGAGTTGGCAATATCTGATCCATTATGGGCTTTGAAAGAAACTGGGAAAAAATGGAAAAAAGAAGCGGAGCGAACAATCGGTGGTTTCTGGGAGGATTATGAAAATGCTTATGAAGAAGGAAGAAAAAAAGCCGCATTGGAAATTGCCAAACAAAATGAATTATTAGCTAAGCAGCAATTCTTCACAACTCCGAAGCTCGAAATCCCGAAGCCGATACATCCACAGATCGAGCCGCTGGAAGTGCCGAATGATTTATATCCGAAGCTCGATCCGCTCCGGATACCCGATCCCATATACCCGATTGTACAGGCGCTCAAGGTCCCGGCTTATCCGCGCCTCGATCCGTTACGTATTCCCGATCCTATTTATCCGGAGGTCCCCGCGCTCACATTCCCGCCATATCCCAAAATCGCAGCTCTCAGAATCCCCGAACCTATCTATCCGGCGCTGCATGCTCTCAGAGTTCCCGCTCCGATAATGCCGAAAGTGCCGCCGCTCTATATCCCCGATCCGATCTATCCCGTCGTGATGGCATTGAGGATACCGCGCCCGCTATTCGAGGGACAATGGCCGGTGCAGGTACCGGCTCCGATATATGAACAATCCACCCCGCCGGTAATTGCAGCGCCTATAGTACCCGATATCCCCGCAATTGAGATACCGCGCCCTGTCGGCATGGACGCAGCGAAAAAGGACATCGAGTACTACACGGAAATGATAATGACGCTCAAGACCGCGAGTGAGACCGTGCCATATTTCAGAGAGAAATACAACATCCCCGAACCGGCTCAAGAAATAAAGCCCCAAAGAAGAGAAGAGCTCGCAATGCTCGATGATGAAGAGCAGGCGTTTCTTGAAAGCTGGGATCGGCGCGTCGAACATGCACGCGAATCCTCGGACATTATGCTCGAAATGGAGCAGGAGCGGTATCTCGGTAATGCCGATCTGTGGGAGATGGAGCGCGTTTCCTTTCTCCGAAATATGCAGATGCGCGAGCAGGCATATCGAGCAGGCTATCAGGCAATGGGGCAGTACTCGGACAAATTTTTCAATCGTAACGCAAAGCTCATGCGCGTGACGAATGCAATTCTTATCAAGGGTGCAACGGAAGCCGTAGCCTCCTGGATCGAGGCGCGTTCCGAAGAGTGGAGGTATCAGGCCGCGGCGAATACATACGAGATGTTCGCCGCTCTCGCCCGAAAGGATTTCTATGCCGCCGGACTTTACGGAAAATCGGCGGCCGGATGGGCGGCTCTCGCCGGTGGTGCTGCGATTGCAGCGGGCGGTATCAGGTATGCCGGGCAACATAAGGCCGAAAGTATGATGAGTGAGCAAGAGACGCAATGGGAGGAAGCGACAACGGGCGGGGGAACGGAAGAGCTCGCGCGCCAGAAACGCGAGGCCTCCGGCGTCGTCAATGCCCGGCCGATACATATCAACGTCTATTCGACGGCGAATTTCAATAGCGGTTATATGATATTCGGCGACTCGGAGACGGCAGCCGGGGAGCTCTACGCCGATCATTTCAGAATTCGGATCGAGAGTGATATAGAGAGCGGGGCGATACAGATTCCGTAGGAGGTGAATCATGCCGTGTGGCAGAAAGAAAAAGAGAAAGCGCGGGAGACATAAATAATGGCCTATACATTCGGCGATTATCCGGAACTGGCATTCGCAATACCGTTCCTGAATCTCAGTTTCCAGCACTGGGACGGTACGCTTCCCGAGGAATGGGTCGAGCATACTACGCCCGGACATGGAACGCGCGTGAAATATAATCCCGGCATGACATATCCGCGGGCCTTGAAAATTACGGACGTGGGTACTATCGCCTCGCCCGATGACCTCGACAACGCACTCGAGCAGACAATCGACATGCCTGACTACATCGAAAATGGACAGGTGACGCGGCTCAACGGATGTTTTATCTCGGAGTTGTCAGGTTCGGGCAAGGCGGTTGCCGTAACTAAATTCACATCAGTATTGCCATCGCCGCTCGAATATATAGGGATGCCGGATTCCGGACGTACAGACTGGCATATAGCTCAAGGGAACTCGGCGAATGCCATTGATACGACAAAAACGGATCTACGACTCAGTTGCCGTGTACGAAGTAATGGCGAAGCCGATCCGGCGGCTCTGTTTGATTGTATCGCCGTCGAATACGGCCGCACAATATCGGAGCGTTATTATACATTCGATCGTAAGCCAGAGTTTCCTCCTCAAGCGTACCCGTTTACATTCGTCAATGACGATCGTACGGGCATCGGCAAGCGCCGGACCTGGGACCCGACGGGCGGAGTTACTAAGTGGCGAGTGGAATTCCCGTTTGTCAATATCCCCGGCGCGATGGTAGAGGCGCTCTATGAATTTTACATGCGCAATAAGGGGCTCAGGGATAGTGAGGGCGTGCCGCTCGTTCTGCATCATAAGCTGATCGATCTATCGGAATCGTTCAATCTGCATGTGCCGCCGTGGATTATCTGCGACATTATCAATGCAGAATTTCCATTCAAGTTCTCGGGCGGTTATCTCGGGGCAAAGCTCTGGAGTGGGACGCTTATTTTCGAGGAGATTTGATGGCGCTCTCAACAACAATAAAGAACAAGATGCTCTCTGTGACGCATCTCCAGTACCGGGAGATCGTAGAGATCAAAAACGAGGACGGCGATTGGATCGACTTCACCGATCGGGATCCCCGGCATCCGGCCATACGGCTTGCCACGGAGAAGGGCCGCCACCAGATCGTCTCCTCGATCGCCTCAGTATCCTTCACGAATGACGACAACTATTTCGACTGGATGGATAAGCCATCCCATCTATCGACATTAGCAAAGTTCGGCGCGTTGGCGACGAAGTTCTCGAAGGGCTTTCGCGGTAAGCAGGTCCGTTTCTCGCTCCGCATGCAGCTCCCCGCCGGCACGCATGAGGACGCATGCCTCGGACTCTATCGCATTCGTCGCATATCGATCGATCACGATTCCGGCCGCACCACCTTCGATCTCTGGCAGGACGTGGATTTTCTGAAGCGCCTTGGCACGGAGGATGTATCGAGTGGAAAGCGGCACCATGAGAATAAGCCCGTCTCGTATCTCGTACGGGAAATTCTCAAGAAGTTCTACCGCGGCGGGATTACCTCGGCGGAATTCGAGATACCAGATCGAATCTATCTCGCGACCTCGGACGGCGAGCCTGCATTTAGCCACTACGGAAAGCCACCGGAGAAGGATACGTCGGGCCGTTGGCGGGATGATGTTACACATAAGCCGACGGCCTTCACTTGGGATGCTGATAATGAATATTTCATCTTCGGTATCATGGATGAGGTCTGGCTTTTCGAGCCGATCTCCGAAGAGTGGGAGAAGCTAGGGGAATTTGATACGGAGGATTTTTATATTCGCGGATTCTATCGGATGGATACGAATAAATATCTCTGTGTCGGGTGGCAGGTAGACCAGAGATTTCGTGACGTGCGCATGGAGACGGCGGAAGTAAATACCAGCGCGAAGACATTCACTGAAAATATTTCCGACAATGATACGATCATATTCCCTGGGGATTTCGTTTTACGAGATACCTATAATAATCATATAACATTAGGTTTGACAGACCTCAAAATAGGTGTTATAGCGGATAGCCCACGATCAATTAATGATAGTTGTTCCGGCGTCAATATGCCCTGTCCGCTCCCTCAGTGGCCACATTCCGGATGTCTTGATGGTACTTATCCCGGTGCGGCAATAGCAACTATTGGTGGATTACGTCAAATGCCGGCAGCAGGAGACTGGGACGATAATTTTATAACAATCCCCCACGGTACTGATGTAATGGAACCTTGTTATTTAATTTATGATAATGTCGGCGTTGGGTCTGCATCATTGAGGCCTCAATTTTTTGTATCCTGGGGGATGCGGCCGAATCTTGCCTATGCGGAGACCCTTGCCGATTTTACAGGACCTCTCCTTTTTACCGTAGAAACCGACCAGAACCCTCTCGGGATTCGATGCATCGGCGATATTCAGATCGTCGCCTATAGTGCCGAGGATGGCACGAATTTCTTAGTCTCGGAGAACGTCCAGGGCGATGACCTTGCGCCGATATATGCCCTTCGATACTTTAGAACGAACGCCGACGATTATCTCTTCTGGATCGATGTCAACTGGGTGGAGGATTATGAGGATATCGGAGATCGTTCCCTTATAGCTCCCCCGGTATTCCGCATCAAGGGCGGTCAACTTACAGATAACTCCGGCAATCCGCAACTGCTGGATGCGAGTATTCAAACTTATTGGACAGCCGGTGATGATTTCTTCGCAGCAGATGATAGTGAATACGCAGCGATTATGATCATGCCGTATCATTTGGGGGTTTCGGCGGTATACGTGCGTTATATCGTTATCCTCATGGACATGAACGACATGGGCGGCGAGTGTTTCAAGATGTTCACGGTCAATTACAACTTCACCTCCGCCACTGCATGCGGCTCCTCCCGCTATGGATGGGGCTCGATCACGCCGGATGCGTCGGCAAATAGAATCTATTTCATCGAACGCGATACGGGCCGCCTCTGTTACATAGATACGAGCGGAACGCCAACGAACTATACGGCGATCAGCGAGGGACAGGAGCCGGTCTCGAATGCATTCTTCGAGATGCCGGACGGCAACGGGCTCGTGATCAGAACAGAGAGTTCAAAGACCTGTATATATGGCGTGAGCTATCCGGCCCTCCCCGGCATGGCCTACGAGGATCAAGTTTGGATCAATGGCAAATACTATTTCTGGAAACACCACTACCAACTCACAGACCGCGTCGAGCTATTCGAGGAGGACCGCCAGGACGCCTGGGAGGCGTTGGGGCTACTCGCTCAAGCGGTCGGGTACCAGGTCGGATTCGATCCCGAGGGGACTGGTTTTTTCCGGGCGCTCCCCACTGCATCGGATACTTCGGAATTTACGATCGATCTCGACTCACCGATCGGCCAGTGTTTCACGATCAAGAAACTCGACGGGCTTGATGACATCATCAATCGCTCGCAGTTCATACCATATGAATCCGTGCCGGGTGTACCGGATGCGCCACAGGATTTAATCGGCTATATAAAAAGCGGCAAACAAGTCTATTTCAACGGCCAAGTGGAAGTACGTTCAGAAACCCTCGAGGAGAAGAACATCACGCTCCACTGCATCAAGGGCGGCCCGATAGGAACCGCCGAATTCAAATACGTCATTCACAATGTCCAGGTAACAACCCATCTCCGCGAAGACATGAACCCCGGCGACCTGGACTTGATCCGCCTCGATAGCAATAAAGATATCGAGATCGCAATGCTCGTACAGGTCGGATACTACGAAGGCGCCTCGAATACGATGTATGTCGAGAACATCGAGGCGGACGGCGACATTGATCTCTCGGAGGACCTCGACCGGGCATACGAGCGGGGAACGCCGGTGACGTTCCGGAGCGCCGAACATGGGGTATGGAGCACCGAATACGACACGCCCGACACCTGGACATCGAGCAGCGCGTTCTCTGAGATCGGTGCGACGGGACTATTTCTTAAGTTCACCGCCGATGCCAGCCCCGTCAACTTCGCGATCGGCGATCGGATCAATGTCTACAATCCGGGCATGGCGCTACAGACGAGCCGCACAAAGAAGTTTAGCTATGAGGATTCGCCGTCGATCGAGACATACGAGGCCGCGGAATATAAGCTCGACAATCCATATATCAGTCTAACTCTGGGCATGCAATTAATAACAGGCTTGATAGATAGCGACAGCGACCCACATCACGGCTGGGAGATAGATTGTCCGCTATTTCTGCAGGCGAAGCCGCACACGGTTTTCACGGTTAAGAGCCGCCGGCACTTACCGACGGCAACGAATAAAGAGGAGAAGTGCTACATCAAGCAGGTAACGCACGATGAGAAGAAAGCCAGAACGAAAATAATAGCAAGGGCGGTGAGTGCATATGTCTGATGGATGCGATGCGAAAGACCCGGCGGTTAAAGAGTGGGTGCGGGGGCACGAAGGCTACCACGACGCGATCGAGGAGCGGCTGCGCGATATATGCACAACGATCAAGTGGCATAGCAAAATCATGTGGGCTCTGGGTGGTGCGGTGGCTGTTCTGGTAAGTCTAATTGTACGCAACCCCCAAATATTACTAACGCTGTTACGCGGAGGTTGACTATGACCGAATATTCCGAGCGCTCGAAAGACAGGTTACTTACTTGCGATCCGAAATTACAGGTCGTATTCGCTGAAGTTATCAAGCACTTCGATCACGCGATTTTGGAGGGCCACCGGGACCGCGATGCTCAGAATGAGAAATATCGCTGCGGACTTTCAAAGATAAAATGGCCGGAGAGCAAACACAATACGGAACCGTCGAAGGCCGTCGATGCCGTTCCGTATCCGATCGACTGGGAGGACCGCGAGCGCTTTCATTTCTTCGCCGGATTCGTGCAGGGAATCTCCGCAGGGCTTGGAATCGAGATCCGCTGGGGCGGCGACTGGGATCGCGACACGGAAGTCAACGACAACCGCTTTGATGACTTGCCACATTTCGAGCTCGTAGAAAGATGAAAGGAGGGGGTTGATATGCCGCTAACAGACGAGCAACGGAAACAGCTCAAGGAGATAAAGAAGCGGGAGGGAAAGAAGCGGGACACGATGAAGCCCGTACATGAAGGCCCCGAGGTGGATCATGACGGCTCCCGCCCCGGCATACAGGCCGGACCGTCGAAGCGGGCCGTTGTATGGATGATGACGCGCCGGGCGGCAAAGGGGTTGACGGCGCTGGGCTTTGATCTACTCGCTCAGAGGTTTCTCGGAATCCCGGCGGGCGGGGGTGCCATTGGATATCTCGCCGTTGAAAAAGGAATGAACGAATCCATCCACCGCTCGACTGGAAAGACGATGGATGTCGATCCGGCGGTGAATATGCTGGAGCTGATCGGTAAATTGATCGGCGTGATATGGGGATGGTACAAATCGAAACGAAAGAAAGGAGGGAAGGAATGAGTTTGAAAACCGTACTCGCAGGCGGCGCCATTAAGGGCGCTCTGGCGTTTTTGTCAGAACTTCTTGGGTTGCTGCATTCGCAGTTCATCGCGGGGACCGGAGCCGACGATGAAACCAAGAAGGGCCTTGCGACGTTCATGCTCTGGTACCCGGAGCTGAAGCAGGCGGCCGCAGGGAGTGACAACAAGATTGACGATCAGATCGTTGAGGAGCTGAAGCAGTTGGCGACTGCCGTGCTTCCGGCGACGTTCATCGCATCGGCGCGTATGCTCGACGGTCCCGAGGACGCGGCAACAGACCCGGTTGAGCCCGCGGAGTGACCCTCCTCTCCACGCGGTAGGGGGCGGCCTCCCATCGTCTAGCGGTCGCCCCCGTTTTACCCTGAAATGCATGCACACAGAGGCCCGTAGCGGCACGATCTCTACCCGACCCGACTCCTAGCATGGCCATTTCTGGCACCTATCCCCGTAACTATTATGCTATATCTGATGCTAGACGGTCCTATCCTTGATATCATTACAGTTACGCGCGCGGGCGTCTCTGAACATATCCCGATATAGTATGATAGCATGCTATCATACAGGGCACATCTGGAGAGATCGGACCGTATTCGCCGTTTTTCGCGGCCTCGAAAAATAATCGAAAAAAAGTGAGAAAAATGCAAGATACCCCTTGACAGCATGCTATAATAGTAGTATACTATTAGTGTAATGAAAAAGACAGACGGCAAGAAGGAAAGAGAAAACGAGGAGGGTGAGATGCAGCGGGAAATCAGATGGAATCTCAGGGACGGGCGCGAGGCTAAGATCACGATCGAGCTGATAACCTCGCGCGAGATCGACGCCGACGGCCCCAAGGTTGCGGTCGATGTCTGCGAGCGGCGAGTGCGGGTCGATGTTGACGGTCTCGTTATGGGATACGACATTGAGCGGATCGAGCCGCAAGTAGTCGGCTGGCCGATAGCGCGGATCGTCGCCGGTCGTGTGTACGGCTCGCGGATGTATATTACGGCGGACATCATGGAGCGGTACGAGGCGGCGGTTGCAGAGATCGAGGCAACCCCGGAGTGGCAGGCGAAGGTCGAGCGGGAGCGCAAGGAGTACGCGGCGAATGCGGAGTACGAGGCGCATGCGGCGTGGATGCGGCGGGCTTGCTCGGAGGACATGGACGTATAACGGGAGGGCGAGATGATGCGGATTAACTGGACGCCGAATCTACCGATCGAGAAATTGATCGACGAGTTGAACGAGATCGAACGTGGACTTACGGAGGATCAGAAAATCGATGACGTCGTGGACATGACG
>Ga0307377_10003541_pt1 | contig 17537 bp, 10 predicted proteins | sample TR3MG_FD_202535 | JGI IMG/M metagenome (GOLD analysis project Ga0307377, IMG submission 202535) | Soil microbial communities from Risofladan, Vaasa, Finland - TR-3 | ecosystem: Environmental > Terrestrial > Soil > Coastal area > Acid sulfate soil | place: Finland: Risofladan, Vaasa | collected... | reverse complement strand
TCGCTTCGCCGCAGACCATCAAGCTGCTGAACGCGAAGCTCATCGCGCTGCTGCCCGACGGCGCGATCGTGGTCAACGCCAGCCGCGGCGTGGTCGTCGACGACGACGCGCTGATCGCGGCGCTCAAATCGGGCAAACTCACCGCCGCCGGATTGGACGTGTACAACAACGAGCCGAATATCCACCCCGGCTACCGCGAGCTGCCCAATGCCTTCCTGATGCCGCACATCGGCAGCGCGACGAAGGAAACGCGGATTGCGATGGGATACCGCGCGCTGGACAACCTGGATGCGGTGTTCGCCGGGAAGGAACCGCGCGACCGCGTGGCCTGAGCTCAGGTCTTTTTGCCCGGCCCGCCGAGGCAGTCGCGCAGCGCATCCGCGAGCGCAGGGTCGGCAAGAGTGGCAGGGGCGCCGCTAGCTTGAGGGATTGCCGGCGTGCCAGGTCGATGTCCTGGGTGCGCGCGCTCACGGCGCGTATGCCCAGCTCGTTGAGCCAGGCCATGAAGCACAAGGTGCCGACCTGAACGAGGCCCGCCTCAAACGCCTCTTGATCGTGTAGTTCCACCATCACCCGGGCGACGAGTTTGTCGGCGACTCGATAGCCATGGTGTTACCCAACAAACCTTAGAACCGTTGGGTAAGCATAGTAAAAGAAGCATCTACCCAACAAGATCCACATTTATTGGGTAAGGTCCAATCCAGCCCGCTTCGGGCTGAAACAGGATATCCGGCTGGGGAGACCGCCTACTGGAGCGTCACCGACTTGGCCAGGTTGCGCGGCTTGTCGGCGTCGGTAAATTCAAAGTCGGTTTCGATTCGACGCTCAATCCGTCGATTACTGGTAACGTTTCGCCTAGAGGGACATCGATGGCCGCTGTGCCATCTCAGTCCGCCAGCGCTGCAAATGCGCTTGTTGCTCGCCGGGCCTGACCTTCACGATACGAGCAAAGTCGACAGCCACCGCGGCGGTGATGTCTACAATGCTGAAACTGTCGCCGCCGACATAGCGGCGCTTGGCAAGACGGTCGTTCAGCGTAACGAAGAACTGCTGCACCCTTGCCAGGCCGCGTTGAGCCAGTTCAGGAATTTGCGGATAGTTTACCGGCCCGGGCAATGCCCGGTCTGCCATTGCCGGCGCGCTATTGCGCAGCGATTCGGCGATGGCCAGCAGGCCCTCGAACTCGACCCGCCAGTTCCAGCTCGCAATCACGGCCTTTTCGAACGGCGTGGTGCCCAGCAGCGGCGGCTCCGGGTAGCGGGCTTCCAGGTAGGCGGTAATCGCTGCGTTGTCGGTCAGGACGTCCCCGTCCTCCGTGCGCAAGGCCGGCACCGTGCATAGCGGGTTTATCCTTCGATAGGCCTCACCCAATTGCTCGCCATTTTTCAGGTCCACCTGGACCGTCTCGTGGGCAACCCCCTTTTCAGCGAGCAGTATGCGCGCGCGGCGCGGGCTCGGCGCGGTGGCGCAGTCGTAAAGGGTGATCATGCTTGAACCTGGCAGTGGAAAAGGCGTGTCGAACTTTAGCGCGGCGCGACCACCTTGTCTTGAGTCTTGGTGTCGAAGTCGCTCGCATCGTGGCGCTCATGCAGTTGGCTGGACGGGTCGCCCATGGTGCGATTGACCATGCGGCCGCGTTTCACGGCCGGACGTTGGGCAATGTGGTTAGTCCAACGCAGCACGTGGGTGTAGGACTGCACTTGCAGGAACTCGCCTGCTTCGTACAGCTGCCCCTTTACCAAGGTGCCGTACCAGGGCCAGACCGCCATGTCAGCGATGGTATACTCGTTTCCCGCCAGATATTGGCTCTCCGCGAGGCGCCGATCAAGTACGTCAAGCTGACGTTTGACCTCCATCGCATAGCGATTGATCGCGTATTCGATCTTGATCGGTGCGTACGCGTAGAAATGGCCGAACCCGCCGCCGAGAAACGGCGCACTGCCCATCTGCCAGAACAACCATGACAGACATTCGGCGCGCTTGGCGGTATCCGTGGGAAGAAAGCTGCCGAATTTTTCGGCCAGATAGACCAAAATTGCGCCGGATTCAAACACCCGAATCGGCGGCGTTGCGCTGCGATCCAGCAGCGCCGGGATCTTGGAGTTCGGGTTGAGCGCGACGAAACCGCTGCCGAACTGGTCGCCATCGTTGATCCGGATCAGCCAGGCGTCGTACTCCGCGTCACTGTGTCCTGCGGCCAGGAGTTCTTCCAGCATCACCGTGACCTTGACGCCATTCGGCGTCCCTAGCGAATAGAGCTGTAGCGGATGGCGGCCCACCGGTAGTTCTTTTTCATGGGTCGGTCCCGCCGTCGGACGATTGATGTTGGCGAAGCGGCCACCGCTCTCCTTGCTGGGAGACCAGATCTTGGGCGGCGTGTAAGCGTTCGAATCATTCATGGCGAGGGCTCGGGAGTGAACGGTTGGTTATCGGCGAGGGATAGCTGTGTATGGTACGCGAATTGTAATCAATGATTCTTGTTTACCGGACTTGCTCGGTCCGCGCCTGCCCTTGTTACCGGACAGGTGCCTGGCCGCGGAGGCCGCCTATTCGACCGTCACCGACTTGGCGAGGTTGCGCGGCTTGTCGACGTCGGTGCCGCGTGCGAGCGCGGTGTGGTAGGCGAGCAGCTGCAGCGGCACCACGTGCAGGATAGGCGACAGCGCGCCGTAATGCTCCGGCATGCGGATCACGTGCACGCCCTCGGAAGGCGCGATACGGCTGTCGGCGTCGGCGAAGACGTAGAGTTCGCCGCCGCGCGCGCGCACTTCCTGCATGTTGGACTTGAGCTTTTCCAGCAGCGTGTCGTTGGGCGCGACCGTGACCACCGGCATTTCCTTGGTCACCAGGGCGAGCGGCCCGTGCTTGAGTTCGCCCGCAGGATAGGCTTCGGCGTGGATGTAGGAGATTTCCTTCAGCTTGAGCGCGCCTTCGAGCGCGATCGGGTAGTGCAGGCCGCGCCCGAGAAACAGCGCGTGCTCGCGCTGCGCGAACTTTTCGGACCAGGCGATGATCTGCGGCTCGAGCGCGAGCACGCTCGCGAGCGCCGCCGGCAGATGGCGCAGGTTCTTCAGGTAGCGCGCTTCGTCTTCGGCGGAAAGCCGCCCGCGCGATTTGGCCAGCGCGAGCGCGAGCAGGAACAGCGCGGCGAGCTGGGTGGTGAAGGCCTTGGTCGAGGCCACGCCAATTTCGACCCCGGCGCGCGTAAGGTATTTGAGTTCGGTCTGGCGCACCATCGCGCTGGTGGCGACGTTGCAGATCGCGAGCGTATGGCTGTGACCGAGCGACTGCGCGTGCTTGAGCGCGGCCAGGGTATCGGCGGTCTCGCCCGACTGCGAGATCGCCACCACCAGCGCGCGCGGGTTGGGCACGCTGACGCGATAGCGGTATTCGCTCGCGACTTCGACCTGGGTCGGCAATCCGGCGATGGACTCCAGCCAGAATTTCGCGGTAAGACCGGAATAGTAGCTGGTGCCGCAGGCGTAGATTTGCACCGCGTCGACCGCAGGGAACACGTCTTTCGCGGCCGCGCCGAATATGTCGGGCGCGATGCCGACGACGCCTTCGAGCGTATCGGCTATGGCCTGCGGCTGCTCGAAGATCTCCTTCTGCATGAAATGCCGGTAGGGTCCGAGCTCGACTGCGCCGGCATAAGCGCTGACCGTGCGCAGTTCGCGCTCCACCGGCTTGCCGTCGCGATCGACGATGGCATAGCGGCCGAGCCCGATGTCGGCGACGTCGCCGTCTTCGAGATAGATGATCTGGTCGGTGGTCCCCGCCAGCGCCATCGCGTCGGACGCGAGGTAGTTCTCGCCCGCAGTCGCATTGACGCCGACACCCAGCACCAGCGGATTTCCCTGGCGCGCGCCGACCACGCGCTGCGGTTCGGCTTTGCAGAACACGGCGATGGCGTAGGCGCCCTCGAGTTCGGCGGCCGCGCGCTGCACGGCGAGAAACAGGTCGCCCGCGTAATGGCTGTGTACGAGGTGCGCGATGACCTCGGTATCGGTCTGCGAGTCGAACGCGTAGCCCTTCGCCTTCAGGCGCTCGCGCAGCGCTTCGTAGTTCTCGATGATGCCGTTATGCACCACCGCGATTTCGTCGCGGCTGAATATCGGATGCGCGTTGACCGTGACCGGCGCGCCGTGCGTGGCCCAGCGCGTGTGGCAGATGCCGGTGTAGCCGGTGAGGTGGGACGCGCGCACCTGCGCATCCAGGTCGGCCACCCGCGACACGGTGCGCGCGCGCCGCAGCTGTCCGCCGCCGGCGGGGTCGTACACGGCGATGCCGCAGGAGTCGTAGCCGCGGTATTCCAGACGGCGCAGCCCTTCGATCAATACGGGAACGATGTCCCGCTTCGCAACCGCGCCGACTATGCCGCACATGCCTGTCTATTCCTTATGCTTTTTCACCGGCCGCTTCCAGCCCGGTACAGTGAGCTGTTTCGCGCGCGATATGGTGAGCGCGCCCGCGGGGGCGTCCCGGGTGAGCGTAGTGCCCGCGCCCAGGGTCGCGCCCTTGCCCACGCGCACCGGCGCCACCAGCTGGGTATCGGAGCCGATGTGCACGTCGTCCTCGATGACGGTGCGGTGCTTGTTGGCGCCATCGTAATTGCAGGTGATGGTGCCGGCGCCGATGTTGACGTCGCGTCCCACCGTGGTATCGCCGACATAGGCGAGATGATTGGCCTTGGAGCGCGCCGCGATCTGGCTCGCTTTCACTTCGACGAAATTGCCGATGTGCACTTCCTCGGCGAGCACGGTGCCCGGGCGCAGGCGCGCATACGGGCCGATGCGGCAGCGCGCGCCGATGTCGGCTTCCTGCAAGTGGCAGAACGGTTCGATGCGCGTACCCGCGGCAATCTTCACGTCGCGCAGCACGCAGTTCGCGCCGACGCTGACGCCCTCGCCGAGTACGACCTCGCCCTCGAACACGCAGTTGACATCGATGGACACCTCGCGCCCGCAGACGAGGCTGCCGCGCACATCGATGCGCGCCGGGTCGGCGAGCGTGACGCCGTCGCGCATCAGGGCTTCGGCACCCTGCCGCTGAAAAACGCGCTCGAGTTCGGCCAGCTGTGCCTTGCTGTTCACGCCCAGGGTTTCCCAGGTATCCGCGGGATTGGTCCAGTGCACCGGCACCTTGTCCGCCACCGCGGCGGCGACCACGTCGGTGAGGTAATACTCGTTTTGCGCGTTCTTGTTCTTCAGGCCGGCGAGCCAGTCCTTGAGCCGCGCGGTGGGCAGCACCATGATGCCGGTGTTGGTTTCGCGCAGCGTGCGCTGCGCCGGGGTCGCGTCTTTTTCCTCGACGATGCGCTTGATCTTGCCCAGGCTGCGCACGATGCGCCCGTAACCGTGCGGCTTGTCCAGCAGCACCGTGAGCAGGGCCATCGCCTTGCCCGCAGCGCGCGCGAGATCGCGCAGGGTCTGCGCACGCGTGAGCGGCACATCGCCGTAGAGCACCAGCGTCGGCGTCGTGGTGTTCAGCTGCGGCAGCGCCTGCGCCAGCGCATGGCCGGTGCCGAGCTGCGGCTCCTGTCTTACCCAGACGAGGTCGGGCTCGTCGAGCGCTTCGCGCACGCGCTCGCCGCCGTGGCCGTAGACGACGCAAATGATTCCTGGATCGAGGCTGCGCGCCGTCGCGATCACGTGCGCGAGCAGCGGCCTGCCCGCCAGCCGGTGCAGCACCTTGGGCAGTTCCGAGTGCATGCGTTTGCCCTGGCCGGCGGCGAGGATGACGACGTTCATGAATTCTTGTCTCTGGCGGAGGCGGAAATGATACCACGCGGCCTCGCGCGCCCGCCTCGTGCGGGCCGCGCCGCCGCGGTATATATTGCGTGCGCAAAGACATGGGGAGATGGACCGCATGCTGCTCGCCGATGAACTACCGCTGTCCGAGGCCGAATCTCAGCTGCTCGAAGCGGCGCGCGCATTCTCGCGGCGCGAGGTCGGACCGAACGCGGCGCGCTGGGAGCGCGAGCGCGTTTATCCGCGTGAGACGATCCACGCGGCGGCCGCGCTCGGCCTGACGCGGATCCAGATTCCGGCCACGTTGGGCGGCCTCGACCTGCGCTTTCGCGCCAAGGTCCGCATCGTCGAGGAGATCGCGCGCGACGACTTCGGCTTCGCCTTCGCCCTGGTGAACACCCACAACGCGGCTTCGCGGCTTGCGCGCGACGGCAACGACAGCCAGCGCGCGCGCTATCTGGACGGCCTGCTGCGCGGCGAGCTGATCGGCGCGGTGTCGCTTACCGAGCCCTCTGCCGGCAGCGATTTTCCGGCGATCCGCACGCGCGCCGCGCGCGTCGCCGGCGGCTGGCTGCTGAACGGCGAGAAAGCCTGGCTCACCAACGGCAGCGCAGTCGACGTGGTCCTGGTCTATGCGCAGACGGATCCCGCTGCCGGCGGCAGGGGCATCGCAGCCTTCGTCGTCGATGCGCGGCGCGAGGGCTTCGAGCGCGGCGCGGCGTACGGGCTGGCCGGAGCGCATGCGATCGGCGCCGCCGGCTTCAGGCTGGCCGACTATTTCGCCGCCGACGAGGACCTGTTCTATGCGCCGGGCGCGGCGTTCAAGAGCGCGCTCGGCAGCATCACCGGCGCGCGCATCTACGTCGCCGCGATGTGCTGCGGCATGCTCGAAGAGGCGCTGCAGCTGGCGCTCGCGCGCGCGCGTGCGCGCAGCACCTTCGGCCGGCCGCTGATCGAGCGCCAGGGTTTGCGCTGGATGCTGGCCGACGTCGCCACCGACCTCGACGCGGCGCGCCTGCTCGCCTACCGCGCGGCGCGCCTGCTCGCCTACCGCGCGGCGCGCCTGCTCGAAGCGGGGCAGGATGCGGTGCTGGCTGCGGCGCATGCGAAGAAGTTCGCCGCGCGCATGGCCGAGCAGCGCCTGCCGCAGTGCATGCAGGTGTTCGGCGCCGAGGGCTTGATGGAAGCGCACCCTTTCGGGCGCCATCTCGCCGCGGCGCGCACGGCCCATTACGCCGACGGCAGCACCGAAATCCAGAACGAGCGCGTCGCGGCGTATCTGGAGCGCGGCAGCGACGGATGAGCCAATCCGGCGGCTGCACGGCCCCCAGGAACTATGAACGATTCAACATTAAATATATGGTTTAACTTGTTGTGTTTATAATAAAAATGTTGTACCGTTATACGAGCAGGACAATATCGATGCGGATTGCATAAAAGGGGGCTTGCGTGCAAAAATTATTTCTTGTCACCCAGAGTTTGTTGAGCCGGGAAATTTCCAGATTCTCGGCATGGCTCTTCCTGGCGGTGACCGTCGCCGCCCTGGCCGGCTGCGGCTCAGGAGGGGCGGGCGGAACACCGGTCTCGAGCGGCGGTTCGACGCCAACTACGCCGACCGGACCCACGGTAGCGTCAGTCGAACTTCTGGCGAGCGACACGCAAATGCCCAGTTCCGGGGTAAGCCCGGTAACCCTCACCGCGATTGTGCTTGACGCAAGCAGGCAGGCGATCAGCGGCCAGACGGTGACATTTTCGACGGGTACCGACCCCAGCGCGTTCATCAACAACGTCAGCGCCAGCGGCGTGTCCGATGCCAACGGCATAGTCACGGCCCAGCTCAACCTCGGCTCGAGCAAGGCGAATCGCACCATCGGCGTCAGCGCGACCACCGGCACCATAGGCGCAACCAACTCCGTCGACGTCACCGGCACCACGATCAGCGTCAGCGGCAACAGTTCGCTCGCGTTCAACGCGTCTACAACGCTCAACTTCAGCGTGAAGGACTCGGCCGGCAATGCAATACCAGGCGCAACCGTGACTGTCACGTCGCAGACCGGAAACACGCTGGTTCTCGCCCCGACCACCGGCGTCACCGACGGCGCGGGCCAGATCACCGCCACGGTCACCGCCGATCAGCCCGGCAACGACACCATTACCGCGAGCGCGTCAGGGGTGGTCACCACGCAGGCGCTCACCATCAGCCCCGACTCCTTCGCGTTCGCGTCGCTCGCCAATACGGACATACCCCTAGGTACGGCACAGCCGGTCTCGATTACTTGGACCAAGACCGGGACGGCCCAGGCTGGCAAGACCGTCACTTTTAGCATCAGCCGCGGCTCGGTTGCCGGTACCACGACGACTACGGCGACTACAGACGCGACGGGGACTGCAGGCGTCTCGGCTTCATCGGCGAACACGGCCGGCCCCGCAATCATCACCGCCTCGGGTCCCGGCGGCACACCTGCCGCCACCCTCAATGTCACTTTCGTCTCCACGACCGCCACCAGCGCCACGGCGCAGGCTGTCCCGGGGGTGGTCGCGTTTACCAGCGGATCTGCAGCCCAGACGAACAACAGCTCGACAATTTCGGTAGTGGTGCGCGACGCCTCCAACAACCTGGTGAAGAATGCCGCCGTAAGCTTCAGCATCACCGACGACCCCAGCAACGGCCGGCTTACCTCGAGCAACGGGATCACCGACGTTTCGGGCAGCACTTCGGTGACTTACATCGCGGGCGGCACCAGCAGCCCGGCGAACGGCGTGAAGATTCTCGCGACCGTGACCGCCGTCAATGGCGTCGCGCTGGGCGCTCCGGTAACCGCCACCACGTCGTTGACGGTCGCCGGCCAGGCGAGCCTGGTGCGCCTGGGCACGGATAACCTCGTCGGCGGAACCGCTCCGGTGAACACGAAGACCTACATCGCTACCGTTACCGATACCGCCGGCAATCCGGTCGTCGGCGCCACGGTGCGCTTCTCCCTGCTCCCGGGGAGCTTCCGTAAGGGTATCTACGCCATAGACACCGTCAACTCCGTCTGGGTCCAAGTGATAAAAGCGACCTGCCCCAACGAGGACGTCAATTTCAACGGCATTATCGACACGGGCGAGGATATCAACGGAGACGGCAGGCTGGACCCGGGAGGCGTGGCCACGGTCAACCCCACCGCCACCACGGACCAAAACGGCAATGCCACTGCGGTCGTCACCTACGCGAAAAATTATTCGACCTGGGCCGAAATGACGCTGCAGGCGCAGACCGGTGTGGTCGGCAACGATCCGCCGACGACGACGACGTTCTTCCTGCCCGGCCTGGCCGCCGACTACACCAGCATCAACGTTGCGCCGCCGGGGCAGACCAGCCCGTATGGAGCCGGGGCGAGCACCTCCTGCGCGGATACGAACTAAGGGCGCATCGAAGAATGATGGGAGGTATCCCCTCGTTCTCTGCTGAATCGGAGGCCATTTCGCTAATTCCGAAATGGCCCCTAAGCAGAAGCGTGCAGGAGGGCTGCCGCGCCTAGCGCGGCAGTTCGGAGGACCCCATCAGGAACTCGTCCACCGCGCGGGCGCATTGACGCCCCTCGCGGATCGCCCAGACCACCAGCGACTGGCCGCGGCGCATGTCGCCCGCGGCGAACACTTTGGTGTCCGAGGTCTGGTAGCTCAGCGCGCCTTCGGTCGTCGCCTTGACGTTGCCGCGCGCGTCCTGCTCCAGCGCTAGCTCCTCGATCAATCCTCTTTTCACCGGGCCGAGAAAGCCCATGGCGAGCAGCACCAGGTCCGCCTTCAGTTCGAATTCGGAGTCCGGAACCTCGGCCATCTTGCCGTCTTTCCACTCGACGCGAGCCGCGACGAGTTTTTTTACCTTGCCGTTCGCGCCCTCGAGGCGCTTGGTCGCCACGGACCAGTCGCGCGCGCAGCCTTCCTCGTGCGAACTGGAGGAGCGCAGCTTGATCGGCCAGTCGGGCCAGACCAGGGCTTTGTTTTCCTGTGCCGGCGGCTGCGGCAGCAGTTCGAACTGGGTCACCGAGAGCGCGCCCTGGCGATTGGAAGTGCCGACGCAATCGGAGCCGGTGTCGCCGCCGCCGATCACCACCACGTGCTTGCCGGCCGCCGTGATCTGCCCGGACACCTTGTCGCCGGCCACGACCTTGTTTTGCTGCGGCAGGAATTCCATCGCGAAATGCACGCCGTCAAGTTCGCGTCCGTGCACCGGCAGATCGCGCGGATGCTCCGCGCCGCCAGACACGACCACGGCGTCGAATTCCTGCAGCAGTTGTTTCGCCGGCAGCGCATTCTTGCCGCTGCCGCCTACAGGCTGGCTCACCCTGAACTCCACGCCCTCGGCACGCATCTGCTCCATGCGCCGGTCGATCAGCTGCTTTTCCAGTTTGAAGTCGGGAATGCCATAGCGCAGCAAACCGCCGATGCGGTCGCTCTTCTCGTACACGACCACGGCGTGCCCGGCACGCGCCAGTTGCTGCGCGCAGGCGAGCCCCGCAGGACCCGAGCCGACTACCGCCACCCGCTTGCCGGTCTTGCGCGGCGGCGGCAGCGGCGATATCCAGCCCATTTCCCAGCCTTTGTCGATGATGGCGTGTTCGATCGACTTGATCCCCACCGGATCGTTGTTGATGTTGAGCGTGCACGCCGCTTCGCACGGCGCGGGACAGACGCGGCCGGTGAATTCGGGAAAGTTGTTGGTCGAATGCAGCGTTTCCAGGGCTGCGCGCCAGTTCTGCTTGTAGACCAGATCGTTCCAGTCGGGAATGATGTTGTTGACCGGGCAGCCGCTCATGCAGAACGGCGTGCCGCAGTCCATGCAGCGCGCCCCCTGCACCCCGGCCTCCTGATCGGACAGGTGGTGCACGAATTCATGGAAATGCTTTTTGCGCGCAGCCGGGGCTTCGCTTGCCTCCTGCAGCCGCTGGAACTCCATGAACCCCGTGATCTTGCCCATTGCATTCAACCCTTAAATCGTAAATCGTTCACCATCAAGCACGCGAAGCGCGCGGAGGAACATGGTCTTGCTTTCTGTCTTCGGCAGTCGCCGCTCTAGGCCGCGATCTTGCCGCCCTTGGCGGCGAGGTCGCCGAGCGCGCGCCGGTACTCGTGCGGGAATATCTTGACGAACTTGCCGCGGTATTGCGCCCAGCCGCTGATCACCTTTTTCGCACGCGTGCTGCCGGTGTACCGGGCATGGTTCTCCACCAGCCGCTTGAGTATGGCTTCATCGGCCTGCCCCATATGCCACAGGGCGCGCGCGAGTCTGCCCTCCTGCTCGCCTTCCGCGAGCAGCGGCTCGAGCTGAACCATGGTAGCGTTGCAGCGCTGGGCGAAAGTCCCGTCCTCGTCCAATACGTAGGCGATGCCGCCGGACATGCCGGCGGCGAAGTTGCGCCCGGTCATCCCGAGCACTACCACCGTGCCGCCGGTCATGTATTCGCAGCCATGGTCGCCCGTGCCCTCCACCACCGCGCTCGCGCCGGAGTTGCGCACCGCGAAGCGCTCGCCGGCGACGCCGCGGAAATAAGCCTCGCCCGCGATCGCGCCGTAGAGCACGGTGTTGCCGACGATAATGTTCTGCACCGGGTCGCCGCGGAACTTGGCCGATGGCTGCACAGTGATGCGTCCGCCCGAGAGCCCCTTGCCGCAGTAATCGTTGGTGTCGCCGATCAGATCGAGCGTGATGCCTTTCGCCAGGAAGGCGCCGAAGCTCTGCCCTGCGCTGCCGGCGAATTTGATGTGGATAGCGTCATCGGCAAGGCCTGCATGACCATGGCGCCGCGCGACTTCCCACGACAGCATGGTGCCGACGGTACGGTTGATGTTGCGTATCGGCATGTCGATCGCGACCTTCTGGCCGCGCTCCAGCGCGGGCTTGGCAAGTTCGATCAGGCGGTGGTCGAGCGCGCCGGCGAGGCCGTGGTCCTGCTCCTCGCACTTGTAGCGCGCCGCTTCAGCGTCGATCTGCGGTTGCTCGAATATGCGCGAAAAATCCAGCCCCCTTGCCTTCCAATGCGCTATTCCCTTCTTCGTTTCGAGCAGGTCGGTGCGGCCAATCAGTTCGTTTATGCTGCGCACGCCGAGCTGCGCCATGATTTCGCGCGCCTCTTCGGCGACGAAGAAGAAGAAGTTGACCACGTGCTCGGGCTTGCCCTGGAATTTCTTGCGCAGCACCGGATCCTGCGTGGCCACGCCGACCGGGCAGGTATTGAGGTGGCACTTGCGCATCATGATGCAGCCTTCGACCACCAGCGGCGCAGTGGCGAAGCCGAATTCGTCGGCGCCCAGCATGGCGCCGATGACCACGTCGCGCCCGGTCTTGATCTGGCCGTCGACCTGCACTGCGATGCGGCCGCGCAGCCGGTTCAGCACCAGCGTCTGCTGTGTTTCGGCAAGGCCCAGCTCCCACGGCGTGCCGGCGTGCTTGATCGAGGACCAGGGCGAAGCGCCGGTTCCGCCGTCGTGGCCGGAGATGGTGACATGGTCGGCCTTGGCCTTGGACACGCCCGCCGCGACGGTGCCGACGCCGATTTCGGAGACGAGCTTGACGCTGATCGAGGCGTTTGGATTCGCGTTCTTGAGGTCGTGAATCAGTTGCGCCAGATCCTCGATCGAATAGATGTCGTGATGCGGCGGCGGTGAAATCAGGCCCACGCCCGGCACCGAGTAGCGAATTTGCGCGATGTATTCGGACACCTTGTGGCCGGGCAGCTGGCCGCCTTCGCCGGGCTTGGCGCCCTGCGCCATCTTGATCTGGATCTGGTCGGCGCTTGCCAGGTACTCAGCGGTGACACCGAAGCGTCCCGAGGCGACCTGTTTGATCTTGGAGCGCAGCGAATCGCCCTCATTGAGTTCGAGGTCGCGCTCGACGTTGTGTCGCCCGAGGCGCATCGCGAGCGTCTCGCCCGCCTTCGCCGGTGCAAAGCGGTTCGGGTCCTCGCCGCCCTCGCCGGTGTTGGACTTGCCGCCGATGCGGTTCATCGCAAGCGCGAGCGTGGTATGTGCCTCGGTCGAGATCGAGCCGAGGGACATGGCACCGGTGGCGAAGCGCTTGACGATCTCCTTCGCCGGCTCGACTTCGTCCAGCGGAATCGGCTGCGCCTCGCCGAACCTGAATTCGAACAGGCCGCGCAAGGTCATGTGGCGCTTGGACTGGTCGTTGATGATGCGCGCATATTCCTTGTAGGTTTCGAAGCTCGACTGCCTGGTCGCATGCTGCAGCTTGGCGATCGCCTCCGGCGTCCACATGTGCTCTTCGCCGCGGATGCGGAATGCGTATTCGCCGCCCGCGTCCAGCGCATTGGCCAGCACCGGGTCTGCGCCGAAAGCCTGCCGGTGCAACCGGATCTTCTCTTCGGCCACCTCGAACAGGCCGATGCCCTCGACATTGGACGCAGTGCCGGTGAAATATTTGGCGACCAGTTCGCGCGACAGGCCCACCGCCTCGAATATCTGCGCGCCGGTGTAGGACATGTAGGTCGAAATGCCCATCTTGGACATGACTTTCAGCAGCCCTTTGCCGATCGCCTTGACGAAATTCCTGATCGCCTTGCCGCCATCGACGCCGGGCGGCAACAGGTCCTGCATGTCGAGCAGCGACTCGAGCGCAAGATAGGGGTGGATCGCTTCCGCGCCATACCCCGCCAGCAGTGCGAAGTGGTGCACTTCGCGCGCCGAGCCGGTTTCCACGACCAGGCCTGCGCTGGTGCGCAGGCCCTTGCCCACAAGGTGCTGATGCACGGCCGAGAGCGCCAGCAGCGCCGGGATCGAGACGTTGTTGCGGTCGATGCGGCGGTCGGAAATGATGATGACGCTGTAGCCGGCGCGCACCGCGTCCTCTGCCTGGGCGCAAAGACTGGCCAGGCGCGCCTCGACCGCTTCGCAGCCCCAGGCCACCGGATAGGTGATGTCGAGTTCGAAAGACCTGAACTTGCCCTCGGTGTTGCGGTCGATGTGCCGGATTTTCTCCATTTCGTAGAAATCCAGCACCGGCTGCCGCACCTCGAGCCGGATCGGCGGATTGATCTCGTCGATGCCGAGCAGGTTCGGCTTCGGCCCGATGAAGCTCACCAGGCTCATCACCAGGTCCTCGCGGATCGGATCGATCGGCGGGTTGGTCACCTGGGCGAACAACTGCTTGAAGTAGTGGTACAGGGTCTTGTTTTTCCCCGACAGCACCGCCAGCGGCGAGTCGTTGCCCATGGAGCCGATGGGCTCTTCTCCAGCCACGCCCATCGGCAGCATCAGGAACTTGAGCTCTTCCTGCGTATAGCCGAAGGCCTGCTGGCGATCGAGCAGCGACACCTCCGAGCGTTCGGGCTGCTGCTTGTCGCTTTCCACGTCGTCCAGCCGGATGCGGATGCGCTCTATCCACTCGCGGTAGGGCTTCGCCGCGGCCAGCGTGTCCTTCAGTTCCTTGTCGTCGATGATGCGCCCGCGTTCGACGTCGATGAGGAACATTTTGCCCGGTTGCAGGCGCCATTTTTTGACGATTTTCTCTTCGGGAATCGGCAACACGCCCGCTTCGGAAGCCATGACTACGAGGTCGTCGTCGGTGACGACGTAGCGCGCCGGCCTCAGTCCGTTGCGGTCCAGCGTGGCGCCGATCTGGCGCCCGTCGCTGAAGGCGACCGCCGCGGGACCGTCCCAGGGTTCCATCATCGCCGCGTGATATTCGTAGAAGGCGCGCCGGTTGTCGTCCATGGTGTTGTGCTTCTCCCAGGCCTCGGGGATGAGCATCATCATCGCGTGCGCGAGCGAGTAGCCCGACATCACCAGCAGTTCGAGCGCATTGTCGAACGAGGCCGAGTCGGATTGGCCGTCGTAGATCAGCGGCCAGACCTTGTTCAGATCGGCCTCGAGTATCGGGCTGGAAATGGCCTGCTGCCGCGCGCGTATCCAGTTGACGTTGCCGCGCAGGGTGTTGATCTCGCCATTATGGGCGATGAGGCGGAACGGGTGCGCCAGGTCCCAGGTCGGGAAGGTATTGGTGGAAAAGCGCTGGTGCACCAGCGCCAGCGCCGACACCAAACGCGGATCCTGCAGGTCCTTGTAGTACCTGCCCACCTGGTCGGCAAGCAGCAGACCCTTGTAGACCAGCGTGCGCGCGGACATCGACGCCACGTAAAACTCCTTGCCGTGCTTGAGGTGCAGCGCCTGGATGGCGTGGCCGGAAGCCTTGCGGATGATGTAGAGCTTGCGCTCCAGCGCGTCCGTCACCGTCACGTCGCCGCCGCGGCCGATGAACACCTGGCGGACCACCGGTTCTATCCTTTTTCCGGACTCTCCCAGCCCCGAACTGTCGCGCGGCACTTCGCGCCAGCCGAGCACCACCTGCCCCTCGTCCTTGATGGCGCGCTCGATCTCGTATTCGCAGGCGAAACGTGATGCCGGCTCTTGCGGCAGGAACACCATGCCCACGCCGTACTGGCCCACAGGCGGGAGGCGCACCCCTTGCGCCGCCATTTCCTCGCGCAGAAAACGGTCCGGTATCTGAATCAGGATGCCGGCGCCGTCGCTCGCCAAGGGATCGGCCCCGACCGCGCCGCGGTGAGCGAGGTTCTTGAGGATCAGCAACCCCTGGTCGATGATGGTATGGCTCTTGGCGCCTTTGATGTTGGCGACAAAGCCGACGCCGCAAGCGTCATGCTCGTTGGCGGGGTCGTACAGCCCTTGGGGGGACAGGGCCCGGGCCGTGGGACGATTAATGGGTAGGGCCGGATGAGTCACACGCGCACCTTTCGCTGCAAATCGGCTCCGGAAAAGTCGCGCGCAAGCCTGCGATCGGTTCCGGCGGGACCGGTAATTTTACCTGTGGACCCATGTCACTTCAAGCGCTTAGGCGTCCAGCTGACGCCCCATTGCGGTGCAGCGCGGCCGACTCAGCCGGCGCCGGGGTTGTCCAGGGTCTGTTGCAGCAGGCCGGCGGGGACGTCATCGCGGACCGATGCCGCGCCGATGCAGTCCAGCAGGATGAAGCGCAGCTTGCCGGCCTCGTTCTTCTTGTCCACCGCCATCGACTCCAGCATACGCCCGGGCGCGATGCCGGGCTGGGCGACAGGCAACTTTGCGCGCTTGAGCAAGGCGACGACGCGATCCACGTCGGCCTGCGCGATAAAGCCCATGCGGCGCGACAGGTCCGCAGCCATCACCATGCCCGCGGCCACCGCCTCGCCATGCAGCCATTTGCCGTAACCCATGCCGGATTCGATGGCATGGCCGAAAGTGTGGCCGAAATTGAGCAGGGCGCGCACGCCGGCCTCGCGCTCGTCCTCGGCCACCACAGCAGCCTTGATCTCGCAGCAGCGGCGCACGGCGTGCGTCAGGGCCGGCGGGTCGCAGGCCAGCAATTCCTCCACGTTCTGTTCCAGCCAGGCGACGAAGCCCGCATCACACACCAGGCCATGCTTGATCACCTCCGCCAAACCGGCCGAGAGTTCCCGCTGCGGCAACGATCTCAGCACCGTCGTATCGGCCAGCACCAGACGCGGCTGATAGAACGCGCCTATCATATTCTTGCCCAGAGGGTGATTGATCCCGGTCTTGCCGCCTACTGAAGAGTCCACCTGGGCGAGCAGGGTGGTCGGAACCTGGATGAAGGGCATGCCACGCATATAGGTCGCCGCGGCGAAACCGGCGAGATCCCCGATGACGCCGCCGCCCAAAGCGATAAGCGTGGTTTTGCGCTCGCAGCGTTGCTCGAGCAATACGTCGTAGATGCGATTGAGGGTAACCCAGTCCTTGTAGCGCTCGCCGTCCTCGAGCACGATGCTGATCACATCTACCCCGAGCGCGCGCAATGCTTCGCTAAATTGCTGCAGATACAGGGGCGCAACTGTGGTGTTGGTGACGACGGCGGCCTTGGGAAGTTCCAGGTGCGGCGCGACCAGCGCCGCGTCGGTGAGCAATTGCTCGCCGATGTGGATGGGGTAGGCGCGTGCGCCCAGCTCTACGCGGAGAGTCTGCATCGTTCGCGCAATTGGGGCAGCAGTTGGTTGATCAGCGCGCGCGCGCTTTGCCGGCCGGTATCGATCACGATATCAGCGATCTCGCGGTACAGCGGATCGCGCTGCTGATACAGACTTTGCAGTTTTTGCTGCGGATCGCCGTCTTGCAGCAAGGGCCGCGACTTGTCGTGGCGCGTGCGGTGCCACAGGTCCTTCGGCTGGCCGTGCAGATACACCACCACGCCGCGCTCGGCGAGGCGCCTGCGGTTGTCGGCATCGAGCACCGCGCCGCCACCCGTGGCCAGCACCACGTTGCTGAGCTGCGTCAACTCGTCGACCACTTGCTTCTCGCGCGCGCGAAAGCCGTCCTCGCCCTCGATTTCGAATATAAGCGAGATTCTTACCCCGGTACGGCGCTCGATCTCGTGGTCGGTATCGTGGAAGACCTTTGCAAGCCCGGCGGCGAGTTGCCTTCCAGCCGTGGTTTTTCCCGCGCCCATGAGGCCGACGAGAAATATGTTATCCGAGGTTTTCACGCGGCTATTTTAGCAGCACGCACCGGTCATCGCGCCCGCGTCGGCGCGGCCGAAAAGTGAAGCGGTCTGTGCCGAAGCCGAACAAGAACGGGTGCTTGGCTCCTTTCGCGCGCCGAAGTTTCTTAGAGGCCATTTCAGAATTACCGAAATGGCCTCCGATATAGAGGGAGCATGAGGGGACGTGCCCCCTCATTTTGAAAGGCTCTGTCACCTAAGCGTGTTGATGATGGTGTTGGTGATAGACTGGCTGCCTCTCTTGTTGAGGTTGAATCCCAATGCGCAGGCGAGCGTTTCACCAG
>Ga0307377_10003540_pt1 | contig 17538 bp, 24 predicted proteins | sample TR3MG_FD_202535 | JGI IMG/M metagenome (GOLD analysis project Ga0307377, IMG submission 202535) | Soil microbial communities from Risofladan, Vaasa, Finland - TR-3 | ecosystem: Environmental > Terrestrial > Soil > Coastal area > Acid sulfate soil | place: Finland: Risofladan, Vaasa | collected... | reverse complement strand
GCTGGTACTGCTTGATGGCGAAGAAGTGTGGATCCCTCATAGTCAAATCGACGAAGACTCGGAGGTCTACGGGGAGGGTGACGAGGGGACGCTCGTGATTACCGAGTGGTTCGCGGAAAAAGAAGGCATGATCTAACGCAGCGACCTACGGGCTAGGGTCACGGTTTCAAGAAGCATGTCCGCGCCTGCTCAGGGGCTTCATACTTGAGACAGACATATGCCGTTGGGTGAGGGTTCGAACCCTTCCGCTGCGACAAAAACTGGCTGACCCATCTATAATGGGCAGCTATGTCCCGCGAAGACCACGTTGAATTTTCTGGCACCATCACCGCTGTGAATGGCGGTGGTCATTATATCGTCAAATCGGAGCTTGGCCATGACATCATCGCCAAGGTCTCGGGCCGGTTACGGCGGCGCCGAATCCGGGTGGTCTTAGGTGACCGCGTCCGCGTCAAGGTGTCGCCCTATGACGGATCGAGGGGATTAATCTCGTACCGCTTGTAGCTGCCCGTAGCTGTGATAGAGTCTTCACCGCTGAACGGGCTGCTTGCTTTCCCGACGGGATGTCTTGACAACTCCCAGGGCGGACCGTTCAGCCTACCAGTCACCAGATGATAAGGATCGAAGAAATGCGCCAACTTCCAGAACTTTCATTGGAAAAGCATTCCACTGAACAGATCAGGGAGATTATATGGCGACCAAGAACATTTCTCGATCCGCCCTAGAGGGCGGCAGGGTCAATCACAACAAGTGGGACAGGCGAGAGTCTCACCGCAAGGAGCGGTCCCGGTTCCGGGGTTGGAAGGCCAGGGTCACGGATGACCCCGACTACGCTGATGAGCGTGGCATCCAGCCGCGTCCGCCTGTCCGCAAGGAGTTCACCGACAAGCTGGGCCCGGCGTACGGCTGGCTCGCGTCGCGGTGCGGTCGTCCCTGGGACGAGGTGTACAGCGAGCTGTCCAAGCTGTTCGACACGCGCAAGCTGAGCGCGTGGCACATCGTGCACCAGCACATGCTGCCGGAGGTCGACGGTGCCAGGTCGGATCCCGACTTCGGCAGAAGCGCGGAGCGCAAGCGGTTCGTCATCGACGAGGACGGCATCTTGCGCGACCGCGGCGTGGGGATGAGGCGGTACACGCGACGAGAGCCTCAGGTGGGCCCGACGAAGCCCCAGGTGGCCAATCGGGTGGGCAAGCGCAGGGTGAAGGCGGAGGGCGCGAAGCGCTACTGGATGCTGCCTGACGGCGCGAAGTGGGTCAGGTGCATCAGTAGCTACCACTGCTGGCGTCACACGCACCATCTGGTGATGGAGCCGTACGCGGGCAAGCACGTCGCCGTGCCCTACCACGCCGTTCCGAAGTACAAGAAGTCGCGAGAGTTCACGAAGGGCGAGTACGCCTGGTGGGGTGGCATCCGCCAACGCATTCGCGAGGCATTTGCGGTCTAGACAATCTCGGCCTTTTGGGCCGAGTATGCCCCTGTAGCTCAGTCTGGGAGAGCGTCTGTCTTACAAACAGAATGTCGGCGGTTCAAATCCGTCCGGGGGTACCAGCGGTGGGAGAGATGGCAGACGACGACTGGATGCTCGCGCTCGACATGTACGAACCGCCGGAGGACGTCGGGAACGAGCCTGAGACGATCACCTTTGTCGAGATGGTGGGCGAATCTGCTCGCGCCATCGAGGTTCAGCCGGTCGGCGGGGACGGGTTTCCCGCATGGTTTCCTCGTCGGTACATCACGACAAACATGAAGCGGGTCGGCGACCAGGGGCATGTAAGCATGCCGCACTGGCTGTGGCGAGCTAAGATCAGCGATGGGTTCGAATGGGTAGAGAAACTCGCGGCGCTATAGCCTGCCCGGCGATCATGCGCAAGCATGACCAAGGCGACGAATTCGTTCGAATGTTCTATGTCGCCATGGAGTGGGACTGCTCCCTGTGCGGATCGGTTTTCAGGATCAAAACGCGAGCCTCTTTTGAGGCCATCGATGAATGGCTTCTATCCAAGGGGTGGAAGGTCGATGAGCATCGGTGGACCTGCCCCGATTGCGTGGCAACACCGCGCGTGCCGAGAAGCGATGCTCGTAGCTTTTGGTACAGATGTCCAGATTTGCGCCGTTAGTACAATGGTAGTGCTCCTGCCTGATTAGCGGGGAATTGGGGTTCGAATCCTCAACGGCGCACGAAAGTAAACGGGGGCGGTGGTGGAATTGGGAGACATACCTGATTTAAGCTCAGGTGGCTGTAAAGCCGTGAGGGTTCGATCCCCTCCCGCCCCACCAAATCCTATGAACAAAGCCCAAGTAGACAAACTCTGCCGTGACCTTGCCAAGGAGATGCTGCGGCTAACGCCCACTCCCAGCGAGGAGCAGCTATTCCAGATGATGATCAGGCTGATCTACTATTACGAATCAGACAAGACGAGGCGCCTTGCAATAAGCTGAGTTCGTGGGCTATACACGCTCCGTGCTACATGGCCTCTATCCAGAGGCCAGCTTGATCTTACAGGGGAGGCGGCTTTTGGACAAAGACATGGCCCAGCAGATCCACTCTATGCTGGGGGACGCGGACGAATACCTGGAAGCTGGGGAGGGGGTGCTTGAGCTGATCTCCTCAGTGGTTGACAAGTTCAAAAACCGCATCTCGGCTGACAGGGTGGCAAGCCTGCTGATCTCAACAGGCGAATGGCTTTCAGCGGTCACGGAGCCCGTCACCGCTGGTCTAGAAAAGGCCGACGAGCGGTGGATCAAAAAACGCGCTGAGATCATCTCTGCTGTGAGCAAAGAGACGCCTAGCCAGGAGACAGTATTGGGGCTCGTGAAAATTCGCGAGCAGTCGATGCGCAGGCTCGTGGTGCAGGCAAGAAGCATCGGCAAAAAGACATCTTGATCTGACGGGAGATTTATGAAGGTTACGGGAATTCAGCTTCGTGAGGCTATCAAGCGCTGGGAGCTTCGCAGCGCGACGGCGGCTTCTCAGTTCGACGGCAGCATTTGGGCGTTCGACGGCGATGAGACGCCGGACCCGAGGGCGCTTGCGGATGAGTACCGCACGTCGCAGGAGGCTGTTGCGCGCATTCAGACGGCGCAGGCCCGCTACAACATGCTCGTGACGCTCGATGTGGGCGGCGGGGATAGTAAGATCAGTTTGTGCGAGGCGGTCAAGCGTCTGGGCGGGGCTGGCCGGCTGGAGAAGATGTGGCGCTCTGCGGCTGGCAACACGGGCCGCGACCGGTACAGCTTGCGCGAGAATATGCGCAGCAAGGACAACGAGTACGCCAAAAGGCGTGCCACGCCTGCCGAGTGCGTAGCGCTTGCGAATGAGGCGAGCAAAGTCGCATCAAAGTTGCGCACGATGATTGCGCTCGGCAACACCGCCGAGGTAGAAATGGAGAATCTCGACCCCGCTCTTTTCGAGTGAGGTTGAGTTGAGTAGGGGCTTCATACTTTTTACTGCTTCGCGGCAGCGGAACTTGTCCTACCACCGTTGGGAACTCATCTGACCGACTTAGTCGCGCTCCTTGGCATTGCCTGTAAGGCGCGAAGGGTTTGTCTAAGAGCTTTATGGGATCGGACATCATCTCGATCTGTCGCCCCTATTCTTTGTCGTTGTGGCGGAACTGGCAGACGCACTGGCTTTAGGTGCCAGCGCCTTCGGGCATGAGGGTTCGACTCCCTCCGGCGACACGACATGGCAGAGGTTGATAACAGTCTGAAGGAAGATGGCGTTCCGATGCGCCGATTCTATCTTCGTCGCGTCAAGGACGAGACGGGGATTAGTCGGACGGGGCGTGTGCTGGAGGGTGTCCTTTGCCAGGACGGCAAGGTGATCACGCAGTGGCGTCCTCCCCACTCGACAATCGGGGTGTACAACTCGTTGGACGAGTTCAATACGATCCACGTCGACTGCCATCCGAGCTGCAACGAGATCGTATGGCTTGACCACTGATCGGGCGTGCGGATATAGTTCCGCGCATGTTCAGATCACTCGTTGAGAGCATTCGTGCGGTTGTTGCAGAGGGCGAAGGGTACGTCGATAAGTACGACAAGTACGCTCGCATCAGCGACCGCTACGGCAAGCGCTCGGGTAAGCGCAAGGGCATCTCGGTGCCATTGAAGCAAGCCACGTCTCGGCTCTCTCGGCGGGAAGCTCGGCGCAAGCTGAAGTCTGGCAATGAGGACGACATCCGCACGAGCGTCGTCAAGGGGTACGCCTCTTAATGCCAACCCAGCCTGAGCTTCCCAATTCTATCTCAGGAACGGTCATCTGGATTCTAGCCTGGATCCTGGCCGCGTTCCTGGCCCGCATAGGTTGGGAGCTGGCTGGCATGTTAATCGCCAGGGTATGAATGGGCTGGGCGCTTTCTTACATTCATCAGCTGCTTGAGGGCACCACGGTCGAGTTCCGGCCGCGTGGCAACTCAATGACGGGCCTCATCGAATCGGGCGACCTGGTAAAAGTCAGGCCCCTTGAAGTCGATGAGGAGCTTTGCCGTGGCGACATTGTGCTTTGCAAAGTCGGCAGGTCTGAGTACCTGCACCTTGTCAAGGCAGTTCAGCCGAACCGATTTCAGATCGGCAACAATCGCGGGCACATCAACGGGTGGACGCACCGATCGAATGTCTACGGTAAGTGCGTGGCCATCCGCGGCATAGTCCGCGCTTAATTTGCGCTGTGGCACCTGGTAGCGGCCCGTAACGGGTCGGTTTGACTAGATCGGCTCAGGGCTGTATCCTCGCAGCGTGGTCAAGATCAGGGCACCCAGGGCGGGCAAGCCAGGGCAGCTGCCGGAGCGCTGTGACACGTCGGTCACGTGCCCTACATGCGATACGGCGATGACGCCTGAGCATGCTCATTACCGCTGCAATCGCTGCGGGTACCGCGACTCCTGCTGCTTCTAGCACATGCCTAACGTTACCCTCACGAATCTTACAGCCAGTCCTGTCTTGGTGCAGGAGCTGTACATAACGATCCCGGCGGGCGGGGCGTTTTCCTTCTTCCGAAGCTTTGCTGACCTGTCGCGGATGACTGCCATGCAGCAGCTCATCACAGATGGTGATATCAGCTACGCCGAGGTCTATACAGATTTTGAGGTAGGCGCCGACTTTGACCCCGTCCAAGGTGAAATAGGAGGCGGATCTAGCCTCCCCGCGCTCCCCGGCGTCGAATTCTCTGTCCTGATGGAAAGTCCGATCGGAACCGTGGCATGGGGCGTCATCACGGAAGATATGATCTTCCCTCCCTTCGTCGTCAACCTGACAAAATCCGGCGGAACGACCTTCGAGGTTGGCCAGTCCGTAGTAGACCCAAGCTTCACGCTGGCCTACACCGGCGGCACCCCCATCGCCGCGTCCATCAATGATGGCGGAGCCCCGGTTGTTCTGTCGACGCCGTTCACATCCGGCCAGATCATAGCCACGTACAATAGCGCGGCCGGATCCGCCGGCAACAATAATTCCCAGGGGTTCAGCTGCACAGCAGACTCCGCGCAGGTCACAGGCAAAACAGACAGCGTCACCGTCGTCTGGAGACCGCGCGTCTATTACGGGGTATCTGCCGCGGGCACATACAACGAAGCGTTCATCGAGGCGCTCGCAACCAGCGCCCTCGCCTCAAGCCGAACCCGGACGATCAACTATTCAGGTGCTGGAGCGGGCGATTTTCTCTTCTACGCGTTCCCGACATCCTACGGTACGCCGACGTTTACCGTGGGCGGGTTCGCTGGCGGCTTTGAGCTGGCAGGATCTGCTGTATCTGTGACCAACGCCTACGGCAACATACAGAATTACGATCTATGGAAATCTGTCAATGACGCCCTTGGCACAGTTTCAGTGGCGGTAACCTGATGACCATTCCACTTATTGACACTATCAGCCGTCAGAACGACGGCAACTTCGCCCTCATGGAGTCAACTGACATCTATGGAGGGTGGATGACCGTCGCCGACACGACCGAACGCGACGCGATCCCGTCCAATGTCCTGCGAGTCGGACAGCATATCTGGGTAGTAGGCGACAGCGAGCTGCAACGCTGGAATGGCGCGACCTGGGATGTTGTGGCACTCGGCGGCGCCGCCATCGGTGACGCGGTTTCGGGCGGCACCGCCAACCGCGTGCTGTATATCGACGGCTCGGGCAATCTGGCCGACAATACCAACCTTGAGTGGACAGGATCTCGGCTGGAGATTGGCTCTCCAGAATCGCCTGAGGGCGTCCTTGATGTGAACGGAGATCTGACGGCGCGACGCAACGTCCAGCCAACAACCGCGCTCGACGGCTTTTGGTACTGCGGTGCACCAGGTCGACGATGGTATAGCGTTTGGTCCTACGGTGGTCTGCGCATGGATGGCAGCACGGGGCAAACCGGTCTGCTGGGGTCCAACACCGGCGACACCATAACTCTCAGGGCCTCGGGCAACAACATCTTCAACTCCTACGGCGGGTACTACAGTGGCTATTCGCTCACGCAGTGGTACAGCCGTTGGAACAACTTTCCTGCCGGAAACTCCGGCGGTGCTTTTCCAGCCATCCGAACCTTTCAGACGGGTGACTTGGGCATTTCGCAGTCGGCGCCTCAGTTCCTGTTTAGCGCCTTGGGCCAAAACCCGACCTTTGCAAACGGGGTGACGATTCCGATCCAGGGCATGTTCGGCATCGGCAAGGTAGGGACCGCGCAAGGCGCCCGGCTCTCTGTTTTGTCGGCCGGCGCGACACAGTTCGATGCGCTCTCCAGCTTCTACATCGACAACTCGCCTTTGCCGGGCGTGGGCGTCACCGTCGGCACGGCCAACACGCTCGGCCTCTACGCCATGCACGTTGATGCGGGCGTCGCGCGTTTCGACGGCGATGGCACCTACGTGTTTGAGCTGCCCGCTGACGCAGTAGATCCTACGGGCGGCGGCGGTGCCGCAACGGGCCGGATCCCTGTCTACATATTTGGCGTTGGGCTTGCCTATCTGGCCTATTGGGTTTAATAGGTAGATCATGCAAGATGTGAACGGCGATAGAGCTGGAAGCGCCCTTGAAAAAATCGAAATCCAACTAGAGCGAGCAGACGTATTGGAGCTGCGACTCAACGAGGAACACAGCGCACGGCTGCGCGCACAGATGCAGTTGCTTCAGATGCAGGCGCAGCAAGTCAGCAATGATTTGCAAGCTGCTGAGAAGCAGAAGAAAACCCTGCTGACACGGCTGGAGGCGAAGTACGAGCAAGACATCTCGCGCTTCGCGGTTGATCTTGAAACAAACATCGCGAGCGGCATGGCTGCCACGTCGCCACCCCTTGCATGATCACAATTGTCTCAGGATTCATTCGCTCTGGCACATCCATGATGATGCGAATGCTTCACGCTGGCGGAATGCCCGTCGTCTTCGACAAGTCCTGGCGCCAGCCTGACATGCAAAACCCAGGCGGATATTACGAATCTCGGGAATTCGTGGAGCTGCCGCCCGAAGGACTGCCATACCTTGACTTGCTTGACGGAAAGGCAGTGAAGATCGTCGCCAACGGAATGCTCTATTGGCCAAGCCATCTTCCGGCAAAAGTGATTTTCATGGAGCGTGACACCTGGGAGCGTGCTCGCTCCTTGAGCATCATGCAACGCGCCGACATGTCCAGGGGCAACGTGCACGACTTTCCGCCCAGGCACGAGGGCCCGGCCATGGTTGACCAGGCACTGCCTGCGTGGCGCGCCAGGATCTTTTCCATGCCCCAGCTTGACGTGCTGCCTGTGCACTACAATCGCGTTGGCGCAGACCCGCGAGCCACTGCTGAGCGCGTCCAGGCCCACCTTGGCATCTCTCTTGATGTAGCCGCTATGGCAGCAGTCTATGACGATCGGTTGTACCGCAATCGCGCCGTGGAGCCCCATGCCGTATCCAGATAATCTAACTCCCCCCAACTACCAGGAGCGCGCCAAAGACATATGCCGCAGCATATTACGGCGCGGAGGCGTGGTTGAAACTCTCGACGAAGTCATGCAGGAGAACGAAGCCATCATCTCCGCAGAAGCGACCGCTCGATGGGAAGCGCTCTGGGGCGCGCGAGGGGAAAGCGACACTCCCGCGACCGTCCGGGAAGAGTGGCGCGCAGCCCTCCAGTCCTGGGCCCAAGAAAACCTGGTTCCTCCAGCCTAAACCGCAGGAAACGCCTTGACACGGCAACCACCGGTTCATAGGATACATCCCATGACCGCACGCGCTTGACAGTGTCGGAATTGGATCCGTCACTGACTTCGGCCCCGTCAGGGGCATCGATATCGAATCGATGCCTGCACCCCTGGTGCATTACGTTATCGTACGAGCTGACCTGCCGTTAGGCACGATAGTCGCTCAAACGATACACGCCGCTGGAGAGTCCAGCCCTGGAGATCTTCCTCAAGGAACTCGGGCTGTTGCGCTTGCGGCGCGCAGCGAGTCTGAGCTGCTGGCGCTCGAACGTCGTCTGACGTCGAGGCAGATCGCCCATGCTGCCATACGAGAGCCTGACCCGCCTTTTTACGGTCAGCTCTTGGCAATAGGGGTGGCCCCATGCGATAGAGAGCTTGTACGGAAGGAGGTGTCGTCACTTCCACTGATCAGGTAAGCCATGGGTCGGTAGCTTAGGGTGTAGAGCGCTTGGTCCGCGGCCAAGAGACGCAGGTTCGAGTCCTGCCTGACCCTCCATGGGAGCCCCCCTTAAGATCGCCTAGGGGTTTGAACAAGGCAGCGTGAGTCTTGGCTCCCGCCAATTTGAACTATGCCTGCCCAGGGGCTTTGTACTTGGGAGTACTTGGGACGAGTCCATCCCTCCGCACAAATGCCAGGTAGCATGAATAGAGAATGCTCCCCGCTTCGAATTGCGTCTGGCTAGGGGGAATGCGGGGTTCAAGTCCCCGCCCTGGCACCTTTTTTGGTAGTATGGGACCTTGCTCGCGTAGCTCGAATGGTAGAGCGCCAAACCTAAGCAATTTGGAGGCTGCGGGTTCGAGTCCCGTCGCGTGCGCCCGGGTGGTGAAATTGGTAGCCACGCCTGTCTCAAAAGCAGGTGGTCGAAAGGCCGTGCCGGTTCGATTCCGGCCTCGGGCACAATCAGATCATTGAGAATCAAACATGAAAGCATATATGCATCGGCAGAGGATGGGTCACCTTTTGTGATCGAGGAATGAAAGGTAGGAGATGAGATGTCGGAGATCGCGTTACGTACTTTGGTCTTAACCCAAGGCTATGAGCCTCTCAAGGTCGTCTCGTGGCAACGAGCGATCACCCTTCTCTTTCTCGGCAAATGCGAGCTGGTCGAGGAGTACGACCATGCCGTTAAGTCAACCTACCTGGTCGTAAAGGTGCCTGCCGTCGTTCGACTTGTGAACGCGTTCCGACGTCACAAGAATCGTGTCAAGTTCAACCGCGCGAACATCTTTGCTCGGGATCGATACAGCTGCCAGTATTGCGGTGAAAAGGGCAAGATGGCGGACTTGACGTACGACCACGTCATCCCGCGGTCGCGCGGAGGCAAGACCGAGTGGACCAACATCGCAACGGCATGCTTGCCCTGCAATAGCGCCAAGGGCAACCGGACGCCTGCTGAGGCAAGCATGAAGCTGCGTGGGAAGCCCCTGGTGCCGTCGTGGGTGCCGTCAATGATGTTCCGGGTCAGCCAGGAGTCGGCCCCTCAGGCCTGGCATGACTACTTATTCTGGACCTCCGAGCTAGACCCAGACTAAAAACCGTAGACAATAACGTCACCCGTGACGTAAAGACATGGCGGCGCACCTTCGGGTGCCCGCTTTTTTTATTGGGAGAAGGGAAGGGGCCATCATGACCACAGATGCCAACACACTCGGTCCTGCCGAACACATCATTCAGGCAATCCTTACGCACAGCGATCACGTCTACCACGGCCGTCCAGGCGTCGTCGTAGCAGACCCGCGGCAAGCCGTCGGAGTCCGTTGGGATCCGGTCACCCACAAGGTGGAGGGCGAAGCCAAGGTCGTCTACAAGCTGGTCAAGGCTGGCAAGAAGAACCAGCGCGTCAAGCTGGGCAACTTGCTCGACGACGGCCGGGTGCAGAACGGCGTGCTCGTGGGCCACTACCGGCCGGCCGGCGTGTTTCCCGAAGTCGCGACGTGGCTGTACACCAAGATTGCCGACGTCTGGAAGCTCGACAACGAGTTCGCCGCTCGCTGGGCGTCCTTCGCCTACGGCGAGGACCACCGTGATTTGAAGGTGGTCCTGGCGGCCTTCATGCTGGCGCAGTCACGCAAGGGAGATCCGGTGCGTGAGAAGGGTCAGATCTTGTTTCACGACGAAGACTTCCGCGACGTCGGCGAAGCGATGATGCTGATCACCCGCAAGGACAAGAAGGACCTGAACCCGAAGCTTTTGCTCCGAATCCACGACGTCCTGAGCCTCGACGGCGTGGCCAAGGTCAACCGCGAGCTGGGGTTCGGCCAGTCGGCGCGCAAGCCGTTCTACGGGCGTTGGCCCAAGGCGGTCGAGAAGTGGCTGCGGTACCGCGAGGAGAACCCTCGGATGCTGCAGGGCCTCGTCAAGGCGGGCTTCAGGACCACGGTCATGGAGCTAGCTCGCCGCATCGGCTACAAGCCCACGACGCCGAGGTTCTTCGAAATCCTGCGCTGGAAGCAGAAGCAGGCAGCCGAAGGACATCGGACCCTCGCCATCGGCAAGGACGTCAAGGCGGCCGAGTCGTGGGAGGGCAAGACGGAAGAGCAGATCTGCAAGGCCATCGTCAAGGATAAGCCCAACTGGAAGCGTATCGTGGGCCTTCTGCCTTCGAGCGTGGGCGTCACGCGCGCTATCGTCGCGGCTGCTATCGAGGCTGGCTCGGTATCCGCAAAGGACCTGATCATCCTCACGCCAACGCTCGAAGAGCTGGGCCTGCTGGAAGTCCAGGACATCCGCGAGCGCTGGCAGGCGGCGCTCAAGGCTGCAGATGACATGCGCGCAGCCAACATCGCCCGCAACGTCAAGACGGAGAAGGTCAAGGAGGAGCTGAGCGACGCAGCCGACACGGCTATGAAGAAGGCCGTCGAAGAAGTCACGCGAGACATGGAGGTCTACGTGATGGTGGACATCTCGGGCTCGATGGAAAGTTCTATCGAGAACGCGAAGTCCCACGTCGCCAAGTTCCTGCAGGGCTTCTCGCCCGAGCGCGTGCACGTGTGCGTGTTCAACACGGCAGCCCGGATGATCTCCATCAAGCACCCGTCCGCAGCCGGCGTAGCCAATGCCTTCTCAGGTATCCGCTCGGGCGGTGGAACGGACTACGGCGCGGGTGTTCGAATGATGAATGGGATCAGGCCCAAGGACGGCTCGGACACCCTCTTCATCTTTGTAGGCGACGAAGAGGCGCCGGAGTTCTCACAGGAGGTTCGCCGGTGTGGGCTCAACCCCATGGCGTTCGGGTTCGTGAAGACCGCGCCTGACGGCGGAGCTGCTGCATGGCGTCGCCAGATGGGCTTCAAGGCATCGGCCGTGACGGACACGGCGGCGAACCTTGGCATCCCGTGCTTTATGATCGACGAGAGCACGTTCAGCGACCCGTACGCCATCCCGCGCACGATTCGAAACCTCGTTGCGGCAACGCCAGTGGGCAAGCCCGTCGGCAACGCGGCGCCTAAGCGCGTGACACTGGTCGATCAGATTTTGAAGACTGATCTCCTGCAGAAGCCTGCCTGGGCGTAGGTCGGCTTTCGTGGGCGGGGCCCTTTTGCCGGGGCCTCGCCCACGGATTTTGGTACAAAAATCCCATGACAGCCTTTCACACCACGTGGGACGCGTGGCTCGGCTTCGCCGCAGCCATCCTTTGCATTCTCCTGGTCCTGCACGCCACATGGCGCGTTTTTAAGTCCGCAGGGAGCGAGCGCGCCCTGTCTCTTGAGAATTTTTGGACGCACCTTGCGTTCTGGGAGGTCGCAGGAGCAATTCTGATTGCGGCCACGGCCATATTTGGTCTGTATTTTTCGCAGCGAGCAAGGCCGATGCCCCCACGGCTCCCTACGGCTGCGGAGCAAGAATACCTGGAGCGCTCCATGAACCAGGCACCCCGATCTACCGACGAAGAAATTCGTGCCGACATGGAAAAGAAGAAGGCCGAAGCGGTGCCGCACAGCGGAAAGAGCCTTCAAGAGCGCTCCGACGACTCCAACCGACTGATGGAAGAAGCGATTGAACGATGGGAAGACAAGGAATGATCAAGTTTGCCGGCTTGGCGACTTTGATGGTGCTGGCATTTGGCTGCTATGAGCGCGTACCCCCGGGGTATGTGGGCATGCGCCTCGATGGGGATGGTTTCGACGGCGAGATTTTGCAACCAGGCAGGCACTCGTGCGGCGCCACGTGCAATATAATCCTTGTCGAAACACAGGAGCTTCTCGAAAGCGAGTCAATGAAGATCCTGTGCGCGGATAATCTCAACCTGTCGATTGACGTCGACACTCGTTCGCGCGTCAAGGTTACAGACGGGGAGGGCATCCAGTCCGTCCTCAACAAGCAAGGCGCGAAGATGGAGAACAACCGGCTGGCCGCCGAGCTTCTTTATGCGACGTACGTGAGGCCTCAGGTACGCTCCATCACGCGCAAAGCCGTGTCGCGATTCAGCACGACGCAGGTTCGCGAGAAGCGGCGTGAGATCGAAGCTGAGATCAACAAAGACTTGATCGCGGCGCTTGAGTCAACTCCTGTTGAGGTGATGATGGCGGTTACGTCCAACATGGACTACCCCGAGATCATTACGAAGGCAGAGGAAAAGAAGAAGGCCCGCCAGCTTCAGATCCAGGAAGAGCAAGCCAAGCACGAGATGGACCTGCTTCGGGCGGAGAATCGAATGAAAATCGCCGAAGCGGAGAAGACGGCCCGAATTGCGGAGGCGGAGGCCGACGCCGCCGCCAATAGAATCGTAGGCTTATCGGCTACGCCTCAATACTTGAAATTGAAGCAAATCGAAGCTCAAATGGAACTGTACAAGAACGTCGGGCAAGGCGACAAGGTTATCATCACGGGCGGCGCTGACTCCGCCGTCCCTATCATACTGAATAACTAGAGGCTGTATGGGCTGGAAAGATCTGCTGCAAGAAAAGGACGCTACGACCATCTGCCTTCCGTGGGTGGGTGGCAGATCTCTCCGCTCTGAAAGCAGGACCTGGAAAATCACCGGCGAGCTTCCTCGCGAGCACGGCTGGTACAACTTCTCTCTCGACGGGCGAAGGGCCACGTTTGGCCCTCGTCGATTGGCTCAGCCCGACGACCTGGTCTATATCGTCTACGGCTACCTTGTGGGGGACCGCATCGTTGCCGATGGCCTTCGCCCGGACCCGGACCCATCTCAGATCGCAAGGTTCTCGGAAACGGTCTACTTCATCGAGGAGGGGGTAGACCGTTTCGTTCGCATCTCTGCGGGCCGCATCTACGAGCGTGGGCCTCTTTTTTTTCGTTCGCAGGAATTTCCTGAGGGCCCTGAGACGGAGGTCCTCGACGCCTTTCTCGACGGCAAGCTATCGGTTGACCACGTCAAGCACGTAGCCCCAGCGCTCGATGCCTCCTTTCGCATGGAGACGTACCAGCGGGAAGAGGCTCGCCGTCGTCGCGAAGCACTTGAGCGTCTACGCATCGAGGAAGAGGCGCGTCTTGCGCGCGAGCTGGCCGAGGAAGAGGCGCGCCTTGCGCTGGAGATCCGCCGAGAGGAGCTGCGCGAGCGGCTGGGCGACGGAGAGGCGCGCCGCGCCCTTGCATACACGGACTTCGAGGAGGCGGCTCGCGCAGCTCTCGCTATCGGCGGGGCCGACTTGCTTGACGTCCGAGAGGGCCGGCGAGGAGAGAAGGTCGTACGCTACCGCGTAGACGGGCGGCGGCTGGAATGCGTCTGTGACATCCAGATGCGCATCGTCGATGCAGGTATCTGCCTAACCGACCACGTTACCCACCGCAAGGACGACACCAAGCTCTCGCTTGAGAGCTTGCCCTCCGTGGTGCGCGAAGCTGTTCGCGAGAATGTCCTTGTGGTCTTCAGGCACGTATGAACGAAGACTTATCACCCTACGATGCGGTCGCCCTCTTTGACCTGGACAACTCTTTGGTCGACTATGTTGGGCGGTTGCGATCTGATTTTGAGCAGCTGGGACCTTCCACTGAGCCTTATATCCACAACTTGTTCGACAGCAGCGAGGAGTGGGTTCAGGAGCGAATTCGGATCATCCGAGAAAAGACTGGCTGGTGGGAGTGGCTTCCGCGATTCCAGCTCGGATTTGACGTTCTCGATGTAGCCAGGAAGCTTCAGTTCGAGAACCATGTGCTGACGCAGGGCCCTAATAAGATCTCTTCGGCATGGTCTGGGAAAAAGGCCTGGTGCGAACGCGAAGTGCCCGACTGCCTCGTCACAATCACGAGGCAGAAATCGCTTGTCTACGGGCGTGTCCTCTGTGACGACTACCCCAACTACTACAGAGGGTGGCTGCGGGTGCGATCGCGCGGACTTGTAATCGTGCCTGCGCAGCCATGGAATGCCGACGAGTGCGACGACCCTCGGATCGTACGCTATGACGGCGACAACATTGACGAAGTCGAAGAGCGGATGACCCAGGCCCGCAACCGTCTATAAGTGGAGGCTGACTATGAAGTTCGAAGATTTTCCTGTCAAAGACGTAGGCCATTCGATCCAACTCGTAGGCGGCATCTGGGCGGGCGACGGCCACTCCTACCTGTTTCATTTTCCTGAATACGGCATGGAGCACATGCCCAGCACGGTCGAGGTCAGCCTCGACGACTGGGACACGCTGCTCCGCCAGTCTGACCTGATGGAAGCAGAGGTTCTCTCCCGGGCCAAGGATGGCAAGCTGTACAAGGCCGTGGTGCGCAAATGCCAACGCCAGATCGACCAGCAGGTTGCCTGGAACGTTTATAAGCGCGATCAGTACGAATGCCGTTACTGCGGGCGTGACAACGTACCCCTCACGGTGGATCATCTCATCCTGTGGGAGGAGGGAGGCCCGTCCACCGAGGACAACATGCTGGCCTCGTGCAAGAAGTGCAACAAGACGCGCGGCAACGCCTCCTACGCCGACTGGCTCAAGCACCCGTCCTACAAGAAGGTCTCAGCAAACCTTACACGTGCCCAGCAGGACGCAAACCGTGCCATCCTGGAGCGGCTCGACGACATCAAGCGTGTCATCAACGTGAGAAGCCGATGATGGAAGCTGCGGTTGTTATTGACAACCAGCACAGGCCGATATATTGGCATATACCCCACAATCGGTCCGTGGGGGCGTTGCCTGACTCGCGGACACTGTGGGATATTCTATGGGTTAACCGCGACATCGTTCTCGGGGTTGCCCACACGCACCCAGGGAGCGGGCCTCTTGGGCCGTCCCAGACGGACCTGACAACGTTTGCTGCGATTGACCAAGCGCTGGGGCGTCGCCTTCAATGGTGGATCGCAAATGCCGACAGCCTAGCAACGTGCTCGTATGATACGAGCGCTGGGCGGTATGAGACGTATGACATTACGTCGCTTACGCATCACCCGCGCTGGTGCGATTTTGCGTTGTATAAGTTGAGGCATATTTCTGGTCTCGTAAAGGAGGTGTCCGATGGATGAGATGGTTCAGGTGATTGGTGAGAATGAGGCGCGGGTCAACGTCACGTACGACGGCGTGAACGCAGACATGCGCGACGCCGTGTCTTTCGCGTCCAGCGACGGCGACGTCAAGCGGTGGGTCACGGAGGCACTGGTCACCGGGTCGTTGCCTGGTATGGCGGCGAAGCCGAATGCGGACCTGAACAACTTCGTGGTCGACCGGTTCGCGGCTACGGAGGCGCGTCCGTACCAGCTGATTCAGGTCAGGCCCAAGACGGCGTTTGGCGCGTAGGCGTCATGTCTAAGATCGTAACGATTGTTGGGGTGGGGGCTCTTGGCTCCCACCTCGTGCAGTTTCTACGCAGCGAAGACGTGACCTTGCGGGTTATCGACTTCGACCGCGTGGAGTACAAGAACGTCAAAAGTCAATTTCACGCGAAGTCCAACGTCGGAGCGCTGAAGGTCAACGGCTTGGCCAAGACCGTGCAGTTTCTTTACGGCATGGGCATTGAGACGTTCCCTCACCGGCTGGTAGAGGACAATGCGTCGGTGTTGCTAAAGGGCGATCTGATCATCGATTGCCTCGACAATGGGGCGTCGCGCAGGCTGGTGCAGAAGGTTGTTCGGGAGAAAGATTTGGCCTGTTTACATGGCGCCCTAGCAGCCGACGGGACGTTCGGGCGCGTGGTCTGGGACAAGGATTTCATCATCGACGACGAGTCGGGCGAAGGCGAAGCAACGTGCGAGAACGGGGAATTTCTGCCTTTTATTGCAGTAACGTCCGCGTACTTGGCGCGATCGGCACAGCTGTATCTTCGCGACGGTATTAAGACTGGCTTTTCGATCTCGCCTGGCTCTGTTTTTTCGATTTAGAGCGTTGACAACGTCCCCGCCGCGCATTAGATTCCTTCTTGTCGCTGCCAACCACGCTGCCTCACACGCAAAAGTTACGGTGGTTCGAATCCATCCTCCCTCACCATTTACGAGGGAGTAGCCTAGTGGTCAGGCACTTGCATTCGGAGCAAGCATTCACGCTTCAAGGCTTCATACTCGGCAGTGACATTTCGCCGGACTGAGCATTGGGCTCATTTCTCGCACTACAACTCGCCACGCCCGTGGCATCCGGCAGTGCGTACACGCAATGGTTCGACTCCATTGTCCGGCTCTAGAGCGCGGCCATCCCGATCGTACTTACACGCAATTAGCTCATTTGGTAGAGCATTCGTCTCTTAAACGAACTGTAGCTGGTTCAAGTCCAGCATTGCACCAATTCAGTACCTCGACTCGGCCGTCTCGATCTTTTGCAATTGAATCATTCTATCTAGCCGGATAGGCCCCAAGGTGGGGCGCTTCCTATCAAAAGGAAAAGCAAACCCGACAGAGCAACTCACTTCGGCAACGAGGTATGCGCCACTGTCTACACGCTGAAGAGTTGCCTGGTTCGATTCCAGGATCCGGCGCGAATCGCATCCATTCGGATTGTGCTCACACGCAATTAGTCCAACTGGTAGGACATCAGCTCTGCAAGCTGAGTGTCTAGGTTCAAGTCCTAGATTGCTCTTCGTTTACAGCATTGCCACTCGGATGCGATCCAACTTTCATGATTCGGCAAGGGCCAGCCAGAAGATCTAACAAGCAAATTGTTGGTTCGACTCCAACCTTCCCCACTTTTGAGGGGAAGTAGGCAAACTGGTAAAGCCATCGGACAGAAACTCCGACGCACATGCGTTCTCAGGCCTTCATCTCGGCCCTTGCTGTTTTTGACGTTTCTCCGCTGCCATTGAGCGTACCTTACAAGCAATAGCAGGTTCGATTCCTGTCGAAGGCGCCTAGCTGCCTTTGATGAGCAATGGTTGCTCACTCGTCTGATAAACGAGCATCACGCAAACAACAGGCACGACACTCGGCAGCGGGTATTTTGTTCGAGAGCCCGCCAGGTAGCCCCTGGCGGGCTTTTCTTCTATGGGGTCCCT
>Ga0307377_10003539_pt1 | contig 17538 bp, 15 predicted proteins | sample TR3MG_FD_202535 | JGI IMG/M metagenome (GOLD analysis project Ga0307377, IMG submission 202535) | Soil microbial communities from Risofladan, Vaasa, Finland - TR-3 | ecosystem: Environmental > Terrestrial > Soil > Coastal area > Acid sulfate soil | place: Finland: Risofladan, Vaasa | collected... | reverse complement strand
TGTCTTCTGGATTGCCTTTTGTGTAATGGTATAAACGAATATGATCAGCAGGAATTGGTATAACACCTATCCCATCAGGAATATTAGGAACAACTGGTATAAATGATGCTATTTTCCATATCTTCATTATATTTTTAAAAACGGATGCACTTGAATAGGAGATAGTCTTTCCGCGAATTCAACAGATCCCATTCCTGTTCCACCACTAACATTTAACGAAATTCTTTTAATCCATGGATTAACTTCAGATAAAATCTTTTCTTTATTTTCTTCCCATACTTTCATTGCCGCTTCGCTTCGTTTGCCATATGGTGCTTTTATTCTCCACGAATACATTGCATCATTGCAAATTTTATCCGGCCATTTTTCTTTAGGGAAATATTGCTTAGATATATAAATATCAAAAGTAACCATCTTTGGTGATGTATTAATCATATTGTTTAGTCCTATATCTTTTGCTATTTTGTACCAATTAAATGATGCATAATTGTATAAACTTGAATTGAATTCACGAAAAGATATATCATATCCAAATTTATCTTTTAATTCGTTTTTTATATATTGCTGTGAAAACTTTTGAAAATGATATATCGTGCAAATCTTTTTTACAGTATCAAACCTACCTTGGGCCATTTTTTTATCCATAGGCATATTTATAAATAAATCCCATCCATCATGTGTTGAAGGAGCTTTTATTTCTTTAGTGTGTAATTGTCCATCAGCAGTAATTAGCCATAATATAACTGGATTACTATCACTTGGATTGTGTCCAATTAAATTATAATCTTGAGATGTTTTTATAGAAAGCATTTAATTATGTAACTTTAATATCATGACGAGAACAAGAACTCAATATTAATCTGGCAAGCCCCAACAAATTATCTCTTGCTTGTTTAATGGTATCAGGTTCAGTCATATTAATGGCTTGATTTGCTATAAGTTCCAAAGAACTTTTATATTCCCACAAAGTATGTTCTTGAATACCTTTAAAATTAGTAACTATATCACTATCGGAAACCTTATGTATTTTCATGTCTGCCTTGTAAAATAGAAAAATTATTATCACTTATCCATATTTGTTTAGGACTAAAAACAACCCATTGATTCGTTCTAGGAGCTTCTTTTTGAAAACAAAATGGGTTATCACTTATTCCTAAAAATTGAACACTATCATTACCTTGTTTTATAGCTTGCCTTATACAATCATTTACATAGGGCATAGGATTGTTAATAACCAATGGATTTAAAGCCTTTAAATAAACTGAAACAATTCTTTGTCCAGATGGTTCTTCCCTTATTTTACCCAACGAAAGATCTTCCATTTCAATTATAAGTTTCTCTGACAAATCGAAATTTCCAACCCTTTCCGCATTCTCAATTCTTCTTAAATATTCTTTTTCTTTCTTTTCGACAAATTCACGGTCTGTAATTTGATACTTTGCAGATAAATCAGCATAGTCTTTTGCTTCTGTAATATCCTCTGTGAAAAAAAACCCCATTTTAGAAGATACGGTCTGAGTATTCCTACCTTTATATTTATGAACAAATTGAGGAAAATTCTGATTAGTTCCATGAAAAACCCGTTTTGGATTTCCTTTCTCATCCACAACTTTGCTTCCTTGAAACCATGATAGAAATTTTGAATCAGAAACTATATCATTTGTAGATAATTTATCTGCTATTTTCCATATTTTCATTTGGTTATATTTCTAGATTTCTCTGACTATTGCCTATAAAAAAATACAAAGTTTTTTAACTTTATTCAGTTACCAATTAGGAACCATTGGTTATTTAATGAATCCAACTCGCAGGTTTTGCAATATTAACCACTCTATATTTTCACCATCTACAAAATCGTTATTAAAATAAGTTTGTATTGGGTTTTTACGTTTTCTACCCCTAATTTCTCTTATCAAACCTTCTAGAATAATATCTCCAATTTTTACACGATTAAATTTCCGCATGCCATTGCCACCGATATTTTCCCAATTACCTTCTATTATTTCGGCTTGAGTAGAAAGCTGCTTGGCCTTTTCGATATGCGATTTCGCTCCTTCATTAATTTGAGATTTTTTCATCCATCCCGCTTTTCTTCCAACTAATTCCCATTGACTTTTACTTAATTTTATTTTCATTATTCCCCCCTTAATATTTTCATTTGGTTAACCCAAGTTCTCTATAAATCTCTTCGTCATTTACTAATCCAAATTGATCTTCTGTTACCAAATTAAGTAAAGTGTCCAATCTCATTTGATCTAGTACAATATATCCATCCCATTTATCACTATTTAATGGATTAACCCTGTCAACTTTTTTAGTCATATCATTCCATGAAACAAATTGTGTACTGTCAATAAACATCCCTGTACTAATGTCTTTTTTATCTGCTGACATTTTAAACGCATAAGCCAATGAACCTTTGGAATTCATTGAAAATAGTCCACCACATACTTCCAACGCTTCTTGCCAAATGTCTTCCGGAATAATATAATTGCATAATGTTACCCTAGAACCATTATCTGCTATTTTATATATCTTCATACTAATCTATTTCTAGATCTCTCTGACTGTTGCCTAGTATTTATGTTATTTTTATATTAACGGTAAATCAATTGACACGATTATAAACAATCCGTTGCCGTAACCTTATTATATCATGGGATTAAGAGAGTCTTGAGTTTTTTGTTGAACGCCTTTGCTCAGCATACTATCTAAATATTTTAAATATTGTATTAATTTTTGAGCTTTCTCTTGTGCCATTTTTACTAATTTGTTTAATTCAGAAACATGTTCTAATTCTAATGGCGACTTGGTAAAGTCAGATTGATTGATAACTCCAACCATTTCTTGCTGAAGACTCCTAATCTCATTTAAATATTTTGATATTCCACTTGGAATAGATAGTCGAATTCTTTTTGTTTCATTTATTTTGATTTCTTCAGAAGGAGAGATACTAGATGTTTTATATATTTTCATACTAATATATTTCTAGATTTTTCTGACTATTTCCTAGTTGAAAAACCTATTATTTTTTGAATATATATACTGGTTCGTATTTTGTAGCGTTTTCTTTACCAGTCTTATTCAAATGTGACCTAATAGTTCTTAATTTAAATGTTTCTATAGGCTCTCCAAATACTTCCTTCGCCATATTAAACATTCTTTCATAATTAATACCTAAATTCAATGCAATAAATTTATCTGGTTTTACCATACGTTTTATGTTTACTAATGTTTTTGCCCAATATGTGTTATAAAAATAGTCTTCTCCCTTATTATATGCTTGGGTAACATCAGAACTATAGTATTCCTGGTCATAATAAGGAGGACTGGAAAATGCAAAGTCTATAGAATTTTCATCACCAATATAATCCTCAGAACACCCATTAATTAATTCGTATTTATCTTTTGATATATTGAAAAATTCCATCATTTCTTGGGTTTCTAAATAAGTCAATGGATCTATCCCTAAATATCTTCTATTACAACTAATAGCACCTAATGCCCTACCACCAAATCCCATAGAAAAATCATAACACAAATCATTTTCTTGACTATATTTCAAATAAATTAATTTAGCAATAGATGGTTTAAACATGGTTGTACCAGGAATTAATCTCATACTGCGTTGACACTGGTACATTAACATTTTGGGAGTTATATTAAATGTTGATAACGGTTCATCCTCGTACCATTCTATTCCCAATCTATTCCTGCACATCTTTTTTAGTATATCATCGTTTAGAAAGTTTTTTTCCATGGTTGGTTTAATTTTATCTCTTATTCTATCCGTAACACTATAAAAAGATTTTCTGTAAAAATATTGACATATACAAGTAGCCATAGAAGTATTGTTATATGCTTCATTAACACTTATATCCGGAGAAAAATTAACTAATCTCTGATATTCTTTTTTTAACGTTTCTGGATCGAAATCTGGCAACATCCACCCCAATTCTCTAAAATAATTAAACATGGGATCAATTAAAGCAATCCTTTGTTCTTTATTCAAAGAAGCAATGTATTGCTTTGTCATCTTTTGCCCATTTATTTCTATTATTTCTTTATATTTCATATGGTTCCACTGACCTTCACATCAAATGTTTTTAAGGCATAAGCTCCAGGAAACTTTAATTTATAACCAATAACATTATTACTTCCTCCTCCTAAATTAACAAATTTAATTCCTCTTTTAATCCCTTCTTCATATACTTTAATGTCAACGTATTCAGACAATCCACTATATTCTAAACATAATGCTTTACCCAATACATAAGAACTATATCCATTATTATCTGGATTTGATAAAACTCCCCATCCAATAAGCCTATCTACATCATATACAAAAACAGAAATACCCTCTTTATGAAATAAATTCTTAAAAAAATACTTGTTTTTACCAGTTCTTACTTGAAAATATTTATCTCCTGATGTTTCATCCCACGTATTTATAAATTCTAATAAATCTTCATATTCGTATAGATTATTGGTTATCGTAAAATTCTTTTTTGAATTATGGTTTACTGCCCATCGTATTCTACCAAATTTATTACCTTTTAAAGAAAGATTTTCAATAGGAATAACCACACTGTCTTCTCTTGCCTTTTTTATTTTGAAATAAGAATTTAATACGCTAATGTCTTCTTCAGGTAGGTAATATGTTGAAAACGGGATAAAACTGCTAAGATAGTCAATATCTGATTCTAAAACATGTCTAGAAATTACTATGCTCGTATTATTCCTTACTTTCCAAGAATAAATGCCATTGCTTTCTTTTATATCTTTCGTCATCGTAGATAAAAAAGATTTCCATGTTAGATTATTATGAAGAAAATGCATATTGATTAATATTATACAGTTGAACAAGTCCCTAAACCAACAATTTCTTTTAATTTTTTAATTTCAATATCTTTTTCTTTAATTATCTTTTCTAGTTTTGTTATTAAACAATGAGTCCAAGAATTAACTAATAGCAAATTATCTGAAGAATTATTTTTTGGATTTAAATCTATATGATGAACATGCTCGGTTGGCAATAAACATCTTTTCTCTCTCATTGCAACAACTAATCTGTGCTCTAAAACATAACATCCACCATCTATACACATTGATTTATATTCTTCTGGGACATTCTCTCTATGTATTCCGATATATTGTCTTCTTTTTACCTTGCCACCTTTCCACTTACCACATTCTTTCCCACTAGGATTACATTTATTACAGCGATATTGAAAACCTTCTATAGATCCATTTCTTTTGCAATATTCTCTGGTTATTTTTAATAATGTTTGCCGCTTAACATTATATATTTTTTGACAGATATTACAAGATAATTTTGTTGCATAATTATCCCATATTAAAGAATTAATGTAGTCATTGCGATTCATTGTTTAAATTATTAAAACACGAATGAAAAACATCTAGTTTTTCAATATTTTTACAAAAAAGAAAACCATCAGATTTCTCTGAGGGTTTTCGGAATTTCAATTAGATACTAATAGTCTAATCTATTAACTACCGTTCCGTTATTAACAGCTTATGATTTCTGGGGTTGTTTTTACGTTTTTACGTTTTTACGTTTTTACCGACTATGCGTTTCTCTATGGCAATTCGAGCATACTAAAATACATTTATCTAATTCTTTTTTGATAATATCCCAATTGCAATGTTTTGACGAAATTAGAAATTCTTTTTCTTTTGGATCTAAATGGTGAAACTCTAATGCAGCTTCGCATTTTTTATATCCGCACTTGACACACCCACCACCTTTATATTCAATTGCTTTTAATTTAACAACCTTTTTCTTTTCTATTTCTTTTTGGTTATATTTTTGTGTTGATTTTTTATTTCGATTTCTCCATTTTTGACAATATTTCCTTCGTCTATGTTGATTTGTTTTATTATAGTCCCTGTCGCATTCTTTGCACGTTGGCCTAATTTTAGTATGTTCCTTATCAACAAAATAGTAACCATCTAAAGTCTTTTCAACTAAACATTTTGTGCAAATTTTATTCATTTTATTACAAACTTTTGAGTTTCCTTTTAACTCAACTCATATACGATCTAATCCTATTCTCAAACACTTATATTATACAAATATTTCAAGAAAAAAAAGAACCCCTGAAATTTCAGGGGTTCTTTAGATTTTCTATCAGTTATACTTACGAACCAGCGGTTACTGTTACCTTAGCAACTGCATATGAGTTGATGATAACGATACCTACTTCCTCGTATATTACCCATCCCAACCTAAGTTTCTTGGGGTCATCAGCAGGCAACACGGTGATGTCCTGACGAACAGGGAAAGCACCAACGTACTCTGCGGGGGCAAGTAGGAACACTGTATCTGTTGGGCACTTAGAGCTAACATGGATGTCGGCTGTAAAGATGTGACCAAATAGACCAGTTGTCAATACTTCTTTCTGAGTTGCCTCATCGTAAACGGTCTTACCCCAGTTACGAATATCCGCATAACGAAGAGCGTGAGTTACTATCTTACCAACAGTAAGGTCATGTTGCTCGATTGTTGCGAAAGCCTGATTAAGGGCTTGAACGGTTAATGTTCCACCAGTTGAAACTACTGTATGTGCAGCGTCTACTGAAGCGTTTACAGCATTAAAGATGTTTAAATCTTCTTCCTTCTGGATGGCTTCTTTTGCCTTGATTTGGGCACGGTCAACGATGTAGAATCTACGTGCTTTAACTTCAGACAAACGAATTGTTGGGTTAGTTGCGATTTCGAAAGTAGGAACCAAAACTTCCTCACCTTCGATGATCATGTCAGGTACAGCACCGCGACGGGAAATTACCCATGCGGTTGCCCTAACGTCTTTTTCATAACGTGCGTATGCACCCTGTGGAAGTTCATCTACCATAAGTAGTTTACGACCAACAGCCTGATACTCTAGAGCCCTGCGGATTGGTTCGACCATAGCCTGAGCCAATGCAACACGACCTTCTGGAGTTTCAAGTGCCTGTGCGATTAACGCTTCTCTTTCGGCATTTACTGCTCTTTTATCAATAGCCATTTTATTTTCTCCTTTTTAAAGTTCTTATAGGGGGGTTTAAAGCCTATAAAGTAAACTTAGATAACCAACTTGATTTCGCAATACGTATTACTGTTTTCGCCAGTAAGAGCCTGATCACCATTCAAGTCAACACCAGGTACTCCCGAAGGATATGTACCAGCAGCCTTGGCAAGATAAGCTACAACTATAGCAGACTGGGTTGTTACGGTCTCTAAAACACCATTTAGTGCATATAGAGGAGCCATAATTGCCGCAGATGCAACATTAGATGCGAATTGATCGGTAGCAAACTCACCACCGCTATGATACACAGTCATCTTTGCAGATGCCTTTGTCTCATCGAAATAATCACTTACACGATTCTGCCAACCAGAAGCAATTCCGGGCATTGAAGAAGCAGTTGTGGATTTGGTATCACCTGCCAAGCCGTAAGGCGTTGGATTAGATACCCCTTGAATCACTACTTCGCCAGATGTATTTAAAGATACAACCTGACCTTCTTTAATAGTTTGACCGGAGGCAACAGGTCTCTCAGCAGCTACTACATGAAACATTTCTATTAGAGCCATGTTAATTTTCTCCTTATTCTTTTTGTTCTACTTCACTCTACTACAATTGGCTAGTATATTCTAACATCTAAATTTATCTATCATTATTCGTCGCATTAACGATTTATACACCATCTTAATTCTTCCATTGTACTAAATTGCCTTTTGCCAACTTATATTTTATTTATTCTATAAAAATATAAAAATATCCTTTTTTTATTTTCACTTTTTTTAAAAAATTTTTCTTAAAAATAAAACCCTTGAAAATTCAAGGGTTTTATTCATTTTTTCAATTACTTAGTTACTTAGATCTCTCTCCGTAGACCGTAAGATCATGATCAAACTTTGTATTTCCTACTGTAAATGCTCCTGCTAATTTTTTAACAAAATCGCTTGAGTCATCTGATTTTTTTGATTCCATTATGATTGCAGGAATTGAATGTGAATCTGAAGCTGTCTTTACTTCATGTGTAGAAGTTGCGGCAGTCTTGACTGTTCTAGAAGGGAATAATACACTAGCTACTTGAACGATCTTATCAATTTCAAATGCGCTTAATGCCTTAACAGTTGCTTCAAAAGCTTCTAGATCATTTGGAATTCTACCATTGCCTACGAGCCAAGAAGCTACTTTAGTGGCTTGCTTTTCTCTTGCGGCTGCAATCTTATTCATCTGATCTTCTCTTTGCATTCTTACCTGTTTCAACATTTCGTCGTTGATACCCGGCATATCTTTCTGTACTTCTTTTTCATGCCCCATATAAGCATTGTCAATTGGTACATCTGGACCACTTAGTTTCTCATTAATCATTGAATCGGCTTCTTTTTCCTTGCCCATATATGCATCGCTACGAGGGACATCTGGTCCTTTATTAGGAGCATTAATATGACCTTCTGCTTTTGATTCTTCACCCATTTTAGCATCAGATCTTGGAACGCCTGCTTCAACATCTTTCTCGACTGTATCAACTTCCTTCATTTGTTTTGCTACATGTGATATTTTGCCATCTTTAATAGTCAACTCTACGGAATCTGCAATCACAGTTCCCTTAATCTCATTATTGATTGCAGGCATACCTTTCTGAACTTCTCTTTCTTTACCCATATAAGAACTGTTTACTGCAACATCAGGCAATTTCAAATCAGCATTAATCATAGAATCAGCTTCTCTTTCTTTACCCATATAGGCATCTTTACGAGGAACTTCAGGTTTCTTAGGGGTTTTATTAATCATTGAATCAGCTTTTGCTTCTTCGCCCATATATGCCTGTTTACGAGGAACGCCTGCTTCGACGTTTCCTTCAATACTCTCTACTTTTGTAGGGGTACTAGCTGTTTTAACACTTGCCATATTAAAAACCTCCTCATTTACTGATCTAATTCTTTGTCCATTCATAGCCATAGCTTCCTTTTTATTTTCATCTGATTCGCCTTCATCTGAATCTGAATCTTTGCTCTTGTCCTTGTCATCTCCTCCATCTTTAGGACACTCACATACTTTGCATGGTTTCTTGCATTTATCGCAGAAGAATCCTTTTGCTTCTTTAACAACTGTTTCGGATTTAGCCTTAGAAGTTTTCTTTCCAGCTTCCTTAACAATTTCCACCTCTACTTCAGCTTCCTTTAGTGGGGGTAGGGCAGTTCCGATATCAACATCGGCAGCAGCCTCTTCAGCAGCGATTTTAGCTTTAGCAACTTCTAATTCCTCTTCTTTGGCTAGAACATATAGTGTTGTCAAGTCTTTTGAAGATATTCTATCTTCTTTACCGTCAACAATATCATTACCAAATGCATGAGCATAAATGTTGTCAGCTAATTCAGAAGCAAACTTTTTCTTAAGACAGTTGCAAATATGTTTTGCTTCTTTTACCTTATGGCCTTTCTTTTGCTGTTCTTCAAGACACTCATCCATTGGATCTTTCTGCATAGATGCATTTGCTAGTCTAACCATATCCTTAATCTTAGAGAAACCTAATCTCTGTAGATCTTTACATACGCAGTCAGCTACCAATTTACCCTTGCAAGGTCCAAAGGTTGCAACAGTGTTACCACCATATTGTCTTGCCATTCTTTCTATGCAGTTAGCCATAGGGAATGAATCCTTATTGGCTGCTGCGGTTCTTAGCATTTGAGATACTTTAATCTTAGAAGCAAATTTAGCTACTTCTTCAGAGCATCCCTTGCAACCAGTATTGGGTTTAATATCCCAACGAACTCTCATATAGCTCTTAGAAGGATCATTTGCACTAATCATTATATCTTTAACAACTTCTGTTTTGCAAGATGGGCAAACATATTCTGAATGTCCATTACTGTTACTAGAAGTCTTGCATTTCTTCTGTCCACAAGCGGGACATACATGACCATATTGTTTCTTGTTTTCGGCTATTCTTACAATTGAACCCTTGTCAATACGAGTTTGGGCTGCAACTGGAAGAGAAGGAACTTCAGGAGTCTCAGCAGGAGCCTCTGGAGCACCTTCACCCTCTGCACCAGCAGGCTTACCTACGCTAACAGTGGGTTTAGTAATCTTGAACTGAATATTTTTCTGAATGAGACCTTCCCATTCAGCAGAACACTTATTGCATTTACCATTAATGTTTCCTTCTTCATTGGAAACATCTGCATCTGCGCTTCCGCACTCAGGACAAATTGTCCAAGGCATTTGTTGTTCGCCAACAGTAGGAACATCTTCTGCACCCTCTGCTGCGGCATCTTCAGGGGTATCCTGTGTTAGAGACTGAATAGCATCTCCATCTGGTGCAGGACCGGGCAATCCCTGTTCTGGAGCCCCACCTGGAGCCCCACCTGAGGCTCCTGGCATACCACCACCCATAGGAGCCTGAGCAACTTTACTCATTTTTTTACCAGACTTATTAGAAGCCATAGCGGTAGGTGCAGATGCGGGTGCTGGTGCAGGAGGTGTTGGTGGGGTAGACAGACTACCTTCCAATCCTTCTCCACTCATATCGCCTTCTGGAATTGTTTCGTCCATAGATGGTGCGGAATCGTCACCAACTGGGATTTGAACTTCCTGTTCGCCTTCATCAGTCTGAACAGCAATTTGAATAGTATCACCGCTAATTGTTACATTTGTAACAGCAGCCAATTTTAAGTTTTGAGAAGCAAGTGCGCCTCTAGCAAAAGAAACAATACCACTCTTAAAGCTTGGATCGTTTTTCTTTAGATTGCTTTCTCCAAAAGAAGTTTCAATCATATAACTTGCATCTTTTGCAGCTTCCTTATTAATAACTTTTTCCCAAGATTTTCTTTCTGTTTCCCTTCTCATTTTTGAATCTTGAGAAATTGCAGATTCTAAAATGGAATCTCTTTGCGAATCTCTTTCTTCTTTTGTTGGTAATGTTTCTGTTTTTAAAGCAGCACGCAATTCGGACTTACGACTAACTTGAGAAATCTTACTAGAATTGGATTCTGCTACTTTCTCTTCGATTCTCTTTGTTACTCCAGTAATTCCTTCAATACCTTCGCTTATAACATCAACTGCCTCAATTAATATATCTGGATTAATAGACTTATCGGAAGCAACCTTTCTAAGTCCATCAACTACAAGCTGTGCAATTTCTTTCTTGCCAGTAGAAGCGACCTTTAGATTTTTGTTGTTCCAGAAAGCAATTCTCTTTCCATAGTTAATTGATTCTTTATCGTCAGATATTGCAAGAATAGATGAAGCAAGATATACACGATTCTTAGTAGAATCTACTAAAGATGCAGCAACCTCGCAAACTTCTTCTGGTGTGCATCCTGCTGACATTACTGATTCAGCAAGAACGTTAATAACAGATTTCATATGGTCTGCGGCACTCTTGAAAAGAGTAGGATCTCTATCGGCTGTTCTAGCCCAAGGAGCAGAAAGATCATCTAATTGCTTTTGGGTTATAACTTCAGGCTCAGAATCCTTTCTCTGACTCTTAAGCTGATCTTGAGTAATTGTATTTCTATCATTATCCTCTCTTAAAGGCTTAAGCTGTGCTTCTTGAACTTCCTGAGCTTCTTCATTCGTTCTTGGATTAAGTTTAAGCTCTGGATCATTTAGCTGCTTCTCGGTAAGATAGTCTTTTTCACCTTTTCTAGATTTCTCTAATTGAGCTTGAGTAACCTGATTTTGTTCGGTTTCAGTACGACTATGATACAAACCCTTCTGTCTCAATTGTGCTTCCTGAACCTCTTGAGGAACTGGATTTACAGTTGTAGCCCCCGCATTCTTACTAATGTCTGTCATTATTTTTTCTCCTTCTTTCTGCTTGTTAGATTTTTCTGAAAATAGCTCCAAAAACTTCACAGACGCATCTTGCGGTGACGCCTGTATCATCTTCTTATCGTCATCTGTTAGATCTTCGTATGTCCAAACAATCTTATTATCAGGATTGCTTTTGCTTTCACCAACCACTATAAAAGAGTCATCTCTTTTATTAATAACCACTCTATTATCATTATCTTGAATAGATGGCATTTGTTTTATATACTCGAAAAAGTCTTGTTTTTCCTTCCACGAACTTGATAATATTTCCATAACTTTGTTTTTTTCTTGATGTTTAGCTGTAATTGTTCGTCTTTTTCCCATATCAATGTCTCCTGATTTATTAAGATTCCCACATAATATAGAAGCTTTACGTATAATTTCGTTGCCAGTAATATCTCTTTTTTCTATATTTGGAATATATTTCGAAGTGCATGAAATATCTGCGATTCTTTGAATAGTCCTATTGTCACTTGTATCTGCTGCTCTTGGTTTTATAGGCGTTGTAATAGGTAATTTTGGACCCTGTACTAATGGTTTACCCGGAGCGCCGGAAACACTTGGGCTACCAACTGGAGATTCAGATGACATTGGTGTAACTGACGCACCTGCCTGATCTACTGGCGGTGGAGTAGGAACTCCACCTTGTGGAGCAGGCGTACCTTCTGGAGCATTACCAACTGTTCCTGGAACTGGAGCATTAGGTAAATTACCATATCCTGCACCAACTAATTCATCCATCCAAGTTTGAAGTTGAGATAAAATATCAACTAAATCACTTGCAAACTCCATTTCAACTTGTTTTCTATTTTTTATTAAACTAACTGCAATAGTTTCTAATGTTTGTAATACACCATCAATTTGTTGTATTTCTTCTTGACTAGCTTTCTTTTCTATGGCGGCTGTTTTAACCATAAACAAATCGTTCTCTAATTGAGCAACTTTAGCAAGATAATCGTTATTTGAAATTATTCCCTGAATATGACATGAAGGACAAGCTGGATCTACTACAGCACTTAATTCTATAAACTTAAGGCCAAAATTATATTCAAATACTGGTTCGTCTTTGAATGTTCTTTTTTCTCCCGTAATAACATCTCTAGCGGTTCCAGTAAATTTTCTTCCTTTTCTTTCTTTAATATGGTGACAATATTGTTCTGTTTTTTCTGCACGATTATTGCAAATATTGCAGGTGGAATATTCAACACTGCATCCCATACTGGTTCCAGTCACATATTCGTGTTCTATACCACGGCAAATATCTGGATAAGCATCTCTGTCTACAAATGCTATCACATAAACAGCTTTTTCTTCTGGAATCCATTCTGCGTGAATTAGCTTACCTCTTGCATTTTCTATATTTTGATTATTATGATTTGTGAAAAAAGGAACCCCTTCAAAAGATTTATAAGATTTTAGAAGCTCTTCTTCTGAAAAATAATCACCATTAGTATTAGCTTTATTTGCTTCGATAGCTTTAGCTCTAAAAAATAATGCATTTGGGTGTTTTTTTACTTCTGCTTCAATAATTTTAGACTTTTCACTACCGGGCTCAATAATAATACGATTAGCGGATGCAGTTCGCATTAATACGCCTTGGGTATTGATATCAGAAATATTTACAGCATGAACATCTGTAAATGCAAAATCTGCTTTTTTAGTTAACATAATATTATATCCTTAAACATTACCTTGATATTTCCTAATTATTTTATGAATTTCCTCTGCTGCATTTTCTTTTCCTTGAGAATCTAAATCTCTAGCCATAACAATCAAACTTTTAAGTGTATGTCCAAACAATTTTTTTAAATCAAATTCTTCTGGCTGTTCCTCTTCATGGATAGGCTCTTCTTCTGATGGAGCTTGTGGATCGTTTGGATCATTTGGATCATTTGGATCTTCAGGGGGGATTTTTTCTTGAGGAATTTCTGTAATATCAAATTCTTGTTCAGGAATTGCGGTTTCACTAACCGGAACTTCCGTTGTAGGTGTATCGGATATATCTTCTTCGCTTTCACCTTCTGAAGTTGAATGTGCTAATTCATTTTCTGACAATTGAGATTCTTTTACTTCTGTAATATCAAGGGTCTCTTTATTTGCCTGCATTCCACCTTCCATAATTCCAATTTCTTTTTGAATCTCTTCTTTAAGAACCTTTTTTAATTCTCCTTCTGTTACTTTTGATTCCCTATTCATTCTCAATTCTGTCATAGTTTTTGCATTAATTGGAATATCAGAATCTCCTTCTCTAGCAAACATATTTGGAACATCTACTAATCCAAATTTAACATTAGTTTTAGGGTCAATATATTCTAATGGAGACTTCATGTATGAAAGAGTGGCATATCTATAAGCAGTTGATATTTCTGGAACACCAGCATCCCTCAACCTTTCATTTTCATGCATATTTTCTAATTCTTTTTTAGTTGAATCGTAAATCTCCTGATAGCTTCTATTTTGTTTTTTCTTTTTTAATTTCTGTATTTTTTGATCTTCTGATTTAATTGCTGCAATCCATGGACCAACTAAATCTGCATTATATTTTCCTTTCGCAATTGTTTTATGTATTTTTCTTGAAACATTAAGATCATCTGCTATCATTTTGGGATCATCTGTTCCTAGTTTTAATATAGATTCTAGAACATCTATATTAAATTCAATAACTGACCATTGAGATTTACTAATTCTATTTGTTGATGTTTGTTGCGCCCCTACCTTAGGAGGATTTTTTGGTTTTTTATCCAAAGCAACATCAAGAAAATCTGCCCTAAAATCACCTGCTTTTTTTAATTCCTCTTGGATATTTTGAAGCTGTTCTAGAAACAATTTTGAGAAATTGTCATCCTCTGCAACTAGTTTTCTAGTTTCTTCAACTGGTTTTCCGTTTTCTTGAGAAATTATATGGATTGCTTGCTCATATAAATCTTGCCAGTTTCCATCTTGTGCTGTTTTTTGTAGTAATTTGTTTATTCCTTTTTGGTTCAATGTTAAAAATGAACCATCTCCCAAAAGATTATTATTATTCATTAAACTTTGACCTTCTGGAGTTTCTGGATTAATAGAATTAAACTTTGTATCAATCCACCCCATAACTCTTCCCTCTAACTGACCAACTTTATCTGGAGGAAAAGATTTGATAATAACCCCAAGATCGTCTTCTGTAAACATCACACCAACAGAATTAAGAAGTTTCTGCAAATATATATTTACACTTTTATTCATGTCTTTTCGTGCTATTCTATTGTAAGTCTTTACGAAATAGTTGAATTTATTCTGTATGTCAGCACGAACCTCAAGAATTCCTCTTTTTAACCTTAGCACTCTTTTATATTCTTTTGCCTCTGCACTATTTCTGTTTTCTGGGGACTTTATATCAAAATCAGGAGTCAAATCTGGCATAGGAATAGATTCTGATATCGCAAGTAAATTTTCTGGAGTTAATGCTTTATTAGAACCTTTTTTAAGTAATTCTATCGTCCTTTTCCAAGGTCCAGCATTAGCAACATAAGGTCCAATATGCATTGCCCTCATGCCCACCGTAGGAGCATAACCAATATACATATTATAAAAACTGGAAACTTGATCGTCAGAAACACCATAACGAGCACGAAATTGCAACTTTCTTCTATAATAATCGTTTCTGGCGTCAGCTAGAGAATTAATAAGACTATTATTAGGACTTAATCCCTTTTCTGGATTTCCTTCCACTAACTCCTTCCATGATGGATCTCCATTTTCTATTTCATCAAGTTTCCACCATTGTAAAGGATCTTTATAAACATTCCTTTTACCAGCCATAGCCTCTCTAATATATTCTAAAGACTTCTTAAGGTTAAACACTTTTTTCATTTTCTTTATCCTCACTATCTTCTTCTTTCCATTTTAAAACTTTCTGGCTTATACCATATAATTGCGCTGAAGTATATGGCTTTAAGTCATGCGGAGTTGGAACCCCCCATGTCTCTCTAGCATATGTTGCAGCACTATCCATACTGTCAAAATATTTCCCACCAGCAGAATAAGTTGCCGGTAGCTTTCTCACTCCTGCAAAAAATTTCGCTCTTGGAGCATGCACCTTGGCAGGACCAATAATACAATAATATTCATCACCTTCAGGAGATTTACCTTCAAAACGAAAATAACTCCCCGGACCAACCACATCTTTAAACTGGCGTTTTAAGAAAGCTGTTTTATCTGTATATTTTTCAGACCATGAGATATGCTTTTCTACTAGTTTTTCTTTTGCTGTTAAATACATATTAGTCCCAATAATAAAAAAACACCATTCTTGTTTTTATTTTCAACAAAAAAAGTGTTTTTCCCTTTGTTTAGATATAACTTTCTTAATTTGTTTATCCCTGTTTCTGCTCTTCTTTGTTTTTTGATAGATTCTGTATAGCTAATTGTTTCTGCATAACTATACGTATAATTTCCTGTACCACTTTCTGTGGCTCATTTTCAATCTCTTTATCCCAAAATCTTTTTATAGTCCAACCCTGTTGCGCCAATAATAAATCTCTTTCATCATCATGTTGTTTCTGCTTTGGTGAACTATGGAAAACTTCTCCATCTGCTTCTATTCCAATCTTAAGTTGAGGAACTGCAAAATCTATTACATATTCTTCTTCTCCACTAGTAACTCTATATTGCATCTGGAAAATAACACCTTTTAAAAGACCATCTTTTTGTGCCTGCTTTAACAATGGAATTAATTCTCTTTCAAGTCCTGTTTTTACTATTCTTCCCTTTTCATCCCTCATTTGACCATTTATTCCACTTTCAGAAGATGCATTTTGGGCTTTTTGCTGTTGTAAAAATTCACGTTGCTTTTGTTGCTGCTGTCTTTGACGTTCTCTTTCAACTCTTTCTCTAGTTTTCTTTTTGAGAACCATCCCACCAAATTGACCTGGATCTGCTTCAACAGCAGAAATAGAAGATGCTTTTGAAATTGGAGGTCCACCTACTCCACCACCTACAGGAGAGGGAGGTGCGCCAGGAGGAGAACCAGGACCACCCATTTCTCCACCACCAGGACCACCAATTGGAGGCTCCCCACCACCCATACCACCTAATGATGGCATTCCACCCATACCACCACCTGCCCCACCTGCCCCACCAGCTCCACCCTGACCCAAAGCAATCATTTGAAGAGAATCATATCTCTTTCTCTCTATTTCCTGATCAGGATCGTAATCAAATAATTCAAGAACAGTTTGCGCACTTAATAATCCCTTTTCATATAATTGAATAGCAAATGTCTTATCCTGTTGCTGATCTCTAAGATGCATTGAATTCCATTTTATCTTTGGAACTACTACTTCATCTTCTCCAGTTTCTGGATTCTTTTCAACAAAACCTTGTCTTATAGATTCAGGAATATAAATTGATTCTAGTAACCATTCTGAAACTTGCTGCCTAAATGTTTTTAAACGTTGAATCATTGCTTCTATACCTACAGCAGCCGAGCTATAGGCAGGTCCTTCTCCATTCAATAAGGCGTTATTAATCATCATACCGTCTAATATCTCTTGATTAATAAGTTCAAACTCGTTTGATAATGTAAGTATTTTGCCACTTGCACCCACCCAGTCTAAGTCAAAAGCATGATGTGTAACAATTGTTAAATTTGGATCATTTGCAGTTGATGCTAATTGAGCTTGAACGGCTGCAATATCAGCAGGACCAGCAGGACGCTCATCACTACCTA
>Ga0307377_10003538_pt1 | contig 17545 bp, 29 predicted proteins | sample TR3MG_FD_202535 | JGI IMG/M metagenome (GOLD analysis project Ga0307377, IMG submission 202535) | Soil microbial communities from Risofladan, Vaasa, Finland - TR-3 | ecosystem: Environmental > Terrestrial > Soil > Coastal area > Acid sulfate soil | place: Finland: Risofladan, Vaasa | collected... | reverse complement strand
ATATCGAACTACCGAATCACTCGGAATTCGAATGCCCTGATGACGTCGTCTCTCTAATAGAAGAGTGGCATCAGGGACTCCACAAAGTCCTCATCTCTAAAATGGTCAGGAGGGGCAACTACAAGCCAGTTGGCGTCATCGTATGCCAAGAGACAAATGACAAACACTCGCGCCCTGAGCCGACGCCTAGTGAATTGGGCGACTACATCATGTGCTTTTTGCAGCACGAGATCGAAGAGACCGACGACCCAGGAAAGTACAAGGTTGTCCTCAAGGGGCCCGGGGGTAAAGGAGGCTTCGAAAAATCGAAGCATATCGACCTAACTGGACAAGACGGGCAGCCGCGCACCGTCAGCATGATGCAAGAGGGCGACATGCTCGAGCAGCAGACCGCTTACATCGGCGAACTCCACAGTCAGATGATCGGGATGATCGAGCTCGTCACAAACTCACACAAGGTTGTCGTCAACGAAAACCGGGAGATGATGAAGATCCTCTCCGAGGCGACGCGGAAGCATGGCGAGATCGAGGCCCTGCGTCTCAAGCATCAGCTCGAGATGAAGATGCACGAAGACGAGATATCCGCGCAGGAAGCCGAGGCCGATAGAGGCCTGGCCAAGTTCCGCGAGGGTCTCGACGTCTTCAAGAACACCGGAGCAGCTGAGGAGCTCATCCGAGCGGTGGCAAAGAAGATCCAGGGGAAAGACAAAGACAGGGAAAAAGAAGAAGCAAAGGATTCACCTGCTGGCTCCATTGATTCAGAATCAGACTCTGATGAGACGCAGCGTGAGCGAAATGCGTCTAGAAATGGGGTTAACCCCGAACCATCTGGTGTACCTGAGGCTCCGAAGAAGAAGGCTCGGTTCAGTAAATCCAAGTCAACTTCAAAAAAGAAGGGGTCCAAAAAATTACCCAAGGGTAAGGAGCCGGAAGCCGAAGTGGATGAGGGGAGCCCCGAGACCCCAGACTCGCTTCAAAAGATGGTCGATGAGCGACAGCTCGTCATGGCCGCTGAGGCGCTGAAGATGACGATCAACGAGAAGAGTCAGTGGAAGGCTATCCACAAGATCCTAAGCGATAAGCAGTCCGACATCCTCGACGACATCTTCGCCTCCACCACGAACGATGAGGTCATCAAGAATGCACAGCTGCTCTATGACGCTGAAGGCATGATGAAGCTCATCGCGCTCAACGAAGAGCTCGATGACCAGCAAAAAGCATTCATCGGACTCGTCATGAAGCACGTCGAGAGGTGAACAAATAAAAACGCCGCGCTCGGGATGATGCATCATCCTCCGCGCGGCTACGGGCCCTGCCCCCGCTCATGAGGCGCAATATCGTTTCATCAGTACGGCCGGTTTTTATGCACCGCCGGCTAGGTGAACTTGTGTGAGCTTACTTCCGACGCTTCATCTGACCCATGATTCCGTTTGGTGCGCCAGGATTCATGACTCCTTTACCTTGGCTGGCCATCCATTCCTGGAAAGATGCTTGCTGTCGCTCCTTTACGAGAACTGACAGGGAAGCTTTTAGGTGAAGGACTTCGGAGATCAAAGCCAAGATGAGCCTTCCCTCTTTAGAGTTTTCTTCGTCGAGAAATTCTGGGAGGTCGACGATGTCGAAAAATTTGAAATATAATTCGCTCGTCCCCTCTGTGTATGGCCATGAGATTTTTTCGCGCTCATCCCCACCAGCTTCCTGATCTGTGACCTCCTCAGCCGCGTGCTCAGGTGACTCCTCGGGGGTATCGGGTGTGATTTCTTCGGTCATCTCTGATTCGCTTTCGGTTGACATCTCATGCACTTGGTGTATCCTCATTGAGGTGGTCCTTGACATCCACCTCAGCTGATTGCGGCTGATTCCGTCCATCTTGAACCCGCGAGCATATCTGCTCGCGGGTTCTTTCTTTTTTGAAGCCGATGGCGCCAATCGTTGCGAAGAGCTCCTTGCGTTCGAACTCCCTGCGCTTTCGCTCCCACGTCTTCTCTCGAGGGTCGATGTCCCCGTCGAGGATGTAGACAGGGTAGCCCGTGCAGCTCACGCACTTCCATCCATAGGAGTGGGGTGACCAGCTCTTCATGGCTCCGGCGAGTTCTATGTAGTCCATATCGGACATACATCTTGGGCAAAGCTCAGACCATCGTTTGGACGATATAATGTCCTTGAGTTTTCTTTGACTTTTTCTGATTCTTGCCACTTTTTCTCACCGCTTCTCACATCCGTTTTTTCAGCAATAACTCTTGACTTTGAGTTAACTCTCAACAGTTATATTATGTAGTACACATCTTACAGCGTGGATCGCGCTGTTTTTTGCGCGAATTGCGATCCGCAAGATAGCCCCCGCTAGCTGTTGATAATTCTCTGGGGAGGATGGGGATCATAGTGTAGCTCCAAGAATTCTGCATTTGCGCCGATGCGCGTTGCGCGAACGCCCGAAATCCGCATCTGAAGGTAGGCACACTCTCTGGGGAGGATTTGCCTCCCCAGGTTTTATGGAGATCTGAGGCAGTAGTGACCCCCTCAGCGGCAAATCGAAAAAGTCTGGGGAGGCACTGGGGAGGAATTGCCTCCCCAGGTTTTACGCCGTTATCAGGTCGTCACGACCCTCTATCTGAAAATAATTACGTTTGGGGAGGATTACTTAAACTTAACCAGTGTCAGGAATTGAGATTGAGGAGATGGGGGGCGGAGGAGAGGGGAGGGGAGGGTGAGGGGGGGTGGTATGTGTTAAGAGCCCAATCCTCCCTTCCTCCCCAAAACGCTGTAAACCACCTCGTCACTACCAAGGAACAGCGTAAAACCTGGGGAGTCTATCCTCCCCAGTGCCTCCCCAAAACTCCCCATCCTCCCCAGAATTTCGCGCACCTCCCCAGCGTAAAACGCGCCGAAGCGCGTTTGAAATCTATGCAGGCTATGTGCCAAGCGAGGTGCCCGAAATTGGGACAATCTTCACCACCATCGGCTCGAGTAATCTTCATCACTCTATTAGCTCCAGCTTGGTTTGGCGCGAGGACCACGAGAGCCCCTTCACCACCATCGAGCCGTTGTACTTATGACGCTTGATGGAGGGCAAGATCTCGGTGACGCCCTCGATGAGCTTGGCGAACCCACGGCGCCCGTAGGGCTTGGTACCGTTGAATTCGTTCATAGAATTCCGGAGTTCTTCGGTGCTGATGTGACCCTTAGAATGCTCCTCAACGAGGCCGCTTTCTTTGATGTAAAAGAACAGCGGATTTTGATTCAACTTATAGTCGTCGATTAGGGCGTCGCTGCTCTGAACTGTTGGCCATCGACCACCGTTCGCGTAGAGCTTCTTCGCACCTTCGACGGCCCACGCCAAAATGCCTGGCATCTCCTTGAGGAGCTTTTCGTCCAGCAGCGTGTCCTGCTTGTGCATGGGCACCTGCTCCATGAACTTCAGGATCATGATGCGTCGAAACACGGCGTCAGTGACGTCGACGATCGTGGGGAGGTTGTTCGTAGCAAACAGATGCTTCGCGGTCGGCGTGTACATCTCCGAGCGCGTGTACTTCTGGTCGATTGTCACCGCATCCCCCGTCGAGACGAGCTGCTTGAATCCACCATCGGCCAACACCGTATTTTTCTTGAGGTCGGCGACGACGTTGAGCGCCTTACCTTTTAGAGGCGCCCGCTTTCGCGGGTCGTCCATCTCGTCGGGTGTCACCGAGCAGATGAATCGATTTCCTCCGACAAGAGCTGTAGCAACCGAACACACTTGAGATTTACCCGTATCACGCTTTCCAAAAAGAATCAGCGCCTTTTTGTACCTAGCGTGGGACATGAGAATGTACCCAAAGAACTGCTGCAAAGCCTCGACCTCCTCATCCATGTCTGGGAGCCACTCATCGAGGCAGCGTTTCCACAGCGGGCATTTGGCTGTGGGGTCGTACGGATAAGGGATGACGCGGTCAACATAGTCGTTCGGATCATGCTCTCGGATCTTGTCCGTCTTGAAGTCGAGTACTCCGTTTTGGAGCACGACCTCAGTCGGGCCGATCTGGTTCCACTCGATCTGCTGAATATGTCGACGCGTAAGGGCCAGGCCGGCTGCTTCGCGTACCTTCTTCATCTTCGTGCCCGAGAAGGACATGTACTGCATCGCTAACTTCTCGATGAGCTCCCTACTGGTTTCTTGCCAGTAGTTTCCACGGTAGATGTAGACGCAGCGACTGTCGTCTCTGCGGATGGTGTACTCCGCTTCAAGGAGCCAAGATGCATCACGGGCATCCCGGTCTTCATCGTCGTGCGGGAGATCCTCGTCCGCGCCTTCAATGTCCGTTCCGATTCTATTGCTGTCCTTGGCGTCCAGCTTTTCATTTTTTTTCTTGGCTGTAACGAGCGCAGGTAGTGGTGGACCGGTGGACGTCAATAGGGCGGTGCGGCGCTTGGCCCACACGGGGACGTCTTCATCACCGTAGACCGGCGGTTCCATGTCCTCAGGAAGTATTTCTGGGACTACCGATAGGTGTGAATCCGCATGCGCATCCTCAATCCAAGGGACGCTGTCTTCGCGGATCATACTCGCGGGCGTGATCCGGGGGGACCGCTTCGACTCCGTGTACTTCGCGTCGAGGAGCTTTCCGCCCCATGGCCACTTGCCGGAGTTAATGGATGCGGTGGTCGAGTGAAAGAACTGCTCGAGCTTGTGTGGGTCCCACGGTGGTGAGCAGGTGTTGCCCCAGGCTATGAGCTCGGGCATGAAGAGATGGTCCGGTACTGCAAAGTCGTTTGCGACTCGACACGCTGCAAGCGTGAGCTCGTGGCCTTGACCGCTCTTCTTTACGGCGCCGCCCATCGCCCGAAGAATGCCTTGGACTCGCTGGATCCTGCGATCCATGGGAAAGTCCTCAATGTCGAGGTTGTCGACTTGGACGCGGGGCTTGATGATGAATTGGTCGATCTTGAGATCGAATGCGGTTACAAGGTCCTCAAGGTCGTAGGCGAGGTCTTTCTCGACTTGTTGGATCTCGACGAGGTACGGGTCTTCCTTGTGGTGAAAGAACCCGGGGATGCGCATGACGCGGTTCAGGTTGTGGACCGTATGGTCAGTGTTGCAGCATTCAGCGAGTGCCTTTTGCGTGGGCGCGAAGCTGTCCTTGCTGACACCGTTTCGCATCAGCCAATAGAAGTGATTGCCCGCCTTGCTTCGGACGACGATAGACGGCTCTAGGGGCAGGTCTTCGAGACGTACGGTTCCGTTGTCGTCGTCGATGAAGAAGGAGCGAACTCGGTCGACGTCCTTTCCTCGCACGCCGCCATTCGTTCGATTGACGCAGACGAAGACGCCGGCGCCCTTTTCGTTCATCTCGACCAGTTCCTGCATGCGCTCTTCGAATGTCCCGAGCAGCGTGCGGTTGAGGCCAGCCTCACCTTTGTCTGAGAATGTTTGAAAGGCAAAGGCCCGCCCGTCATCGTGGGATGACAGTGCGGACAGGAAGGACCTTGCCTGATCTAGGTTGAGCATTCGTACGGGTGGCGCGGCTAGCGTGTGAAGAGCCCGGGGGTGGACTCTTTGGATTTAGATTCTTTTACCTCCCACTCCTTCTCGTATGAACGAAAGAAGGGTGGGATGCGGATGCCGTCTTTGTGGACGGGCCATGCTCCGTATAGCTTTTTGTAGCGCATGCGTACCCAGCTAGGGTTGTATTCCCTGGACGCGCATTGTTTGCATAGCTCTACGAATGCAGCTTGGCGCTCAGTCTCTGGGACCTGGATGGGTCGCTTTATTTTAGAGGGGTCTAGCTCGACCAGTTCTTCATCAGTGAAGATGATGTCGACTTCAAAGATCTGGTGCCCACATGCCGGGCAAATTTTTGCGTTTAGCGGAACGAGGGTGTCACAAGCCTTGCACGCCTTGTGGGGCGCTGGCCCCCCGCCTTTGCGAGGGCGCTTCTCTCGGGCATCGAGGTGGAGTTCCTCGGGCTCGTTTACGAAGCCGTGCATGCGCGTGCAGTTCGCGTGGTCAAGCACGAACGCAAATCTTTTGTCTGGGTCCGGGCGCATGATCCGACCGATCATCTGCTTCACTAGCGACCGAGACTTTGTCGGTCGTAGCAAGGCGACCACTTCAAGATGGGGCAGGTCCCATCCCTCGGTCAAGATGCCAACGTTGCTGACCACCGAGAGCTCCCTTGAGCGCAGTGCAGCCAGGATCCGATCTCGTTCCTTGCGGGGTGTCTTCGCATCCAGGTGGGCTGCGGGGACTCCGGCCTGACTGAATTGTTCTGCGACCTTTACGGACTGTTCGACGCTGGACGCGAACACGACGGTACATGCCCTGCACTCGGCCACTGAGCCGGCACCCGTTTCAGCCATGACTCGCTTACCCCAGTTCTCCACAACGTCGCCGCGGAGAATCGTCTCTTTCATCGCGGCAGCTAGGTGCTTCTTGTTGAAGTCTCCAGCGGTAGTTTTTACGTGGCTAAGGTCGAGCTCCTTGGAGCCGTAAACTCTGGGCATGATCAGGAACCCCTGATCGATCAGCGGTTGAACGGGAATAAGCTCGTACAAGTCATCGTAGATTTCACCGAGCCCGCGACCATCCAATCTGTACGGCGTAGCGGTCAGCCCGATGATCGCCGGTTTGTTCTCGTACCTTTCGATGATCTTTACGTACGAAGCTGAGGTGCTTCGATGGCACTCGTCTACGACGATGAGATCCGCGTTCCAGTGGTCTCGTCGCGCGAGCGTTTGAACGCTCGCAACTTGCACTTGTTTCCGCGGGTCGGTACGCGCGTGTTTTCTCTGGATGATGCCGTGCGGAATTCCGAACTGATCTAGCCTGGCTGAACACTGATCGATCAGCTCGGTGCGATGGGCTAGGAAGATGCACCTATTACCCTTACGCCGAGCGCCATCAATCATTGCACCAGCAATGGTTGTTTTCCCAGCACCCGTAGGTGCTACGAAGACGATCCTTCGTACGCCGCGACCAAGTCGGTCCCGGAGTGCTTCAAGTCCATCTTCTTGATACTGGCGTAGTTCGATCACCCCGTACTGTCTGCGGCTAGAGGTCCGTCCGCCAAGCACCCTACAGAGAGGTACTTGGCCTGTCAAGCAGAAAGGGCTTGACCGCGCTTTCACTGAAGGGTAGGGTCGTCGGACGGGGTTGGGCCAGGCCTGGCTAGACCTCGAGGTCCCGGAGTACTCTTGTTAGTTCCTCGGGGAAACGGGCCCGACCTATTTTTCACTCTAGGAGTTCTACGATGCGACTATGCAAGCGTAACGATCGCAATGAATGCGACAACGAAAAACTGAATAACTCGGCGTACTGTTTCAGCTGCCACAAGGAGATCCACGAGACGAACAAGTACGTGTCCTCGTTCTCCGGCCCGATGGGGGGAATGATGGCGCAGCTCCATGAGGCTCGCGGTGTCATCAGTAGGGAGAACAGCGAGATGATGAGGGTCCTCAAGGAGAGCATGGACCGGATATCGGAAATACGGAAGATGCAGAAGCAGTACGCGGATGCGAGTCCCGGGTTCCGATTGCGTCCCTACCAAGAGGCGGCGGTGAGTGTCACGAACACCTGCAATTTGAGCTCCTGGCCGAACGTCACAGTATATGGTGGGTCATGATGCGTCCGTGCAAAATAACGGATTGCGAGTCAGACTCGCTGAGAAATTCGCCGTATTGCTTCGGGCATTACAAGGCAGCTGAACGCCCATTTAGGCTGAGATCTCTGCCGGCTTATACAGGCATGGGGCACCCGGATGAAGTGCTCGTTCCTGGTCGTGCTATTGACGGCGACTTCTATCATGACGAATCCACTTGCGGCATGTACCAGCTGGTCGATGGCAACTGGCATGAGGTCATAGCGGCTCGCGCTCCCTTTGCGGACACGCTTGCCTATGCGGAATCGCTCAGTGAAGTCCCGGTCAACATTCAGCCTTCGTTTGAGCCCTTGCAATACGCAGCGAGGATCAGTGCAAAGGCTCAGCTGCTGGTTTTCCTTCGAAAGCACTTTCGCAATACATCTCAGATACTGGTGAGCAGGTTCTCTGGTTATTGCGAGTACCAAATGATTGGTTGGTTCCATTTCGGTTACCCAGCGTCACATGCGGGTATCAGGGCCCAGCTCGAAAAGGTTTTCAATATCATCGACAGCGACCCTGATCCCAGCGGTATGAATCGCCGTGCTATTTACCGGGTGACGATCGTCGGTCAAAAGCCCGCGTTTCGTCGGTCAAAGCATATCGACCTAAGGCCGAGGACTAAAAGCCATGAGTAAATGCAAATCACCAATGTGCGAGTCCGACTCGCTGAGGAACTCGGAGTACTGCTTTGAGCACTACCAAAAACGGACGGCGCTGATGTGCCGCGAGAAGGCGGTGAAGAAGGTGAGGGGGCGCGCGAGTCGTGTCCGCTCAGATCGGGGGTCGCAAATTCACATTTGCGTGGGACTGCTTGCGTCCTACGCGTTCGGCTTGGGGCAACTGCGTGGCAAAGAGCACTCGGCTAAGTCTAAGGCCAAAGCCGAGGTGGATAAGGAATTGGGCGAGCTGGGCCTGTATGGAGGCCTGAGGTTCGGCATGGCCCTCTCGATGCTGATGAGGGAGAAGCAGAGGGAGGGTGACGATGGGAATGTATAGGGGGTATCCTCGGTCGAGTGGGGCGGCCTGTTACCCAACGCCGAATGAGTGCCCGCCTCCGCGCCCAACGAGCGTGACGGTTCAGTCTCCACCCATCCGTCGAGGGGAGACTGTTAGTTTCGGCGCCGGGCTGTGGGGTCACATTCAGTATGGGCGCATCGCGGTGACCCACTTCATCTATACGGGGTCTAAAGACCTTTGGCTTTTGTCCAGCAGCAATGCTCGCGCGATGTCGCTTTTTCCTACCGACATTCACCTCGATAGCTTTAGGCCGGGCGCGCCTTGTGAAGTCGACTGGTTGTCTGCCGTTCGGTCCGAAGATTTCCAATTCGTGGTCGAGCATCGTACGAAAATCAAGAATGCGCAGCCGGCTCAATTTATCGCCCGCATCGTTGGTTTCCCGGAGTTCTGAGGCTTTACATCATCTAAGGTCTTCGACCATCATGCCCCAAGATCTCAGGTCCATCCCCCCAAACAGGAAATCAAAATGACAAGCAAGGAATCATACAGAGACCCAATCATGCGACGGGAGGTCTGGCTCAAAGCCAAAACCGAGTCAGGCCTAGAGCTTTCCGAGGAAGACATCACCATGTGCATCCTGACCATGGAGCGCAAAGGGGTGAGCTACTTTCGGGACCACATCTGGGCGAACCGCCGCTGGGACAAGAACTCGAATAGCAATAAGATCGTCTGGACGCTCAGCGCTGCCGGACGTCGGGCCATCGCTCATCAGCACGGTCTTGCTGGCATGGACCAGATCTTATTTGAGGTGGATGACGCTGGCATGCCTGTTCTGGCGCGGGTCCGCGTGTATCGGAGGAATCCGCATGGCGGAGTCGATGAATACTGGGGTGAGGCTCGCTGGTCAGAATACGTCGAGAGGAATCGAAAGGGTGAGGTTCAGCAGCAGTGGCTCCGTCGTCCTTTTGCTCAGTTGGGCAAGTGCGCCGAGATGCAGGCGCTACGCCGCGGCTTCCCAGAGATGGACCTTGAGGATGGTACAGATGTTATCGACGAGGCATGGTCGGGGGGCGCAGTACCTGAGCGCACTAAGGGTGAGGTGGAGACCGGGCGAGATAAAGCCTCGGGTCCTGAGCTCGAGCCTGAGCCCGAGCCCGAGCCTGAGCCCGAGCCCGAGCCCGAGCCTGAGCCCGAGCCTGATCCCGAGCCTGAGCCTGAGCCTGAGCCTGAGCCTGAGCCTGGCAAGCCGGGGCTGGAGGTAAGCGGTTCGCCTGAGCATAAGTCCCAGGTCAAGGGAGTGATCGATGAGGCGGAGAGGCTTGATGCGCTGAAGGGTGAAGGTATCATCCTCTTCAAGGCCTGGGCCGATAAGTACAATGGCGGAGAGTCGATGTCGTGGAAAGATGTTTACGAAAAGCTATGCGGCGTCGTGGTTGGCAAGGGCCAAGCTATGCTGGCCGATGACTATGAGGCATTGAACTCCACTTTCAGGGATAAGCTCAATGGTTAAGGAAACGAAAGAAATGGAAAAAGCAAAAGAGTTGCTGATTGAAGCGATTGCCGATGTCATGATTGATGCCCCCGATTGCACGTGCGATCGTTGCAACGCTCGCCGTGACTGGTGCCGTCGTGCGCAAGAAGAGGTTGATAAAGATGCGTAGCTCAATCAGCAGGTTCAAATATGAGACCATGGTCACCGTGATCATGTCCTTGTACAGCTCGGACTATCTTGGGGGTTCCCGATGAGCACCACACCTCACTGCAAGGGCTGCGGTCACGAACCGTCGTCAAGGCACGTGGACCGCTGCGACCACGCGACGAACGTCCTGTTTTGTCCGCATTGCGACCCGGAGGGTAATGGGCAGGAGGTGGACCTCGATAGCCTTTTTCCAGAAGGATTTGACTGCGACGACTATGGGATGAAGTACCCCTGTCCTCGGTGCAATAAAGATGTCGAGCTCAACGGCGAGACGACGGACGTGGAATTGTGCTGTCAAAGTGATTGCCGATGGGACGTAGGCGCTACCGCTGCGGCGAAGTGGCAGTCGGTCAAATCTGCGTATCAGTGGAACTGATGTCTATGTACTTTACAGAAGAGGCCGAGCGGGCCATAGCCCTGACGATGGCCATAGCCCTGGTGATCGTCATGTGGGTGGCGATGTCATGATGGGTTTACCAACGTGGGTTTACATTTGCGCGGGGGTTTGGTTCTCATTGGACATCACGCTATTTGCGTTGGCCTTCGGCAGGACCAGCCGCGACGCGAATACGATCAAAGAACTCGAGGCAGAAATGAAAAGGATCCGTGGATTCTGATGTCTACATATGACGCGCACAAGGTGCTCTCGGTTGCCTGCCCGAAGTGTGGGGAGGGGCCTGGAGACAGGTGCCGTAGCAGTAGCGGCAGGCAGCTGTATGACCCTCACACGCTGCGCAAGGCTGCGGTGTATCCGAGCTATCTGAAAAACGCCTCCGGTGACACCCGGGGAAAACCGAAGCTGGAGGATGGCGATGGATGATTTGAGACCTATGTCTTGGGATATGGAGCTAGGGGGACGGCTGTGGCATGCGGTTCAAAAGGGCAAGGACACCTCTCTTTGCGGGAGGCGCCTCACGTCGCCTCGGATGCTGATGGATGGGGGAGCTCCGGAAGATGAGGTGCGCTGTGCCAAATGTGATCGGCTGGTGGTGGGGTGATGAAGATTGACCCTGAGGAGATCGAACTCGTCCGCTTGTGGGATGAGGAAGCTGCGCGTGACTGCTCGCATTCGTTTGTGTCCACGTCGGACTCGGTATTTGAGGCCGGGTTGTTCTCAAAGCCTTCGACTCTGTATCGATGCAGAAAGTGCGGACAGCTACGAAAGGCAAGGAAGAAATGAGCGAGAAGAAGACAATCACACTAATGATCGAGATTGCTGACATGGAGAACCCGACGGAAAGCTATTCGATTAGCGCGCCCGAAGAGGACATGCCAGATGATGAGGCGATGTTCATTTTGCTCATGGAGCTTGCTAGAGACATCAAGGGAGACTTGGGGGTCGAACATTGAGGACCAACATATGGAACTACCACTTGGAAAACCAAAAGCGAATCATCGAACGAGCAAGACGGGGGCAGCGATGAAGGTCATCTATGTTGCTGGGCCATTCAGGGCAAAGAATGCATGGGAGATCGAGTGCAACGTGCGTCGGGCCGAAGATGCCGCTGCGCTGTTGGTGATGGAGTTTGGCTTGATGCCGCTTATCCCCCACGCAAACACGAGGTTCTTTCACGGCATGGGCAGTGACGATTCCTTCTGGCTTGAGGGCACGCTCGAAATGATGAGGCGCTGTGATGCGGTGTACATGCTCGACGGGTGGGAAGCTTCGAGTGGTTCATGTGGTGAGAAGGCGGAGGCCGAGCGGCTAGGGATTAGGGTCTTCACCTCAAGCGACCATGAAGACATTCGGCTTTGGGCGATATCGAAACTCTGAAGCTGTTCGATGGCACGGGGGGATTTCGCACGATCGTTGCGGACCCCCCGTGGCTTGAGCGCGGCGGCGGCAAGGTGAAGCGTGGGGCAGACCGGCACTACCCGCTGATGAAGACAGACGACATCATCGTGCTGATGCGAGATGCGCTCGACAAGCACGAGGTAGATGTCTACGGTTCTCATTTCTACTTGTGGGTGACGAACAACTTCCTCGAAGATGGGCTACGTGTGATGCGTGAGCTTGGGTGGAGGTACGTGACGATGCGGACGTGGGCGAAGGATCGCATCGGCCTCGGTTACTACTGGCGTGGCCAGACCGAGCATGTTCTGTTCGGCGTGCGAGGGAAGCTGCCAGCTTTAGTGAGGACGGAGTCTACACTTGTGGGTAAGGGGATAGTCGAAAGGGGTAGACACTCCGCTAAGCCGAAGGTATTCTTCGACGAGGTTGAACGGGTGAGCCCCGGGCCCCGACTCGAGATGTTCGCCAGGGCTCCGCGTAAGGGATGGACCGTTTGGGGTAACCAGGCGGATGGGAACGAGATAAGACCATGAGTGCCAAGAAGATTCAGAACCGAGCTCAACGCGTTGCAAGGCGGCGCTTCGCCGACCTGTTCTCAGAGGCCGCCGAGGCTCTGGTTGGTCAGCACGACGAGGCGTCCGCGATCTTTGCCTCGGCCTCTTGCGTATTGAGCGAATACGAGGAGGAGGAGGAGTGCGCGGACGGGGTAGACCTAGCGAGCTTCATCATCGCGGGGATCCAGGCGGGGGTGTCGTGAACAGCGATGACCTTTTATACCGCCTGGGACTCGAGCGCCGGGAATGGCGCAAAGTCGTACGCGAGGTAATGGAGCAGCGGAACGCCCACATGAAAACGTGTAGGTACCTGCGCGCCTGCTTGAACCACAGAACTGTCGAGGACCCAGCTGCCGATGAGGCCCCGAAGGATAAGTCATGAGAGTTGATATCAGTGATGGAAAACGAGAGCCGAGGCTTGTGCTTGTGGTTCCTGATAGCGGTCGCACCTGGTGTGTGCGGTATGACGAGATCCGTAAGATCCCGCAGGATACTCTTCAAGTTGGGGACGTGATGATTGTCCGCCATCCCACGGAGAAAGGAGTGATGTTCATGCAGATCACGGAGCCTCAACCCGGCGTGCTGGAGTTCGAAGCCCTGGAGCTTTCCTCCGGAAAGGAAGAGTCGAAATGATGGTGGCCACGGGGACGATGGAGGAGAAGTCGGAATCGACGGCCATCGAGTTGCTCCACCCTATCATAAAGGACCAGTGGCTTGAGGCCCTTCGGTCCGGGGAATACAAGCAGGCGCGCGGGTGCCTTTGTGTCGGGCGTGGAGCCAAAAGTTGGCACGACGTACTTGGCGTACTTTACGACGTAGGATTCGATGGGGATTGGCACCAAGTACCAGGGGGTGATCCTCCGAAGTGGTTGACCAGTGAGTGGTCGCTGTGGATGTCTAAAAATTTGAGCGAGCGCCCCTTGTTGCCGTCGGGGCAGGCGTCGGCCATGGGTCTCAGTTTGGGAGAGCAGATCTACCTGGCAAGGATGAACGATGACGGCAAGTCGTTCGTCGAGATTGCCGATTGGATTGAGACGTACCTTTAAGCTCGCATTTATATCTCGCCGGCATGGCTGCAATGCTTGCCCTCATGGGTCAGAAAAAGTTGGTCAAGAAGAATGACTTTGAATGCCCGGTCTGCATCGAGCTCGACCCCTATCGAGATGAGCCGGCGTGTGCTCAGTGCGAGAAGCATCATGATTTGATGCGTCTTGGGCAAGCCAGGGTGAGAGATCTCGATAGGTCTTTGCAAGAGCATATTTTGGAAAGGTCAGTGACTGCCGCGCTGGTAGCGCAGCATACGGGAGACCTTGAGTCATACGAGGTGAAGCTAAAGATGGCCAAGTTAGTGTATGCCGGATGGGGAGCATTGGCGGCGACCGTGCTTTGCTCCCTCATCTACATGTAGAAGGAAGAACGATGCCTGCCGTTGTACGAAAGATTTTTGAAGAAGAATTCACCAAGCGTTTTGGGGTAGTGGACTCGATTGCGGTCAACAGCGGGACGAGCGCGCTCATTGCTGCGCTGTGGTCTCTTGACCTTCAGCCCGGCGATGAGGTGATCACCACGCCGTTCACGTTCATCGCTACCACCAACGCGATCCTCATTGCCGGCGGCACTCCTGTGTTCGTAGACATCGACCCAGTGTCGAAGCTGATCGACCCAGGGAAGATCGAGGAGGCGATCAGCTCAAAGACCCGGGCAATCGTTCCGGTCCATCTGTACGGTCGGATGTGCGACATGCCGAGCATCATGGACATCGCATCACGCGAGAGGATCTTGGTCATCGAGGATGCCGCTCAGGCCTTTGGAGCCTCGTGCCGATTTGACCATGAGCCAATGATGGAGCCCTGCGCCCACGAGTACTCGAAGGGGAGCATGAAGGCTGGGACGATTGGCGACGTTGGTTGCTTCTCGTTTTACAAGACGAAGAACTTCTCTACCTTTGAGGGTGGGATGATCACGATCAACTACCCGTCTCGTATGGACGGGGAGAAGATTCGGGCCATCTGTGACCAGGGTCAGCTAGGCAAGTACAACCACGAGTTTGTGGGGTTCAACTTCAGGATGGCTGAGCCGTTGTGCTTGATTGGGCTTGAGAAGCTAAAGATCCACGAGCGGGCGTACATGGCCGAGTTAGGGATGCGTGACGAGAGTCACGGGCATTATCCGAACGTAGTGTATGAGCAGCCGGCGTACCGTCTTCGCGGGATTACGGGCGACTGCCCGATTGCCGAGTCTGCTGCAAGGGACATCCGGGATCGGTGAATGGACGTTTGTAGGCACAACACGCTGCGTCGAAAGTGTGAGACATGTGAGGCGTGGGCCGAAGTTGCTGAGCTCCGCGCTGCACTTGAGAAGTCCGCGCTGCGCGAGTTGAGCCCGTGTGATGAGATCCGTCTGGCGCAGCTAGATGAGGTGAATGCGGAACTGAGTCACGCAAAAGAGACGATCCGTCAGCAAGACGAGCGATGGGACAAAAGGGAGAAAAACAATGACTGACCTGCTCATAATTGGAATGGGGAGCATGGGCTCCATCCACGCAAAGTACGCGTCCATGCTTGGGGCGAATTGGAATTGGTACGACCCCGCAGGTTCTCAGACGTGGGTCGGCAAAAGGGGCAGCAAAAGAGTCGAGTCTCTCGATGACCTTTCCCGGTACAGCCACATCATCGTGGCGACGCCGGCGGATACTCACGCGAACTACCTGCGGCAGTTAAAGGACTTCGACGGCCACATCCTCATGGAGAAGCCAGGCGTAATGGAGCGTGGGGATCTCCACCTCCTTGATGACCTCCGGGTGTCGGTGGGGTTGGTTGAACGGTTCAACCCTGCGTTCGAGACACTGCTCATGAACGTAAAACCGGATGAGGTGCTCAACGTTGACTTCGTCCGGTGCTCTGCGCGGCCGGTGTCGAGGATCAAAGAGAGCAGCTACTTCGACGTTGGGATCCATGACATCGACATGCTGCTTATGCTTTTCCCTGATGCTGAGATTGACTCTCGGACAATGGATAGGACGGGCGATACCTTTTGCCTGATGGCGAAGCTGAGCGGCGGTCAGGTGGCCCGCTTTATCTGGAGCAACGAGACCTTCAATAAGGAGCGGGTGATCCAGGTTCGGCAGCGAGATTGCAACTACGTGTGCAACCTGATCGACCAGACCGTGAAGCGTCACAGCCTGTCCGCGGACAATAGGAACGTGGTGGAGGACGTGTATGTAGAGAAAGCATCGCCCGTGCGGCGCGAGCTCGAGTCCTTCTTTGGTGGCACATCTCAGGTGTCAGACCGATCGCACTCCCTCTTCCTGGACATCTTGGGGGACGTCGGTGCCTGAAGAGGTTCCCTTTCTCCACGCCACGGCGATCGTGGAGACGGCGGATATCGGATTCAATACGAAGGTTTGGGCGTTCACGCACATCTCGAAAGGCGTAGTTATTGGCAAGAACTGCGTCATCGGCGAAGGGGTCCACGTCGGACCGGACGTTGTCATCGGCGACAACGTGAAGATCCAGAACCACGCTTTGATCTATAAGGGCGTGACGATTGAGGATGACGTTTTCATCGGCCCCGGCGTGGTCACGACGAACGATATCTACCCTCGGGCCACGGGTGACTGGCAGGAGCGGTTCCGAGAGACCCGGATCTGTAAAGGGACCAGTGTTGGTGCGAATTCGACCATCATTTGTGGAGTTACACTGGGGGAGGGCGTGATGGTCGGCGCCGGCTCTGTGGTGACCAGGGACGTGCCGCCAGGCATCACCGTCTATGGTAATCCGGCCAGGCAATCAGGGGAGCGGTAGCAAAAGGTGAAATCGCCAACGCTTTCCCCGGTCTCCTCTGACGGATGTCCGGCCATCGCCGTATTTGGGGCTGGAATCGCCGGTCTCACGGTTGCCCATGAACTTTCTCTCCGGGGGTGGCGCGTCACCGTATACGAGGTCAACCAGGAGGTCGGTGGCTTCTTTCGCAGCGCCCGTGCGAAGGAGGATGATGGTATGCCATCGGAGTACTCGTGGCATGGGATCGGGCCGTGGTACGCCAACACCCTTGCGGTGATGAAGCAGATCGAGGTAATCCCAGGTCTTAGCGTCTACGACCATGCCCTCTCTCGACCCGTCAGCTTCGCCATGGTGCCTGACGAAGGGCCCCCCATGTTCGACGCATGCAATCGCTTCCGCATGACGAGGCTCGACCTCTTGCGATGGGGATGGCTCATGCTGAAAACCTGGACGGCCGGTCGACGGTCCCGGGAGGTTTACGCCGGGATAAATGCGGCCGAGGCTTACAGGCCACTTCTTTCTGACGTGGCATGGAAAACTTGGCGGGCGAGCTTTGGACCTTGGGTCGGCTCCGACTGGCTCAACGTCTCCCTTCACCAGGTAGGACTATTCTTTCGAAAGCAGTTCTTTGCGGGCGAGCCCCATCAGCATCGAGCTGATGATGATGGCCCCGCGTGGACACATGGGTCGCGTGTCGGCTGGCTCGTTCTTCGTGGTCCGAGCAGCGAGGCCTGGTTCGATCCTTGGGTCAAAGTCCTTGAGTCCCGCGGCGTCCAGTTTCGGTACGGTGCCGAGCTCGCTAAGCTTGAGCTCGAGGACCCATCTCTCCAGCTCGACCTAACCGATGACGGCACGCTCGGCGTTAGCCCTATGCCTCCGCGCATATCCAAAGCCAAGCTCGCTAGCGGAGAGTCAATCGAAGCCGACGATTACGTTCTTGCCACCAATCCATTTGCAGCCCGTGACGTCATCGGGCGCACCCCTGACCTTTCCACTCTCGACGAACTAAAGCTATTTGAGCCCCTAGTCAAAGATGGGCCCCATACCCAGGTGTCCTTCCGGATCGCCTTCCCAGAACGCATTGAGTGGCCCCGGGATCGCCCTGCCGTAGTCATCGCAGACTCGGAGTTCAACATCACGATCTG
>Ga0307377_10003535_pt1 | contig 17548 bp, 15 predicted proteins | sample TR3MG_FD_202535 | JGI IMG/M metagenome (GOLD analysis project Ga0307377, IMG submission 202535) | Soil microbial communities from Risofladan, Vaasa, Finland - TR-3 | ecosystem: Environmental > Terrestrial > Soil > Coastal area > Acid sulfate soil | place: Finland: Risofladan, Vaasa | collected... | reverse complement strand
GCCTCGGAGGTGACTTTCTACACTGTTGGTGCCTTGGCGGATCCTGCTGGGAGAATTCCCTGATCGCGGAGGGTGGCGAGGAGGTCCTGATGCGCGAGATAGAAGACGATCTTCGCGGAGTCGCCGGCGGTGTCGACGATGAAGAGCGAGTCGGCGAAGACTTCTGCGGCTGAATCAGCATCGCGGACAAAGGTCAGTTGCCAGCGGGTCTCGGCCATTACGTATCGGGCGTCGAGGCGGTTTTCCCGGCAGAAGACGAGCTTTGCGGGTTTGGCGCCGAGGCCGGCAAAGAGCTCGCGGCGCCTGGGCAGGGCTGCGGCAAAGTCGGTCGCATAGAGACACTGCACACCAGTGGGACCGGCGGCCATGAAGGGGTCGGCAAACTGGGCGACGAGAGCCGCGGTGTCACCAGAGGCGGTGTTGGTTTCGTAGGCCCGAAAGAACAGTGTCAGAGGGCTGGCCGCATGTGAAGCGAATGCGTGGTTCGATGTCTCATTCATGTGAAGGCTCCTTGTATGTGAGGCTTGCGAGCTAGAGGTACTTTAGTATTATATCAGGTATTAACCATAAAGTCAACGCATAAATAGCTTCAGCAGCTTCAGCTTCCATCTGGTTCCATCCGGCAGCGAGGATTGCATTGACTGGCAGGAAAGAGGGCCGTAGGCTCATAGCATGGAGTTCAAGGTAAGCGAACTGGAGCGGGAGCCGATTGACTTTGACCTGGAGCTTGCTCCGGAGGCGGTCGATCTGGGCGAAGAGGCTAAGCAGGTTGGGCTTTTGGCCACCTCTGGGCAGGCCGAGGTGCTGCATGAGCATCGTGGTCCCAGGGACATTGTGGCCGATATTCGGCTGAAGGGGCGATTTGCGGGTCGGTTCGAGGTTCCGTGCGCGCGCTGCGTGGAGCCGGTGGAAATTCCTCTGGAGGCTGAGTTCGATTTGATTTTCCGGCCTACGGCGGCCGATGGTGAGCCGGCGGAGCGGTCAATTACAGCGGAAGAAACGGAAATCGGGTATTATTTAAAGGACAGTCTTTTGCTTGAAGATGTGCTGCGGGAACAGGTGCTTTTGTCCCTTCCGGTCAGGACACTTTGCAAGCCGGACTGCAAGGGACTTTGCCCGCGCTGCGGTGAGAATCGCAACAGTACGGCGTGTACCTGCGAAGTGGGTCCGAGCGACCCCCGCTGGCAGGCGCTTTCTGGGCTCCGCGGCCGGATGAAGTCATAAAGATAACCCCAAGAGATTGAGGGTGTTCCGCCGGGCCGAAAGGCTGCATGCGGGCTGCTTGCGGCCTGAAGGTAGAAGCGGCGGGCGGAATACGAAAGGAATTGCATCATGCCTAATCCGAAAAGGCGCCACTCGACGCGCCGGACTGCACTTCGCCGCTCCCACGACTTTTTGACGGCGGTTGGCCTCTCCGAGTGCCCCAGCTGCCACGAGAAGAAGCTCCCCCACCGTGCCTGCCCCAAGTGCGGCGCCTACAAAGGCCGCGCGGTACTGGACGTCAAGGAAGCAGCCAAGTAGTCAGAGCACCCATGCTCATCGACATCGCGCTTGACGCCGTAGGTTCCGACAAAGCTCCCGAGCCGGAGATTCGCGGGGCTATCCTCGCCTGCCGTGCTCTGCCTGTCCGTGTCCACCTGGTTGGGCCGGAGGCGGAGCTGCGCGACGTTCTGGACGAACAACTGGACAACGAAGACCTGCCAATCGTGATCCACCATGCCTCGCAACGGATAGGCATGGAGGAGAAGGCGGCGCAAGCCGTCCGGACCAAGCGCGACAGTTCAATGCGCGTGGGGCTGAAGATGGTGCGGGAGGGCAAGGCTGCTGGTTTTGTGACGGCGGGCAATACGGGCGCTGCCATGGCGACGGCCAAGATGGTGCTGGGCGCACTGCCGGGCGTGGACAGGCCGGCGCTGGCGACCCCGATGCCGAGCGCGACGGGCAACCCGTGCGTGCTGCTGGACGTGGGTGCGAACGTGGACTGCAAGGCGCACAACCTGGAACAGTTTGCCGTGATGGGCGAGCTCTATGCGCGCACGGTGCTGAAGATCAGTGAGCCGCGCGTGGGGCTGCTGTCGATTGGCGAAGAAGAGACCAAGGGCAACGACCTGACGCGCGAGGCGTTTCCGCTGCTGAAGGCGCTGCCGATCAATTTCATCGGCAACGTGGAGGGGCGCGACATTTTCAGCGGCCTGGCGGACGTGATTGTGTGCGACGGGTTTGTGGGCAACGTGGCGCTGAAGACGAGCGAGGGCGTGGGGCGGTTTGTGCGCGAGGTTCTTCGCAAGTCTCTGACGCGCACGGTAACCGCGCAGGTGGGGGCGCTGCTTTCGCGGCGGGCCTTCAACGACTTTCGCCAACGGCTGGACTACCGCGAGTATGGCGGTGCGCCGCTGCTGGGCGTGCGCGGCGTGTGTATTATTGGCCATGGTTCCTCGAACGATCGCGCCATTTACAACGGAATCCGCGTGGCGTACGAGTTTGCCAAGGGCGGGACGACCGAGCGCATTGAGCGGGAGTTTGCCGGCCATCCGAGGGTCAACGGGGCCACTCCGGACGCGGGCGATGAGAGCAAGCCGGATGTAGCGGTTCAGTGAGCCGCGAACGGTTATCCGTCGATGCGATGGAAGCTCCGATGGAAGCAAAACTCAGACAACAATCGGAATTGAATGTGGCACTCGCGAGCCAGTTGGCTTGTCCGGCTTGCCATGGCGATCTGCGTGCGGACGCTGCGGCGTTAGTTTGCGCGGGCTGCGGGCGGGGCTATCCGGTTGTGGATGGGATTCCGGTGTTGATTGCGGAACGGGCTGCGTTGGATGAATCGCGCGACAATCAGCAGGGATAATCTGCGAGGCGGACCGACCGAGCGACAGAATCCTGCTACCTGTGCCGATAGAACGGCAGGACGATCAGAACGGCAAATCCGATGGCGGCGGTGAGAGCCAGGGCGATGAGACTGTAGATCAGGACCAGATTTGGGCCCCTGGATCGAGCATCTTCTTCGAGGTCTGGATTGCGGTCGGGGTTACTCATATTTGAGGGCATCAACCGGGTTCATTTGTGCGGCGCGGGTGGCGGGCACGGTTCCGAAGACGACGCCGACTCCGACGGCCGCGGCGAGGGCGATGATGACCGACCAGGGCGAGATGGGCAGTTTGTAATCGGTAAAGAAGCGGATGGACAGGGGCAGGGCCATGCCGACGATGGTGCCGACAATGCCGCCGGTAAGCGAGATAATGACGGCTTCGGCCAGGAACTGGAGCTTGATTTCGCGGTAGGTTGCGCCCATAGCCTTGCGGATACCTATTTCGCGAATGCGTGAGCGGACGTTGGCGAGCATGATGTTCATGATGCCCACGCCGCCGACAGCCAGGGTTACGCATGCCACCAAAACAAGCACCATGGTGAGGGCGTCTGCGCTTCTGGCGGCGACATCGAGCAGTTCCGTGAGCGTCTGCGCTTTGTAGACCGAGTTGGTGCGGTGACGCGACTGGATGATGCGTAGGATCTCCTTGGCGGCGTCTGGCACCATGCTCATGCTGCGCATGGAGAAGTAAATCTGATTGACGCGCTCGGTTCCCGTAAAGTAGCGGACCACGGAGTAGGGGATGAGGATGCTGTTGTCGGCGATTTCCGATTGGCCGAAGTCGTTGACACTCATTCTGAAGACGCCGATGACGGTGAAGGGGATGCCGCTGATCTCGAAGGTGCGTCCGATGGCCGAGTCTACGCTGCCATAGCGCTCTTTGGCGAACAGTTCGCTGACGACGGCGCACTTCTGGTGCGTGGTTTCGTCGGTATCGTCAAAGAATCGGCCGGCCGTAACGATGAGGTTGTGGATGAAGATGTACTGGGGGCTGACGCCGAGCACCAAGGTATCCTTGACCACGCCGCCGCCGAAGCTGATGCGGTCGTGCATGTCCATGACGGGCGAGGAGTACATGATGCCGGGCAACTGCGCGTCAACGGCTTTCTCGTCCTCGCGGGTGAGGTAGTCGCTATAGCGCACGCGCTCGGCCGCGGTTGCGCCGCCGCCAGCGTACTCCACTTCGACGGAGTTGGTGCCGAATTTCTGGATCAGGTCAAGAACGTATTGCCTGCCGGTCATGCCGATGGTGACGACGAGGATGACCGAGGCGGTTCCGATGACCATGCCGAGCGCGGTGAGTACAAAGCGCGACTTGGCGGCGCGGAAGCTGTCCATGGCGAGCTTGAGAATCTCGCTCATCAGCATGGTGCGCCGGGCGCTGAGCAGTGTCTCCTGGAAGGCATTGGGACGGGCTTGATCGACTGGATTCATTACTTCCTTAAAGACTTGATGCGCCAGAGGACGTTGTGGCTTCTTGAATTACCAAGGAACTGCTCGGCGGGTTTGTGGCCTCTAGATAGCTTACGCGTTTACCCGCACCGTCTGGAACAGGACTGCGGGGCGGTATCATATCGGGTATCTTCCCCATGAACTGACAAACCTGGCGCCCCAGCCCGCGGGCCCCTGGGATTGGACTGCGCGGGCAGGGGGAAGAAATGCGCGCACTGGTCTACACGGCGCCGGGCAAGGTGGTCATGGAGGACTGGCCTCGGCAGCTTCCCGGGGCTGGAGAGGTTGAGATTGCCGTTGCAGCAGCGGGCGTGTGCGGTGCGGACGTCTCCGGTTTTCTGGGGCGCAGCCGCCGGCGCAAGCCGCCCGCGGTTTTTGGCCATGAACTTGTGGGGCGCACTATGGAGGGGCGGCGCGTTGTGGCCGATCCTTTGGTGAGTTGCGGACTCTGCGCAGAGTGCCTTGGCGGCGCGGGGAATCTATGCCTGGGGCTGCGGTTGCTGGGCATGGACCGGATGGCTGGCTGCTTTGCGGAATTTGTGGTTGTGCCAGAGTCGCAGGTGTACGGGATTCCCGACGCTTTGTCCGATGCGCGAGCGATCTTTGCCGAGCCGCTGGCGAACATCGCTCACCTATTCCGGCTGGTTGCGCCACAGCGAGCGATCCGGATGGGCATTGTGGGAGCCGGGACCATGGGTTCGCTGGCTCTAAAGATGGCGCTGCACCTGGGAGTGCGCGAAGTTCTGGTGGAGGATGTGAATGAGGCGCGGCTGGAATCTGCTCGACAGATGGGCGCGACGCTGGCCGTGAACGCGGAGGATGGGCGCGGCGATGCGCACCACTTTGCCGGCCGCGGGCTCGACCTGGTGCTGGATGCCTGTGGCGAGGAGAGGGCTCGACAGGAGGCCTTCGAACTTTGCCGGCCGGGGGGAACGGTGGTGCTGCTGGGCATGGCGAAGGAGCGTAGCGAACTCGACTTTGGGGCAAGCATTCGCAAGGAGCATCGGGTGCTGATGCCGTTTGGTTACACGCCGGTGGACTTCAGGCGTTCGCTTGAACTGCTCGTGGCGGGCGCGGTCGACCTGACGGCGTGGACCGAGGAAATGCCGCTTGACGAAGGGCAGAAAGCCTTCGAGCGGATGACAGGCAAACGCGGGGCCACGCTGAAGATGATGCTGCGCGTGCGCTGAGGCTGGCGGGCTGAATAACAATCACGGAGGCAGGTGCCTCTACTGGACGCTCTTCTGGGTGACCTTTGAGCATTTCACGGAGGCGTCGTGGGTCCATGAGGAGACCTGGACCGCAATACCCTGCATGCAGGTGGTTGCGCCGTTGAACGGTACGCCGGTGAATTCGATTCCGGCTCCTACGAGCGGCCGGGCGCCCTTGATCACGAGGTTGTAGAGATTGCCGGTGGTCTTGTCCTGCACCACCAGACACGCGGGCTCGACTCCAGCCTGAACGCAGCCCGTTGCATGCACCGGTTTTGCATCGGACGCGAACGCGGTTGCCCCATTTGCGAATGCGGCACAAGCCAGCAATGCCGCTGTGCAAACTGATCCTTTGATTGCCGTTCTCCTTCTTTCCTTGCCAACTACCTTAATGCTTTTTCGATGGGCGCGTGAAGAAAGAATTTGCCGGGATGATGGCCGCGGTTCGCGGGGATTCAGGAACCGATGCGGCCGGAATCGAGGATTTTCCAGAGGGCGGCGAAGGTTTCGATGGACAGCGCTTCAGCGCGGGCCTGCGGGTCGATGGAAGCCTGCGTCAGCGCGGCCGCCGCATCCGCGGGCGAAAATCCCGCGGCGCGCAGATTGTTGGCAAGCGTCTTGCGCTTTTGCGCGAAGGCCTTGCGCAGGAAGCGCTGGAAGCTGCTTTCATCGACGCCCAGTTCTTGGAAGCGCGGAGCAAACCGCCAGCGAAAGACCGTGGAGTGCACATCGGGCGGCGGCGAAAATGCTTCGGGCGGCAGCGTAAAGAGCGGCTCGGCGGGCCCGTACATCTGGAGAGTAATGGAGAGCAGACCGTAGTCGCGCGTGCCTGGATGGGCGGTGACGCGGTCGGCAACTTCGCGCTGAACCATGAGGACGGCGAGGTCGAGCGCGGCGTGGCTGGCCGCCAACTTGAGCAGGATAGGCGAGGTGATGTAGTAGGGCAGATTGCCGACCACGCGGAGCCGCTCGCCCGCCGCAGCGGCAACCTCATTGAAATTGAAGTGGAGTACGTCCTGTTCAAGGACCGTGACTTTGTCGGGCGAAAACTGCGCGCGCAGTTGTGCGGCGAGGTCATGATCCAATTCGACAGCAACCACGCGGCTTGCTTTTGCGGCCAAGGCTCCGGTGATGGCGCCTCCGCCGGGGCCAATTTCGACGACGGTGCGGCCGGAGAGATCGCCGAGTGCGGCGACAATACGCTCACTGGCGTGCGCGTCGTCGAGGAAGTTCTGTCCGAGTTTGGGCTTGGCGGGCATGTGCTGTCTTGATGGTAGATGAAGACGGAGGGTCGACCACGGGGCTGGCGCATACGGAACTTGTGGCCCTGAGGTTAGAATGGCAGCGACGGTTGAGAGCCGCTGTTTACATTCGGCTCTTGCGCTCGGAGGGTAGACAAATGAATTCGCTTCCTCGCCGGTCGTTTTTGAAAGGGACGACAGCGGCATTTGCGGCGGCTTTTCTTCATAATCAGGCGGTAACGCGTGCACTGGCGGAGTCCGGATCGCGGCAGAAGCCGAATATTGTGCTCTTGCTTTCTGACGATGTGGGGTATGGCGACATCGGTTGCTACGGCGCCAAACTTCCGAGGACACCGCATATTGACGGTCTGGCACAGTGCGGGCGGCGCTTCATTGACGGGCATTCCGATGCGTCCGTATGCACGCCCTCGCGCTATGCGATTCTCTCCGGGATGTATGCGTGGCGGCGGAGTGATGCGCGGGTTCTGCCCGGCGATGCGGAGTTGCTGTTTGCGGATCACCAGACGACACTGCCGTCGATGCTGAAGCAGGCCGGGTACAAGACGGGCTGCGTGGGCAAGTGGCACATGGGCCTGGGGCGCGGAGAGATTGACTGGAACGGGGAGATTGCTCCGGGTCCGCGCGAAGTGGGATTCGACTATTCATTCATCATTCCGGCTACGGCGGATCGAGTGCCCTGCGTTTATGTGGAGAACGGACGGGTTGTGGGGCTCGACCCGAAGGATCCGATTGAGGTGAGCTACAAGAAGCTTGTGGGCGAGGATCCGACCGGGCGCGACGAACCTTACCTGCTGAAGATGAAGCCAAGCCATGGACACGATGACACCATCGTGGATGGCGTAAGCCGTATCGGATTTATGACGGGAGGCAACAGCGCGCGGTGGGTGGACGAGAAGATGGCAGCGACGCTTGCGGAAAAGGCGACGGCGTTCATCGATGCATCCTACGAGAAGCCATTTTTTCTCTACTTTGCCACCAGCGATATTCATGTGCCGCGCATGCCGAATGGCGAGTTTGCCGGCAAGAGCTTGTGCGGGGTTCGCTGCGATGTGATCGAGCAGCTCGACTGGACCGTGGGCCAGGTTCTGGCAACGCTGGAAAAACACAAGCTGATGAAGAACACGCTGATTGTTTTCACCAGCGACAACGGGCCGGTGGTGGACGATGGCTATGCGGATGGTTCGGTTGAAAATCTGCATGGGCATACGCCGTCCGGAGTGTTGCGTGGCGGGAAATATTCGCTGTATGAGGGCGGGACGCGGGTTCCGTTTATCACTTATTGGCGTGATCACATTCCGGTGAGCGTTTCTGATGCGGTTGTCAGCCAGACGGATATGCTTGCGTCGATGGCTGCGCTGGTGGGTGAGCCGCTGCCTCAGGGACAATCGTTCGACAGTGAAAATGTGCTGCCGGCGCTGATGGGGCAATCCGAACACGGCCGCGACGTTCTGATCGAAGCCGATGTGCGGCAACGGACGGCGATCCGCAGGGGACGATGGAAGCTGCTCGATTTCGATTTGCCAGGCGTCACGGCAACGGCCCCGGGGAAGAACTGCGCATTGTACGATCTGGAGGTCGACCCCAGCGAGACGACCAATGTGGCGTCGCGCCACCCGGAGGTGGTCGCGGATCTCTGGGCCAGGCTGCAGCAGATTCGCGGCAGGGCGTAAACGGTTGCCGTGCAAAGGGTTCCGGAACGCGCCAAGGCGCAGCCGGATCTTGTTGTGCTGGCGGCGCAATTTTGTTACTATAAGCGAACACATGGTGCGTGATTCCCAAAACCGCTCTTGTTGTTGCCTGTCGAACATCTTCGACGGGTGTCCCCGCTAGTCTCTGATCTCCAAGCACAATCGATCCAGAGGACTCACCCGTAGCTGAACAGCCGGGTGTGATTCCATCTCGCTCCGGTCTTCAGCATTCACCTTTGAAGCAAATGAGGTCATGCATGCCGGTAGCCGCTACTGAACTACGCACACAATCGCCGCACGTCACACCGGGCGCATCGCCGCGCCTGAGTCACCTGCGCCTGCTCGAAGCCGAGAGCATTCACATTCTGCGCGAGGTCGCCTCGGAGTTCGAGCGGCCGGTAATGCTCTACTCGATTGGCAAGGACTCGTCTGTAATGTTGCGGCTGGCGCAGAAGGCCTTTTATCCCGGGCCGATTCCGTTTCCGTTGCTGCACGTGGATACGGGATTCAAATTTGCAGAGATGCTGACGTTTCGCGACGAACTGACGAAGTCGCTTGGCGCAGAGCTGCTGGTGTGGCGCAATGAGCAGGCGATTGCGGCGGGAACGAATCCGATCGCGCTCGACACCAAGCGCTGCTGCGGACTGCTAAAGACGCAGGCGCTGCTCGATGCGCTGCGGCACTATAACTTCGACGCGGCTTTTGGGGGCGCGCGGCGCGACGAGGAGAAGTCGCGCGCGAAAGAACGCATTTACTCGTTCCGCGACGGCGCCGGACAGTGGGATCCGAAGAACCAGCGGCCGGAGTTGTGGAACCTTTACAACGCGCGGATTCATCCGGGCGAAAGCATTCGCGTGTTTCCGCTCTCCAACTGGACCGAGATGGACGTGTGGCAATACATCCACGAAGAAAAGATTCCGGTGGTCGATCTCTACTTTGCCAAGGAGCGGCCGATGTATGTGCGGGGCGATGCGCTGCTGCCAATCGAGCAGGCTTTTGTTGCGCGCCTCGGCGAAAAGCCGCAGATGGTGAAGTCCAGGCTGCGCTCGCTGGGCTGCAGCCCTTGCACGGGCGCCATTCGTTCGGATGCGGAGACGATTCCGGCGATTATTGCGGAGCTGATTTCGTTCCGCTCCTCTGAGCGCGCCAACCGCGTTATCGACCACGACCAGGAAGGTTCCATGGAGATCAAGAAGCGGGAGGGATACTTCTAAATGTCTACGCTTGCGACACCCGCATTTTCTATTGACGAGTTTTTGCAGCAGGAGCGCGAGAAGGATCTGCTGCGCTTTTCAACCGCTGGCAGTGTGGACGATGGAAAGTCAACGCTGATTGGCCGGCTGCTTTACGACACGCAGTCGGTATACGAAGACCAGGTGCGTTCGATTGAAGGGAAGGGAACGACCGCGCCGGGGCAGATCGATTTTGCACTGCTGACGGACGGGCTTCGCGCCGAGCGCGAGCAGGGCATCACGATCGATGTGGCTTACCGTTATTTTTCGACGGCGCGGCGCAAGTTCATCATCGCGGATACGCCTGGGCACGAACAGTACACACGCAACATGGCTACGGGCGCTTCGACGGCCGATGCGGCGGTGGTGCTGATCGACGCGAGCAAGGGCGTTCTGATCCAGTCGCGCAGGCACGCGTATATTGCGTCGTTGCTGAGGGTGCGCCATGTTCTGGTTGCCGTGAACAAGATGGATTTGATCGGCTACGACGAAGCGGCATTTCGCGCCATTGAAGCGGATTTCAGCCAAGTGCTTGACCAGATCGCGGCCGATACGGGCAACCCGGTGGAGCGCGTGTTTGTGCCGGTGAGCGCGCTGAAGGGCGACAACATTGTGCATAAGACGGATGCGATGGCCTGGTATGAGGGGCCGTCGCTGCTGGAACTGCTGGAGTCGCTGCCGTCATCGGTGGACACGCGCACGGAGCCGTTTCGTTTTCCGGTGCAGCGCGTTCTGCGGCCCGATCATACCTTCCGCGGATTCGCGGGGCAGATTGCTTCGGGGACGATTCGACCTGGCGACGCGATCACGGCGCTGCCTTCGGGCAGAAGCGCGAAGGTGGAGCGCATCGTTACGTGGGATGGCGATTTGGCTGAGGCCATTGCGCCGCTTTCTGTAACGCTGGTTCTGGATCGCGAACTCGACATCAGCCGCGGCGATCTGATTGTTAGTTCGGGGCGGCCGGCGACGGTTGCGAAGAACGCAAAGGCCGCGCTGGTGTGGATGGATCAGCGCCCGCTTGAGCTGCATCGCCGCTATCTGCTGAAGCATACGAGCCAGACGGTGCCTGTGTTTCTGACCACAATCGATCACCGCACCGATCTTGGTACGCTTGCGCACGAGCCGGCAACAACGCTGAATATGAACGATATTGGCGCCGTGACTCTGAACCTGCTGAGGCCGATCGCGCTTGATGCGTACGGGGCGAATCGCAGCACTGGCGCCTTCATTCTGGTGGACACGGAAACCAACGGCACGGTGGCCGCGGGCATGATTACCGCGGCGTATGGAGAGACTGCAGCTGGTTCTGCGCGGCCTGCCGATGCGTGGGGACGATTGACGGCTGGAGAAAAGGAAGCGCGCTGGGGACATCGCGGCGGAGTTCTTGAACTGAAAGGGCCGAAGGAATTGGTCGATGCAATCGAGCGGTCGCTTTTTGTGGCCGGGGCGGTTCCGATTCGCATTGAAGCGGACGAGGATGCTTTTGTGCTGCATCCGAGCCTGCTGGAGATTGTGACCACGCTGCAGGCTGAAGCAGGTTTGCTGGCGCTGGTTGTGAGCGCGAGCGAAGGCGGCACGCTGGTTGCGCGCGTGGAAGGCCGCGAGGCGATTGTGGACGCGGCTGACCCCGGCGTTGCGAGCGATACGGACGATGCGGGCGGCACAAAGCGCGCAGGCAAAGCTGTTGCGGCGGTTCATCGGCTGCTGCACGAAACAGGAGTTTTCATCTCTTCGGAAATGGCGGGATTGTGATGAGTACAGCAGAGATCAATGCAGAAGTGAGTGAAAAGCTGGACCGTGTGCGGGCGACGCTGGCGCGCGAAGTGACAGGCAAGGGCGACGTTTGCCTGACATGCAGCTTTCAGGCCGAGGACGTGCTGCTGACGAAGCTCGCCATCGCGCTCGATCCGCGGATACCGATTCTGTTTCTCGACACGGGCTATCACTTCAAGGAGACGTACGAGTACCGGGATCGCATTGCGGACGAGTGGGGGCTGAACCTGATCAACCTGCTGCCGGAGAAGACAGTGGCCGAGCAGGAAGCGGAGCACGGGTTGCTGTATCAATCCGCGCCCGACCGGTGCTGCGGTCTGCGCAAGGTGGAACCGCTTTTCAAGGCTGTGGCCAACTATCGCGTCTGGTTGACGGGCCTGAGGAAGGAGCAGGCCAGGAGCCGCGCGGCGCTTGAGGAGTCGGCGCAGTTTGCGCTGCCGGGCGGAAAGCACGTGCTGAAACTGGCGCCCCTGGCAGAGTGGACGACGCGCGATGTTTGGTACGCGTGCGAGCAGTTTTCGATTCCCCTGCTGCCACTCTACGAGCGCGGTTTCTCATCGATCGGTTGCGAGCCGTGCACATCGATTCCGCTCGATCCTAACGATCCGCGTTCGGGGCGCTGGGCTGGGCGCAAGGTGGAGTGCGGAATTCATATTCAGGCAGCGCCGGCGGAGTAGGACAGAGAGGCTGAGGCAACGGGATGGAATACATCATTGGGTTCATCATTGCGCTGTTTATCGCGCTCACGGGCGTGGGCGCGGGCACCATCACGGTGCCGATCCTGGTGCTGTTTCTCGGGGTTCCGGCGGCGGAGGCGGTTGGTATCGGACTGATGTTTTCCGCGGCGATCAAAATGATTCTTGTGCCGGGGCAGATTCTGCGCAGGAACGTGGCCTGGCGCACGCTTGGCTACATGCTGCTGGGCGGAGCGCCGGGGGTTCTGCTGGGGTCGCTGCTTTTGAGGCATCTGGTCTCGGCTGGTTCGCAGAATCTGCTGAATGCACTGCTGGGAGTGATTCTTGTGAGCACGGCAAGCTGGCAGCTTGCTTTTTCGCTCCGGCCGGTAAAACAGGGTCGTGATCGGCGCGACCGGAGTCCGCTGCTTGCGTGGCTGATGTTTCCTGTTGGCGCCGAGGTTGGATTTTCGTCGGCAGGGGCGGGCGCGCTGGGCAGCGCGGCGCTTTTGAGCCTGACGCCCTTGCTGCCCGCGCAGGTTGTGGGCACCGATATTGCCTTCGGATTTGTGGTTTCGCTGATCGGCAGCGGCGCGCATTGGTTTTCGCATTCGGCCAATCCGGCGCTGCTGATGGCGCTGATTGCGGGCGGGGTTTTCGGAGCTATCTCGGGCACCCTGCTGAGTACGCACATTCCGCGCCGGCCATTGCGCTTAGCGCTGTGGGTGTGGCTGCTGATTCTTGGCGGGCAGTTTCTCTTCAACAGCTATCACGTGTGGGCGGCAACGCGGTAAAGAATTGGCGGCGACGCGTAGCGCATTTCCCTGCGCGGTTAATCTCTGGTGGGCTCGGTTGGGGTAGAATGCTCGAGAAGGATACTTCCCTGCAATGGCAAATTTCCAAGTCATGACCAAGCCCATGGGGCCGATCTGCAATCTCGATTGCACGTACTGCTATTACCTGGAAAAAGAGAACCTGTACGGAGACAAAAAGAACTTCAAGATGACGGATGATGTGCTGGAGTCGTATATCCGCCAGTACATTCAGTCGCAGTCCACATCCACGGTGTCGTTTGCGTGGCAGGGCGGCGAGCCTACGCTGCTGGGCGTGCCGTTTTTTGAGCGCGTGATTCAACTGCAGGCCAAGTACTGCGGGAGCAAGCGGATCGAGAACGCATTCCAGACCAACGGCACGTTGCTGAACGACGAGTGGGGCGAGTTTCTGGCGCGGAACAGCTTTCTGATTGGCATTTCGATCGACGGGCCGGCAGAGATTCACGACGCCTACCGCGTGGACAAGGGCGGGCAGCCGACGCACGCTAGGGTGCTGCGCGGGCTTGATGTGCTGAAGCGGCACAAGGTCGAGTTCAACACGCTGACGGTGGTGAATCGAAAGACGTCTTACAAACCGCTGGAGATTTATAAGTATCTGAAGTCAATCGGTAGCCGGTTCATGCAGTTCATCCCGATCGTGGAAGAGATTGCGGTCGAGCCGGACACGAACGGGCTGCGCCTGCTGAAGCCGTACGCGCCACGAGAGACGACAGTTTCAGAGTGGTCGGTTGAGTCGTTGCAGTATGGAATTTTTCTGCAGACGATTTTCGACGAATGGGTGCGAGCGGATGTGGGGAACATTTTTGTGAACCTGTTCGATGTGGCGCTGGAGTCGTGGATGGGTATGGACCAGAGCCTGTGCGTGTTTGCGAAGACCTGCGGCTCGGCGCTGGTGATGGAGCATAACGGCGATCTCTATTCCTGCGATCACTTTGTCTATCCCGACAACAAGCTAGGCAACATTCTGGAGCGACCTCTGGCGGGGCTGGCCGGGCTTCCGAAGCAGGATCGCTTTGGCAAGGCGAAAGAGGCCTCGCTGCCGCAGTACTGCATTGAATGCGATGTGCGCTTTGCCTGCAACGGCGAGTGCCCGAAGCATCGATTCATCAAGACGCCTTCAGGCGAGGCGGGGTTGAATTATCTGTGCGCGGGATACAAGCACTTCTTCCACCACATCGATCCGTATATGCAGTTCATGGCCGATCAGTTGAGGCACGAGCGTGCGCCGGCGAATGTGATGGCGTGGGTGCGCAGCCAGAAGGCATGAACGGCCGCGCTCTCTAAAGAGGCAGCAGGTTGCCGTCCGGATCGAACTCGATGGGCTGCGCTGCGCCGTGCGTAGTAATTCCGGCTTTGCCCGCGAGCGCGCTCACGCAGCACTCCGATACCAGCAGACGATCGAGATTCAGCGTATTGGCGATGCGCACGACGCGTAATGTTTCCGGGTTTGCGGATGCGAGAGTGCCGAGTGCCGTCTGAATCGTCTCGCGATCTGTATCGAAGTGAATGGGAATTTTTGCCGACAGCACTTTGATGGATGTGAGCGCGTTGACATAGGTGTAGCGCAGGTCGAGAGCCTTGACGGCGCGGGTGGTGGTGAAGTCGGCCATGCCGATTCCGATTCCGTTGCCGTTGGTAGCGGCGCTGAGATTGCGAACAAAAATTCTATAGATGCGCGGCGACTGCGCACTCTCACCATAGAGCGCGTCGGAGTAGCCGGAGACGTCGCGGCCGGTGACGTTGGGGTCCATGCCGGCGCCGCTGATCTCTTTGCCGATTTCGTCGATGATGAGCAGGTCGATCTCGTCGAGTGGGAGGCGCGGCATCAGCGCACGCGCTTTTTCAAGCAGTAACCCTTCGCCCGCGACAATTTGATCTGGGAGCAGCACTTCAATTGCGGCGGTCTGGTGGCGTTGATCTTCCACAATGGCCACGCCGCAGAGTACCGGAACGGTGTCGAGGATGATGCGGGAAAACTCGCGGAGGACGGTTTCGTATCCGCGGCGCGTGATGTCGCGGTGGGCGTTGATTGCCCCGGCGTGTTTGCCGAATCCGATGGTGAGCATTTTAAGAATGCCACTGCCCAGGGTTCCGGGGAAGTCGGTATGAGGCTTGACGCGATTGATGGGAAGGATGAAATCCGCACCGAGGGCCGGAATGCTGAAGAGCACTTCTGACCCATTGGAGGTGGTGGCGATTTTGCGCGTTTCCATGCTGGCTTCAATGGGAACGCCGAGGTTTTCCGCGGTGACTCCGTACTCGGCCAATAGTTTTGTCTGGCCTTCGGCGGTGGCTCCGCCGTGGCTGCCCATGGCCGGCACGATAAAGGGCCGGGCGCCGGCTTTGATGAGGACGGCGAGAGTTGCCTTGACGATCTGCTGTAGGTTAGTGATGCCGCGGCTGCCAACGCCGACTGCGATCTTCATGCCCGGCTTGATTTTTTCCGCGACGCCTGCCTGGGCTAACTGGCGCTCGATGAGGCTGGGAATATCAAGCGGGGTTGAGGCCGGATAACTCTGCCTCACTTCGATCATTCTTGGAATAAATTCGCTCATGGTCCCTGCCGGGGTGAATGCATTTTTTTGAGAAAGCGTTGAGGTGCTGGTGCGAAAGGGGGGACTCGAACCCCCATGGATTTCTCCGCCAGATCCTAAGTCTGGTGCGTCTGCCAATTCCGCCACTTTCGCGCGTTGTAAAATAAGGAGTTAAGTGCGCTTTGTAGTCTGCATACGTGCTACTGTGCTACACGTGTGTGCTGCAAGAGCTAGTTTTGCTGTTCTGTTTGCCCCACCCTCTAACGCGCCTAAAACCTGCAAAAGCAGCATCCTTGCTGCCCCTGCGCAACAATAAGTCTACAACCTCAAATTACCGCCTACAATCGCCCCTGCCTGCATTGTGCCGCACTTCACTCTTGCGATACTAGCGCAGCTTGCCGCACATAGGGCATCGCAATGACGCGCATTTACAACTCAGAGCACCTCCAACGGCGTTTAGCCCTCAAACCCTGAAAGCCCAGGAACAGGCGCGCCGGCTGGTGCAACAGTTGATACGTAGTCGATTGACGAACTCGGGGAATCCGCCTATACTCGCCGCAATATCAAGTTAAGTCCCTGATTTGGTGCCCCTTATCTGCTCTTAAGCGACGCGAGGTGGATTCTTGCACCTTCTTTGGTGACACATTCTTTTCAGCCTAAAGACGGAGGATGGATGATATGAAAACTAAAGCTGCACTTCTCGTTGCCTTATTCATCGCGCTAATAGCGATAGGGGCGGGATACTACCTTGTAGCTAAAAGCTCTTTGCTGGCAGGTGTGTTTCACCGTGGCGACAAGCCATATAGTAGCGAGCCCGGGATTTATGCGCCGTTCATCTTGGAGGACTACCAATCAGCATCGGTAACAACGCCCAACGAAGCACTGCTAGCACAGATTTGCAATTCTGTTGATTCTGGCAGCCACAATGCGTGTGAATTCTTTAACGGCAAGGGTAATTGCTTGGCCTTCACTTCTTGTTCTGAGTCAAACGCCTGCGAGGATGACTTTTGGAATAACTTATCTATCGTAGCTTGCTATAAATCGGGTTTTGTCCGGGAAGATGTAGAAGCGAAACTAAAGGAATTGCGTTCAGATCCTTTACATTACATCTCCGCACTATGTGATAAAGGCAATCCTGTGGACTGCACGGAGCTAGCGTGGGTAACACTTCATCATGGGCACATTCAACTAATTGGCGGTAGCATAACATTGTTTACAGTAGATGACAACGATAGTTCACCAAAGGATACTGCTCTTGTGCAAAAAGATGATAATCGGGCGGCAGCCTTATATTCGCAATCTTGCGATGCTGGCATTGCTTTTGCTTGCCGCGAACTGGGAGTTATGTATAGGCAAGGCGAAGGTGTCACAGTTGACGCAGTTCGTGCTGCCAAGCTGCTCAAGCAGGCTCTTGATGGAGGCAATACAGAGGCCAATACGGAGCTAGGATGGGCCTACGAGAATGGCATAGGCGTGGAGAAGGACGTTTTCCAGGCAGTCAAATATTACTCCAATGCGTGTAATGCTAAGTTCTTTGACGCGTGCGGAAATCTTGGCGTTATATATCGGGACGGAAATGGTGTAGAAAATGATGACGTGAAAGCAAATGAGCTGTTTGAAAAGGCTTGTTCGGGAAGCGCAACGCAATGCTCCAAACTCGGATGGATGTATGAGAAAGGTAGAGGTGTATTTAAGAGTATTGGGAAAGCAAAAGATAATTACGCCAAGGCCTGCAAGGGCCGCGACAAGTGGAGCTGCGAAAGACTGAAGGAATTGTGACAGGTTTGAAACAAGACAGAATGTGAATGCAGTTCACAGCCGCTAGTTGCGGACTATATTCGGCTCGTTCGTGTTGGACTCGCAGTGCAGAACTCTACTTGCGTAGGGACACTTTCCTGAGCAGTCAAGTCCTAAAAGTTCTGTAGAATTCCATTCCTCGGGTTTGTTGGTTCTTGTTTTGTTGGTTGAGAGGGGCCTGCTTGCGGAGGGCGTAGCCCGGAGCAAGCAGGCCCCTCTCAAGCGG
>Ga0307377_10003534_pt1 | contig 17548 bp, 21 predicted proteins | sample TR3MG_FD_202535 | JGI IMG/M metagenome (GOLD analysis project Ga0307377, IMG submission 202535) | Soil microbial communities from Risofladan, Vaasa, Finland - TR-3 | ecosystem: Environmental > Terrestrial > Soil > Coastal area > Acid sulfate soil | place: Finland: Risofladan, Vaasa | collected... | reverse complement strand
GGCGCCGGCGCCGAGCGGCCCGCCGTCGCGGCACAGGAAGTCGACGGCGGCCTCCTGGTACGTGTACAGGGGCGCCCCCACGGCGCGGGCGCCGGGGGACAGCGCCCGGGGGGCCGCCATCGCCCGGGCGAGGCCGTCCCCGACGACCGAGAACCGGCCGCCGGGCGCCCCCAGCGGCGCCAGGAGCTTCCCGACGAGGCCCAGGAACTTGGCCCGCGGGATGTACAGGACCTCGGCCGGGGCGCCGCGGCCGCCGGGCCCGCCGCCGGGGCCGTCGCCGCGGCCGCCGGGCCCCTCGCGCGCGCGCTCGTAGGCGCAGCGGGTGACCCGCGCGTACATCGCGGGCCGCCCGGGCGTCGGGACCTCGCGGACGGTCAGCGCCCCCAGGAACCGGGCGAGCCCCCGCTGCCCCCCCAGGCGGGCGCGCAGCGCGGCCACGGGGAGCCGGACCCCCCGGGCGGTGACCGTGGCCGGCAGGAGGCCGCCGGGCGGCGAAGGCTTCGAGCCGCTCATTTGTGCAGGTTATTATAGGGAGCGTCGCGCACCACCGGGCGCTGTATTCAACAAAAGGTGAATACATAATACGTCTGTCCAAATGTCGCAGTCCGCAATATTCAGGCTCGTCCAGCAGGACGAGCGCTTTGACGCCTTCTTCACGGGGAGCGACTACCTCCGCCAGCGGCTCGCCAAGATCCGCGCCGAGCGCACCGCGCTCGCCGCGGACGCCAAGCAAAAAGGCCTGCCGGCGGTGAACGTCCAGCCGACCTTCCGCGACCTGGAGAACAGCCACGCCGTCTACGTCCACACGACCTACCGCCCGTTCGTCTCGATGGCCTGCGAGTACGTCCGCGTGAGCCCCCACGGCAGCGCGGCGGTCCTCTCGTCGAGCCCCGGCTCGGCCAGCTTCACCTTCCCGATCTACGGGCACTTCATCAGCGACATGGTCCTCCGGGTCCGGCTCGACGCGGTGGGCACGCAGACGCCGGTGGTGATCGGCGACGGCGTCGTCCCGCCGAACCCCAGCCCCTACTACCGCTTCTGCGCGTACCCCGGGATCCGCCTCCTGACGAGCACGCGGTTCAAGTCGGACGAGGTCCTGGTCGACGAGTACACGCGCGACGACGTCCTGTTCGCCAACCAGTTCCGCATCCCCGCCGACCGGCGGGCGGCGTGGGACCGCGGGATGGGCCAGGCCGAGCTGCGGCAGGCGGAGTACCAGATCCCGCCGGGCTTCACGGGCGTCACGGGCTACCGCGACGGCCTCCAGAGCCTCAAGTTCTACCACCCCCCGCGCGACCTCTGGGTCCCGCTCCAGTTCTTCATGTGCGAGGACCCGGCGAACGCCCTCCTCAACGACCTCATCCCCAACACCCAGCGCGTGATCTCGATGGACTTCGCGCCGATCGGCGAAATCGTGAAGGCGGTCGACCAGCAGACGTTCGAGGACATCGCGCTGCCCATCCAGAAGCTCGGCATGCGCCTCGAGCTGTACGTCAACAACATCTTCGTGAACCCCGAGGTCCACGACATCTTCGCCTCGCGCATGGCGATGACGCTCATCCGCATCCACCGCCAGCAGCGGCGGATCCTCACCGACACCGTCGGCAAGATCGCGCTCGACCAGCTGAAGTTCCCCGCGGAGTACCTCTTCATCGGCGTCCGCGACCTCGCCAACAAGGCCAGCTTCGACCACTGGCACCTCTTCGGCCGCGAGCGCGACGTGGCGGAGGCCGAGGCCCTGCACATGCCCATCGCCTTCTGGAACCCGGCGGTCGGCGCCTGCCAGCTCTCCTGCCGGCCGGCCACGGACACCGCCACGCTGGAGCCCCTCCTGGACTCGTTCACGCTCTCGGCGCGCGGGATCGACCTGTACCCCGAGGAGCTCCCCTCGTCGTTCTTCAACACGTACACCCCCCAGCGCTACTTCGACAAGACCCTGATAGTGGCCCCGCGGGACCTCTCCGCGTACTTCGTGCCCTTCTGCGTCCACCCCGGGCAGCGCGACCCCAGCGGCTACTACAACGCGTCGATCAACCGCTCGATGTACTTCCGCTACACGTCCGACAAGATCTCGGCCAACTTCCAGGCCGAGCTGGTCATCAGCATGTCGGCGCTGAACTTCCTCGTCTGCAACGGGGACAAGACGACCCTCAGGTACGCGGTTTAAGGCCGCGCGCGTTCTTTTTTGCCGCGGACAGGCCCGAACATAGGCGCGGGGGCGGCGGGCAGATTTGAACTAAGTCCCTTACTATTATACACTAGACCACCATGGACCACGATAAGCTCAAAGACAAAATCCAGTCTTTCGCAGACGAACAACAAATCTTGGGCTGGTTGGAGCTGCTCGGAGACGACTTTGACCTGTCGTTCGACAACAATTGGCTCATAATATTCGCGTCAGAAAGCGGCCACGCCGGGGTCGTGAAATTGTTGCTGAAAGCGTCCGTCAAAGATAGACGGGTCGACCCCGGCGTCGACAACAACGATGCCATCTGCCGCGCATCAGAAAACGGCCACGTCGAGGTCGTGAGATTGTTGCTGAAAGCGTCCATCAAAGATAGACGGGTCGACCCCGGCGTGTATAACAACTACGCCATCCGCTGGGCGTCGCGCGATGACCACGTCGAGGTCGTACGGTTGCTACTATTAGCCTCGGCTAATGACAAACGCGTCGACCCTAGCGACGATAATAACGGCGCCATCTGCTACGCGGCAGAACACGGCTGCGTTGAGGTTGTACAGTTGCTATTGGCCGACAAGCGCGTCGACCCCACCGACAGTAACAACTACGCAATCCGCGAGGCATCAGCAAATGGCCACGACAAAGTCGTGGAGCTATTGTTAAAAGACGGGCGCGCCGATCCCGGCGTGTGTAATAACTTTTCCATTCGCAGCGCGGCAAAAAACGGCCATACCAAAGTCGTGGCGTTGCTATTAGCCGAGGCTAATGGGGTCGACCCCGGCGTCCATACAAACTATGCCATCCGCAAAGCATCCCATCACGGCCACATCGGAGTTATGCGGTTATTATTAGCGGACAGCCGCTGCGATCCCAGCGCCGGCAACGACGCCGCCATCTGCATCGCATCGAAACGCGGCCACATCGGAGTTATGCGGTTATTATTGGCGGACAGCCGCTGCGATCCCAGCGCCGGCAACGACGCCGCCATCTGCATCGCATCAAAACGCGGCAACGTTGAGATCGTGCGTTTGTTGCTGAAGGACAAGCGCGTCGACCCCCGCGCCGACGACAACTACCCCGTCCGCCTCGCGTCGATAAATGGCCACGCCGAGGTCGTGGCGGCGCTGTTGAAGGACCCCAGGGTTGACCCGAGAGCATTCCACGGGCAGGCCCGCTATAAGGCATCCAAAAATGGCCACGACGATGTAGTCGCCTTACTAGATGCGTGGAAGCCCTTATAGCGGTGATCGACCGCAACGCCGGGCGAGATACGGCGGCCCAAGCTTTTTTAACGCACGTCTCCGTACAAGCTGCCGCGAATTACGACCGGGTGGTTGGCCGGTTTGTTTCCGCGCACTAAATACGCGCGCCGTAGAGTCGCCAATATGAACACCCAGTACGTCATCATCGCCGCCCTCATCGTCGCCATCCTGTACGTTATGTACAGCCTGTGGCGGGGCCTCCGCGAGGGCTTCGCCTCGAAGCAGGCGCGGGAGGTCACCGCGCAGGCCCGCGGCCTGTTCGACAAGAACGGCGGGGACGCGACGTACACCCAGTACAAGGAGCGCGTCACCGGCGCCGACCCCGTCCAGTACCGCGACGTCCGCCAGCTCCACCGCGCCGGGCAGCTGACCCCCGAGGCGGTCGACGCCGTCCTTTGAGGCGCCGGGTCGCCATTTAGATTCTTTTTACGCGTGTAATAGGGCCGTCATGTGGAAAATACTGCTGGCCGCCTTGGTCGTCCTGGTGCTCCTGGTCGTCTACGCGGCGGTGGCGAAGCCGGCGTGGGGCCACCTCGAGTACTGGCGGATGCACCTCTTCGAGAAGCCCGCGAAGGTCTACGAGCGGAGCGCGGGCCACTTCGACGAGGCCGCGCGGGTCGCCCTCCGCCGCCTCGAGGCCACCCCCGCCCCGACGCCCGAGACCCACCGCCTCGCCGCCGAGATCCTCATGAACAACGTGATCGCGCAGGGCGAGGGGACGCCCGAGGTGCACGACCGCGCCCGCCGCCACTGGGCCGACGCGCTCGCCCTCCTCACCGCGCCGCTGGTGCTGGCCAACGTCGCCGGCCGCGCCACCCGCCGCCGCCGGGGCGTCCTGACCGACGAGGACGCCACGCCCGAGACGGTCATCGACGGCGCGTTCAACTTCGCGATGGGCGGCGGGGGGATCGCCGCGGCGGCGGAGGAGCGCCAGGCCCAGGCGATCGCCGCCCGCCGCGAGGTCGCCGCGGCGGCGGGGGGGCGCGCCGCCAAGGCCGCCGCGTACGTCGACCTCGCGCAGCAGAACACCAGCGACACGCAGAACAGCCACGACGTGTCGGTCAACGGGGCGAAGCGGCGGATCGTCGCCGCCCTCCGGGCCGACCAGGCGTCGCTGAAGCTCCCCTCCCTCGACGAGGTCACCGACGAGCTGCGGGCCCGCGGCCCCGCGTTCTCCCGCGACCCGCACTCCGGCAGCCCGCGCCCCGCCATCGTCACCCAGGCGCTCGACGTCGTCATGCGCGCGCGCAACGGCGAGTTCAGCATGGCGGCGGAGGCGACCGACGCCGAGGTCCTCCAGCGCGTGTGGCTGCGGACGAAGGACCCCCGGAACAAGGCCAACCGCCGCAAGCTGCAGCAGTCCGTGTTCGACGCCCTGGCCGACTGCTGGGAGCGCGGCACCGGCCACGACGAAATGCAGTGCGTCGACGGGCGGATCAGCCGCCTCCTGGGCTCCCTCGCCCTCCTCGACCACGACGCCGGCACCTGGGACATCCGCCGCCTCGAGCAGCACAAGAACGACATCTTCGAGAAGACCAAAAAGGTCATCGACCGGATGGCCCGGGCCGCCGCCGAGCAGGACGAAGACGCCGAGCTGAAAAAGGTCGGCCGCTCCTACACGGCGGCGACGGCGCAGGAGCTCGCCGCGGTCGGCGCGACCGACGACAAGGTCGAGGAGGAGTTCAAGGGGCGCCTGCGCGAGGCGATACGCCAGATGGTGGACGCGTACGACCGCGACCACCCGGCGGCGATCCCGCGCCGCTCGCTCGAGGGGATAAAAAAGGAGGCGGTGGCCGCCGTGATGTAGCGCTACTTTTCGATCCGGAGCGCCGGGTACCGGTACGCCGCCAGGCTGTCGTCGTACAGAAACGGGTACTTGCAGAAGTCGCCCGAAACGGCCACCCATTTTTTTCCGCGGAAGTCGACGAGGTAGAACGTGACGCCGTCGCGGGCGTATATTTTTGTGACCGTAGACACTAAGAGACGGATTTGTATATCCTTGTACGGGTCGAGTTGGTCTGCGCCGAGGCGCGGCGGCGGCGTCGAATCGCCTATGGTATCCGTATCGCCAACTAACCCCGTCTGAATATTATATTCAACTCGTTGTATTGATTGTTTCTTATTATGTTTAATTTTTAAATAAATTGCGTTGCGTGCGCATGTTATACATATGATTTTCTTGCGTTGAATATAAATATCCCCGAATAGAAGAAGATTACAACTATAACATTTACGGTATGGGTAGAGTTTCGCTTTCCCCGTATATACGGGCGCTGCTTTTAGTGCCACATCTATTTGGTTTCTCATATTTGGACTGCGGTCGGTGATATCGGTTAAGACAAAACGGGAGCGGGGCTCGTCGACGGTTAACACGCGCGGGGTGTATTTCTCCCACCATTTCAATATGGCGTAGGAATACTCGAGTAACACAGCATCCTTTTCGGAGTCCGGGAGCTTCCATTTGTCATCCTCGAGGTATTGAAAATACGATGTGTTTTCAAATTCTACTCGTTTCATCAGCGCAAGTTTTGTTGTATCGATAATTATAGTTAACTGGGGTGTAAAGGTGTCGACGTACCAAGGCTGTAATCTATAGTTGAGGTTAAGTTTATCGAACGCACTAGGCATATAGTGGTGGGCGCTGTGTATCCCCCACTCGAACAGCGGAGGATTATAGTTTATTTCATTTGTCATATTCCGTACGCGCGTACCAGAATACGGGAACCGTCTCAGAAAGGGGATGTAGTAATTTCTCAAATTGTCGTCCATTTGTCCAATTATGTTCAATTTAGAATAAAACGAACACATCGTATCCAATGGAGTAGTGTTTTTCTGCCCCGGAATAATATATACAAAATTCCGTAATGCTATTATTTTTTTTCCGTGCTTCGCGGTCATAGTATGTCCAAAAACAATTCCATTAGGTCTTTGATGGGGGGGTAGTGTTTCGGACGATTTGTGATCAACTATTGCGGTATGCGGACTAGTTGATTGCGCAACAACAATGGCGTTCTTCGCGTAGGCGGGCAATATTTGTGTTTTAGATCCGGGGTCTATGAAAGTGCTGCTCGTGGGGCCAAACATCTTGTGCGCCGGGTAAGTCAACATAATCTTCGTGAGCCTCCGGATAATTTGGTCGCAATCCGGCCCGACTACTACGATTTGAGCTTTGCTGGCATTGTTCAGACTGACTGTTATCGGGGGGGCCCCCTCGCGCAGGCTCGGGGTTATTTTCGTCGCCCCGAGGAAGGGGACGACGAGGTCTTTGGCGCGGGGATCGTCGGTGCTCCCCGGCTCCCAGTCGTACAGGCGCCGGTTGTTTTCGACGTTAATCATGAGGCGCGCCAGGCGGTGCAGCGCGCCGTCGAGGGTCTCTCCCGGCTCTAGCTTAATGTAAAACATCGCGGCAATACATATCCTCGGGCGCATTCAAATGTGGGCGCGAAAAAAACAGGGCGCGCCGCTCAGGCGTACGAGGGGGTCGGGACCGATTGGTGGTACCCCGAGTACCCGAAGGCGGGCAGCGTCATCGTGTTGTGGCCGTAGCCGCCCTTCTGGTTCCAGTGGGCGCCCACCATGTTGTCCTTGAGGCCGAGATCGGACCACGACATTTTTTTGTCGACCATCATGACGACGAGGTACACGAGCAGGGCGATGACGGCCATGACGAGCAGGACCCCGAAGAGGGTGTTGATTGTTCCGTCCATCTTGGCGATAATATAACAGCGGCGTTTGTATACCCGAGTATACATGTCCGCCAAAAAAAACTCGGCTGGCGGGAGGCGCGGCTGCTACGGCATTCCTCGCCCCGGGGCGGCGGCGGCGTACGTGGGCTGCGCGGGCGGCGCGGGCGGCGCGCGCGGCGCGCGGTACATGCGGTAGGCGGCGCGCATGACAAAGGCGGCGAGTTGGTATATGATGAGCACCAGGGCGACCACCAGGATGGCCTGGAATAAAACGTTCAGAGGATCGGCCATGGCGGGTTATGTCGCGGATACAAGCGCGGCGCGGATACCATGCGCGGAGAAACGCGGCGCTCACCGGCACGAGCCGCAGACGTTGCGCGCCGGCTGGGCGAGCGCGGCGGCGTCGCACCCCCAGAGGGGGGCGTAGCGGGGGCCGTAGAAGTCCGGCGGGACGCGCAGGTCGGTGGGCGACATGGGCGTCCCCGGCATCACCGTCAGCGCCTCGCGGCGCCCGCCGAGGGCGAGCCACGCGATGACGATTACGGCGAGGACGAGCGCCAGCGCCGCGAGGGCCTGTCGGGCGGGGAAGGAGGCGGCCATGGTTGTGCGTATAAACGCGCGCCAAATTCGCGCTATTAGAAAAGGCTGTCGCCCATATAAGGCGCGATGGCGAAGAACCGGAGCCGCCACCCCGACGGGTTCGTTTACGACCCCGAGGTCGACGCGGCGCAGTACTGCCGCTCCCTCCTCGCCCCCGCCAAGCTCAAAAAGGTCGACCGGGACCTGCGCCGGTACGCGGCGGCGATGAAAAAGCAGGACCCCGGGGTCGACGCCGACTTCTGGACCATCGACACGGTCCGCGAATTTTTCCTGAACAATTACCGGGACTCGGACCTCGACCCCGAGGGGATGCTGACCATCGACACGCACACGGACTACGCGATATACGTCGCGGAGAACAACGTCTTCACGCGGGCCGACCTCCTCGACGCGTACCCCTTCGAGGAGTTCAAACAGACCCCCGAGGACGTGTTTGTCCAGCAGGAAATCGGGGTGTTCAAGACCGGCAACGAGTTCAGCCCCGAGGAATACGTGAGCCGCGACGTCGGCGACACCGAGAGCGCGTTCGCGCCGGCCTCCATGCTGATCCGCGCCATCAAAAACAAAATGCCCAGCAAAGTGAAGCCGGTAAAAATCGCGAAAACTAAAATCTTCGTTGGGAAGGAGCGGTGGGACGACTTCAAGCTCATGAAACGGCTCATGCGGACGGTCACGCGCTTCGCCCCCCAGATCGCCTTCACGCCGCGGCCCGCGCCCCCCCAGGGGCTCCTCGTCGACCAGAAGTACCTCGACTCGCTGCGCGAGCGGGAGAGCCGCCTCGCCCGCCTCGAGGAGGACGCGCTGCGCCGCGACGCGGAGCTCCGGGCCCGGGAGGAGCTCGTCGAGCGCCGCCTGGCGGGCGCCCCCCCCGGAGACTCCGTCGGCCTTCCCGGCGTCGAGTGCCGCCCCGTCGCCCCCCCCGGAGACTCCGTCGGCCTTCCCGGCGTCGAGTGCCGCCCCGTCGCCCCCCAGGAGACCGCCAACAGCCAGCTGGAGAACGTGTTCGCGCTGCTCGAATCTCTTGGGAAGTAATCTGCGGCATAAATATAGCATCCCTGCGACGCGATGGCTTCCTCGATTTCTGATTTCATTGTTGATGGCGGCGCGGAGGGCGACGAGGCGGTGCCCGCCGTCGGGGCAGTGCCCGCTGTCGGGGCGGTGCCCGCCGGCGGGTTCGTGTCGATGCGGACCGCCGTGATCGCCGTCGTGGTCGTCGCGATCCTCCTCATTGCGTATTATTTGCTCCGGAAAGAGCCCGCGGGCGCCGCCGGAGAAAAGTACGCCGCCGGCGACTCGCCGGCGGGGACTCTGGGCCAGAGGCTCGCCGCCGCGGGGTGGATGGCGTTCCTGTCGCCGACGTGCGGGTACTGCGTGAAACAGACCGAAGTGTTCGGCGGCGGCTTTTTCCCCGCCCACACGTGCAACCCGGGCGACTCCAAGTGTTCCGAGGTATCCGCGTTCCCGACGTGGAAGAACTCCACGACCGGCAAAACCGTCGAGGGGTACATGGACCGCCAGGCCCTGGAGGCCCTCGTCTAAACCCGGGCGCGTTTTTTTGCGTACTAATTGAATATCGGGCGCCCTGGCATGTGTCGCCATGGCAGTCCCGTACGAGAACTGGGTGGGCGGCGTCCTGCAAAGGGCCCTGGCCCCTCTGAGCGCCGAGGAAATCCGCCTCTGCGTCAACACCCGCCACCGCCACAACATTGCGGCGAACACAATTTCCGCCTTCCTGTCGATGAACGCCGGCGCGTTCCGGGTAGTCCCCTCTTCTAACCCCGCGCGGTGGTATGTTGTCACGTCCCCGGCGGGCAAGGACATCATTAACCGCCAGCCCGGACCCGGCCAGAAAAAACCGGCCAACGGGCCACCGCCGAAGCTATCGTACGACATATCGGACCTGCCGCCCCTGGAGGTCGCGGCGGACCGCGAGTTCGACAAAATGACGGTCGTGGTGGGGGACGGCGGCTCCTCGCTCGAGGCCGTCGAGGCGGCCGTCGGCCTCCTGCGCGCGCGCGGCGCGGCCGTCGTCCGCGCGCTGTCGGGCCAAAAGGCCGGGAGCCTCGCGTGCCAGCTCCCGCGGGTCGCCCCCGTCGCGTACCCGAGCGACCGGCTCCGCTGGCGCCGGGGCGTGGCGCGCGCCCACCTCGAGGCCCTCCGGGGGGCCGGCGCCCTGTGCATAATCGGCGGCGCCAAAAAAATGCCGGCGACCGTGGTGGCGCTCATCGCCGCCGCCGAGGGCCTGGGGCTCCCCTGCTATCTGGCCGGCCGCTGAGGCGCGCGTGGCCGCTGAAGCGCGCGGCGCTATTTTTTGGCGTCGCACGGCGCGACGGGCGCGCCGTCGCGGGCGTGGTTGTACCGGCGCCAGGACCCGCCGGTCTGGAAGTCCGCGAGGGTGAGGTCGCCCGTCGTCGGGCCGCCGGCGTCGCCGCCGTGGGCCCAGGTCGCCCCGCCGGGGAAGGCCGCGGGGACCCCCGGCTCGAAGCGGGGGTCGATCCAGGCGCTGCCCAGGCCGCAGCCGAACCCCGTCAGGCACGCGTCGCCGCCGACGACCGCGGCGAGGGGGCGGCCGTTGCCGCGCGAGCGCAGCGTCTCCTTCGGCAGCGTGAACGACGCCTCGGCGTACAGGGGGCGCTGGTAGGAGTCGCCGGCGGTGACGCCGACGTCGGCCGCGAGGGCGGACGCGTAGCGGCCCGGCGCGCCCAGCGGGGACGGGGAGGCCCCGGCCTGCTGCCACCAGAACATGCGCGGCCCCCCGAAGTTGTCTTTCGCGCCTTGCGCGTCAACCCGCACCACGCACTCGTCGCAGTCGGGGCCGGGGTTCTCCCGGGTATGCTTCGAGCAGGCCGCCACCGGCGTGTAGGGGCCGCCGCGGGGGCCCGCGGCGAAGCTCCAGTACTCGGGCTGGTAGTAGTAGCGGCCCTCGAACGAGGTCCCGTCGGTCGAGTCGCTCTTTTTCGGGATCATGAAGCCCGTCTCGAAGGGCTGGAGGTCGTAGACGCTGACTTGGTCGGAGCAGGGGCACCCCTTGCCGTTGAGGGGCGTGAAGGGGTTGCCCCACCGCAGGACCTGCGAGTTCGAGCCGATGCGGGTGAGGGGGTCGACCGGGAGCACGCGCTCGCTGGCGCTCGCCGTCAGCGCCGACACGAACAGCTGGGTCTTCGAGTCGGGGTCGTACGGCACGGCGGCCGCCGTCCAGTTCCGGTTGTTCTCCCCGGTCCAGTAGTGGAGGGGGCGGTCGGTGTCCTTCACGAAGACGTCCTGGCGCGCCGAGCACAGCGGGACGCGCTGGGGGCGGAAGCCGTCCGCGCGGCCGCGGCGGCGCGCGAGGGCGACCAGCACGAGGGCGACGAGGACGACGAGTATCCCAAAGTAGAGCGCAATCATCGCGAGTATACACAGGCGGCGGAAAAAAGACTCCGCCCGGCGCGCGTCACGGCCCCAGGAGGAGGCGCGCCCCCGCGGGCTCGCCCGGCGCGGGGGGCGCCCTCAGCGCGCAGTAGCGCGGCGGCCAGTACGTCTCGGCCCACGCGGCGTCGGGGACGCCCGTCCCGTCCTCGTAGAACCGGCGCGCCTGCTCGTCGGGCGGGATGGCCACGCCGAAGGAGGTCCAGAAGGTTTCGCGGCTTTTAGAGAGTCCCAGCCGGGGGTGATCGGCCCGCCCCGCAGATAACGCCGCGATCAGGATTATAGTCGCGAGCACCAGCACGGCGACCATCGCCGCCACACACACCAGGTCGAAATACATCGTATTATATCCGCCAATGACCAACCTATACAAAGCGATCGAAAAAATAGAGTCGGCCAAAACCCTCGACGAAGTGAAGGATACGGTGGTGCGGGTTTTGAAGGCGATGGCGAACACCATCGCCCTGTCCGGCCTGGACTTGGACCTCAAACAAGAGAAATACCATACGAGCACGGTGGATTTCTTGCGCAAGGAACAGGCAAAACAGGCGCCAAAGAAACACGACGAGCCGGCCCCGCGCACCCCGCGGGTCCCGCCCTCGCTGAGGCGCCTGATGGACGACGACAAGAAAGGCAACCCGCCCCGGGGACACCTCAGCGGCGGCACGCGGTAAAACGGCTGCCATTTGAATTGAACATTTTTTTTGTATCGGCATGACTAATCAATCCCCGGCGTTCGATTTCTTCGCGGAGGTGCACCCCGAGTGGGTGACGTTCCTCGAAACGGCTGGCCTCCGCGCCCGGGCGCTCGAGGTCTTGGCCGCGGTGGCGGGCGACCCGCCGTCGCCCGCGGCGATCTCCCCGCCCCCGCGGCTCGTGTTCGAGTTCCTGCGGTACGGCGGCCCCGGCGACGTGTCGGTCGTGGTGGTGGGGCAGGACCCGTACCCCTCGGGCGCCGACGGCCTGTGCTTCTCGGTGGGCGGCGGCACCGGCACCGGCTCCGAAGGCGGCGGCGGCGGCGGCGGCTCCGAAGGCGGCGGCGGCGGCAAAACCGCCCCGCCCAAGGTCAAGGGCTCGCTGCGGACGATCCTGGCGAACCTCGAGGCGAACGGCCTCCTCCGCCCCCGCTACGCGCGGCAGGACGACGCGACGTCGCGCCGGCTCGCCTGCGGCGACCTGCGGTCGTGGGCCCTCCAGGGGGTCCTCCTCATGAACGCGGCGCTCACGACGGCCCCCGGCGGCCGCGGGTCCCACGCCAAGCGCTGGGCCGCCTTCGCGCGGGACTTCGTGCGGGCGCTCGCGGCGCGCGCCGGCGGGGCGGGCCGCGGCCTGGTTTTCATGCTGTGGGGCAACGACGCGCGGCGCCTCGCGCCGGCGGTTAACCCCAAGGACTCTTCCCCGCACACCGTGCTCGAGTGGGGCCACCCGTCGCCGCTGAGCAACAACCAGCAGCCCCCCGCGCGGCGCTTCGAGCGCGCCCCCCACTTCGCCGCGGCGAACCGGGCCCTGCGCGCGGCGGGGCGGGCGCCCGTCTGCTGGGACCCCCTCGAGCACGTCCACGTGTTCACGGACGGCGGCTGCGTGAAAAACGGGACCGCCGCCGCCGTCGCCGCGTTCGCCGCCGTCGTCCTGTCGGGCCCCCTCGCCGGCGTCCGCGTCAGCGGGGTCGTGCCGGCGCGGGAGTTCCGCCTCGTCGACGGGGCCCGCCCCGAGCGCGGGTTCGCGGTCGCCGAGCCGCTCTCGGCGCCATCTTCGAGCCCCGCCCCCACGAACAACCGCGCCGAGTACCTCGCGGGGTGCTGGGCGCTGCTGCTGCTCGTCCGCGCCGCGACGCGGGGGCGGGTGGAGCTCGTCTCCGACAGCAACCTGTTCATCCAGACGCTGGAGGCCTGGCTCCCGGCCCGCCGCCGCAAGGGGACGGAAAAAGAGCTGAAGAATTTCGACCTCATCCTCATCGCCGAGCGGCTCCTCGCGCGCCTCCGCGGGCTCTCGACCGGGGTGCGGCTCACGCACGTCAACTCGCACCAGAAGGCGCCGCCGCGGGCGCAGGCCCGCGAGCACTTCCTGTGGTACGGGAACGACGCCGCCGACCGCCTGGCCTCGGCGACGATCAGCGCCTGCCGGGGCGACGTCAAGCTCCGCCAAACGTACACGGCCGTGATAAACTGCCCGGAATACCAGCGCTGGGCGCTCGAAACCCGGTGGCTGTGAAAATTGAAGACTCTTTTTTAAATATATAGGGCGTATAGTATAGTATAGGTATTACATATCTAGCACCATAACTATGACAACCAAGTTAACTAAAATGAAGTGCAACAGCGTGTCATACCTGTACAACGCGTTGCGGCTGTTGAACCTCAGGACCAAGTCGAACGGGGAAGACCACGAGCAGAAATGGGGATTTGCGCTGGACCATTCGGACATAGATTCCGTGTACAGTATCCTAGTCGAGGTTGGTATTATGACCCAAGGCATGGTAGTATGTCTTGGCGCAAAAAGAAATTCGAAGATCGACACTCAATGCATAGTCCGCATGAAAAAAGACGGTTCGTATTATGTTCGCATCGAGTATTCCAACGATGTCGCTATGCTCCTGCACATCAAACTCCCGATTCATTCTAATAAAACGTTGCTCGCGCTCATAAAAGCGGCGTACGACAGAGGCATGTCGATCTACGATGTTCTCCGGAATGTATACAGTGTATACAGTGTGTAAAAAGACCTGCTTGTTTTTTTTCAAAAAATATAGTTATTTATGATGTCGTCGTCAACCGTCCGGCTCGGCGGCGATCAGCGCCTACAAAGTTGTGATATATAAGTCCAAATATTGAAGGCGCGCGCGCAGTTATATCTGCACGATGTTCGGGCCGCACGTCAACCGCGAGTACGCGAAGGGCAAGCGCCCCTCGATCGTCGCCCACATCAGGCGCGCCCGCGCGATCGCCGCCGGGGCCGGCTTCCGGGCCCGCGCCGTCCAGGTGTTCGTCGCCGGCCCCCGCAACCTCAACGTCACCATGACCGGCGAGGAGGAGGCCCAGCTCAAGAAGTACGTCGCGGACGAGAAGATCGTCGCCCTCGCCCACGGGACCTACCTGGCGTCCCCCTGGGGCGGCAACGCCTACTTCGAGAAGTTCATCCGTACCGAGCTGCAGATCTGCGGCCGCGCGGGGGCCGCGGGCCTCGTCGTCCACCTCGGCACGCCCCCGCCGAAGGTCGTCGTCGCGGCGCTGCCGCGGCTGGTCGTCCCGGCGCTGAAGAACGAGACGCGCCTCTACCTCGAGGTGCCCCACGTGAAGCCGCAGAACTCCCACTACGAGACCCCCGAGAAGCTGGCGGCGCTCTTCGCCGCGGTCCGCGCGGGCGTCGACCCGGGCCTCGGCCACTTCGGCCTGTGCGTCGACACGGCCCACCTCTGGTCCTGCGGGGTCGACCTGGGCGGCTACGGCGCGGCGCGGGCGTGGCTCGACGGCCTCGAGGCCGTCGCCGGCGTGATCCCGCCCGACCGCGTCGTCTTCCACCTCAACGACAGCAAGGACGGGCGGGGGAGCGGGCTCGACCACCACGAGACGCTGGGGCGCGGCCGGATCTGGGCGCCGTACGCCGACGACCTCAAGGCCAGCGGCCTCGCCGCCTTCGTCGAGTACGCCGTGAAGCACGACACGCCGACGATCCTCGAGCGCAAGCCCCCGGGGGCCCTCCTCGACGACTACGACGCGATCGCCCAGCTGACGACCGCCGTCCGGCTGCTCGGCAAGAAAACCGAATAAGCGGCCCGGCGGTGTTTTTTGTGGCGCATACTATACGCCATGACGATGTACGCCGTGATCGTCGCGCTCGTCGTGATACTCGTCGCGCTCGCCGCCGCGCTCGCCGCCGCCGCGCGCCGCGCGCCGCCGCGGGCCGCCGCGTGCTCCGCGGTCTTTTCCGCCGAAAAAGGCAAGTACTGCGTCGCCGCCGGGGGCCGGCGGCGCTGCGAGCAGCTCCCGATCCCCGCCATCGTCCACGCCAACCTGGCGGCGCGCGCCGCCCCCCCGCGGTGCGGGGCGGTCGAGTGGGGCTTCGGCTGCGACCCCGGGATCCTGTGCGCGCTGCACAACGCGGGCACGAACCTCGCCGGCCCCGCCGCCGTCGCGGCGGTCTTCGAGCGGTGCGGGCAAACCACCCACCGGTGCGGGTACTTGTAGGAATTAGACCTTGTCGCAGAATTGAATACGCGGGGACCCATTTATCACCATGACGAAGGAAGTCACCGCCCAGACCCGCGCCCAGACCCGCGCGCTGATCACCGTGAGCCTCGGGCCGAAGCCGCCGGCCGAGGCCGCGGCGCGGGTGTCGTCGGAGCTCGAGCGCCTGTGCTACGCGGAGGGGGCCCGCGGCGACGTATTCGACGCCGACGCCTACCGGCAGTCCTACGGCGCGCTCTGCAACGCGCTGCAGGAGCCCCAGCTGGCGGCGGGCGGGGCCACCCTCGGCCGCCTCCTGCTCATCGGCCTCATGACCCCGCAGGAGGCCGTGGACGCCGCCGCGGGCCGCGCCCCCCCCGACCCGCGGCGGCTGTCGGCGCGGCAGCTGGCGGCGGTCCTCCGGAAGCACGTCAAGCTGGCCCCGCGGGCCCCCGAGACCGCCGCGCTCATCGAGAAGGGCTGCTACAACGCCACGATCAAGCGGTGCCTCCTGTCGCAGGACTCCTACCGCCGCAACTGGGACTCGCCGATGTTCCTCAGCATCTACGCGACCCGCATCGCGACCGTCTGCGAGAACCTCGACCCCGACGGCCCCGTGGCCCGCGAGCTGGGCCTGACGGAGATGCCGGCGGCGCGCGAGCTCGCCCGGGGCGCGTGGGCGCCCGAGAGCCTCGGCAAGAAGACCGCCGCGGAGCTCTGCCCCGAGGCCGGCCAGAAGATCCGCGACCGCATCCGCCTCCGCCTCGACCAGAAGGTCGAGGAGAAGACGTCGTCGCTGTTCCCCTGCCCCCGCTGCCGGAAGAAGCGCCACACCTACCGCCAGGTGCAGATCGGCGCCGGCGACGAGCCCTCCACGATCATGTGCACCTGCCTCGAGTGCGGCTTCAACTACGCCGGCCACGGCTAGCACGTCGGCCGCGGCGCCGGTATTCATTTTTTGTCCTGGACCGGCGACACTGGCCCGCTGGCGGCAAAAAAAAATGAATACCGGCTAAGTTCGCACGTTCAATATTTTTTACGCCAGCGATGCCGCCACCGCCCCAGCGACACCACTATCGCGCCATCGCCGCCACCACCGCGACAGTGTGTCAACGGTCGTATATATAAGAGTGTGGCGATACCTCCAGCTGTTCCAGTATTTATACATCAAATAAGCCCGAATCACAGCATTCGATATTATATACAGGGTGCTAATGCCGAATGCCGCGACTATATTAGCAATGAGCGCCGCATCCCCCCCCCAGACCCACGCAAATAGGTTTATGACGCACAGCGCGCCGACGGTTATTGCGTATATTGGGGTGTAGTAGTCGTCGTGAAAGGTTTGCATCCTTTGGTAATACAATAGCTCGCCCGTGGGGATGAACGTGTATGCGTCTGAAGCTTTGTCGCTGTTATATGTGACGTCCCCGGCGAACTGGGGGGCGGGGGCCGCGCCGGTAATGTCTTCGGCGTCCATCGATATTCCGACTGGGATGAGTATGCTATACTAATCCGTCATTCATTTTTGGCGGCGCCCCTTACCCGCACTCGCAAATACTCGATGGCCGCCGCGCCGAACATGCTACACAAAACGAACATCATAAACTTATAAATAAACATTGGCACCGAAAGGGGGAACGCGTAACGCGAAAACTCCCGCGCCGGCGAGTCGAACACCAGCGCCGTCAGCAGGACGCTAACGACAAAGCTGGTGCAGGCTACGATCGTGTCCGACTTCGCCGCTCTCAGGCTATTATACTCAACCCACTGCTGCGGGGTTATCGCAACCGCCGGGGCGTTTTTATCCGCCGGCGACTCCGCCATCATCACCGCGAGCTAATGAATCTAAGCCCGGGCGTCTAATAGCCGCGCGAAAAAACACCGCGCGCGTTCACGGCTCGGCCTCGACGACCGCGTAAACCTTCAGCGCGTCCAGCTCCGAAATAAAAATCATCGGAGCGCCTTCCTTGCAGTAAATGCGGACATCCGGGCTGATCAGCGCCCCCGACAACGCCTTGAGGCTTTCCTTGAGCATTATAACGCGGAAGACCTCGTCGCTTTTTACGTTCGACTTTAGGTCTATTTTTTTGGGGTCGCGGTATGTCTCGTTGTACGTGAGGCCCTGGATCGTGTAGGTGATGCGCAGCGGGAACAGGCCGATCTTCTCGATCGTCATGAAATCGCTAAAACTGCCGACGTCACCCACCGTCTTTTTAACGAGCGCGCTCTGGAGCGTGAAGGCGA